>Ga0209163_1000180_pt1 | contig 154816 bp, 120 predicted proteins | sample MTBAKSrepl2MetaG_FD_187457 | JGI IMG/M metagenome (GOLD analysis project Ga0209163, IMG submission 187457) | Enrichment culture microbial communities om Arthur Kill intertidal strait, New Jersey, USA, that are MTBE-degrading - MTBE-AKS2 (Arthur... | ecosystem: Environmental > Aquatic > Marine...
TAAATCCAGCTTCAAAGCCTCCTCCCTGGCTGGGCCGGACCTTATCCGGGCCAGCCGGAAAAAAGGTTGGCTGGACACCAGTTGTTTATTCGGTGCACCCGGTAACAGAAAATTGCAGGGGCGACCGGCCGGTCGCCCTGACACGGTTGATGCTCGTTCCCAGGCTCCGAGATCGTGAAAAAAATAAGGAAATCCAAAATAGGCAATTTTTTCGTATTCTCCGTTTGGAAACGAGGGGAGGACTCCATCTCAGCGACTCAAGCTGTTCGGGCCTATTTCCCGAATACGGTCTGTCGTGGATGATCGGCAGACTGGTGCGGGCGTCGGATGGGCTAATGGCTTCTTGCCCGATTCGTTCAAAGGGACTATTATGAATTTGCCAAGATCGTGGGCCGGGCCGGTCAGGCGCGAGACAGGGGAAAAAAGGAAGGCCGAATGAAGGGCCCGAACCTGTCCCGGGCGGGCGTCCGGAGCGCCGGCCGGTTGAAAAGAGGCGGCGGGGAGAAGCGCCAAGGCCGATTTTGAATTTTGGAGGACACTTTTACGATGATTTCCGTTTGGTTATTGTCCGACGGCTGGGGGGAGCCGGCCTTCGGACCTGAAGGGCTGGTTGGGAACCAGGACCAACCCGGGGCCGACCTTTCCGTCCGGCGGGTGATGGCCGATGCCCACGGCAATATCCGCCCGGAGTCGCCGGATTTTTAAAATGACCGCCGGTTCGGTTCAAAATCAAGCTCAGGCGGGTGAAGAAATATTGGTCCTTAAGGATGTGGTCAAAATTTACGAGGGCCGGCCGGTGCTCAACGGCGTCTCCTTCACCGTGCGGGCCGGTGAGTACGTCAGCCTCTGCGGGGAGTCCACCAGCGGTAAAACCACGATCTTCAAGGTTATTGTCGGACTGGTCCCCCCGGATGGCGGCCAGGTTGTCCTTTTTGGCCGGGATACGGCCAAGCTGAACGATAAAGAAAAAAGGGACCTGCTTAAAGAGGTGGGGATGCAGTTTCAGTCGGGGGCCTTGTTCGATTCCATGACCGTCTCGGAAAATATAAAGTTTATTTTGGACGAGGAAACCAGGCTGTCCAAAACGGAGAAGGTCGAGATAATTTCCCGTCTGCTCAAGGGCGTCAACCTTTGGTCGGCCAGGGACAAGTTTCCTTTCGAGCTGTCCGGGGGAATGAAGAAAAGAGTGGCCGTGGCCCGAACCCTGGCCTCCACGCCAAGATTGGCTTTATTCGATGAGCCGGCCGCCGGCCTGGACCCGGTGACCTCGGTGCGCATCGTCAACTTAATCAAGGAGTTGGTGGCCGAATACCGGATGACCATCATGGTGGCCACGACCGATGTCCACGTGGCCAAAAAGTTTTCCCAGCGGTTTCTCTTGCTCAGGGACGGTCGCATCCATGCGGACGCTCCCTGGACCGAACTTCAGGATTCGGAAGACGAATACGCCCGAAAATTTCTCAGCCGGGCCGCGGTGGGTTGAAAGGAAACCGAAACGTATTTTTCCCGTTGTTTTATGGGACCCATCGGCTCCAGGCTCAGATTTTTTAATAACGTTGATAAATAATTATGATTTTTCCCAAAGACGATCTTAAAAGATTTCAGCGCCCCAGCCGTTACCTCGGCAGTGAAATCAACGCCGTTCTTAAGAACGAGGCCGAGGTGGACCTGCATATAGCCTTGGCCTTTCCCGATGTTTACGAAATCGGCATGAGTCACGTCGGGCTGAAAATTTTGTATGGCCTGATCAACCGCGAACCGCGATTCTGGGCCGAACGGGTCATGGCCCCCTGGCTGGACCGCGAAGATTATCTGAGAAGCACCGGACAACCCTTGCGCAGCCTCGAATCGGGACGGCCTCTGGCCGATTTTGACTTGATCGGTTTTTCCCTTCAATACGAACTCAGTTACACCAATGTCTTGAATATGCTGGACCTGGCCGGGTTGCCCCTCCCGGCTCGAGATCGGGGACTTGATCAGCCTCTGGTCGTGGGCGGGGGACCGTGCACCGGCAATCCCGAGCCCCTGGCCGACTTTTTCGATTTTTTTTACTTGGGGGATGCCGAGGCCGGATTTATCGAAATTTTAAAGGAAACAGCCCGGTGGAAGGAACTGGGGGGGACGAGGCGGGAACTGTTGCTCAGCCTTTCCCGACGGCCCGGCGTTTATGTCCCGTCGTTTTTTAAGCCGATCCATGACTCCCAGGGCCGAATTATCGAAATCAACCCCCTGGTTCCCGGGTATGGCCGTGTCCGGCGAGCCGTGGCGGCCGACCTTGATCAGGCCTATTTCCCCACCGATACCGTCGTCCCTTTCGCCAAACCGGTTCATGACCGTCTGGCCCTGGAAATTGCTCGGGGCTGCACCCAGGGCTGCCGTTTCTGCCAGGCCGGCTTCATTTATCGTCCGGTGCGCGAGAGGCGACCGCAAACAATTATGAATCTGGCGGCCAAGGCCCTGGCGGCTACCGGTCAGGACGAGGTCTCGTTTCTTTCCCTGTCCGCCGGAGATTATACTTGCCTGGGTCCGCTGATGACCGGCTTCATGGATGCTTATGCCGGCCGGCGGATAGCCCTGTCCCTGCCCAGCCTTCGGGTCAAGAGCCTCAATGAAGAAATGATGCGGCAGATCAAAAGGGTCCGCAAGACCGGTTTTACCCTGGCCCCCGAAGCCGGAACCCAACGGCTCAGGGACGTCCTCAACAAGGACCTGACCGAAGAGGACTTGGTCTCGGCGGCCAAGGAAGCTTTCGGCCTGGGCTGGCGGCTGGTCAAGCTTTACTTCATGATCGGTCTGCCGACCGAGACCAGGGCGGATGTCGAGGCCATCGCTGACCTGGCCCGGCGGGTGCGGGCCGGAACCAGGGGCCGGATCAACGTAAGCTTTGCCGCTTTTGTGCCCAAGGCCCATACGCCGTTCCAATGGGAGCCCATGCTGGACCAAAGCCGGATTCATCAGCGGATGGAACTGCTCCGCGGCCGATTGCGGAGGCCGGGTTTGAAGCCCAAATGGAATGAAGCTGACGCCGGCCTCTTGGAAGGCATCCTGGCCAGGGGCGACCGGCGGCTTGGTCAAGTCCTCAGATTGGTTCAATCCAGAGGCGTCCGGTTCGAGGCCTGGACCGAGCAACTGGACCTTAAGACCTGGCTCCAGGCCATGGCCGATGCCGGTATAAACCCGGAAAGTCACCTTCGGGCCCGGGCGCGTGAGGAAATACTGCCGTGGTCTCATTTGCAGGCCGGCTGCGACGCGAATTATCTTTGGTCGGAACTGGAGCAGGCCTACCTGGGCCGGAAGACGCCCGATTGCCGTTTCGGTTCATGCAGCCGCTGCGGCGTTTGCGATTTCGAGGAAATCAGGCCCCGGCTCTGCGATTCGGAACTGGACCTGCCCCAAGTCGCAGCCCCCTCGGTTTTGAAAGACCGGTCGGTCCGAATACGGGTCGGCTACTCTAAAACCGGGCCGGCCCAATGCCTGGGTCATCTGGAAACCGTGGATGTTTTCACTCGGGCCGTCCGCCGAGCCGGTTTGAACCTTCAGACCAGTCAGGGCTTTCACCCCCAGCCGAAAATTTCTTTCGCCACGCCGCTTCCGGTCGGCGTGTCCAGCCTTGACGAATACGTGGAGTTCGAGTTGCTGGACCCGCCGGCGCTTCAAGAAGTGAAAGGACTCCTGGCCGGTAATTTACCGGCCGGTTTGACCGTCAAGGAAGCCTCAATCGTTTCCGAGGGACAACCCAAGCTGCAAGCCTCCGGCGCCCGGTATCGCCTTGAAGCGCCGGCCGAGGTCTTCGACGGGGATCGAATGGAGTTTTTAAGAAAAAAACAGCATCTCTGGGTGACCAAGAACGGAAAGGGCGGACCGAAGTCCGTTGATCTCAAGCCCCTCCTCAAGGAATTACGGGTCTTGACCCCGACGTCGATTGAAATTACTCTATTGTTCGGTCCGGGAGGTTCAATCAGGCCTATGGAGGCGGCCCGGGCGGTCTTCGACTTGCCGACGACAGTGGTTGAACGGTCGGTGGTGATAAAGCTGGAAACGCTCATCGAGATGGGAAAAGAATGTCCACCGAGCTCATCATAAACGCCCGAACCCATGCCACGCGGATAGCCCTCCTGGAGAACGGCATCCTGGTTGAGTTCTATCTCGAGGAATCTTCCAAGGAAGGCATCAGCGGCAATATTTACCAGGGCCGCGTGGTCCGGGTCCTGCCGGGCATGCAGGCCGCCTTCGTGGATATCGGTCAGCCGCGGGCGGCCTTTTTATATGTGGCCGATGTCTACGACCACCGCCAGGAGTTCGAGCTGCTGCTCAAGCAGGAGGAAGTCGAGGACGACGAAGAAGTTCCGACCGAGGAGCCGGAGGCCCAGGAATACCAAAGTTATAACGATCACGCCTTTCAGATCGAGGAACTTGTCCACGAAGGCCAGGATATACTGGTCCAGGTCTCCAAGGAACCCATGGGCCACAAGGGGGCCCGGGTCACGTCCCATATTTCCCTGCCGGGACGACACCTGGTCCTGATGCCCACCGTCAGCCACATCGGGGTTTCCCGGCGCATCGAAGATGAGGACGAACGCAAAAGACTCAGGGAACTCATCCAGGAACTGCGGCCGGCCGAATTCGGCTTTATCGCCCGGACGGCCAGTGAAGGAATCAGTCGGGAAAAACTGAAGTCGGAGATGGATTTTTTGCTCAAACTCTGGCAGACCGTCCAGAAAAAGGCCATGAGCGCCCCGGTGCCCAGTTTGATCCATCAGGACCTGGACCTGACCTTGCGGGTGGTCAGGGACCTCTTCACCGAGGAAGTTGATCGTTTGATCATCGACAGCGAATGCGAGTACGAAAAGATCATCAAGTTCGTCAATACCTTTTCACCGAGCCTGACGTCCTCGGTCGAGCTTTACCGGGGCCGCGAGCCGATCTTCGACGCCTATGGGGTGGAAGGAGAGATCAGCCGGGCCCTGGCCAAGAAGGTCTGGCTCAAGTCCGGCGGGTACATCGTTATCGAGGCCACCGAGGCCCTGGTGGCGATTGACGTGAACACCGGCCGGTACGTGGGCTGGCACAACCTCGAAGAAACCATCCTCAAAACCAACCTGGAAGCGGTCAAGGAAATCGCCTATCAGTTAAGGCTTCGGAACATCGGCGGCCTGATCGTCATCGATTTCATCGACATGGAATTCGAACCCAACCGGGAAAAGGTCTATGCCGCCCTCAAGGAGACCCTGCGCCGGGACAAGAGCAAGACCAAGGTCCTGCGGATGTCCGAGTTGGGCCTCATCGAGATGACCCGAAAAAGAACCAGGGAGAACATCGACCGGCTGCTGCGGGAGCCTTGTTTCTACTGCCAAGGCGAAGGCTACCTGTTGTCCAAGACTTCCATCTGCCACGAGGCCTTCAGGAGCCTGGAGCGCAAAGCCCTGGGAAACTTCGGCGAATCGATCTTTCTGACCGTCCACCCCGAATTGAAAGAACTGCTTCTGGACGAGGAACGTTACGCTCTGGACGATCTAGAGCGCCGCTTGGGAAAAAGAGTCATCATTCGGGCCGACGAAAGCCTGCATATCGAGGAATACCATATCGACACCGGTTAGCCCGCCCGCTTTGGATATTTTTCCGGAACCCCCCCGGCCGAAATCGTTTCCAGTCCGTAAACGGCGGCGATTTCTTCCGCTTCATCCTTCCTCGGCACAATCACCTTGATCCGATCTTTTCCGAAGGCCCGTAGCCCCAGGTCCCCGGCCAGCCGCCATTCTTTCTCCCCGGACCAGTCCGTTTTCGGCGGACGGTGGAGCTGAAAACGAAACCGTTTTTCCGGGGGCAGCTCGGCCCAAAAGTCATCCCCGCCGTATAAGACCGGGGCCGCTCCGAGTTCCATCAAGGTGCGGCGGGGCAGGGCCAGGCCATAGGGCTCCAGGGTCCAGCGGATCAGGGCCGGATTCCAGCGGACCAGCCCGGCCAGTTCATCCAGGCCGCAGGCCGTAAAGGAGACCACCGGCCGGCTCCCCCGGATCAGGCGGCTCCCGGCCCGAATCACCCCTTCATCCAGGATGCGCCGGAGGGTGTCAAAGGCGGTGTGCCCGGCGTCGGGCCTGCCCCGGACCAAGGCCCGGTAATAATCCCTTAAATCTTGACCGGGCCAGGGACCGGGGCAGGCCCGAGTGAAATGAAAAAGGTAAGATTCGTTTTCCAGGTCCGGGCGCCTTAAATCCGCTCGGGAAGACAAGTCAAGGGCTTGGCCGGTTTTACCCGCCTGGGGCGCGGCCGTCAAAACCTGGTCTTCGGGCCGGGACAAAGCCCCCTGTTCCAAAAGCTTTTCATTGCCGGCCGTGGCCCGGTCGAAACGTCTCGGGTGGAAAACCGCCGCCGGCGTCCGGTTCTTCAGGGCTTGACCGATCAATTTTTCCATATGGCCGCCGGACCTGATTTCCACGGCGAAAATTTTGTCGGCCAAGGCGGCCAGGCAGGCGTCTCGCCAGGGTCGCCTCTGGTTTTTAGGCGGGAGCCGTCCAGGTGAAAAGGGCGAAAGCCAAAGGACGCGAGGACTTTGGACCAGACTTCGGAATTGGTCGAAAAATTCTCCGCCAACATTACCCGGCCGCATTCGGGGCAGAAGGTCGTCACAGACGATGACCAGGGGGTGTTCGGCCTCGGCGGCCAGGAAAGCGACCAGTTCGTAATGGTTAAGTCCCACGCCGGCCAGAACGGTGTAACCTTCTGCCATGGCCTGTCGGGTCAGGCTTTTGGTCGCCAGCAGCCAACGGTCGTCCGGGCGGATCGGGCGCGGCTTGCGGGAATTTAGCACGGCGGCCCTAGGTCGATCCAGGAGGGTCGAATTCCCCCAGGCGAAGAAAAGAGGCGGGGCCGCATCCGGGGAAGGGAAGTTCCACCGGAATTGTTCGGTTTTTAAAACGAAGACTCCCTGAGAGAGCCAGGCGCGGGCCAGGGTTCGGGCCGCCTCGGTCCGCTTTATCTGCGTCCGCTGAGGCCCGGCCGAATACCCGGCCCCGGCTTTCCGGTCAAGTTCAACGGCCAGGCCGGATTCATCGATCAAATCCGCTTCGGGACAGTCGGCGATGAGGTCCATTCGAGTCCGGTTGTCAAGACCGGAACTGAAAGACAGAAAAGCGGCGGCCCATAATTTTACGTAAGGCCGGGATGGTGGGGCTGATTCATTCATGCCGGCCGACCAGGGCCGTGGCTTCTTTTTACGGTGAAGAAGACCGGAGGTTTCATCGAAACAAATCGTCGAAGGCTTGTTCTATGGTGGGAAAGGTGAATTGGAAGCCCAGGTCCAGGAGTTTTCGGGGGAGAACCTTTTGGCCTTCCAAAAGGACCGAGCCGAATTCGCCCAGGAGCAAACGGATCATCAAGCCGGGGGCGGGCAGGGCGGCCGGCCTCTTCAAGGCCCGGCCCAAGGCGGCGGCCAAATCGGCGTTGCGGATTGGGGTCGGGGCGGTGAAGTTGAACGGGCCCTTGGCCTCGGGTTGATCGATCAGGAACAAGACGGCCCGAATCAGATCGGCCCGATGAATCCAGGAAAACCATTGGTGTCCCGAACCCAGGCGTCCGCCCAGGCCCCAGCGGAACAGGGGGATCATCCGGCCCAGGGCCCCGCCGTCGGGGCTGACGACTATGCCGAAACGCATCCGGACCACCCGCACCCCGGCCGATTCGGCCCTGGCCGCCTCGTTTTCCCATTCCTTGGTCAATTCGGCCAGAAAGTCGATCCCCGGCGCACCCGATTCGTCCAGGTCCTCGTCTCCCCGAAAACCATAATAGCCCACGGCCGAAGTATTGAACAATATTTTGCCCCGGCCCGGTCCGCCGGTCGTCAGGGCTTCGACCAAGTTTCTGGTGGTCGAAATACGGCTCTCTTTTATCCGCTGTTTGACGGCCGGGGTCCATCGCTGGAAGATCGTCTCCCCGGCCAGATTGACCGCCGCTTCCATTCCCGCCGCTTCGGCCTGCCACGGGCCGGGCCGGGCCGGTTCCCCCTGAATAAATCGAACGCCGGGATGGTCCGGCCGGCGGCCCTGAACCGAACGAGTCAAGACTGCCAGTTCATGCCCCTGCTCGGCCAGGCGGCGGACCAAGGCCCGGCCGACAAAACCCGTGCCTCCGGTGACCAGGACTTTCATTTCACCTCCTGGGCGTGAAAAGGAAACAACCGGGACCTTGAATGGAGCGTCCTCCCGTCAGGCGGTCAGGACCTTTAAACCTGTTGACTCAAGGCGATGGACAATGCCGTGGTCAATCGGATCACGTCCTCGCCGGACTTTTTCAAACGTTGGCTGACCAGCTCGGCCAGGCGCAAGGTGACTTTAAAGCCCAGTTCGGGTTTGCCTCGGCCGAGGTTCAGAAATTCTTCCCTGGTGATTTCGTAGAGGGTGCAATCGGTGGAAGCGGTGATGGTGGCCGAACGTTCGGCTTCGGTGATCAAGGACATTTCGCCGACCACCACGTAATCCTCGGCCTTGAGCACGCTCAAGGTCTTTTCCGTTTCGCGAAAGTCGTCTTCACCGAACTTCATGGTCAGGGCTTTAGCCACCTGGACCTCCCCTTCGGCGATAACGTACATGGAACTGCCTTGTTCCCCTTCCTTCATGATCACTTGACCGGCGCTGAACTGACGGGGGACCATGGTCTGACCGACAAACTCGATCTCCTGGTCGGACAGGTCCTGAAAGATGTAGATTTTTTTGAGGAAAGTCACTTCGGGGATCATTTACCCTCCGTGCGTCCCGTGCCGGCGACCAAGTCGAATGATTTCTCGATGATGGACCCTTCCCCGGGTTTTTCCCGGCCGAGAACCAGGGCCGCGTCGTTCTTGGTCAGGAGATAGTCCCGGGGGGGATTGATCTGGATGGAGACCCGGGACTTGCTCGAAGTGAAATAATCCTTGCCCGATTCCTCGAACTTGCGTTTGATAAAATCGTCTATGGCCGTGGCGTCCGACGACAGGATGTCCTCGAGGCGCATGGCCTGGGTTTCGGTGACCACGGCCATCAAAATGGCCGAATGCTTGTCCTGGAAGTGCTGAGCCAACTCACCTACGCTCCGGCCGACGAAACGTTCGGGCAGGCGGGCCCGCCAGAGTTTGTTGGGCTCTTCCACATCCAGCAGGCGTTTCATTAAAGTGGACAGTCCGGTGGCGGCGGCGGCGCTGGCCAGGATCAGGGCGTTATGTTCCCCGCTGACCACGATTTCGTCGACGTTGGCCCGCCGCAGGTGCTCTTTGTTCTCGGCGTTCCGAAGCTCGGCGCAGGTTTTGACCTTGGGGGCCAGCGATTTGACGGCCATGGCCCCGAAGATGGTTCGTTCATCGGCTTTTTCCGGCGGATGAGGTCCGGTGTGGTCGGCCAGGATAACGGCCGCCCTGGCCCGAGTGATGTTGGCGCGGGCCAGTATTTCTTCCTTGGTGAAATTGCCCCGGACGTAACGGAATTCCAATTCGGGGAAATGGTAAAGAATGGCGTCGACCTCTTCCCGGGGCAGCTCATTGACCAGGACGATGACCGGGACCCGGGGGGCCAACTGTCGCTGGAGACCCCGGATGACGTTGATTCCGTTTTCGTTCCATCCGCAAATGACGATATGGCCTCTGTCACGCACGTCTTCCAATCCTTTTCCCTCCTTGATCTTGCGGGAGACAAAGACCGAGGCGATGGTCGCGGTCATCAAAGAGACCAAAACCAGCCCGGAGATCATCACGCTCACGCCGATGAGCCGGCCGATGATGGTTTTGGGGACGATGTCCCCATAGCCGACCGTGGTGACGGTGACCAGGGCCCACCAGATCGAGTCCAAAAAGCCTTGGCCGCCGGTGACGCTCCGATGTTCGGCCAGGAACATCCCCAACGAGGCCAGCAGGAGCATACCGGTGAAAAGGCCGACGATCTGAAAGAAGCGCTCGTCCCGCAGGGCCTTATAGACTTCCCGGAAAGGGTTGCTGCTTTTTCGTTTATCCGGATTATCCAACACTCTTCCTGTCTTCCGCCGTTTACCAAAAGACAAGCAGGCAGTCATGCAATTTGTGGTGAGTATAGCAGAAATTGGTTGAAATTAAAACAAGTTTTGAAATTATACAGTGAAGGGCTGTGGTGGAAACTCCAGGCTATATCCGTCCGTCCCTAACGGGACTGGTGGCTGGACCATTGGTTCCTCCAGCTTGGGAATTCCATGCTGGAAGGTCCTGCTTTCTCCGGGTGGCCCCGGCAACTTGTTGCCGGGGCGGCCGCAGGCCGCAAGAGGCCTGTTACTCGATTGGCTGGTTTACCCCACCCTCTCGGTGGCCCGGATCCCGCGCCGCGCGGGACCGGGTCCGCCGCCAGGCGGACCAGAGGTCCAGCCCGGGGATTCACTGGTGTGGCTGGCGAACTTTCCGGCTGAAAAAGGTCCTGCGCCACGCCTCTTGTTCCTTCGGAACTTCGACCACAAGTTGTCGAAGCCGCCCGTCTGTCACTCTCTTGTCCGGGCCACCCTTTTTGAAGGTGTTTCCCAATTTTCCTTGACAAGGGGTCTTTGCGGCGGATATTATAACTACAATATAATCACAATATAGTCATTAGGCCTAGATAATCAGCATTCACGACAAGTCGCCCGGTCATCGGAGTCGGGAGCGAGGCAGCGAAGGAGAAACAGATGAAACTCGCCAACAAGACCGCTGTAATCACCGGGGCCGGCCGCGGGGTGGGCCGGGCCGTGGCCCTGGCCTACGCCCGGGCCGGGGCCGACGTCATCGTCAACTATCTGTCCAATGAGTCGGCGGCCGATGAAGTGGTAAAGGAAGCGGCCGAGATGGGCCGGCGGGCTGTCCCGGTCCAGGCCGACGTGGCCGTCAAGAGCCAGGCCGAGGCCCTGATCCAAAGATGCGTCGACGAGTTCGGCCGGATTGATATCCTGGTCAACAACGCCGGGTTCACCAGACCGGCCCTGCTCAGGAAGATGAGCGAAGAAGAATGGGACCAGGTCCTCAATGTCCATCTCAAGGGGGCTTTTTTCTGCACCCAGGCCGCGGCCAATGTGATGGCCGGGCAAAAATCGGGCAAGATCATCAATGTCACCTCGGTGGCCGGTCTGGTGGGCACAGTGGGCCAGATCAACTATTCGGCGGCCAAGGGCGGGCTGGTGGCTTTCACCAAGTCGGCGGCCAGGGAGTTGGCCCGGTACAACATCTGCGTCAACGTCATCTCTCTGGGCATTGTGGCCACGGAGATGACCGAGAAGATCAGGACCGACGAGAAACTGCGGCAGATTTACATGGGCCGGATTCTACTGGCCCGGTTCGCCGAGCCGGATGACATTTCCCCGGCCTTTGTTTTCTTCGGCTCCGATGACGCCAATTACATCACCGGCCAGCTTCTCTGCGTGGACGGCGGGTACGGCCTGACCTGATCATTCACCAATTCTTGATTAATATTAAGGGGGTGCGACATGGCCGAAATTCCGGACAAGATCAACACTTGGCAGATGGTCCAAGGACCCGTCCTGGACCAGGCCGCCAGAAAAGTCACCGTCCCGGGCAAACTGGCCAAGACCCTGATTCCCAGGCCCGAACTGGGGGAGGGCGAGGCCTTGGTCAAGGTGGCCGGCTGCGGGGTTTGTCACACGGACCTGAGCTATTTTTACGAAGGCGTGCCCACGGTCAACCAGCCGCCCCTGACCCTGGGCCATGAAATTTCCGGGACCGTCGTGGCCGGACCCTCGCGCTTGGTGGGCAAGAACGTGCTGATCCCGGCGGTCATGCCGTGCAACAACTGTCCCCTTTGCGCCCAAGGCCGGGGCAACCGGTGCCTGGCCCAGAAGATGCCGGGCAATTCCCTGGGCATTTACGGCGGTTTTTCCGATTATATCCCGGTGCCGGCCGACGATCTTTGCCTTATCGAGGACCTCAAGGGTCTGCCCCTGTCCCATTACGCCGTGATCGCCGACGCCGTGACCACGCCCTACCAGGCGGCCATGCGGGCCGAACTCAAGCCCGGGGACCTGGCCATGGTCTTCGGGGCCACGGGCGGCGTCGGCCGGAACATGACCCAGGTGGCTAAGGCCCTGGGGGCCAAGGTGGTCATCGGCCTGGACCTCGACCAGGCCAAGTTGGAAAAGGCCCTGCATTTCGGGGCCGATTACGTCATCAACGTCAAGGACAAGGATTTCAAGACGGTCCGGGACGAATTCAGAAGCATCTGCAAGGAAGCCGGCGTCCCTTCGAACTACGGCTGGAAGACCTTCGAGGCCTCCGGGGTCAAGGCTGCCCAGGACATGGCCCTGGCCTTGCTTTCCTTCACCGGCCGACTGATCGTCATCGGCTTCACCACGGCCCAAAACACCTATTCCATCAGCCGGCTCATGGCTTTCGACGCCGAGATTATCGGCACTTGGGGTTGTCTGCCCAAGTATTATCCCCAGGTCCTGGAACTGGTCCAGGCCGGCCGGATTCAAATCGAGCCTTTCCTGGAAACCAAGCCCATGAGCCGCATTGAGGAAGTCTTTGCCAAGCAGCACGCCGGGGCTTTTGACAAACGTCAGGTCCTGGAACCGGATTTTTAGAAATACTTTAAGGAGGAGACTCCATGGTTTTAGAATGGATGCCCAAGGACAATGAGATCAAGAATCACCAGCTTTTCGGCGACGAACATTTCGGCGGCGAAGACGAGGCCCCTTGCACGGTCTACACGAAAAATACCTTGCTCGATCCGCAAGGCCGGCCCGTGGACGGCCTGTACGTGGCGACCATCCGTTTGAACAACCCCCAGCAGTTCAATTCCTACACCACCGAGATGGTCAAGGGCGTCATAGCCGGCTTCAACAATGCCTCCTTGGACCGGTCGGTCGTGACTGCCGTCTTCACCGGCACCGGCGACAAGGCCTTCTGCACCGGCGGCAACACCAAGGAGTACTCGGAATATTACTCGAAGCGTCCCCAGGAATACGCCGAATACATGGACCTCTTCAACGCCATGGTCGACGCCATCCTGATGTGCAAGAAACCGACCATCTGCCGGGTCAACGGCATGAGGGTGGCCGGCGGCCAGGAGATCGGCATGGCCTGCGACTTGACCGTGGCCAGCGACCTGGCCATCTTCGGCCAGGCCGGCGCCCGCCACGGGTCCTCTCCGGACGGCGGTTCGACCGACTTTCTGCCCTGGTTCCTGAGCATCGAAAACGCCATGTGGAACTGCGTCTCCTGCGAGATGTGGTCGGCCTACAAAATGAAAGCCTTGGGCCTGATCTCCAAGGCCATCCCGGTCCTCAAGAACGGGGACCGGTTCGTGCGCAACCCGCTGGTCATCACCGAAAATTACGTCGAGGACGGGGAGATCGTTTACGGCGAGTTCAAGACCGGCCCGGAGGCCCAGCAAGCCAAGGCCAAAATGAAGGAACTGCCCACCGACTTCACCCTGCTGGACCGTGAAGTCAACCGGATCATTTGGACCTTCGCCAACCTTTTCCCCGGCTGCCTGATGAAGGCCGTCGACGGCATCCGGGCCAAGAAGAAATTCTTCTGGGACCAGATGAAGCTGCCCAACCGGCACTGGCTGATGGCCAACATGAACTACGAAGCCTTTCTGGGCTTCGGGGCCTTTAACACCAAGAAGGTTACCGGCCGGGACGTCATAGACTTCATCGAATGGCGGCGCCAGATCGCCAACGCGGCCGAGATGAATGACGAAACTTTCGCCAAAGTCTTCGGTCCACCGAAACCCTAGGAAAAGGGGGGATCATTAGGGGTTCCCCCGCCCCCTTTAACGTAAAACGTCTTATCGTGGGGAATAAACGTGCTTGGCCGGGCTAGGCCTGGAATAAAGCCAAGCGGTCCAACCGCGAGGGCGATCCTGGTGATCGCCCTCTTGTCCGGGCAAAGACCTGCCGGATCGGAGGAGCAGCGATGGCCTACAAGGATATCGGTTTCGAGATCAAGGACAAGGTGGCCTATATCACCCTGAAACGGGAGCCGCTCAACGTCCTGAACATCGCCATGATGAAGGAAATCAGCCACGTTCTGGACGGATTGGCCGGCCGGGACGACCTGTGCGCCCTGGCCTTCAAGGCCGAAGGCAAGGCCTTTTCCGCCGGGGTGGACGTGGGCGAGCACCTGGGGGACAAGGTCCACGAAATGATCCTGGTCTTTCACGGCCTCTTCCGGCGGATGGACAAGCTGGGCCTGGTTTCCACGGCCGCGGTTCAAGGGGCGGCCCTGGGCGGCGGTTGCGAACTGGCCGTATACTGCGATCTGGTTCTGGCTTCGAGCAAGGCCAGGTTCGGCCAGCCGGAAATCCAGGTGGGCGTCTTCCCGCCCATCGCCTGTCTGGCCTTCCCCCGGCTGATCGGCCGGAAAAAAGCCCTGGAACTGTGCGTCACCGGCGACATGATCGGGGCGGAACAGGCCGGGGACTTGGGCCTGGTCAACAAGGTGGTCGAACCGGATCAACTGGACCACGAACTGGAAACCTTGCTGAACAAGCTCCGGAGCCTCAGCCCCCTCGTGCTTAAAAAGACCCGCGAAGCCTTCATGGCCGGTTTACAGGACCGGGCCGAAACCGGTCTCGATGAGATTGAAAAAATCTACCTTTATCAGCTAATGAAAACCCGCGACGCCGAAGAAGGCTTGAAGGCCTTCTTGGAAAAACGCAAACCGAATTGGCGGAATGAGTGAGAATCAGGGGCGGGACTGGTTCAACCGGCGTTCCCCCGGCCACCTGAAACCATCAGCCTAACTTTTGCAGATTCTCCCGGACCCAGTCCAGGGAAGGGTCCAGCTCCAGGGCTTTCCGGTAATACCGGACCGCCTCTTCCTTGCGGCCCAATTCCCGATAGTTTGAACCGATATTGGCGTAATCGATCCCCGAGCCCGGATCGATCTTCAAAACCTTTTCGAAACACCCGATGGCTTTTTCGTGCTCCTTGGTTTTGAAGTAACAGAACCCCAACAGGTTGAAAGTGTCCCGCCTTTCGCCGTCCACGGCCGCCGACCGCTCCAAGTAATCGACGGCCCGGCCGTATTCTTCCATCTGCTGGCAGGCCAGGCCGAGGTAGGTCAGGATGCCGGCCAGGTCTTCTTCTTCTGGGTCCATGGTCAGGGCCTTTTCGAAATACTCGGCGGCCAGGTCCGGCCGGCCTTGTTCCAGCCGGATTTGTCCCTGGTAAAAGGCCAGGAAGTACCGGTTCGGATAAAGCCGGCTCAAATGGTTCAAGCCGGCGGCGGCTTGGGCCGGGTCATCCAGGGAGGCCAGGATTTTGGCGGCGAAAAAGGGCACGCTGGCCCCTTGGGCCCTTTCCCGGAACCGGGCCCCGGGGATGATGGTGTACACGGCCGGAATCTGTATTTTGCCGTGGGTGATGTCAATGACGTAGGCTTCGAAGTTACGCTCGGCCAGGACGGCCACGGCCCGCTCTATTTCAGTCTTGATGTTGTCCGAACAGATACAGGGCAAGGTGTCGATGGGGACCGTCCGGCTCGGCCTGGTTACGTAGTCGGCCTGGGACAGTTGGGTATATTTGGGCAGACCGCTGGCCACGAAAGTGGCCCTCGAGTTGAAATCCCCGGCCAACTGGGCCGTTTCGGTCAAGGCCCGGATCAGGGCCTTTTCCGGGTCCGTGGCGGTGCCGGCGGTGTAGACTATCTCGGATAGATGGGGAAAAGTCGCCGGATCGTAAGCCAGGGTCCCGACCGTGGGCAGGCCCATATCCAAGGTGAAATCCTTCAGGTAGAGCCGGATGCCTTGGGCCTGGTATTTGCCGACCAGGTCGGCGGCCACGGGATTCTTCAGGGAAGCCGGATCGATGGACGGCGCCTCGATCCGCCCCCGGCTGATCAGGGCTGAAACGTGCCGCTCGACCACCTCGGCCAGACCCTGAATAATGGCCTCTTCCAGGGCGTTCCCGGCGGCCGGCCCGTTGAATTCGTTGATTTCATAAAACCAGTTGAACGGAACCAAAAATTTTTGCCCCCTGGTCAGGTTAAAGGCCCAGGTCCAGGAGAGGGGCAGTCCCTCGATGGCTCGCCCGGCCCGGTCCAGGTCACCGGGGTCGTGATGGACCGAGGCGGCCAGTTGATCCAAGGGGAGGGCTTCCTGGCGCACTTCCCCGTAAGTGGCCCGGATGAACGGATGGCGTCGAAAAAAGTGGAAAAAGCTGTAACGCTCGACCATTTCCATGACCGCGCTGGCCTCGGCCTGGGCCGGCGTGGCCCCCTTGCCCATCTGTTTTCTGGTCGGCATGACTTCAAGGGCGTCGGCCCCGCAGACGCTGATGTAAACCGGGATGCCCAATCGGCCGTGGTCGATGCGCGCCGTTTCCTTAAGGATGTCCAGGCCGGCCCGAGTCAGACCGGCCCTGACCCGGTTCACGGTCTCTTCGGGCGGGAAGAGCTTGTCCTGGTCCAGGGTGTAAGTTTTAAAACAGTCTTTCAGTTCCATGATCCTGACTACTTTAGAAAGTTGAGTGAAATCGTTGCCTGCCCGCCGCCGGAAAGACCTCGGGCGGACCCTATGGACCCTATGGCCGTCGATCCGATTATTCGAGGTTCAGGCCGAAGAGGGCTCCCAGTTCCGGCCAGCCGTTGACCCGAAACAATTGGTCATCGGAACGGTTCCAGGGCTGATCATAGACCACGGAGACCAGACCGGCCTGGTTCAATTGACGGCAGGTTTCCAGGTAATCGTCGACAAAGCAGTTTTTATCGCGTTCCCGGAGACAGTCCAACTTGGCCTCCGGCTCGCCGGTGGCGATGATCTCCACCCGGTCCTCCGGCAGATGGGGCAGGACCGCCCGGAACCAGTCTTGCATGGGTTCGGCCCGCGGCCGGGAAGTGATGAACAGAAGTCTTTCCCGACGGCAGAGGCGTTCCAGCACTTCGGCCGCTCCGTCGTAAGGTTGGGCCCCCAACTCCAAGGGACGTTCGAGCAAATCGGCGACGATGGCCTTGACCACGGATTCGGGCAGGCCCAAGGTGACGGCCAGGTCAAAATTGGTGATGTGGTCGGGAGTGAAGCCGGCATACCCGTATCTTTCTTCCAGCAGTCGCAGAAACGGAGAGACGATGTCCACCACCACGCCGTCCAGGTCGAAGGCGGTCCGGCTGAGGTCCAGTCGCCGCAAGGAGTTCATCGGTTCTTTCCCCCGGTCAGCCTTGGAGTTTTTCCTTCAACAGGGCGTTGAGGGTCTTGGGGTCGGCCTGTCCCTTGGTCTTTTTCATGATCTGACCGACGAAGAATCCCAGGAGTTTCTCCTTGCCGGCCCGGTAATCGGCGACCTGGTCCGGGTTGGCCGCCATGACCTCATCGACCAGGGCGGTCAATTGGTCGGCGTCCCGGACCACCTCCAGGCCTTTTTCCTTGATGACGGCGGCCGGGTCCCGACCGGTCCGGTACATTTCCTCGAAGACGCTCTTGCCGATCTTGCCGCTGATCTTTTCTTCCTGGATCATCCGGACCAGGGCGGCCAGGTCCCCAGGGGAGACCGGGCAGTCGGTCGCCGGTCGCGCTTCGGCGTTGAGCAGCCGCAGGAGTTCGGACATGATCCAGTTGCCCAGGGCTTTGGGCTGGTGAAAAGACCGGACGGCCTCCTCGAAATAGTCGGCCAAGGCCCTGGACGAAGTCAGGACTTCGGCGTCATACTCGGGCAGCTCGTAATCGGCCGCGAAGCGCCGGCGTTTTTCTGCCGGCAATTCCGGGAGTGACCGGCGCACTTGCTCGATCCATTCCCGACTGATAACCACCGGGATCAGGTCCGGGTCGGGGAAGTATCTATAATCGTGGCTTTCTTCCTTGCCGCGCATGGCTTCGGTCACGCCCTTGGCCTCGTTCCAGAGACGGGTCTCCTGGATCACCCGGTCCCCGTCGGCCAAAACGGCGTTTTGCCGGCGTATTTCGTACTCGAGGGCCCTGGTCACGTGGCGGAAGGAGTTCATGTTCTTCAGTTCGGCCCTGGTCCCGAATTCTATTTGGCCCGCCGGCCGGATCGAAACGTTGGCGTCGCAACGGAAACTGCCTTCTTCCATGTTGCCGTCGCAAACTTCCAAATAAACCAGGATATCCCGCAGGGCCTTTAAATAGGCCGCCGCTTCCTCGGGCGTCCTGATGTCCGGCTCGCTGACGATCTCGATCAGGGGCACGCCGGTCCGGTTGTAGTCCACGTAGCTGACCGGGTTGAATTCGTCATGGATCAGCTTGCCCGCGTCTTCCTCCATATGGATGCGGTGGATGCCGATCCGCCTGGTCAGGCCATTGACGGTTATATCCAGGCGACCGTGCTCGGCCAAGGGCTGTTCGAACTGGGAAATCTGGTAGCCCTTGGGCAGGTCCGGATAAAAATAATTTTTTCGGGCGAAAATGGAAGTCGGAGCGATCCGGCCGTTGACGGCCAGGGCCATGCGCAGGGCATATTCGACCACGGTCTGGTTCAGGACCGGCAGGACGCCGGGCATGCCCAGACAGACCGGGCAGGTGTGGGTGTTGGGGGGCGCCCCGAAAGCGGTCGAACAAGAGCAAAAGATTTTACTTTTGGTCAGGAGCTGGGCGTGAACCTCCAGGCCGATGACTGCTTCGTAATTCATTTGCCGAAAACCTCAAAGGTAAACGTTGCTCATGAAAACTAACACTTAGTCTCAATATAGTCAAGGAATGTAACCACGGTCGGCACTCACCTGTGGGATGAATCCAAATGAAGGGGAATTACTAAGAATTCTATTCATCCTTTTGATCTGACAAGACAAATAAAAAGGAACTTCGCCTCTTTCTTCTTGAGATAAAATTATTAATATTATCTGGAACAACGGCGATAGGGATATTAGGCATTGTGATTGATCACTCTGATACCATGCATGGTAAAACCGTCGTATTGATTGGTGCTGTGAAATTCAATTTCATCGACCCTGTTTTGAAAGCGTTGCGCATGTGAATAATTGAGAGCATTACCAACCCCGCTACAATATTTATGGTAATTAATGGAATAAATACAGGAAGCCATGATATCGGCAAGTTGGATTCCACTCGACAGTCGCGAGTCAACAAACACTGGAGCTTCGACCAAGCTCCGATAAAATCTGCCTTGGGCATGTCCAAATATAAAGGAAAGATGAGACCTTGCAACTTGCTCATCAAGACTTTTTAATCTACCATCAAGGATAGTGATTCCTTGAACGGAAGGATCTCCCATTTCATTAATATAAGTATGTAGACGTTCGCTCAGCACCTGAAGACCATGTGTATAAAGGCTCATTTTAGAAGTTGGATTGGTCGGATTTTTAATAAAAACCACCGCAAATAATTTGGCACCATATTTTTTTAGTAAATCGAAAACCCTATGAGTAAAAACAATACGGCGGCTGCTACTTGAATTGCTTGGTCTTAATAATTGATTTCCTTTCACCTCATAATACTGAGGACGCTTCCGACCAATTTCTCTGGTAAAAAATTTTGACTTTAGAGAAGAATAATCCTGGGTGAGATCTCGCCAGTGATATGCGAGAATAGAAATTGCTGTCAGTGTGAAAAGCGGCGTTTCCCCGGGGATCAAAGGATCAGTATGGAGGGTGGGACTGCCGGCTTCATCTACATAGAAGAAATACATATGTTCCCAAATACAAAAGCCCACCCCTTGGGTAGGCTTTTTGGCGACACAGGGTCTCGGAAATCCCGATTTTCGCGCGGCTAAACGCTTCACCCAGTGCCTTTAAATTTAACATCGTCCCTTTTCGTACATTTGTCAAGTGAATTTTATGGAGGACCACATTCAGCGTAATTTATCAGACTTTAAGGTGAAGTATATTCTAGTATATTCAGTAAATTAGACCAGAGAGTCCCTGAAATGAGATTACAAACCCTCACGTTTTTCTATCAGCAATAAGACGTTGATTGATCCGGCTTTGCCCCATCGGTCCTTAAATTTTTTTCAATCGTCATCTCCAATAGTAGTCGTTTCCAATAAGTCGGGTCATGGATTTGCCCCATCCAAAACCATTTTAATCCCGCTCCCACAGCATGTCAAACGGGATTAAATCAGTGCAGAGCAGTCAGGCCGTCTGATTTCAAACAGGTCCATAAAAATGCCGATTTTTTTATTTCGGCAGATTATACACCAGGATCGAATAACCCACCTGGGCCTCCGGCCGGCGGTCCCACAGCCAGGCGAAGGTCTCCGGCCTGACCCAGACCGGCGGGTCCACATATGTCAGCAAATAGGGCAGGCCCATGACCAGGTTGGCGCTGACAGCCACTGGCGCCTCGGTCGGGGTTGCCCCGGCCAATTCATAATTTATGCCATATATTTTCGGGTCGACGTGGCCGAAATAGGCCAGGGTGATCTTTGTCAACCCCCGGCGGTCCATGAATTTTTTAAGATGAATCAGGTCCTGGCCCCAATCCAGGTTGGAATCGAGCAGGTGAAATCTGGCTTCAGAACGCTTGACCCACAGAGGATTGAAAGCGGCCAAATAGTGGGGGAAGGCCCCAAGAGTTTCCATGACCAAAAGGCCGGCCAAGGCGATGACGACGGCCCGGCGTTTCCAGGAGGTCAACCAATTCACTCGGCCCAGGCTCCCTAAAAAGACGAAGATCAGGGGCTGAGCCGGGAGGAAATAACGCAGGCCGGCGTTGATCTGGTTGAAAAAGGAAAGGACCACCCAGAGCAGAGCAATGGGCAGCCCGAGGAAGATCAGGTCGGCGGCTCCAGTCCGCCGGCGGACCAGCCCCAGGCCCAGGGCTAAAATCAGGGCGGCCTCCACCGCGGCCGGGGTCTTGACCAGCCAGGCGTAGGAAAAATAATACCACCACCCGTCCTGGCTGAATTCGCCGTTGAGGTAGTTAGGAAAAACGCCGGCCTCGGCATCTTTCTTCTGCCGGTCCAGGCCCATGAGGTAGTCGCGGGGCGCCGGCCAGGACCAGGAGCCCAAAGGCCCGGCGGCCAGGGTCTGCAAGGAACGGCTGGTCGCCGCCATGGCCCTGAGGTCCGTGGGGGTGTCTCGAAACCCGTACCCGGCGTTGATGACGAGCAAAGCGATTAAAAAAGACCCGGCCAAACCGGCCAGGCCCCGGACGAAGAGCCGCTTTTTTTCTTCCCCTGGGGCCGAAAGCACCCGGAGCAACCACAAGGCCGGCAGGAGCGGCAGGAGCAAAAGGGCCGAAAACTTGGTCAGGTTGGCCAGGCCCAGGGCCAGTCCGACCCAGGCCGCCCGCCCGAACTTGGGAGTTTTCAGAAAGCGCCAAAACAGATACAGGGTCAAGGCCCAGAAGAGGCTCATCCCCAGGTCCATGGTCACTAGGCGGGCGTGGGCCAGGATGTTCGGGCCGAGGCCGTAGGCCAGCAGGGCGATCAGCCCGCCCGTCGGCCCGAATAGCTCCTTGGCCCAGAACAGAACCACCAGGCCCAGTCCCAGGGACAGGACCAGATTGGGCAGACGGCCCAGGATAAAGAGGCGCTGGTAATCGGCCCGGTTGTCCCGCATGAACCTGGTTCCGTAAACCCAGGGCCGCCAGTCGCCGACTTCTTCATAACGGTCTTCGGTTTGGACCTTGGCCCCGGCGGCCAGGAGGGGCCAGCCGCACCAGAGTTTGACCAGGGGCGGGTTCTTGCCGTACAGGGAAAAGTCGCCGCTCAGCCAGTAGTAAGCCCCGGCCGGCAGATGGGCGAATTCGTCCACGGTCGGGGATTCGTCCTTGAGGCTGAAAAAGGCCAGACCCAGGTGAAGAACCAGCAGGAAGACCACGGTCGCCCCATACCAAGGGCCTTTCGGGCGGCCCTTCGGGTCCGCCTGCCGGCGGGCGGTTTTCCTTTTTCCCCCGGTCACGATTTCAACCCCAGGCGTCGGCGCAGCTCATCGGGCGGTCCCAGCGGCCTAAGGTCTTCATCCTCAAGGGCCTTTGGGGCCAAACGGGGGTCCAGACGGGCCGCTTCGGCCAGGTGCGACCAGGCTTGGTCGACCAGGCCTGTCCGGGCCAGGGCGCAGGCCAGATTGTAATGGGCCGGGGCCAGATCGGGCTCGATCTCCAAGGCCTGCTGGAAAGCACTCGCGGCCTGAGAATAAAGGCTGCGGAAATGGAAAGACAGGCCCCAGCCCACGTAAAGCTCGGCCGCCCCGGGATTCTGGCTTACGCCCCGCTGAAAGACCCTTGCCGCCTGATCAAAACGGCCGGTTTCCAGGTAAAGGTTGCCCCAATTGAGATAGGCCTGGACCAGATGGCGGTCCAACTCGACGGCCCGGCTGAAGGCCGCCTCGGCCCGGTCGTATTTTTTCAGAGCCAAATAAGCGTTGCCGAGATTGTAGTGGGCGGAGGCGTAATCCGGGTTGATCTCCAAGGCCCGGCCATAGTAGTCAACGGCCTTTTGATAATGGCCGGACTCGGCCGCAGCGATGCCCAGGGCCGTGTACGAAGCGTCGAAGGTCCGGCCCTTGGCGTAGAAAGGCCAGTGGCAGAAGACCAGCAGGACGGCCAGGGGTATCAGGACCTTGGCCAAGGCCCGCCGATTTCCCGACCGGGTTTTTTCGTATAACCATAGGAGTGTCACCGGAGCGGCGGCGATCAGCAAGGGGACCACGGGCAGTCGATACCTGGAGGCCAGGTGAAACGGGACGATGGAGACCAGGTAGCCCAGAAAGAAAATCGCCGGGAGGAAGAAACGCCGGCGGTCGGGCCAGAGCAGGGCCAGGCCGACCAGACCCAGGGGGGCGATCAGGCCGAAAGACAAGCCCAAGACCTTGAGCTGCCAGGTCTGCTCCTTGGCGAAATAGAAATTGTAGTTGTCCGGAATCTCGAAGTCGTTGAAAAACATGGCGGTCTTGAGTCCGAGCAGTTCGAGAGTCCGGCCGGGATGTTCCCGGACGTACTTCCATCCCTGGGCCATCCAAAAATCGGAAATCTCCGAAGGCTTCAGGTCCCGGCGGCCGGTCAGACGGAAGGCTTCCCGGCGGAAGTCCTCTTCCTCGTATTGGGGAACCAGTCTGATCCGTTCCGGGTGCTCGAAAAAACCGCTGGCCCTGGGGTTGTTGCCGATGTAAAAGTTCTGGCCGGCCTGGGCGGTCAGCGGGACGAAATCCCGGCCGACCAGCCAGTTGTGTATGGTCACCGGCGAGATGACCAAAATAAAGGCCAGGATAAACAGACCGGCTTGGATCAATCGATTTTTTAAGGGCGAATTCGGGGCCAGGATGGTCCAGAGGGCGAAAAGGGGGACCAGGAGGAGCAGGTTGCCCCGGGTCAGGGCGGCCAGGCCCAAGGCCGCTCCGGCCGCCAACCATGACCCGGACGTGGCCCGGTCGGCCGCCCGGAGCAAGGTCCAAAGGGCCAGAATGACCAGGACCAGCCCCGGCCCGTCCTTGCCGATCAGGCCGTCATAAAAATAGAAAAGACCGTAAGATAGGGCCAGGAGGGCGGCCGATATACCGGCCTTTCGGCCGGCCAGGCGGCGGCCGATGGGGTAGATCAAGGCCGTCCCCAAGGTCCCCAGGATCAATTGGACCAAACGGGCCGCCCCGGGCTCGGGGCCGAAGATTTTATAAATCACCGCCAGGAAATAGGGATAGAACGGGTCCTGATAAAAAACTTTCCCGCCCAGCCAATTCCCGTTGAGTATCTGCCGGGCCTGCCGGTCATAGGCCTGGGCGTCCAGCACCAGGGTGTCGAAATAGGGGTGTCCGGCGATCTGGCCCAGGTAAAGCAGGCGCAAAGCCAGGGCCAGCAGGAAAAAGCCGCCGATAAAAAGTAGGTCTTTGGAACGTTCACCTGTGGTCACGGCGGTTCAACTATAACCCAACCTTTCAGGTGAAAGAAACTGTTTCCCGGTCTTTGACGCAATCTATACTATTATTGGCAGCCTGGATTTACGTTTTCGCGGAAACGACGTTGTTTGTTTTAGCGCCCAAGCCACAACTATCAGTCATTCCTGTATAAATAGGAATCCAGTGACAAGGCGGCCAAAGACTGGACCCCTGCTCTCGCCGGGGCGACAGGGAAGCGCGGGGACCACGGATAGGGGGGCGGGCGAAGCGCAAGAGGCGTATTGGGTCAAGGGCGAACACCCAGCTCCGTCAAGGATTCGCCGGGCTCTTTATATCTCCGACAGGGTGGCTCCGGTCCCGCTTCAGGCGGGATTGCCGGAGCGCCGCAGGCGCAAGAGGCTGACTCGCCGCCGGGGGCCTTGGGTGGAACCCCAGGCTATTTTCGGTCGTCCCCATGGGAAGGTTTTCGATAACATCCGTTGTTTATCTGAAAGTCGATACCTAATGCGTTTGTTACCTGACCAGAAGTTCCACCCGTCACCCCTGCGCAAGCAGGGGTCCAGAAAAAACCAGACCGAAGACTGGGTTCCCGCTTGCGCGGGAACGACGGCTTGGATATCTCGGGCGGGAAAAACAACCAGGCCTCATGTAACCGGACTTTCATTTCGCGGTTGGGCCTGAAAAGGCATGAAGGTTCCCCCGCAGGCGGAATCCACTGCCATCGGCCGGACGGAAAGAGGCGGAAAATATCGCCGTTTATCGACGGATTCCCCTTTTCACGCTTCTTGACGATAAAAGTCTTGCCCGTCTGTTTCCTCCAAGATTAAAATACTTAGCAAGGAGCCCCGGATGTATACCCAAAGAAGCCACGTCACCGACTCGGCCCTGCTGGGTGTCTTGATTATATTAATCGGCACCCTGGGTTACACTATCATTGAAGGCTGGGGTCTCCTGGATTCCTTTTACATGACCATCATCACCATTGCCACCATAGGGTACGGGGAAATCAGGCCCTTGCACCCGTCCGGACGTCTCTTTACCATCTTCCTGATTGTTTTCGGGGTGGGCAACGCCGCCTACCTGGTCGGCCAGCTCACCCGGATGATGGTGGAAGGCAGTGTGCAACGAGTCATGGGGAGGCGTAAATTGGAAAAACAAATCAAGGAACTCAATGATCACTATATCTTGTGCGGCTACGGCCGGATCGGCCGGATGATCGCCCAGGAAGTCACCGCCCAGAAACTGCCCTTGGTGGTCATTGAAAACCGGTCGGAAGTTTTGGAACAGCTCGAAAAAGATGAGCTGCTTTATATTCGGGGCGACGCTTCGGACGAAGACAACCTGTCGGCCGCCGGCATTAAAAGGGCCGTGGGCCTGGTCTCGGTGGTCAGCTCCGACGCTGAAAACATGTACGTGGTCCTGACGGCCCGGGGCCTCAATCCCGACCTTTTCATTCTTTCGCGGGCCAGCGAAGAGAAATCGCTCAGGAAGCTGCAGCGGGCCGGGGCCGACCTGGTCATTTCCCCTTATTCCATCGGGGCCAGGAAGATGGCCCAGGCCATTCTCCGCCCGACCGTGTCCGATTTCATCGAGACCATGGTCCATGGGGCCGACGGATTGAATCTGGCCATGGAGGAAATTTTGGTCACGCCCGAATCCAAGCTCAAGGACATCACCCTGCTCGAATCCAACATCCGCCGGGACCTGGACCTGATCGTCATCGCCATCAAGACGGCTGAAGGCCGGATGCTTTTCAATCCGTCCGCCCAAGCCAGGGTCCAGGTCGGGGACACCCTGATCGCCATCGGCCAAAGGAACAACATGGACCGCTTGGCCGAGTTGCTCGGGGCCGACATCTCCTCGTCGCCCCGCTATCGACAAATCAAACATCGGCTCGGACCGGAAAGACCTTGACGCCGGTCGGCCCGAGGCGGACGTCTTTGTCATGCAAAACCGTTGAATGCTTTTCGACAAAAATGTAGGGTTGCCGCCATGATCTATTTGGACCACAACGCCACCACCCCGGTCGCTCCCGAGGTGGCCGAAGCCATGGCCCCCTTCTGGGGACCCGAATTCGGCAACCCCAGCAGCGATTACGACTTGGGCCGGCGAGCCAGGTCGGCCCTGGAAAGGGCCAGGACCCAGGTCGCCGGTTTGCTGGGGGCCGCCCCGGAAGAGATTCTCTTCACCTCCGGCGGGACCGAGTCCAACAACACGGTCCTCAAAGGCCTTTTTTACCGGTCGCCCCGCCCCTTTCACCTGGCCACGACCAACATTGAACACCCGGCGATCATCAATCCGTGCATCTTCCTGATGACCCAGGGGGCCGACGTCACCTTTGTCCCGGTTGACGGCCAGGGTCTGGTCGATCCCGACGATATCCGCCGGGCCCTCAAACCGGAAACCGTCCTGGTTTCGGTCATGCTGGCCAACAATGAAACCGGCGTGCTCCAGCCCGTCGAAGAAATCAGCCGGATAGTCCGGGAACAAGATATTAGGCTTCACACCGACGCGGCCCAGGCCGTGGGTAAAATCGAGGTGGACGTGAATCGCCTCGGGGTCGACTTTTTAAGCGTGGCCGGGCACAAGCTGTACGCGCCCAAGGGGGTCGGGGCGCTTTTCATCCGGCGGGGGCTGGAGTTGGAGCCGCTGGTTCACGGGGCCGGTCAAGAGTCGGGCCGGCGGGCCGGGACCGAAAACGTGGGCCTGGCCGTGGGATTGGGCGCGGCCTGCGCCCTGGCCGCCGGCCGCCTGGTCGAGGAAGCAAAGCGTCAGGCCGCGCTCCGCGACCGCTTGCTGGCCCTGCTTCAGGCCGAATTCCCCGGATCGGTCCTGATCGGCCATCCCGCCAGGCGTCTGCCCAACACCCTGAACCTTTGCTTCCCCGGATTGGTCGGCTCGGAAATTTTGAGTCTGGCCCCGGAGATCCAAGCTTCGACCGGCTCGGCCTGTCACGCCGGCCTGGTCAAAATTTCGCCGGTCCTCCAAAATATGGGCCTTTCCGCCCGCGTGGCCCAGGGGGCCATCCGTTTGAGTCTGGGCCGGGCCACCACCGGCGACCAGATCGAACAAGCGGCCGCCGCCCTGGTCCGGGCCGTCCTGAAGTTGAGCATTTGAGAGCGATGACTTTTTCCCGACGTTTTTGTCGCTTGTTTCCCTCTTGTCTTTGACAATATTGTCGCTTTTTCCTTGGGTCTCTGAAAATCCGTGTCCATTTTTTAATAATAAACAGTATATTATTAGATAAAACCTTTTTGGCCCGTCTTTTGCCTCCAAACAAGAACCGGCGGGACCCGCGTCCAAGAGCGTGGTCGGGACAGGTATGATGGACGATTTTCATAAAGCCAGACAGGAACTGCTTCAGCGTCACGGCGACGGCCTGACCGGATTGGAATTTTGTCGAGCCTATGCCCGGCTGATGGACGAGCACCTCAAGGACCTGTTTCGGCAAGCTTCCGGACCAGATGACGAGAGCCAAGGCCGGGTGGCCCTGGCCGCCCTGGGAGGCTACGGGCGGCGGGAATTGGCTCCCTATTCCGACGTGGACCTGCTGTTCCTGACCAGCCGGTCCCCCAAGGAATCGAAGCCCCTGGTTGAATCGGTCTTGTACCCGTTATGGGACCTCAAGCTCGATGTGGGTCACGCCGTCCGCACCTCGGCCGAATGTCTGGATATGGCCCGACAGGACCTGACCATCCAGCTTTCCCTTTTGGACGCCCGGTTTTTAACCGGGGACGAAGGTCTCTTTTCCGAATTCCAAGGGTCGTTCAGGCGATGGTTCGGTTTCCAGAACAATAAAAGGACTTTTTTACAAAACCTCAAGAAAAGCTTGGAGGAAAGGCACCAAAAATACGGCCAGACGCCCTATCTGCTCGAACCTAATGTCAAGGAAGGCCAAGGCGGACTCCGGGACATTCAGACCATTATTTGGGCCGGGGCTGCTTTTTATAAGCAAAGAAGTTTTAAAGAGTTGGCCGAAATGGGCCTGCTGCCCTCGGACCGGATCGGGCACTTGACCGAGGCTTACGCCTTCATGACCGGCGTGCGGACTTATCTCCATACCCTGGAAAAGAAAAAGGCCGATGTCTTGACCTTTGATCTGCAGGAAGACGTGGCCGGGTTTTTGGGGTTCCCCAAAAACCAGCAGGCGTCCGGGGTCGAGCGGTTCATGCAGGAATATTATACCCGGGTCTATCAGATTAAGGGTGTCTTGAACTTTTTTATCAGCCGAATCGAGGAAGAACTGCGGCCGGCCAAATTGTGGCGTCTTAATCAGCGCTCCCGGACCGTGGAAAAGGGGCTGCTGGTCAGGCGGGGCCAGATCGAGCTGTCCGGATCGGCCGAGGTCAGGCGGAAGCCGCTCCTGCTGATGAAAGCCTTCGAGACGGCCATGACCGAGGGATTGCCGATCAGCCAGAGAGGGCTGGAGATTGTCCGGTCAAACCTTGACTTGATTGATGATGACTACCGGCGGGACCCGGCCGCGGCCCAATCTTTTTTACGCGCCTTGGCCGCGGTGCCCCGGACCAAGGAAGCGGCTCCCAAAAACCTGGAGGCCATGCAGGGCGTTAATTTTTTAGCCGCCTATGTTCCCGAACTGGATCAGGTCCGGGCCCGGGTTCAACATGACGCTTACCATGTCTATACCGTGGACGTTCATCTGGTGCTGACCCTATGGGAACTCAAGAAGATGGCCATGGGGCTCCGCGCGGCCGGAGAAGACGAAGACGCGCCGTCCGTTTTCAACCAGGTTCGGGACAAGGAAATTTTGTTTCTGGCCGGCCTGCTCCATGACCTCGGCAAAGGCCGGGGCCGGGACCACGCCAAGCGGGGCGCGGCCATGATTCCGGAGATCGGGACCCGGCTGGGTCTGAACCCCGAACGGATAGAAAACCTCTCTTTTCTCGTGGCCGAGCATCTTTTTTTGATCGAACTGGCCACCCGGCGGGACCTGAGCGAAGAGAAGCTGATCGTCGGCTGCGCTCAGAAGGTCGAAAGCGTCGAGCGGTTGAACCAGCTATATCTCCTGTCCATCGCCGACGCCAAGGCCACCGGACCCGGGGCCTGGAATCAGTGGCGGGCCAGCCTGTTGCGGGAGCTGTACTTCAAGGTGCTGCGGGTCTTGACCCGGAGTGGTCTGGCCGAGAGGGAGCTGAGCCTGCGACACGAGAGACTGCTGGCCAGGGTCCGGGAGTTGTTGGCCGAGCGTCTGGCCCCGGCGGAGGTGGCCGCCCATTTTGAAGAAATGTCCGCTCATTACCTTTCGGTCATGGAAGCGAAACAGATCGGCCGCCACATCCTGTTGGAGCGCCAGCTCCGCGACCAGCCGGTTATCTGGGAGGTCGAGGCCAAGGAGGAAGGTTTTTGCGAAGTGACCGTGTTGACCCAGGACCGGCCGGGCCTGCTTTCGAGGCTGGCCGGGGTCTTCACCCTGCACAATATCAACATTTTAGGCGCCCAGGTCTTCACCCGGACCAACAATGTCGCCTTGGACGTCTTCCAGGTCAGTTATCCCCCGGACCGCCTGTTCGCCGAGGAAGTCTGGGCCAAGGTCAAGCTGGACACCCAGCGGGCCTTGACCGGTCACCTGGCCCTGGATTTTCGTCTGGCCCGAAAAAAACCGCTCCTCGAAACCAGGTCGGTGGGACCCCGCCGTCCTTCCCGGGTGGAAATAGACAACGAAACCTCGGATTTTTATACCATTATCGAAGTTTACACCCATGATCGCCTGGGACTTCTTTATGAATTGACCAAAACGCTTTTCGATTTGCAGCTCTCGATTTATATCGCCAAGATTTCCACGACCGTGGACCAGGTGGTGGACGTCTTTTACGCCAGGGATTTCTTCGGTCAGAAATTGACCGATGTCGAACAGCTCGAGGAAGTTAAAGCCGCCCTGAGTTTTACCGTTAATAAATAACCAAAATCCACCGGGCCGGCGGCCCGGACCCAACGAGGAGGAAGAAAATGACCCCTAAACAAGTCTTGGAAATGGCCGACAAGAACAACGCCGTGATGGTCGATCTCAAGTTCATGGACTTTCCCGGCCTGTGGCAGCATTTTTCCGTGCCGCGCAGCGAGCTGGAGGAGGCCTCTTTCGAAGACGGCTTCGGTTTCGACGGTTCGAGTATCCGGGGCTGGCAGCCCATCCACGCCTCGGATATGCTGGTCATTCCCGATCCGGAAACAGCCATGATGGACCCCTTCACCGAGGCGCCCACTCTGTCCATGATCTGTAATATCGCCGATCCGATCACCAAGGAAAAGTACTCCCGCGACCCACGCTATATCGCCCAGAAGGCCGAGGCCTATCTCAAGTCCACCGGCCTGGCCGATACCGCTTTTTTCGGCCCGGAAGCGGAGTTCTTCATCCTGGACGACATCCGCTACGGTCTCAACCAGCATTCGGCCTACTATTATGTCGACTCGGTGGAAGGGAGCTGGAACACCGGCCGCGAGGAGAATCCCAACCTGGGTTACAAACCCCGATACAAGGAAGGCTACTTCCCGGTTTCGCCCACCGATTCCTACCAGGACCTGCGCACCGAGATGTGTCTGGTCCTGATGAAATGCGGCATCCAGGTCGAAGCCCAGCACCATGAGGTGGCCACGGCCGGCCAGGGCGAGATTGACATGCGTTTCATCCCGCTGGTAAAAATGGGCGACAATTTGATGCTGTTCAAATACATCATCAAGAACGTGGCCAGGAAAAATGGTAAAACCGTGACCTTCATGCCCAAACCCCTCTTCGGCGACAACGGCTCGGGCATGCACGTTCATCAGAGTCTATGGAAGAAAAACAAGCCCATGTTCGCCGGAGACGAATACGGCGGCCTCTCGGAAATGGCTATCTATTATATCGGCGGCATTCTCAAGCATGCCTCCTCCTTGTGCGCCTTCACCAATCCGACGACCAACTCCTACCGGCGCCTGGTCCCCGGTTTCGAGGCCCCGGTCAACATGGCTTATTCGAGCCGGAACCGTTCGGCGGCCGTCCGCATCCCCATGTATTCGGCCAGCCCCAAGGCCAAAAGAGTCGAAGTCAGGTTCCCGGACCCGTCCTGCAACGGTTACCTGGCTTTTTCCGCCATGCTCATGGCCGGCCTGGACGGCATTCAGAACAAGATTCATCCGGGCGAACCCTTGGACAAGGATATCTACGCCCTCAGTCCCGAGGAACTGGCCGACGTCCCCACCACCCCGGGTTCGCTCGAAGAGGCCCTGGCGGCTTTGGAGGATGACCACGACTTCCTGCTCAAGGGTGATGTCTTCACCGAGGACGCCATTGAAAAGTGGCTGGAATACAAGTATGAAAAAGAAGTGGATGAGATGAGGCTCAGGCCGCATCCGTTTGAATTCTATATGTATTTTGACTGCTGATGCCAAAGGCGGGGAGGGGGCTTCGCTTCCTCTCCCCTCGGCTTCCATCCCGGAAAGGAGAGGGTCCGGATTAAACCGTCCGGCCAAGGACCTGGTGATTGCCGCGCCACAGTCAGATTTCCCCAGTGGGGCTGAAATAGTGCTCGGCCGCTTTTCCGCGGCTGAAAGGGCGTTGCTGAAACAGGACGAGACCGCCCTGTCGGCCTTGTCGGCCTTGAGCGTTTTTTCGCCGGCCTTGACCCGGGCCTTGGCGGCGCGGCCCGAGCCGGCCCGCCGGCTTTTTCTGGACCGGACTTTTGAAAAACGGTCCGAACATAAAGACCTGAAAACGGCCTTGAGGGAAAAATTAGGCCGGCCCGGAGACTTGGCCGGCCTCCAAACCGGCCTCCGCCTCTTTCGTCTTGAGGAATTGGTCCGGCTGGCCGTGCGGGACCTGACCGGCCGGGCCGATCTGACTGAAGTCATGGCCACGTTGACCGATATGGCCGAGCTCTGTCTGGCGGCGGCCCTGGAAGAGGCCCTCCGCTTCACGGCCGAACGGTTCAACCTTCCGCCGGATGGTTTGGGCCTGTCCCCGATCATTATCGGCATGGGCAAACTGGGGGGCCGTGAGCTCAATTACAGTTCCGACGTGGACCTGATCTATCTTTACCGTCCGGGCGGGTCTAGCCCCGGCGCCCCGCCCCCGGAGCAACTGGCCGACGCCGTCTTTTCCACGGTCACCCGGGCCATGTCGGAACCGACCCAGGACGGCCTGGTCTTCAGGGTGGACCTCGACCTCCGGCCGGGCGGAAAAGACGGAGCTCAAGCCCAGTCATTGGAGACGGCCCGGAAACATTACCTTTTCTGGGGACAGCCCTGGGAACGGATGGCCTTTTTAAAGGCCCACCCGATAGCGGGAGACCTCGAAGCCGGCCGCTGGTTTCTGTCCGAACTGAGCCCCTTCGTCTTTCGCCGACACCTGGATTATACGGCCATTGAAGAACTTAAGGCCCTCAAGGCCAAGATGACCAGGGACAAGAAGGCCAAGCTCGTTCGCCTCTCCGGCCCCGGCCGGGCCAGGCCGGCTCTCGACGTAAAACTCTCGCCGGGGGGCATCCGCGAGATCGAATTTTTTGTGCAGGCCCTCATTTTGACCTTCGGCGGACGCCTGCCCCACCTCCGGCGGGCGGACACCCTGGGGGCCCTGGAGACCCTGGCCCGGGAAAAGATCGTCGATCGGGATGACGCGGCCGAACTCTCCGAGGCTTATGTCTTTTTGCGGACCGTCGAACACCGCCTCCAGCTATACGAACTTACCCAGACCCAGACCCTGCCCAAGACCGCCGAGGGGCGGGAGCGACTGGCCCGGTCCATGGGCTTTTCAATCCGGCCCTGGCCGGAATTGGACCAAACCCTCGAACTTCATATGGACCGGGTCCGGACCAGGTTCAAGAAGCTTTTGGCCGAGCCCGGCGAAGGGGAGAGTCCCAGGGGCGACTCTAGTGCAGTCCGGGCGCCCGAATGGGTTTTCCGGCTGCTGGAAACCTTGGACGACGAAGCCGGTAGCGTGGACATGCTTAGCGGTCTGGGTTTTATGAACCCTGAAGCCGCCCGGGCGGCCTGCCTGAAAATCCGCGAGGAACGCTTTCTCCCGGACCGCCTGGCCAGGTACCGCCGCCAAATGGACCGCCTGCTGCCGGTGATGATCGCCGGCGCGGCGGCCGCGCCCGATCCCGACCGGGCCGTTCTTCACTTGGAACGTTTCCTGGACAGCATCGGCCCCAAGGCCGGATTCTTCATCCTTTTGGAAGAGAACCCGCGTCTGATCAATGTCCTGTCCACCCTGTTCGGCTCCAGCGATTACCTGTCCAACGTCCTGATCAATCACCCCGGCATACTCGACAGCCTGATCGACCGCCGCTCGGCCCAACTGGTCAAGGACCGGAGCACTTTCACCGCCGACCTGGACGCGGTCCTGGGCGCGCAAGAGGATTTCGAGCTCAGGCTGGGCGTCATCCGCCGCTTCAAGAACGAAGAGACCTTGAGAATCGGGCTTTACGACCTGTTGGGCGAGTTGACCTTGAACCAGGTCCGGGACCAGTTGACCACCCTGGCTGAAGTGGTCATGGCCCGGAGCTTGGACCTGGCGGCTGAATCGGTTTTCAAGGGCCGCCGCCCGGAAGCCCCCCTGCCGTTGTCCGTGATGGCCCTGGGCAAGCTGGGCGGGCAAGAGATGTTCTATGGCTCGGACCTGGACCTGATCTTTATCTTCGGCCAGGCCCGCGGCGCGCTTGATCTGGGCCTCGAGACGGCCGTTCGTCTGGCTCAGCGCTTTTCCAGTTATCTTTATCTGCCCTTGGCCGAAGGGCCTGGCTATCAGATCGACCCGCGACTCCGCCCCTCGGGCAGTCGAGGCCCCTTGGTCGTCACGCCGGCCTCGTTCGCCCGATATCATCGGACCTCCCAGTTATGGGAAAGACAGGCCCTGCTCAAGATGAGACGGGTCTTGGGTCCGGTTGATCTGGGGGCCAAAATCCGGGCTGCGGCCAGCCGAGCCGTCTTTCACCGGCCGTTACCGGAAGACGCCGCCGAAAGGATTGATGAACTGCGGCAAAGAATGACCCAGGAGCGGGGCCGGCTCCAGGGGGACGCCATTAATCTGAAATTTTCGCCGGGAGGCCTGATCGATGTCGAGTTTATCACCCAGTATCTTCAAATGGTGCACGGCCGGCGGAACAAAGGCGCGGTCCGCGCGGTCTCCACGTCCTCGGCCTTGAAAGGCCTGATTAAGAAAGGACTGGGACCAAGGGGACTGGCCGAATTGCCGGCGGCCCATGAACTTATCAGTCGGGTGGCCAATCGTTTAAGTCTGATTTACGCCCGCTCCGGAGACGCCGCGGCTTTCATCGCCGAGGAGATCGGGTCTTTGAATCTGGCCGTGGTCGGGCCGGACCCCTTCATCGCTCTCCAGGAGGCCATGGAGACGGTCAGCAAAATTTATGCCGAAGTCTTCGGCCGGAAGGTCGGGCATGCCCGATAGATTTCCCCGAGAACGCCTGGATGACCGGGCCTTGTTCGAAGCCAGCCCCTTTCTGGCCGGATTGATGGGCCAGGGCCGGTGGCGGTCGACCTCTGACAGGCTTGAATTTCCCGAGGACTGGATGAATCCGGGCCGGGGCGGGTTGCCCTCTTTTCAAGCCTTCCGCCAGGTGTTTCGGAAGACCCTGGACGATCCCGAGGAAGCCCTGTTGATCCTCAGACGATTAAGAGTCAGGACACTGCTGGCCTTGGCCCGGGCCGATCTGGAAAATCGGATCAAGCCTTATCAACTCCGGGCTCGCCTGCGGGCCTTGACCGAGGTTCTGGTTCAAGGGGCCTGGTGGGTGGCTGAAAACAGCCTGCGGGAAAGATTCGTTCATCCCTTGATTCTGGAGAAACGGAACGCCAAGCCGCCCGTGGCTGTTCTCAGTTTGAGCCGCGTGGGGTCCGGAGATCCTTGGTATACCACCGGACCGGCTCCGATTTTTGTCCACTCCCGGGCCGCCGAATTCGCCCCGGCCCTGACGGAAAAGGATTTTACCCAGGCCCGCCGGACCGACAAGGAATGGCTGCCGGCCAGGGAATACTTCCACCGCCTGGCCAGAGGCACCATGGTGCTGCTTTCCGTGCCGGATGTCGGGGGAAAAGGCTACGGCCAAACGGGCGAGGATAATTTCCCCGAGGGACCGCCGGTTCTGCCCGGAGTCCTGGTCGTCCTTTTCTCCGCCTTTGAAGACCACTTCCTGACCAGCCGACCGGCCAAGGAACGCCTGGCTTTGCTCAGACTCCGTTTCCTGGTCGGTCAGGAACGTTTGGGCCGGGCGGTGGAAACCGTGGCTCGGAACGCCCTTTGGCGCACCGCCGCTGAATTTGGTCCGCGGCTCCCCAGCCTGGTCAACGCCTGGTACCGGGAGCGGGCCCAGGCCGAAGGGCTGCCTTTGGTTCGGGGGTCCTTGCTCGATATCGAGCGAAAGATCAGACTGCTGCAATTCCAATTCGCCCTCGATCATCCCGGATTGATGGTTCCCTCCCCCTTGAAGGCCTTGGACCTGCTGGCCCGGGCCGGGGTGATCGAACGAGAGGAACGCTCGGTCCTGTCCACGGCCTATAACTGGCAATGGTTCATGGTCAACCGGCTTTGCCTTTTGGGACGCCGCTCCCCCTTGGAGATGGAAGAGTTGGACTCCGGGGGGCTGGACGACCTGCTCGGTCTGCCCGGCGCCTCGGCCCGGACTCTGAAAATGATCAAATCGGCCCAAAACAGTTTGAACCAGATCGCCAGGCGGATCAAAAACAGCCAGAACTTGATGTGATTAGGCTATTTTTATGGTGATGACGATTGATCAGTTATCGGCGGCCTGGATTACCTCTTGCTCCTGTCCGGGCGTTCCAGGCGGACAGGCGGAAATGATGATATTAACTAGGCGGCATTTATCTGAAAGTCGACACTGAATGCACCCCTTTGACCTGATCCGAAGCTCCTCTCGTCACCCCTGCGCAAGCAGGGGTCCGGAAAAGGACCGGACTGAAGACCGGGTTCCCGCTTTCGCGGGAGCGACGGCTTGGAGATCTCGGCCGGGAAAAACCACCAGGCCTCAGTTGGCCGGACTTTCATTTCCCGGTTGTGCCTTAAGGGGCATGACGGTTCCTGCGAAGGCGGGATCTAGTTCCGCCGGTCGGGCTGAGGAGGCGGGAAAGGCCGACTTTAACCGGCTGGGTTACAACCGGTCAAAAAAAAATATTTCCCCCCTGGGGCTGATGTGTTAATTAGGCTGGAGCTTCGGCCCGGCCGGTTGATAAAAGATGGGCCGGGGTATAATGAAAGACGCGTAACCATGGTAGATTTGAGGCCGGACCGGAAGTTTATCTCATATTCCTTTAAGGATCGGCCGGCGGTCCGGCGGGGCGCCGGTTTTCCGTCGGCGCTGAGACCTTGGGGCTTTTGGACAGAAAACTTATGAGCGAAAACAGTTTGAAAATAGTCGTCCGCGGCTGCCACAACCTGGCCGCCTATCGCCGGCTCTTTGACCGTGGAGACCCCGGCTTGCCCCCGGAAATCGAGGCCGGGCTGGTCCCTTGCAGCAGCAAGGTCGACGCTCCTCATATCATTAAGTTCTTTGAGCATGGGGCCGACGCCCTCCTGGTCCTGGCTTGTCCCCCGGGGGTCTGCCACCTGGTCGACGGGAACGACCGGGCCGAAAGACGGGTCGCCTGGGCCGCCCGGCGTCTGGCTGAAATCGGTATCGAGCCGGAAAGGGTCAGGTTCCTTAAGGTTGAAGCGGACCAGGAAGAAAAAATCGACGAAATCATAAAAGAGTTTTCTCAAACCATCCTTGAACTGGGCCCGATCCCAAGAAATAGCCGTCATTGACGGCCGATAACCAAATTAAGGAACCCAGGATTTAGATGCCTAAAAAATACCACTTGGAAACGACTCCGACCCCGGCCCGGCATTTGGCCCCCGGGCCTTCCTCGATCCTGGACTGGGAGGAAGGCTGCCGGAAGTGTCACCGGTGTGTCAGGTGGGAATGCCCCTACGGCGTTTACCTGCACCGGGACGTGGACCCCTTCTCCCTGGCCGATACGGCGGACTCGTTGTGCAAGCATTGTTTCCAATGCGTCCAAAGCTGTCCCATGCGCCTGGTCAATCAGGCCGTTAATCCCGAATTTACCCGGCTCGGGGATGACTATTGGACCCCGGACATCCTGTCCAGAATTTATTACCAGTCCGAAACCGGCCTGATCCCGGTCTCGGGGGCCGGGTACGGCGGACCTTTCACCGGTCCGGGCTTCGATGCCATGTGGACGGACATGTCCGAGATCGTCCGCCCGACCCGGGACGGCATTCATGGCCGGGAGTACATCAGCACCACGGTGGACCTGGGCCGCAAACCGGAGTTTGTCCGGATTGAACCGGGCGGCGGGTGGTCCGAAAACGGCGCTTGTTTCGTCGAGTCACCCCTGCCCTTTATCCTGGGACTTCCCGAGGGCCGCCGCCTCAGTCTGCCCCTCATCTCCGCCCTGGCGGCCGCGGCCGAGGAAATGCGGGCCTTTTGTTTGATTCCCTTAGAGTATTTAAAGGACCTCCCAGACCTTGCCCCCGAGTTTACCGTCCTGCATCTGAACCCGGAGCAATTAAACCTGGACCCGGCCGGTTTTCGCGGTTTCCCCATGGTTCAGACCGACGACGCCCCTGGAGTCGAGTCCTGGGTCAAGAAGGTTAAAAATTCGAATCCCGGCCAGATCGTCATCGTCCGCCTGCCCTTCGGCCCCGCTTGCCAGGAGAGGCTGGTCTCCCTGATGGGGGCCGGCGCGGACATCCTCCATCTATGGGCCGACGCCCATGGCCTGCAACCCGGCCTGGACGGTCCGGACGAAAAAAAGCCTTTCCTCAAAGACCTTATCCGGGAAGTCCATTTGAAACTGGTGGATTGGAGTCTCCGCGACAGGGTGACCTTGCTGGCCGGCGGCGGACTGGCCCTGGCCGAGCACACGGCCAAGGCCATCGTCTGCGGAGCCGACGCCGTGGTCCTGGACCTGGCTTTATGGGCGGCCATGGAGTGCCGGCTTTGCCCGGACTGCCTGGAGCGTCGAGCCTGCCCGGTGGAAATCGAGACCGTTCCCCTGGACTGGGCCGTGCGGAGGCTGAAGAATTTGATAGGCGCCTGGCGGAACCAGCTTCTGGAGGTCCTGGGGGCCATGGGCCTTCGGGAAATCCGCCGCCTGCGCGGGGAGGTCGGCCGGGCCATGTTTTTCGAACAACTGGAACAAGAATCGTTCGCCCCCATCTTCGGGCGGCGTAAAGGTCAGAGTCTAAAATGATTTATCCCGAAGTCAGACCGGTCCCGAGTCGGTACCGCAATCCTCTGAGCAAATTCAAGGTGCGCCGGTCCAAGGCTTGTGAGAGTTGCCTGACCTGTGTGGAAGTTTGTCCCCATGGGGTTCATTGGGCCGCCTCCGGCAAGCCCCAGTTCCCCCGGGAGCACCTCTGCCACGGTTTTGCCTGTCAAGGTCAGGATTATTACTGTGTGGACCGTTGTCCCAATGGAGCCTTGACCGTGATCCTGAACCCCGTGTACGAGGTCCTGGGCGACCGGCGCTGGACGGCCGACCTGCTTTTGTCCACCTGGCACATGGCCGAGACCGGCCGGCCCCCGACCGACGGGCTGGAATACAAGATCGGCGATTCCGGGGGCGGTTTTGATCGAATCGAGTTCGCCTTTCCCCAGGACGGCGGACCCACGGTCGACCCGGCCCGGGTTTCCACGGCCATACCCCTCAATCGCCGCCGGGACGGTCGGCCTGAATTGGAAATTCCCATTCCCGTTTACGGCGGGGGCATGTCCTACGGGTCGGTCAGCCTGTCGACCATGCTTTCGAGAATACAGGCTTTCGCCGCCTGGGGCAGCTATTGTTCCACCGGGGAAGGCGGCTTTCCCGACGAATTGATCACCTACTCCGATCATATCATCACCCAGGTGGCCACCGGACTGTTCGGCGTGCGCGAGGAAACCATCCAGCGGGTGCCCATCGTCGAGTTCAAATACGCCCAGGGGGCCAAGCCCGGTCTGGGCGGCCATTTGCTGGGCGACAAAGTCACGCCCTCGGTGGCCCGGATGCGGGAGGCCGTGGCCGGGAGCGCCTTGTTTTCGCCTTTTCCCTTCCACAGCGTCTATTCCGTCGAGGACCACAAGAAGCACATCGACTGGATCAAGCAGATCAACCCCAGGGCCCTGGTTTCGGTCAAGGTCTCCACGCCCACCGACGTGGACATGGTGGCTGTGGGCTCCTACTACGCCGGGGCCCATATCATCCATCTGGACGGCTCCTACGGCGGGACCGGCGCAGCGCCGGACATCGCCAAAAAGAACATCGCCATGCCCATCGAGTACGCCATCCCCAAGGTCCACCGGTTTCTGGTCGAGGAAGGGGTGCGCGACGAGATGACCTTGATCGTCAGCGGCGGCCTGCGCACCGCCTATGACGCGGCCAAGGCCATCGCCTTGGGCGCCGACGGCGTGGTCACCGGGACCGCCGACATGGTCGCCCTGGAATGCGTCCGCTGTCACAACTGCGAAAGCGGCCGGGGTTGCCCCCGGGGCATCGCCACCACCGATCCCCAATTGTCGACCATGATCGACCGGAATTGGGGAACCCAGCGGATAATAAATCTTTTTTCCTCCTGGCGCGAACAGCTCGCCGATATCCTGGCCCGGCTGGGCCTGTCCAGCGTGACCGAGCTGGTCGGTCGGACGGACTGCCTTCGTCACCTGGATTACGAGAACGACCTTCATGGCTGAGACCGTTATGAGAAATTATCGAGAAAATCAGATCAATTTGGGAGAGATCATCATTAACTCCCGGCGACCCTTGGTCAGAAACCTTGTCCATTCGGACGGCCGGAAAGAAGAAGAAGGCGGTTGCGGCGTCACCGGTTTTTGTTCCAGCGTCAGGGTCAAGGGCCGGCATATCTTCGAACCTTCCCGGCAGATGCACAACAGGGGCAACGGCAAAGGCGGCGGTATCGCCGCCCTGGGCCTGGACCCCGCGGATTTAGGGGTCTCGGCGGATATCCTTCGGGACGATTACCTCATTCACCTGGCTTTTCTCGACCCCCAATGCCGGGCCGCCGTCGAAGAAAAATCCATCTTTCCTTACTTTCAGATTGACCACCGGGAGGCACTTACTCCGGTGGCCGACCACCGGGACGTGCCCGGTTTGGAAGTTCGGCCGCCCGACGTGGTCCGTTACCTGGTCCGGGTCAAGCCGGACGTCCTGGATCGGTTCATCAAGACCCATGGTTTCCCCGCGGACCAACGCCGCCGGGCCGAAGACGAATTCGTCTACCAAAACAGCTTCCGTCTCAACAGCGAATTCTACGCCCTCGGCGCTCAGAAAGCCTTTGTCCTCTCCCATGGCCGCGACCTGATGGTCCTGAAAATAGTCGGGTACGCCGAACAGGTGGTCCAGTATTATCAACTGGAAAACCTCAAGGCCCATGCCTGGATCGCCCACCAGCGCTACCCCACCAAGGGCCGGGTCTGGCATCCCGGCGGGGCCCATCCCTTCGTCGGCCTGAACGAGGCCCTGGTCCACAACGGCGATTTCGCCAATTACCACGGCGTTTCCGAATACCTGCGCCAGAGGAACATCGCCCCTCTTTTCCTGACCGACACCGAAGTGAGCGTGCTCCTCTTCGATCTTCTGACCAGAACCTTCAACTATCCCCTCGAGTACGCCATCGAGGCCCTGGCCCCGACCAGCGAGCTGGACCTGGAAAAACTGCCCGAGGAAAAAAGACGGCTTTACAGTCTGGTCCAAGCCACCCACATCCACGGGTCTCCCGACGGCCCCTGGTTTTTCATCATCGCCCGCAACGACGTGGAAAGCGGGCGGCTCCAACTCTTGGGCATCACCGATACCTCCATGCTCAGGCCCCAGGTCTTCGCCCTCATGGACGGCGAAGTCAAGGTCGGGCTTATTTGTTCGGAAAAGCAGGCCATCGACGCCACCCTCCGGAGCCTGGCCGATGAAGACCCCCGCTTCGGAAGAGTGGCCGACATCTACTGGAACGCCCGCGGCGGTTCCCATACCGACGGCGGCGCCTTCATTTTCAGCGTCAAGCCCGACCGGAACGGCCGGACCGAATTCAAATGCACCGATAAGTTCGGCCAAGCCGTGGCCGTGCCGGCCGACCAGACCCCTTGTCCCTGGCCCAGGCCCCAAATCCCGGCGGACCTGGCGGCCGCGATTTCTTCAAAATATGAAAAAACCCTCGAAAGCGGCGCCCCTTTTGACTTGTTTCAAACCGTGACGGCCGATTTGGCCGAACCCGGGTACGAAAGATTCCTGGCCGCGGTCGATTGGTTGAAACAGGCGGCCGGAACCAACGAGAAGTTTAAAGGCCAGGCCTTGGAAGTCCTGACCCTGCTCCTGGACCGCCGTTACGACCCTCATGACAAGAGACGGCGTTCCATCCTGGAAATCGCCGGCCAGGCCATCGACGACCTTCTCGCCGCCACCCCTCTGCTGGGCTCCGCGGCCGGGGGACGATACGCCAAAATCGACTTCGAGCACCGCCGCCGACTCCGGTCCCCCCAGGGCCAGGAAGAAGTGCTGGTGATCGATGCCGCCCACTTCCCGCCCGAAGGTGAGGACTGCGAGGCGCGTCTTCAAGTCGAGGCTTTCCGGATGGGCTGGCGGGGCTTTATCTGTTACGGCTACCGGGGGCAGCGGTTCGCGGCCAACGGCCTGGGCCCGAACACCAATCCGGTCCGGTTCGATATTTACGGCAGCTCCGGAGACTATCTGGCCTCCGGGATTGACGGTCTGGAAATTTACGTCCACGGCAACGCCCAAGACCAGCTCGGCCAGATCATGAAGCGGGGCAAGCTGGTCGTTTACGGGGATGTCGGTCAAACCTTCATGTACGGGGCCAAGGGCGGTGAAGTCTACGTCCTGGGCAACGCCGCCGGCCGACCCATGATCAACGCCGTGGGCCGGCCCCGAGTGGTCATCAACGGCACGTGCCTGGACTACCTGGCCGAATCGTTCATGGCCGGCGACCCCTTCAGAGGCGGCGGATTCGTCATTTTAAACGGCATGACCCATGACTGGCGGGGCCGCTTGCATGAACTCCCCACCCCTTATCCGGGGTCCAATCTCTTTTCCTTGGCTTCGGGCGGAGCCATTTACATCCGGGACCCGCACCGGATAATTGTCGACGATCAGCTCAACGGCGGGGTCCTGAGCGATCTCACCGAAGCGGATTGGCGGCTCATACGGCCTTATCTCCTGGAAAACGAAAGGTTGTTCGGGATCGCCCTCGAAGAGGACCTTTTGACCGTAAAGGGTCGGCGGCTCGAACCGGACCGGGTCTATCGAAAAGTCCGTCCGGTCAGAAGCGCCGTCCTGGCCGCGGCCAAAGAAAGCCTCTTGACGGAATAACTAAAAAATGGTTGAAATATCCCGAGCGTGTTCCATGAATTAAATCGGGAGCATGCGAGGTGAAGACCTGTCGAATAGGCCGGCGGGGAGAAGATGGAACGGCCTGAGTGGGGATGGTGGTGCTCCTCGAGAAAAAAACCAGGAAAAATTACCAGTTTATAACTTCTCGGCCCGGAGTCCCCAAGGGGCTTCTCTTGGTGTTGCTCCTGGCCGGCAGTATTTTCCTCCTGCTTTTTGTCTCAACTACTCGGGAACCCCCAAAATCGGCCAGCCGTTCTTCTCATGCCGCCGTTTTTCCGGAAAACTTGCCCCGACTGGAACCTGGTCCTTTTCAGACACTGGCCGACAGACGCCGTGGATTGGACAAGGTCGCCGAACGACTTGAATCGGGTGAAACCCTGGGCCATGTTCTGGAGCGGCTGGGGCTTGATCGGGTTGAGGCCGGCCGGGTGGCCGAGGCCGTCGGGCAGATCATCGACCTGACCAGGGTCCGGCCGGGCGTCGAAATTGCCTTGTTTCGGGAAAAGGAGACCGGGGAACCGGCTCGCCTGGAATTCAATCAGGGCCGGGACCAGCACCTGATCCTCCTCAAGACCTCGAACGGTTATGTGGCCGGCAGTCTCGAGTATGAACCCCTGGTCTGTTGGGCCGCCGCCCAGGGCCGGATCAAGAACTCCCTGTGGGCTTCCGCCGTGGTTCAGCATGGCCTTAATCCGGAACTGGTGATGACCTTCGCCGATATATTTGCCTATGATATTGATTTTTTTACTGATATAAGAGAGGGCGATGAATTCCGCCTGCTCTTTGAAGAGAAGTATTGCCAGGGGGCCGGTTTGGGTCCCGGCCGGATTCTTTCCGCCGAATTCGTCAACAATGGCAAACAATTCAAGGCTTATTATTATGAAGCTTCCAACGGGGCAGGCGGTTATTACGACGCCGAAGGCCGGTCCCTGAAGAAGATGTTCCTCAAGTCGCCCCTGAGATACCGCCGGATAAGCTCCTTTTTTTCGCGGTCCAGGTTTCACCCCATCCTGAAAATATATCGGCCCCATCTGGGCGTGGATTACGCCGCTCCGACCGGCACTCCGGTCGAAGCTCTGGGCGACGGCCGGATCGCCTTTATCGGCTGGAAGGGCGGCTATGGCCATTATATGGAAATCAAACATAACCGGACTTATACCACCTGTTACGGCCACCTGTCCCGGTTCGCCAAGGGCCTCAAGAACGGTCAAAGGGTCCAGCAGGGGGACCTGATCGGATATGTGGGCGCGACGGGTTTGGCGACGGGCCCGCACCTGGACTTCCGGGTCAAAAAGGATGGCAAGCCCATCGATCCCTTGGCCATGAAAATGGAACCGGCCCCCCCGATCGACCCGTCCCAACGAGGGAAATTCATGGCTTTGGTCAAGGATTTGGAGGCCCATATGGCCGGCAGGTTGGCCGCCAGGCCCTAGACAGCCTTCGCCGTTCAGTCAACGGCGGCCTTCTCCGGCTCTTTCCGGCCGGCCCACGGAAGTGGATTTCTTCTTACGCGGAACCGTCATGCCCTTTAAGACGCAACCGCGAAATGAAAGTCCGGACATGAGGCCTGGCTGTTTTCGCCCGAAATACCCAAACCGTCATTCCCGCGCGGGCGGGAATCAAGACCGCCGATAAGTGATGGATTGCGTCTTTTTACAATTTTTTCTTGACATATTGCTATGGATATAATTAATTTGAAGGTTGAATTTGGTTGGTGCTTGAGGCAGAATAATTTTTTTAGACCTTGTATGTGCCTTTTTTCACTAACAATGAGGCGAATCAAGCCCTAACCCAGGCCGAAAACCTTAGTCGGTCCCAAAGAGTCAAAAAAAGCAAGTAAATGGCATTGTGAAGCCATAAAGGAGGGAAGAACCTTGGCCTTTCAAATTTCAACCGTTCAGTACACAGGCAAGATCAACGAAGTTGTTCTGGGTTCGGCCAAAAAAGTAAAGGTGGGCGGGGAGAACTCGTACCCATTCATGACCTTTGAGGGTCAGATGCCGAACAAGCCCAAGATCGCCATGGAAATCTGGGACATGGACCCGAGCAACGACTGGCCCGAGGCGGTCAAGGCCCCCTTTGCCGACGTCTTGGCCGACTCAGGCGCCTGGGCTAAAAAGTGTGTCGAGTACGGAGCCGACATGATTGTGGTCCAGCTTAAAAGCACCGACCCCAATGGTTTGAACAATGGGGCCGATCATGCCGTGGCCGCGGTCAAAGCCGTTATGGAGGCCGTCGACGTGCCGGTCATCGTCTACGGCGTGGCCAACAAGGAAAAGGACACCGAGACCCTCAGGGCCGTGGCCGAAGCCTTTCAAGGCAAGAACATAATCCTGGGTCCGGTCGAGGAAGGAGACCACAAACAGGTCGGGGCTCAGGCCTTGGCCTACGGCCACGTGGTGGCCGCCAATACGCCCATCGACGTCAACCTGGCCAAACAGTTGAATATTCTTTTGGGGAATCTCGGCATCAAAAACGAAAAGATTTTGATTGATTCCACCACCGGCGGTCTGGGTTACGGCATGGAATACTGCTATTCGGTCATGGAACGAATCCGGATGGCCGCCCTGGTGCAGCAGGATGAAAACCTCCAGCAACCGCTGATCAACAACATGGCCAATGAAGTCTGGAAATGCAAGGAGGCCAATCAGACCCTGGAAGAGGCCCCCGCCTTGGGCTACCAGGAAGATCGCGGGGTGATGATGGAGGTGACCGAGGCGGTGGCCTTGTTGTTGGCCGGATCGGACATCCTTTTCCTGCGCCATCCCGAATCGGTCAAATTGGTTCGCCAATATATAGACCTTTTGCTCGAAGGCGGAGAAGTGGCCGCCGAAGGCTTGAAGGCCATCCAGACCGTGCCCGCCGGTAACTTGCCCAAGGTGGAGTGGATCCCGCCCGAACCACCGAAGAAGGAAAAGAAGGAAGCCGCTCCGGCCAAGAAACCGGCGGCCCCGCCCAAGCCCGAAGCCAAACCCACGGCCAAACCGGCGGCAGCGCCCAAACCGGCCACAGCGCCCAAACCGGCGGCTCCGCCCAAGAAAGAAGAACCGGCCAAGGTCGTGGCCATCGATGAAGCCAAGGCCAAGGCTGAAGAGGAAGCCCGCAAGAAGGCCGAAGCTGAAGCCAAGACCAAGGCCGAAGATGAAGCCCGTAAGAAAGCCGAGGCCGACGCCAAGGCCAAGGCCGAAGCGGAGGCCAAGGCTCACGAAGAGGCCCGCAAGCAGGCTGACGCGGCCAAGGTTAAGGAGGAAGAAAGACTGGCGGCCCTCCGGGCGGCTCGGGCCAAGGAGCGCGAGGAACTTGAGGCCAGGCGGGCGGCCGAGGCCGAAGGTCCGCGGGAAATGAAGAAGGCCGAAGTAACCGCGCCCAAGGAGTTTGAGGTGGCCGAACAAATCGTCAGGTCCCTGGGCCGGGTGCACATGCGGCATAAAAAGTAAATTCGGCCGGGAAACCGTTCGGGATAAATTGTTAGAGAGGTGAAAGCCATGATTGCCGAGGAAAAGAAAGAGAAACAAGGGTTTAGGTCGTCCTCCGGCCGAAAGCCCTTGAAGAAGGCCGAAATCATGGCGCCCAAGGAGCATATGGCGGCCGAGCGGATCATGTCAGACCTGCGGCGAACCCACCGCAAGGTGGTTTAAACGCAAGAGTGTATAGAAATATTTATGCGTATAATATATAATTGTTCCCAACCGGAGACCTGCTTCGGGAACATCTTTAAAAGAGGAGGAACCTCTGATGGCAGCTGAAGAAGCCAAGGGAAAAGAGAAGGCGGCGGAAAAAACCAAGAGTTATAAGCCGGAAGAAGTCACGGTCGACACCGCCAGCATCAAAATGATGAAAAAGGCCCTGGCCGAAGGTATTGACACCATCTTCGACCGGGCCGTAACCATGAAGCCGTGCAATATCGGCGTCGAAGGCATTTGTTGCAAAAATTGCTCTCAAGGCCCCTGCCGTCTGCCCTTGACCAAGAAAATCAAGGACGGGTTGGAAGAAGACAACCGGAAAGGCATCTGCGGGGCCACCCCCGAAACCATCGCCGCCCGGAACTTCGCCCGGATGGTCGCCGCCGGCGCGGCCGCCCACTCGGACCACGGCCGCGGCGTGGCGGAGACCTTCCTGGCCATGGCCCGGAAGGAAACCCATGATTACACCATCAAGGACGAACAGAAGCTCCTCGAAATCGCCCCTGACTTCGACGTGGCGATCACGGTCAAGGAAGGCGACGAGGAATTCCCCCGGGACATCTGGGACATCGCCGTGGAAGTCGGCGAAAAGGCCCTGGCCGAATGGGGCAAGCAAAGTGGGGAACTTTATACGATTAAGCGGGCTCCTGAAGCCACTTATGAAAACTGGAAAAAGCTGGGCGTGGTCCCGCGGGGCATCGACCGGGAGATCGTGGAGATCATGCATCGAACCCACATGGGTGTGGACCAGGATTACCGGAACATTCTCGCCCAGTGCAGCCGGGCCGCCTTGGGCGACGGTTGGGGGGGGTCCATGATCGCCACCGACCTCCAGGACGTCATGTTCGGTACGCCTTACCCGATTCACGGGCAGATCAACCTGGGCGTTTTGGAAATGGACAAGGTCAACATCATCGTCCACGGGCATGAACCGCTTCTGTCCGAGATGATTGTGGCCGCGGCCCAGTCCCAGGAGATGATCGATTACGCCAAGTCCAAGGGGGCCAACGGCATCGTCCTGGCCGGCATGTGCTGCACGGCCAATGAGATTCTGATGCGTCACGGCATGCCCATCGCCGGCAATTACCTCCAGCAGGAACTGGCCATTATCACCGGGGCCGTGGACGCCATGGTCGTGGACGTCCAGTGCATCATGGAAAACGTGGCCAACGTGGCTGACTGCTATCACACCAAGCTGATCACCACCAACCCCCGGGCCAGGATCGCCAGCGGCCACACGATCCACATCGAGTTTGACGAACATCACGCTTATGAAATCGGCCAGGAAATCGTCAAGACGGCTATCGACAACTTCACCAACCGGCGGCCGGAGCAGCCGATTCTGATTCCGAACGAGCGGGAGACGATGGTGGCCGGTTTTTCCTATGAAGCGGTCAGATACCATTTGGGCGGCACCTTCCGCGGTTCCTATGTGCCCCTCAACGACAACATCATCAATGGCCGTATCCGCGGCATCGGCGGGGTGGTCGGCTGCAACAACTGCCGGACGGTGCATGACTCGGCCCACCTGATCGTGGTCAAGGAGCTCCTCAAGAACGACGTCATCGTCCTGACCACGGGTTGCAACGCCATGGCCTGCGGCAAGGCCGGCCTGCTCACCCCCGAGGCGGCCCGGGTCTTCTGCGGTCCGGGTCTGGCCGAGGTCTGCGAGACCGTGGGCATCCCGCCGGTCCTGCACATGGGCTCCTGCGTGGACAATTCCCGCATCCTCATGGCCGCCGCCGAAGTGGTCAAGGCCGGGGGCTTGGGCAAATCCATCGCCGACCTGCCCGCGGCCGGGTCCGCGCCCGAGTGGATGAGCGAAAAGGCCATCAGTATCGGGCATTATTTTGTGGCCTCCGGCGTCTACACGGTCTTCGGCGTGACCCTCCCCGTGACCGGAGCCCCGCGTTTCCAGCATTATCTGTTTGACGAGCTGGAAAAGCTGTACGGCGGTATGTGGGACCTGATTGAGGACCCGTATGAACATGCGGCCAAGATGATCGCCCACATCGACAAGAAGCGCAAGGCCCTGGGCATTGACAAGGCCCGCGAACGCGTGCTCATGGATATGGCCGACCGGCAGAAACTTGAAGCTATGTAAGGAATTTCCTTCTAAGAAAGGAGGACGAATCAGTGTCGAAACTAGTTGCTTTTGCCGCCATCCAAGGCGCATACAACATCGTGCAGAAAGCGGAAGGTAAATATAAACAGGCCCTGGCCCAATTCGGGCCGGACCAGAAATTGGAATTTCCCAACACGGCCTATTATCTGCCCATCATCTATTCGATCCTGGGCATCCCGGTCAAGACCCTGGCCGACGCCAAAAAGCCCCTCGACGTGGCCAGGTCTCTTCTGCCGCCCCACGTCAAGAACGTCCATCACTTGCCCTTTCTAGGGCCGTTGCTGGACGCCGGCATGGCGGCGATTCTGGCCGAGGAAATCGTCGAGGCCATCCGTTATGTTGAAGACCCGGACTTTTATCTGGTCAGTGAGGAAATAGACGAGGAAGCCGGGAAAATCTGGCTCGGCGCGGCCGAGGATACGGTTTTCCGTAAACGCGGCATCGAGTTTGTCGACGGCACCGCGCCCGGTTTCGCCGCCATCGTCGGAGCGGCTCCTTCACCGGAGATCGCCAAGGAGATCGCCGAGGAATATCAGAGACGAAACCTCTACGTCTTCATGTGCGCCAACCAGGGCGGGACGACTTTTTCCGAACAGCTTATGCAAGCCGGCGTCCAGATCGGCTGGAACACCCGCCTGGTCCCCTTCGGTCCGGACATCTCGGCGGCCGTTTTCGCCCTGGGTTTCGCCAACCGGGCCGCCATGGCCTTCGGCGGAATCAAGCCCGGCGATTTCCAGCGGATGCTGCTTTACAACAAGAACCGCATCTTCGCCTTCGTCAACGCCTTCGGCGAAGTCAACGCCGAATGGGCGGCCAATGCCGCCGGTTGCGTCAACTGGGGCTTCCCGACCCTGGCCGACACCGACATTCCCGAGATTCTGCCCACCGGCGTGTGCACTTACGAACACGTCGTGGCCAATGTCGGCTATGACGAAATCGTGGCTAAATCGGTCGAGGTCCGCGGGCTGAAGACCACCGTCTCCACCATTGATGTCCCCTTGTCCTACGGCCCGGCCTTCGAGGGTGAACGGGTCCGCAAGGATGATCTGTACTTGGAGATCGGCGGCGGCCGCACCCAGGCCGTGGAGCTGGTCCAGATGGCCGACATGAACACGGTCGAAGACGGCAAGATCGAGCTCTTGGGTCCCGATATCGGCGATATTAAAAAAGGGGATCGTCTGCCCCTGGCCATTGTCGTGGAAGTGGCCGGCCGGAAATTCCAGGAGGACTTCGAGCCCATCCTCGAACGCCAGATTCACCATCTGATCAACTATGCCCAGGGCTTGATGCACATCGGCCAGAGGGACATCGCTTGGATTCGTGTTTCCGACGCGGCCGTGGAAAAGGGTTTTACCCTGAAACATATCGGCACCATCCTTCATGCCAAGCTTCATCAGGACTTCGGAGCCGTCTTCGACAAGGTCCAGGTCAAGCTGTACACCGAAAAAGGCCGGGTGGACGAGATCACCAAAAAGGCCCGGGGCGTTTACCAGACCCGCGACGCCCGGGTGGAGAACATGACCGACGAAGGAGAGAACACTTATTACTCCTGCACCCTGTGCCAGAGCTTCGCCCCGAACCACGTCTGCGTGGTCAGCCCGGAGCGGACCGGCCTGTGCGGGGCTTACAACTGGATGGACTGCAAGGCCTCCTACGAGATCAACCCGACCGGACCCAACCAGCCCGTGGAAAAGGGCGAGGTCCTGGATACCAAGTTCGGAGTGTTCAAGGGTTGCAACGACTTCATCTACAAGGCCTCCCGGCAGGCGGTCAATAGCGTGTCCTTCTACAGCCTGGTTCAGGACCCCATGACCACTTGCGGCTGCTGCGAGTGCATCGCGGCGGTCCTGGCCTCCTGTAACGGGGTCATGACCGTGCATCGGGACTACACCGGCGAAACGCCCTCGGGTATGAAGTTCACCACCCTGGCCGGGACCATCGGCGGCGGCCAGCAGTCGCCCATGTTCGTCGGGCACAGCAAGTACAACATCATTCAGAGGAAGTTCATTGTCGGCGACGGCGGGCTCCTCCGCATGGTCTGGATGCCCAAATCCCTGAAAGAGGAACTTAAGGATAAGCTGATCAAGAGGAGTGAGGAACTGGGCATGCCCGATTTCATCGATCGGATCGCCGATGAGACGGTAGGGACGACCGAAGATGAGATTCTGCCCTGGCTCCAGGAAAAAGATCATCCAGCCTTGAAAATGGACCCAATTATCGGATAAGACCCAGGCTCTCCCGGCCGACCCAAGGCCGGGAGAGCCGCTTAATTAATTGGATGAGGAGAAAAGAATGGCTCTGACTGGAATTCAGATATTCAAGCTGTTGCCCAAGACCAACTGCGGGGAATGCGGTGTGCCCACCTGCCTGGCTTTTGCCATGAACCTGGCTTCGGGCAAGGCTGAACTCGACGCTTGTCCTTATGTGTCCGAAGAATCCAAGGCCCTTTTGGCCGAGGCTTCGGCCCCGCCGATCCGGCCGCTGACGGTGGGGTACGGCGACACGGCCGTCAAGATCGGGGGCGAGACGGTCCTCTTTCGCCATGAAAAGACTTTCTACAACCCGCCCGGCCTGGCCGCCCTGTTGACCGATGACACCGACCCCAAGGTCATCGAACAGAAATGTCAACGTTACATGGCCTATCAATACGAACGGGTCGGCCTCAACCTTCGCCCCGAGCTCATCGCTCTCAAGTGCGTGACCGGCGACGGGGCCAAATTCACCCAAGCGGCCAAGCAGGTCCTGCAAAGCGGTGATTTCAGCCTGATCCTCATGTCGGAGGACCCGGCGGTTATGAAGCCGGCCGTCGAGGCCATAGGCAATTATAATCCGCTCATCTACGCCGCTACGCCCGACAACTTCGAGGCCATGGGCGACCTGGCCAAGGAAGCCGCGTGCCCCTTGGGCGTCAAGGCCGGCGACATCGATGGGTTGATGGCCCTGACACAAAAACTTTCGGACATGGGTCTGAAAGACCTGATTCTGGACAGCGGGAGCCGCACGGTGAAGCAGTCGTTCGTGGATTCGGTGGCCATTCGCCGGGCCGCCTTGATGGCCCAGAATCGAACCCTTGGCTTTCCCACGATAGCTTTCCCCTGTGAAATCACGGACAATTTGGCCATGCAGACGGCCATTGCCGCCGGCCTCATCGCCAAGTACGCCGGGATAGTCGTTCTTTCGGATTTCGAAGGATCGGTGGTCTTTCCCCTTCTGCTCGAAAGACTCAATATTTACACCGACCCCCAGCGGCCCATGACCGTGACCCAGGGCGTTTACGACATCAACGGCCCGGACGAGAATTCTCCGGTCCTGATCACTTCCAACTTCTCCTTGACTTACTTCATCGTCTCGGGCGAAATTGAAGCCAGTCGAATCCCCAGTTGGCTGATGATCATGGACACCGAAGGCCTGTCCGTGTTGACGGCCTGGGCCGCCGGCAAGTTTGTCGGGGACGCCGTGGGCATGTTCGTCAAGAAGTCCGGGATATCCGAGAAGGTCAAACACCAGTCTTTGATCATTCCCGGTTACGCGGCCGCCATAATGGGAGACTTGGAAGAGGAGCTGCCCGGATGGAACGTCACCATCGGTCCTCGGGAAGCCGCTCATATACCAAAGTTTCTCAAAGAGTATAAAGTTGCGTAAATATTAAGGAGTGCAGCCCATGCCCGACAACAAGTTCATGAAAACCATCGGCGAGAACCTGAACGTCATCAATAAGAAAATCGGTCAGGCCTTCAAGGACAAAGACCCGGGGCCGATCCGGGAAATGGCGGCAAAACTGACCGCGGCCCAGGTGGATTATATCGACATCAACCTTGGCCCGGCCCGAAAGGGCGGCGAGGAACTGATGACCTGGGTGGTTCAAACCGTCCAGGAGGTGACCGACACGCCCCTGTGCCTGGACACCTCGAACGTCGAAGCCATGCACGCGGGTTTGAAGGTCTGTAAGCAGAAGGCCATTATGAACTCGATCATGTGCCGTCCGGAACGGTACACCAAGATGTTGCCTATCTGCGCCGAGACCGGAGCCCATATGATCGCCCTGATGTGGGGGCCCGAGGGTCTGCCGCGGGACGAGAACGAGCGGGCCAACCTGTGCATGGAGCTGCTTATGGCCGCCCAGGCCGAGGGCATCCCCATGGGCGACATTTGGGTCGACCCGATTGTCACCCCGGTCAATATTCAGCAGCCCCAGCTTATGAGCACCCTGACCTTCATGCAGATGGTATCTGACATTGTGGCCGCCATCGATCCGGAAGCCGCCGGGTGCAAGTCCACCAACGGCTTGTCCAATATCTCCAACGGAGCGCCCGACCATCTGCGGCCGATCCTCAACCAGACCTATATGATTATGCTTCAGCGTTACGGGATGTATTCCTGCATCGTGGACGGCTTTGATGACAAGATTATGTCCATCTGCCGGGGCGAACGCCAGGACATCGTGGACTTGGTTCACGGCGTGATGGACGGCCAGCAGTACGACTATTCGACCCTGGACAAAGAGGCCGTCGATTTCGTCAAAACGGCCAGAGTCATTCTGGGCCACAGCCTATACAGCGATTCCTGGCTGGAAATCTAACCGTCCGGTCGCGGAAACGTTTTAATAAAAGAAGGCCCCCGCCGCCTTTGGGCTGTGGGGTCTTTTTTTGGGCTGGTTCGGGACTGGAGGTCAATCCTTGTGGTAAATAACGATCAGGGCTTGAGCCGGGGTCGGGCTCAGGCTGCGGAAGGCGTGCGGAATTTCTGAATCCAAATAAAGACAGTCCCCTTCTTGAAGAATGCAATTCTGGTCCCGGGTCCGGCACTCGAGTTCGCCCTCGAACAGGTACACGAACTCCTCCCCCTCATGGGAATAAAAAATCATTTCCTCTTGGACATTAAGATCAAAGGTCACCCAGAAGGGCTCCATGTGTTTTTCCGTTCTCTTGACTTCCAGGGACTGGTAAAAATAGCCGACCCCGGTCTTGCGGTGGTGGGGCCGGGCGATGGAGCGGCGTTCATTCTTTTTGGTCAGGACGACGAGGTCTCTGGATTCCGTTTCCTGAAAGAAAAATCCCAATCCGACATCCAGGGCTCGGGCCAGTTTAAGCAAGGTGGCCACCGGCGGGACGACCCGGTTGTTTTCTATCTGAGAGATCAAGGGTTTGGACAGCCCGGTCAGAGTCGACAAATCCTTTAGGGTGAATCCTTTCTTTAGACGTAACTCCTTAACCTTGCCCCCGATTTCGAGGGCCATAACCTCCACGTCCCTCGTTTTGCTCATTTCCTCTCCCTAATCCCCGGGAAGCCTCGGCCGGAATTTCCGGGCCGCCCCGGATCGAAAGTTAATATAGACAAAAAGTTTGATGACATCAAATATTTTTCTTGAAATTAAAAATAATCCGTCAGCCCCAAAAATCCGCTTATACCACCGGTCGAGGGGTTTGGCCGGCTCACTCCGGCCTTTAGGCAAACCTTGATCTGAAAAGGTGAATTTTATATAGTATTTTCCAAACGGTAATATTTTTAAACTCCCTGGAGGGATGACCATGGCCGATATCCAGACTGAGAACGACGAAGCCCTGGCGCGCAAACAGACCAAAAGGGTTTTGATCGTGGACGATTCTTCGGTTATGCGCAATATGCTGGCTAAATTTTTTACCGAAAACGGATTCGAAGTGGTGGGCATGGCGGCGGACGGGGTGGAAGCCATCGAGATGTTTGAGCGCCATCACCCGGACGTAATGACCCTGGACATTATTATGCCGAAAATGCGGGGCACGGAAGTTTTGGAAAAGATCATGGTCCGGTATCCGGAGGCGACCGTGGTCATGGCCTCATCGGTTTCCGACGCCCGCACCGTTATGAAATGCCTGAAGATCGGAGCCAAACAGTATATTCTTAAACCTTACGACGAACAAAAAGTAATGGCGGCGATCAAGAAGGTTCTTGATTTGTAATTGAAGCGGAACAGTCGGCCGGCGGTCCCCTCATGGTTCGAGGAGTCTTATATGGACGGAATCGACTTTAGCCTGGCGGAATTGTTTGAACAGTACAAAGAGGAGGTGAGGGAGTCCATCGAGACCCTGGACGCCGAACTGGTGGCTATTGAACAAGACCCGGGCAACAGCGAAGTCATCTTCTCCATCTTTCGGCACCTTCATTCATTGAAGGGGTCTTCCAGAATGTTTAATGTCGAGAATATCGGACTGATCGCCCATAAGCTGGAGGACCTCATGCAGTTGATTGATCAAAACAATTCAATCCTGTCCCGGTTCCCCGGCATCGTGGACCTGCTTTTTAAGGGCAACGACATTTTCCGGGAGATCATCGCCCGGCTCGAGGCGGACATCGGTTTTGTTCATTTGACCCCGGCCCACACCCAGTTCATTGAACAGGTCAACCACCAGCTCAAACTCCTGGATCGAAAAGAAAATGTGTTGCTGGAAAAGGTTCAAATTCTCCTTGACGAACTGGAAGCGGTCCTGCCGACCTTGGAAGAGAGCGAGTCGGCCGGCCTGGTTCGAGCCGTTAAGGAGCTGGCGGGCAGCCTCAGTTGGTGGACCATGGAATCCAACCGGGAGGGGGTCCGCTATTCTTATGGCGGACAGGATTTCACTCAACTGATCCTGGATTACGAATCCGGCCTGACCAAATTCAAGGCCGATAACCACACCCCGGAAGATGTCGCTGCTTTTTTGAAAAACATCGAGGAGTTGATCCGGTCGCTTTTTGAGGTCGCCGAAGAGAACCTCATGCCCGTGCTGCAGGAACTAAATGACGGCCTGGACATGTATAACCAAAAGTCTTTGGAAATCGATCCGGTGGTCATTGAGTTTTTCTCCGGGATACTAACGGACCTCAAGGAGAACATTAAAGTCGAAGTCGGCCCATTGACGGTCGAAGCCGGAGCCTCCTCGGAAATCAAGGGGGGCGTTCCGGAAGGACTGACGGAACCGGTCCCCGAACCTCAAAGGTCCCAGGTCAAAACGGTCAGGGTGGACGAGAAGAAAATCGACCTTTTTCTGGATTCGGTCGGCAAGCTTATCACCCAGTCGGAAATACTTCAGCACCTGCAATTCTCTTTCAAACAAGCCGGGATAAGCCCGGCCCTTCTGCGCGATTTTACCACGGTCAATCGGACCATCGCCAACGACGTTTTGGCTTTGCAAAGGTCGATCATGGAGGTCCGCCAGGTGGAGATCGCCAATATCCTGAAGAAGTTTCCCCGTCTGGTTCGAGATATTTCCCACGAGATGAACAAGCAGGTCGAACTGGTCATATCGGGCGAACGAACGCCCATCGATAAAAGCCTGCTCGATGACGTGGAAAACGCCCTGATTCATATCGTCCGTAACGCCATCGATCATGGTCTGGAAACTCCCGCGGAGAGAGAGGCCGCGGGAAAAGACCCGCGGGGCCGGATCGACGTCAAGGTCGAGCAGGAGGAAACCTCGGTGGTGATCGAGGTGACCGATAATGGTCGGGGGGTGGACTTCGAAACCGTTCGCGGGCAGGCCTTTAATCGGGGCATGATTTCCAGGGAGCAATATGAAACCATGACCGACGAGCAGAGCGAGGCCTTGCTTTTCAAATCAGGCGTGACTACGAAAGCCGAGGCCACGGACATATCCGGACGGGGCGTCGGTCTGGATGTGGTCATGTCCAATGTTCGGAAATGGAACGGCTGGGTGTCTTTGGTCAACCGGCCCGGTCAGGGGTTGAGCATTCTTTTGATCATCCCCATCACCAACACCCTGCTGACCAAGGAGGCCATCCTTCTTAAACTCGGCGGTTTGACCTTCTGCCTTCCCCTGGAACAAATCCTGGAAATCGTGACCATTCCCGAAGACCGGCTTCATCGGCATCAAGGTCAATCCGTCTTTCAACACCGCAATCAGGTCATCGGCGTGGTGGATATTTACGCCATGCTCGGCCTTGATCTCGGGAAAATCGGGGATAGCCCCAGCAAGACCTTCATCATTCTTCGGGGCAAGCGGGAGACCAGGAAGGCCATCGGCGTGGACGAAGTTCTCGGCCAGCAGAAGATTGTCATTAAGGACTTCGATCTGGAGGCCTTCCAGCGTCTGCCTTACTGTCAGGGCCTTAGTATGCTGGGCGATGGTCGGGTCGTTCTGATTCTGGATGCCGACAGTATAGTTGATTAAACAATTTACCCATATGATCAGGATCGGAGCCCGGTCGGTCGAGTCATCTTCCATCGGCTTGGCGGCGGTCATGTTTCATCAGGAACTCAAAAAGGTTGGCGGTTGATTATCAGGGAGAAAGCCAGGCGGGTCGCCCAAGCCGGTTTCGGTCTCACTCCGCCGGTCGAGGCGGCCCCATGGCCGGAAGGGCGGGTGAACCTGTCCTTTAGAGTCCGGTCCCGGGAAGGACTTTTTATTCTTCAGCGGCTTCATCCCGTCTTCGGCCGGGACGGCCTCGTGGTCGAAAATGTGGCGGCCGTGACCGAACGGCTGTCCGAACATGGTTTGGCCGCGCCTCGGGTCCGAAAAAACGTCCAGGGCGGTTGGTGGGTCGAGGATCAAGGGATTTGGCGGCTGATGACCTGGCTGCCGGGTAGGGCCGGGGGGGAGCGGACGGCCGAAGCGGCGGTCGAGTGTGGTCGTTTACTCGGGATGATGCATCGGGCTTTAGATGACGACCCGCCGGCGCTCAAACCTTTGCCCGCGGCCGAGTATAACCGGGAAGGGCCGGTGCCGGTCTCGATTTGGGAGGACCTGGTCCGGCGATTCCGAGACACCGGCAAATATAATCGAGCTGAAAGTATGTTAAAATCAGGTCAGGCCCTGGCTGAAACCATGCCCGCCGTCGTTCCGGCCGCTCGGGCCGTGGTTCACGGCGACCCCAAATTGGAAAATTTTTTGTTTGATGAAGCCGGGAAAGCCCTGGCCTTGATAGACTGGGATACCGTTCGGGTCGGCTCCGTCCTGTGGGAGCTGGCCGACGGACTCAGGTCCTGGGCCGGAGACCGCCTTGCCGGCGACGAGGTGGTCCTGAGGGAGTCGCTCTTTTTGGCCGGGGTTTCCGCCTATCGGGCTTACGGTCTGCCTCTGGCCGAAGACGAATGGAGGCGATTGCCCTGGGCGGTCGGGGCCAGGACCTTGAATCTGGCCTACCGGTATTGGGCGGATTATTTTGAGGAATCATATTTCGTTTGGGACCGGTCTCGTTACCCCGGTCTGGCCGAGCAAAACTTCCGACGCGGAGCCGCTCTTCTCCGTTTGACCGCACAAATCATGGACCTGGGGGAGAGCTTGGCCGATAAGATGCCGGTTTGACTAACAGGCCCAAGCCGGCGGAGGCCAAGGCTCGATCATTATTCAGCGAGGAGAAAATGACGACACGAAATCTTGAACCGCGCCAAAGATTGGTTTTCCCGTTGGACGCGCCCGACTGGGAGTCGGCCCGCCAGCTGGTCCGGATTTTGAAAGACGAGGTCGGCTTTTTTAAAATCGGCCTCGAGCTGTTCGTCAGTCACGGCCCGGCGGCGGTCTCGGAACTGAAGGACCTGACCGAGGGCCGGGCCGGGGTCTTTTTGGACCTTAAGCTGCACGACATCCCGGCGACCGTGGGCCGGGCCATGGCCGCGGCCTCGAAGCTGGGCGCCGATCTGGTCACGGTCCACGCTTGTGACGGCCCGGACCTGGTCGCCGCCGCCAAAAAAGCGGCCGGCCGGACCAAGGTCCTGGCCGTCACCGTCTTGACCAGCCTGGACCTGACCGAGAACCTTGGTTTGGCCCCGGAGTTTACCCAGCCCTTGGCCCTGACCATGCTCAGGGCCGGCCAGGCCTTGAAGGCCGGCGGCGACGGTTTGGTCTGTTCGGGTCGGGAGGCCGCCGCCATTCGCCGGGCTTTCGGCCCGGCCCCCTGGATCGTTACGCCGGGGGTCAGGCCGGCCTGGTCACTAGTGGCCGGGGACGATCAAAAGAGGGTGGTCACCCCGGCTCAGGCCACCAGGGCCGGGGCCGACCTGCTGGTGGTCGGCCGGCCCATCAGGGACGCCGAAGACCCGGCGGAGGCGGCCCGGCGCGTGGTGGAAGAGATCAAGACCTCAGGAGAAGGAATCCTTTGACGCAGATGGAATCTATCTGGTATTGGCGGCCTGGGTTCCCGCTTTCGCGGGCACGACGGGCTGGAGGGCTCGGTGGGAAAAACCGCCACGCCCCATGTACCCGGACTTTCATTTCCCGGTTGGGCCTTCAAGGGCATGACGGTTCCCGCGCAAGCAGAAATCCACTTCCGTCGGATAGGCTGAAAGAGGCGGGGAATGCCGCTGTTAATCGAGGTGGTGAGCAGACGGAATTTTTAGATTGGACAAGGACCGATTTTGCTGGTATCTTCAAATATTGACGAAAGGATTGAACTAGGTTATTTTTTAATATTACGGTTTTGTTCTTTGAGTATGGCGGACAGGGACGAAGAGTACATGCGGGCGGCTCTGGCCGAGGCCCGGCGGGCCGAGGTCGGGGGCGAGGTCCCGGCCGGGGCGGTGGTGGTATCGGCCCAGGGCGAGATCATCGGCCGGGGAGGCAACAGTTGTTTAACCCGGTCCGATCCCACGGCCCACGCCGAAATCGTGGCCCTGAGACAAGCGGCCCAAGAAACGGGCAACTACCGTCTGCCCGGGGTGGCGGTTTTTTCCACTCTGGAACCCTGCCCCATGTGTCTGATGGCCATGATCCACGCCCGGGTGGATCGCTTGGTATACGGGACGGCGGAACCGCGGTGGGGCGCGGCCGGGTCATTGTTCAACCTGGCCGAAACGCCCGGACTTAACCATCGTCTCGATATTGTCGGCGGGATTTTGGCGGAGGAATGCCGGTCCCTGATAAAAAAGTTTTTTGAAAGGAGGAGAGGTACCGAAGTGGCCGTAACGGGGGCGACTCGAAATCGCCTTGTCCGGTGAAGAGCCGGGCACGTGGGTTCGAATCCCACCCTCTCCGCCACGTGATTACAGGCGCCCGGATTTGGTTAATGAAAAACCCGGTCCCGATGAGGCGGGTCTCGCGTCGCAGGTTTTTCGGAGAGATGTCCGAGCTGGCCGAAGGAGCACGACTGGAAATCGTGTGTACGCCCAAAAGGCGTACCGTGGGTTCGAATCCCACTCTCTCCGCCATGATTTGAACGATTCGGCCTCAAAGGCGGGTTTTCCGTTAAAGAGACAAAAAGCCGCGGCCGGCGGAGGGGCCACTTCCGTCGGTCGCCGTTGTTTTGACGGAAGTTAATTCAGATCAAAACTCGTTCATTTTGGCAAACAAATGTCCTATCTGGTTCTGGCTCGAAAATATCGCCCCAAGGTCTTCGCCGATGTGGTCGGACAAGACCACGTCATTCGCCCCCTGGTCAACGCGCTTAAAAGCGGGCGGACCGCCCACGCCTATCTATTGGCCGGGGCCAGGGGGGTGGGAAAAACCACCGTGGCCCGCCTCCTGGCCATGGCCTTGAATTGCCGGGCCGAGGACCTTCAGCCTCCCTGCGGCCGCTGCGACTCCTGCCTTGAAATTCGTGAAGGCCATGCCGTTGACGTCTTCGAGATAGACGGGGCCTCCAATCGGGGCATCAACGAGATCAGGGAACTTAGGGAGACGGTTAAATATTTCCCCGGCCAGGCCAAGTTCAAGGTCTATATCATCGATGAAGTCCACATGCTGACCAAGGAGGCCTTCAACGCGCTGCTCAAAACCTTGGAAGAACCCCCGGACCACGTGGTCTTCATTTTCGCCACCACGGAAGCCCATAAGGTCCTGCCGACCATCCTTTCCCGCTGCCAACGTTACGACTTCAAGCGGATCGGGCTTAAGGATATCGTGGCCCGGCTGATGGACATCGCGCAAAAAGAAGACATCCGGGTCTCGCCCTTCGCCTTGAGGCTGATGGCCAGAGAGTCGGAGGGCAGCTTGCGGGACGCCTTGAGCCTTTTCGACCAGGTTATCGCCTATACAGGTTTGGAGGTGGCGGACGAGGCCGTGGCCGAAGCCCTGGGCTTGATCGATCAGACCCTCATCGCCCAACTGGCCCGAGCCGTTTTGGCCCGGGACGCCTCCCAAGCCCTTGATCTTGTCGACCAGGCTTACAATTTTGGATACGACGCCAAGGATTTCGCCCTTCGGATGCTCGAATATTTCCGGGCCCTGGTGGTGGTCAAGGTGGCCGGTGAACCGGAAAAGATTTTGGACGTCCTGGACGAGGAACTGGCTGAACTCAAGAAAACCGCGGCCGAATCTGATCTGGAGACCCTTCATTTCCATTTCAATGCCTGGTTGGAAGTTCAAGAACGCCTGCAGCGGACTTCCCAGCCGCGTTTGGTCCTGGAAGCCCAGGCGGTTCGCCTGGCCCAGGTCGAACCCCTGGTGCCCCTGGCCGAATTGGCGGCGCGGCTTGATACGCTTTTAAACTCGTTCCGACAGGATGAAGCCGGAACCGTGGGGAGGGGTTCCTTTTCATCCGCGCCGACGCCGGCTCAATCCACGGGGTTTTCTCCTCCGCGTTCCGCCGCCCTCAACCGCGACGATCGGGCTTCGTCCCCGGCGGACTCGCCACGACGGCCCGCCGAGGCCGGTGACGGTTCCGAGGTAAAGGATTTGTCCGGCTTTAAAAAACTCCTCAAGGACCAAGCCCCCTTCCAGTTCAACATCCTGGAAAAGGCGGAAATACGGCGGTTTGACCCGGAAGGGGTTGAAGTGGTCTTCGAACAGAAAAATCTGGCCGATTTGATGGACGGCGGCAGACTCCTGACTCTTCTGGCCGGATTTTTCGGACAACGTCCCAAATTGGCGGTTAAGGTTTTGCCGGGGGGCGGTTCCCCGGAAACGCCGAAGGCCGGACCGGAAACCGTTGATCATGAAGGAAAGGAAAAGATCGAAAGGGAAATTTTGAATCATCCTCTGGTCCAGGAGGCCAAACAGGTGCTCTCCGGCGAGATCGTCGAGGTTATACCAGAGGATTGAATCGAACTTAGGGAGGCGAAAATGGCCAAAGGCATGGGACCGATGAGCAATCTGGTCAAACAAGCCCAGAAGATGCAGGCTCAGATTGTAAAACTTCAGGAAGAGATGGCCGGCAAGACCGTGGAAGCCGGGGCGGGCGGCGGTATGGTCACGGTGACGGCCAACGGCCGTCAGGAAATCGTGTCGATCAGGATCGAAAAAGAGGTGGTTGATCCCCAAGACGTGGAAATGCTCCAGGACCTGGTCCTGGCTGCCGTGAACGAGGCCTTGAAAAAATCCCAGGAAATGGTCTCGTCCGAGATGCAAAAGGTGACCGGCGGTCTCAACCTTCCTGGCTTGCTCTAATCATAATCGTTCCAGGGAAGCTTGGAACAATCCACACCCCGGACCAGGCGGCCGCGGTTTTTCGATCAATAGTACGGCGAGGTAGGCATGGGTTATTATCCTCCGGCCCTTACGGCCCTGATTGACAATTTTTGCCGATTGCCCGGCATAGGCCGGAAAACGGCGGCCCGACTGGCCCTTTTTCTCCTGCGCCAGCCGGAAGAAAAGGTGGCGGACCTGGCCCGGAGCATAATGGAAGTAAAGGAAAAAATCGGGTTATGCTCCCGATGTTTCAATTTCACCGATGAAGACCCTTGCCCCTTGTGCCGGGATGAGAGCCGGAGCAACGGAGTTATCTGTGTGATCGAAGGGCCGGGCGACCTGATGGCTTTGGAAGCCACCGGAGTTTTTCGGGGCCGCTATCACATCCTTGGCGGCAGCCTGTCCCCTCTCAGCGGGGTCGGTCCCGATGACTTGCGCATTAAAGAGCTTCTGGACCGCCTGGAAAAGGAGTCGATCCGTGAGGTTCTGTTGGCGACCGGCTCCGGGGCCGAGGGTGAAACCACGGCCAACTATTTGGCCGGTTTGCTTAAAGAAAGGGGCGTGTTGGTGACGCGCATCGCCCAAGGAGTGCCCATGGGCGCGGACCTTGAATACGTGGACGGGGCCACCTTGAAAAAGGCCTTGGAGTCACGGCGGGAGGCTTGAAAAACATGACGCCGACAAAAAGTGGGGCCGAAATCATCGTTCAAAGTCTTATCGATGCCGGAGTGGATACCATCTTCGGCTTTCCGGGTGGCAAGGTCATTCCCATTTACGATGTTCTTTACAGTTCTCCCATCCGGCACATCCTGACTCGGCATGAACAGGGCGCGGCCCACGCCGCCGACGGATATGCCCGGGCCACCGGCCGAATCGGCGTCTGCATCGCCACCTCCGGTCCCGGCGCGACCAACCTGGTCACCGGCCTGGCCACGGCCTATATGGACTCGGTGCCGATGGTGGCCCTGACCGGGCAAGTCCCGGTGGGCATGATCGGCAACGACAGCTTCCAGGAAGCCGACATTTACGGCATCACCCTGCCCATCACCAAGTATAACTACCTGGTCAAGGATGCCGACAGATTGTCCCAGGTCATCAAGGAAGCTTTTTTTATTGCCGGCACGGGTCGGCCTGGTCCGGTTCTGATCGACATTCCCGGCGACCTCCAGGTGGCCCAGATCGTCCCCAGAAAAATCGGACCGGTCAAGCTGCCCGGATACGCCCCGTTGACCAAGGGCCACCCCCGGCAGATCGAGGCCATTCTTAAGGCGGTCAAAAACGCTCGCCGGCCGGTCATCTACGCCGGCGGCGGCGTGGTCAGTTCCGGGGCCAGCAAAGAGTTGAGCCGTTTCGTGGAAAAGACCCAAATACCCATAACCACGACCTTGATGGGGAAAGGGATTTTCCCGGAGGATCACGGATTGAGTTTAGGTATGTTGGGCATGCACGGGACCAAGTATGCCAACTACACCATCTACGAGTCGGACCTGATCATCGCCATGGGCGTCCGCTTTGATGACCGGGTGGCCGGGGACGTGCAGAAATTCGCCCCCTTGGCCAAAATAATTCACATTGACATCGATCCGGCCGAGATCGGCAAGCGGGTCGGCGCGGATATTCCCATCGTCGGCGACCTCAAATCAATCCTGAAGATGCTTAATGAAAAGGTCGAGACCACGGCCCGCAAAAGGTGGCTGGAGCGGGTGAGCCAATGGAAGCGGGACTACCCGCTGACTTACAAGAAGAACGGCGCCCTCAAACCCCAGTATATCCTTGAGGTCTTAAGCGAGATGACCAAGGGGGAAATCATCGTGACCACGGACGTGGGTCAGCATCAGATGTGGGCCGCCCAGTACATCAAATCCACCGAGCCGCGTCGTTTCATCACTTCCGGCGGTCTGGGCACCATGGGTTACGGGTTTCCGGCGGCCATCGGGGCCAAAGTCGGCTGTCCGGAAATGCCGGTGGTCAGCCTGTCCGGAGACGGCAGCTTTCAAATGTGTATCCAGGAGCTGGCCACGGTGAGAATGTTCAAAATTCCGGTCAAAATATTCATCTTCAATAATAGTTGCCTGGGCCTGGTCCGTCAGTGGCAGGAATTGTTCTACAACAAAAGGTATTCCTGCACCGTCTTCGATTTCAATCCGGATTTCTGCAAAGTGGCCGAAGGTTATGAAGTTCCGGCCTTTCGAGTGACCGAACCGGCGGAGGTCGGAAAAACCATTGACAAGGTCTTGAACATGGATGGTCCGGTCCTGGTGGATTTTCGGGTGGCTCCTGAAGAGAATGTTATGCCCATGATCCCGGCTGGCGGCGGACAGACCGACTTTATCGGTGAAGGAGACGACTGATGCGGAAGATGATCTCCATTTTGGTGCGGAACCATCCCGGCGTATTGTCCCACGTGGCCGGCCTCTTTACCCGGCGGGGCTACAACATCGAAAGCATAGCCGCCGGCGTGACCGAACGACCCGAAGTCACGCGGATCACCATCGTGGTCTCGGGCGATGAGCTGATCCTCGAACAGGTGACCAAGCAGTTACGGAAACTCATTGACGTGATCAAGGTCCAGGACCTTAAATATTCCGAATCGATCACCAGGGAGCTGGTTTTGTTGACCATCAACGTCCCCAGGGACAAGAGGCAGGAAGTCGTTCTGACCGCTAATTCCTTCGGGGCTGAAGTCGTTGATATCGCCGACAAGACCATGACCCTGGAATTCGTGGGCAACGAAAGACGGATCAACGTCCTTTTAAGGGCCTTGGAAAATTTCAAGGTCAAGGAACTGGCCCGGACCGGTTTTGTGGCCCTGCCCCTGGAAAGCCAGTTGGAGCCGGATCGGACCCTGGTCTGATCACGGCCTTCGGAAAAAACCATCCTTGCCGGCTTGCCGGGCGGGCGACCTTGTGTTAACCTTCGAAAGGTTAAAGTTAACCGACTTAAAATTCCTATTACTACGCCGACCGATCCTTTCGGTTTTGAGGAGATGAAAATGATTGAAGTCAGGTTTCACGGACGCGGCGGCCAGGGAGCCGTCAGTTCCGCCGAAATGATGGCCCTGGCGGCTATTGAAGAAGGCAAATTCGCCCAGGCCTTCCCAAGTTTCGGCCCGGAACGGCGCGGCGCCCCGGTCATGGCCTTTTTGCGGGTGGACATTCAATCGATCAGACTTCGGGAAAAGGTTTACTACCCGAACGCGGTCGTGGTTCTGGACCCCACGGTCATGGACATTACCAAAGTCGACGAAGGTTTACAAAACGGCGGCGTTCTGGTCGTCAACAGCAACCATACCACCGAAAGCCTTCGTAAGGAATTCGGATTCACCCATCGTCTGACCGTGGTCGATGCCTCCCGGATCGCCCAGGAGACCCTCGGGCTGCCCATTACCAACACCGTCATGCTGGGGGCCTTGGTCAAGGCCACCGGCATTATTGAGCCGGAGTCCATAAAAGGACCATTGATCAATCGATTCGGGCCGATCGCTCAAAAAAACCAAAAGGCCTTTGACCGAGCCTTCGCTGAAGCGAACATGGAGGGATAACGTGGCCAAAATTGATGCCTTGATCAGTTGGAAGGAGATGCCCTTGGGAGCTCACGTCGATCGTCCCGGCAGCACCGTCGATTTTAAAACCGGCGACTGGCGGTCCCAGCGGCCGGTTCTGAACCGGGAAAAATGCATCTACTGCGGTCTGTGCTCGATTTACTGCCCCGAGGGTTGTTACCAGGATATGGGATCGGAGGAAAAGTATTTTCTGGCTGATCTCGATTACTGCAAGGGCTGCGGCATCTGCGTCCACGAGTGCCCCAAGGGGGCCATCGAGATGGTCGTGGAGGAGGTTTAGTTCATGTCCAAAAGAATGGGTATAGAAGTATCCCTGGCCGTCAGCGAGGCGGTCAAATTGGCCGACGCCGACGTGATCGCGGCTTACCCGATCACGCCCCAGACTCACATTGTCGAACACCTTTCCGAACTGGTGGCCGACGGTGAATTGGACGCCGAGTTCATTCCCGTCGAGTCCGAACATTCGGCCATGAGCACCTGCATCGGTTCCGCCGCGGCCGGGGCTCGAACCTTCACCGCCACCTCGTCTCAAGGACTGGCCTTGATGCACGAACTGTTGTATATGCCCCCGGCCCTCAGGCTGCCCATGGTCATGGCCGTGGCCAACCGGGCCATGTCGGCCCCCATTTCCATCTGGAACGACCACTCGGACATCATGGCCGAACGGGATACCGGCTGGATTCAGCTCTTTGTCGAAAACGGCCAGGAGACCCTGGACTTGACCTTGCAGGCCTTCCGCATCTCCGAGCACCCGGACGTGCTCCTGCCCGTGGCCGTCAACCTGGACGGATTCACCTTAAGCCACGTCATCGAACCGCTGATGATGCCCGAGCGCGATGAAGTGAAGCGCTTTCTGCCGGCCTATCAGCCCGTCCTGCAACTGGACATTGCTCGCCCGGTCAGCATGGGCATGTTCGGCATTCCGGAAATTTACACTGAAACCAAAAAAGCCACGGACGAAGTTCTGAGGAATTCCAAGAAGACGATCCTGGCCGTATGGGATGAGTTCAACCGAGTATTCGGCCGCCGATACGCCCCGGTGGAAACCTATAAGACCGAAGGGGCCGAGACGATACTGATCTCCATGGGTTCCATCAGCGAGACGGCCATGACCGCCGTGGACGAAATGCGGGATCAAGGCAAATCCGTGGGTCTGCTTCGTATCCGCCTTTGGCGGCCCTTTCCCGATGAGGAATTCAAAGCCGCCGTGGCCGGAGCCAAAATAATCGGGGTGATCGATCGGTGTCTGACCCTTGGTTCCCACGGCAATCCCGTCTTTCAGGAAATCCGCTCCTTGCTGTATCCACTGTCCGACCGGCCCCAAATCTTCAACTTCACCTTGGGCATCGGGGGCCGGGATGCGACCCGGGACGATTTCAAATTCATCCATGACCGGTGTCAGACTTTGACCCAGGAAGGCCAGGACCGGTTTGAAATGGTGGGGGTGCTGGAATGATTGCCGACGACCTGAAGAATTTCAAAAAAATAACCGCCAAGACCATACCCCAGGACGAACCCCTGGCCCCCGGTCATCGGGCCTGTCAAGGCTGCGGCGAGGTTTTGGCCTTGCGAATGGTTTTGAAGGCCATCGGTCGGGAAATGATCGCCGTATCGGCCACGGGCTGCATGGAAGTCTGCACCTCGACCTTTCCCCAAACTTCCTGGCGGATGCCTTGGCTTCACGTGGCCTTCGAGAATGCGGCCGCCGTGGCTTCCGGAGTCGAAGGGGCGTACAAGGTGCTGCGTCGCAAAGGCCGAATCGCCGACAAGCGTGTCCCGATCGTGGCTATCGCCGGGGACGGCGGCACGGCCGACATCGGCCTCCAGGCCTTGTCCGGGGCACTCGAACGCTGGCACGACTTCCTGTACGTCTGTCTGGACAACGAGGCTTACATGAATACCGGCATCCAGAGGTCGTCGGCCACGCCGTTCGGAGCCATGACCACGACTTCGCCGCCGGGCAAGAAGTCCAAGGGACAATACACCTGGAAGAAGAACATGCCGGCCATCGCCGCGGCCCACGGCATCCCTTACGTGGCCACGGCCACCCCGGCCTATCATCTCGACCTGATGAACAAGGTCCGCAAGGCCGTGACCATTCAGGGCCCGGCCTATATTCATATCTATTCGCCCTGCCCGACCGGCTGGCGGATGAGGCCGGAACTTTCCGTGGAAAGTTCCCGCTTGGCCGTCCAGAGCCGGGTCTTTCCCTTGTACGAAGTGATCGACGGCCAGTACATCCTGTCGCGCAAGGTGAACAAACCCAAGCCCCTGGCCGAATACTTCAAGGCCCAAGGCCGGTTCCGGCACCTGGACGAGGTCACCGTGGCCGAGATCGAGGCCCGGGTCAACGCCGAATACGAAAAGATCGTCAAACTGGCCGGCGCGGACGGACCGCCGGAATCCGAAGCCGAAAAGTCCGAATAGCCATATTTTCGGCCAAAATGATGCCGCCTTCACTCCGGTTTCCGCCCCTTTCACAGGGGCGGGCCGGGGTGAAGGATTTTGAAAATACGAACCCGGACTTTGTGGCCCAGTCTTTCGATCCCTCTCAAAAAGACGCCTCGGAGCCGACCGTCGTCATCCCTGACTTCAGCCTCCTTAAACCAATGATTCAAGGTCTGGGCTTGGCCATAAGACCAGCCCACAACCAGGCTTTCTTCCCTTAAACTGATCCGGCCTTCTTCCGGCGGCCTTACTCAGTGAGACCTCGAATCCTCCTGGCGACCCGTCCTCACCTGGACCGCCGACATAATCTTCGGGGCAAGCTTGCAATCCCCGGCCGGTTTGACTAATATAAACAAAGTATTCGAGCAACCTGTTTCGGGGAGGCCTTTTTTTCACCTCGGCGGTGAAAGACCATTCTATTTTTCCCCCCTCCATTTGACGGGCAAGGGCGGGAGAAAAAGGTATAATAACCGACGGAAGTTTGCGGGGAATGTAAAATGATTGGCGGAAGTGAAGACCAAGTCGTATACGGCGTCAGCTCAATAACCGACCACGACATCTATCTCTTCAAGGAAGGCCGTCATTTCAAGCTGTATGAAAAACTGGGCTCTCACCCGATGGAGATCGATGGGGAAAAAGGCGTCCATTTCGGTGTTTGGGCCCCCAACGCCAGAACCGTCTCGGTCTCGGGGGATTTTAACCAGTGGTCCCAGGACGCCCATTTTCTTGAGGTCCGGGAAGACGGTTCGGGCCTCTGGGAGGGATTCATTCCCGGCGTGGAAATCGGAGCGCGGTATAAATATATCCTGAGATCCAATTATAACGGCTATACCGTGGAAAAGAGCGATCCCTACGGCCGCCGGATGGAGGAACCGCCCAGCACCGCCTCCGTCGTCTGGGACCTGGACTATGAATGGCATGACCAAGCCTGGATGGGGACCAGACGGGAGAGAAACGCCCTGAACAAACCCTGGTCCATTTACGAAGTCCACCTGGGGTCCTGGCAGAGGGTGCCCGAGGAAGGGTTTCGTCCCCTGACTTACCTGGAGATGGCCCCCCGGTTGGCCGGGTATGTTGCCGAAATGGGCTTCACCCATGTCGAGCTGCTTCCGGTGATGGAGCACCCTTTTTACGGCTCCTGGGGCTATCAGGTCACCGGCTTCTTCGCCCCCACGGCCAGATACGGCTCCCCCCAGGACCTGATGCACCTGATCGAGACTCTCCATCTGCACGGCATCGGCGTAATCCTGGATTGGGTCCCCTCTCATTTCCCTACCGACGAGCACGGCCCGATCTATTTCGACGGCACCCACGTTTACGAACACGCCGACGCCAGAAGGGGCCTTCATCCCGAATGGAAAAGCGCCATATTCAACTACGGGAGATACGAAGTCCGGTCCTTTTTAATATCCAGCGCCATGTTCTGGCTGGAAAAATACCACGCCGACGGCTTCCGGGTGGACGCCGTGGCCTCGATCCTTTACCTGGACTATGCCCGAAAAGACGGTGAATGGGCGCCCAATCAATACGGCGGCAATGAAAACATCGAGGCGATCGAGTTCATCCGGGCCCTGAACGAATCCGTGTACCGCGATTTCCCGGATATTCAAACCATCGCCGAGGAATCGACGGCCTGGCCCATGGTCTCCCGGCCGCCCTACTTGGGAGGCTTGGGCTTTGGGATGAAATGGAACATGGGCTGGATGCACGATACGCTCGATTATATGTCCAAAGAACCTATCCACCGGAAATTTCATCATAATCAGCTTACCTTCAGCATCATGTACGCCTTTTCCGAAAACTTCGTGCTGGCCATTTCCCATGATGAAGTCGTCCACGGCAAAGGTTCGGTCCTGGGTAAAATGCCCGGCGACGAGTGGCAGAAGTTCGCCAACCTGCGTCTGCTTTATGGGTACATGTGGGCGCATCCGGGGAAAAAGCTGCTTTTCATGGGCAGTGAATTCGCTCAAGGCTGGGAATGGTACCACGAAAAAAGCCTGGATTGGCACCTCCTTGAATACCCTTTTCATTTAGGGATCAAGCGGTGGGTGGAGGATTTGAACCGGTTGTACAGACGTGAACCTTGTCTTTACGAACTGGATTTTGATGCGGACGGGTTTCAATGGATCGACTGCAACGATTCGGAGTCGAGCGTGATCAGTTTCGTCCGCCGGGGGTCCTCCACCGAGGACGCTGTCCTGGTCGTCCTCAATTTCACCCCGGTGACTAGGGCCCATTACCGGATCGGCGCGCCCCATCCGGGTTTTTGGGCTGAGATTTTAAACAGCGACGCCCATTTATACGGGGGCTCGGGTTGGGGCAACCTGGGCGGACTTCATACTGAACCCGGGCCTTGCCACGGTCATGGCCAGTCGCTTTCCGTCAACGTCCCTCCGCTGGCCGCGCTCTTTTTTAAATGGGAACAAGGCCGATGAAAACCGGCCGTCCAGATGAAGCGCCCGGTTGAAAACCCGGGTATAAAGACCGTTGGGCGGAGCGGTCCGGACCGGGGACAAGAGTAAACCCGGACCCGATAAGGTTCCGCTAAAGATCGGCCGCCCTTGTTTAACGCGCGCTGACATAAAAGTTTCTAAGCCGGCTTAGGCTTGGTTCAGGGTTAAGGTTTAACTGGTTGCTTGCCGCTGATCGCTGGGCCGTGAAACCGGTTTCTTCCGTTTTCCCTGGCGGAGCGGCTCTGGCCGGGCCCGGTCCGGCGCCGTCCAACACGGGCCTCCTGGCCGGGGCCGCCGGAAGGTTCGGCCCTGTAATGGCGCTAGCCGATGGCGGGCCGATTGAGTCGAGAATCACAGTGGCGATCATGGCCCCTATAATACAACATGTCTTGGAATTTGTCAAGTGAAAAATGAGACGTATTGTATATTATTGTGGCATGAAGGACAAGGTGTATGCACGGCGGACACATCGAGCCGTCTAAATACGCGGGCCGAGGCTCCCTTACCTTAGTCCCCTCCCGCCGGGGGAGGGGATGAAGAAGGCGGCAAGGGAGTAACAGGCCTCTTGGGCCGGGGGCGTTCCCGTTTCACGTAGCCCCGGCGCAGGCCGGGGTCGGAAAAAGCCCGCGCCGAAGGCCGGGGGCCGGCCTTCGCGGGAACGACGGTTCGGGGCTTTCGGGTGGAAACAACAACCGAGCCTGATTGACCCGGAGGTCTATGCGTTTGGCCTTAAGAGGCATGAGGGTCCCAAGGGAAGTCAACAAGTCTCATCCGCGGTCGGACCTGATTCCCGCCTGAAAGCCTTCCAGATTCTCCGGGATTGAGCGCCGGTGAAAAAAAACGGGGGCACAGGCCCCCGGATTTGGCGATATCCCTTGCAGCTAACCGACCAGTTCCTTGATCCTGTTGACTAAAGCTTCCGGGTCGACCGGCTTGACGAAATAATCGTCGGCCACCAGGTCCTTGCCCGAGGCGTGGGTGTAATGGGTTTGGCCGATATGATCGACCACCGCCGTGAGCATGATGACCGGGATGCCGCTCAGCTCATTATTCTTGGACAGTTCCTTGGCCACGGCGTAACCGTCCTTGTCCGGCATCATGACGTCCAAAACGATCAGGTCGGGGTTTGATGTCCGGGCCTTTTCCAGACCCTCGATCCCGCCGTAAGCGGCGATAGGGACCATTCCTTCCGCTTCCAGAAGCATGCTCACTGCTTCCACCAGATCAGGGTCGTCGTCCACGATCAATATTCTTTTACCCATTATTTGTCCTCCTGGAAATGGTTCGAAGCTTAATAAAATATTACGCCAGCCGCTGGAGATTTGTCAACCGGGCCTTTTTTAAAGGCCGGCGGCGGCCAGAATATCCGGGACCGTCTCTTCCCGGCCGATGGCCATGATATGAACGCCCTCGCAGATATTTTCGTCCTTGATCCGTTTGATCATCCGGCCGGCGATCTTGATGCCTGCGGACAAGGCCTTGCCCTTGGGCGCGGCGCTCATTTCCTCGATCAAGTCCGGGGGGACGAAAACCCCGGGCACGTTTTTATTCATGAACCGGGCCATGCCGGCGGAAGTGAGCAGGATGATGCCGGCCAGAATCTTCACCCCGAACGGCCGGGCGTATTCCATGAAGGACTTGAAATTATCCAGGTCATAAACGGCCTGGGTCTGAATAAAATCGGCCCCGGCCTCGATTTTTTTCTCGAACTTGATCAATTGGGGCTCCAAGGGATTGGCCTCCGGCGTGACGATGGCCCCGGCGCAGAATTTCACTCCCCCGTCCAACTGGTTGCCGGCCAGATCGTATCCTTTCTCCAGGGTCCTGACGGTCCGCAGGAGCTGACAGGAATCCAGATCGAAGACCCCCTTGGCCTCCTTGTGGTCGCCGACCACGACCGAATCGCCGGTCAGGCAAAGCACGTTGGTCACGCCCCGGGAGTAGGCGAAGAGCAAGTCGGCCTGCAAGGCCAGACGGTTGCGGTCCCGGCAGGTCATCTGCAAAATGGGTTCCCCCCCCAGTTCCTTGACCATCAGGGCCGTTCCCAAGGACGGGTATCTCATGACCGAGCTTTGATGGTCGGTCAGGTTGAGAGCGTGGACCTTGTCTTTTAGAAGCTCGATATGATGCTTGGCCGATTCCAGGTTGGTTCCCTTGGGTGGAGCCACCTCGGCGGTGATTACAAATTCCCCCGACTTCAATACGTCTTTGAAACTGGCCACCATCGTCGGCTCTCCTTTCGAGTGATCTTCAGGCCGCCAATACCGGGTCGGGCCGCGACCTCAGAAAGTCATGGCTTAGATCGCGTTGAACACGTATTTGCCCGGCTGAGGTTCCACGTTATAATTCTTGGGCTTCTGATAGCGCCGCATCAGGTCGAGCTGGTCGAATTCCTTGAGGCGGTTGTAGATCAGGGTCCAGACGCAGTCCTTGTTCGAGTCGACCTCGCACTTGCCGTTGTTGGTCCCGCCGCAGGGACCGTTGACCAGACCCTTATGGCAGGAAGTCACCGGGCAAAGCCCCCCGGTCTCGCCGATGACGCACTCTCCGCATTGGAGGCAGACCTGCTGGAAAGTCCCGGGGCCGGTCTCCTTGCCGATAAAGACCGTATTCAAGGCCGGAACGACCATCTTTTTGAGCTGGCTGGCGATGGTTTGTACCCCAAAAGCGCAGGTCATGATCAACAAGGCCTCGGCCGGCTCGATCTTATCAGCCTGTTCTTCCAAGATTTCGTAGCTGAGTTCATCGCAGGCCACCGGGACAACCATGTGCCCCGTGATCAGCTTGCCTTTTTCAAGAAGCTTCTTGCGCATGGCTTCAACCTGGTCCACGCCGCCGGTGTTGGTCATGGTCACGCATGTCCCGCAGCCCACGATAAAAAGGCGGGTGAAACCATCGAGCAGTCTGTCCAGTTCCTCGTCGGATTTCGGCTGGGTGATCGACCGAATCATGACAGTTCTCCATCTTGAAGGTTAGGGGTTGTCCGCATCAGGACCCTTTTGGAGTCATCACTCTCCTTCCAAATCACACCGCAGACACCGGCGGGCCTCTTCCTTGGCCTGGCCCTCGGAGTAACCATCTTCCACCTCCCTGAAATCCTTGACCCTTTCCCTGGGGTCGGCTTGGGGCAAGTTCACCCGTCCGGCCAGGGGCACGTCGGCTTCTTCCTGGGACAATCTGGACGGCTCGGTTCCCAGGGCGGTTTTTTCGTCCGGAATGGCCACGGGGGTTTTATCGCCCTGGAGGTGCTTGGCCACGGCCAGGGCCGCCCGGCGGCCGCTGGCCACGGCCCTGATGACGAAGGTCGGTCCGGTGGTGAAGTCGCCGCCGGCGAAAATCCCCGGAATATTGGTGGAGAGGGTGTTTTCGTCGACCTGGAGGGCGCCCCAGACGGCCCGCTCCAGCCCTTCCTCTTCGGACAGAAAGCTCAAGTCCGGGGCCTGGCCGATGGAAACGATCAAGGAGTCGCACTCAAACAGGGTCTCTTCGTTTTCATCAAAGGTCGGCCTGAAACGGCCGTCCATATCGAAAACGGAGAGGCAGCGGATGAATTTCACCCCGGAGACCGCCCCGTCCTCGATCATGATCTGTTTGGGACCCCAGGAGTTGTCGATCAGGATGCCTTCGGCCTCGGCTTCCTCGATGTCCTTGGACCAGGCCGGCATTTCGTCCCGCCTTTCCAGGCAGACCACCCTGACGTGTTCGCCGCCCAACCGCCGGGCCGTCCGGGCCACGTCCATGGCCACGTTGCCGCCCCCGATGACCAGGACCCGCCGGCCCAGGTCAAGCGGTCGGTTCTGCTTGACGTCGCTGAGGAAATGAAGACCGTACAGCAGTCCTTTGGGGCTTTCTTCCTCGCCCGGGATGCCCACGGACTTGGCCGCCTGGGCGCCGCCGGCGATGAAGACCGCGTCGTAGCCTTCCTTGCGGAGGTCCTGGACGGTGTGATTGCGGTCGATGGGCGAATTGTAGTGGATTTCCACGCCGCAACTGACGATGTAACCGATGTCCTGAGCGATGATTTCCCTCGGCAGGCGGAACTCAGGGATGGTCACGGCCAGCATGCCGCCGGCCCGGTCCTTGGCCTCGAAGACCGTGACCTGGTAACCCATCTGGCGGAGATAATAGGCGCAGGTCAGGCCGGCCGGCCCGGCCCCGACCACGGCGATTTTTTCGGACCTGGTGACGGGAAAGGGTTCGGACCTGGCCTTGACCCGGGCGTAGGTCCGGTCCGAAGCAAAGCGCTTCAAGGCCCGGATGGACACGGGATCGTCCAGTTCCCCGCGGCGGCATTTCATTTCGCAAGGATGCACGCAGATGCGGCCGCAGACGGCCGGGAAGGGATTGCGTTCCCTGATGATGTCCACGGCCTTGACGTAATCGCCCTCGGCGATGGCCGCCACGTAGTTGGGTATGTCGATGCCGGCCGGACAGGCGTGCTGGCAGGCGGAGATGACCATGGAATCGCAGGCCGCCGCCGGACAGCGGTGTTCCTTGATGTGAGCCTCGTACTCGTCCCGGAAGTAGTTGATGGTGGAAAGAACGGGGTTGGCGCAGCTCTGGCCCAGGCCGCAGAGGGACGATTCCTTGACCGTGGTCCCGATGGCCACCAGTTTTTCGATGTCCCCGGGCCGGCCCTTGCCCTGGGTGATCCTGGTCAGGATAGACAGAAGCTGCTTGGTGCCCAAACGGCAGGGGAAGCATTCGCCGCAGGATTCACTCTGGGTGAAGGACAAAAAGAAGCGGGTCAGATCGACCATGCAGGTGTTCTCGTCCAGGATGATCATGCCGCCCGAACCCATCATCGACCCGACGGACTTAAGGGATTCGTAGTCGATAGGCAGGTCCTGGAACCTGGACGGGATGCAGCCGCCCGAAGGTCCGCCCATCTGGGCGGCCTTGAACTTCCGGCCCTTGGGGATGCCGCCGCCGATCTCGTTGATCACCTCCCGCAGAGTGATGCCGATGGGAACTTCCACCAGGCCGGTGTTGTTGATCCGGCCGCTCAGCGAAAAAACCTTGGTGCCCTTGCTGCTTTCGGTGCCTATGCCCGCATACCATTCCCAGCCTTGGGTGATGATGGTCCTGATGTTGGCCCAGGTCTCGACGTTGTTGATGTTGGTGGGAAAACCCCACAGGCCCGACTGGGCCGGGAAGGGGGGGCGCAGGCGGGGCATGCCCCGCTTGCCCTCGATGGACTGCATCAGGGCCGTCTCTTCGCCGCAGACGAAGGCCCCGGCCCCGACCTTGATCTGGATGTCGAAATCGAAGCCGGAGCCTAAAATATTCGGGCCTAGAAGCCCGGTCCGGTGACATTGATCGAGGGCGGTTTCCAGGTGGCGGATGGCGGTGGGGTACTCGGCCCGGACGTAGATATATCCCTTGGTCGCCCCGATGGCGTACCCGCCGATGACCATGCCCTCCAAGACCAGGTGGGGATTGCCTTCCAGGACGGTCCGGTCCATGAAGGCCCCGGGATCGCCTTCATCGGCGTTGCAGATGATGAACTTTTGGCCGCCCGGACTGTTCCGGCAGAATTTCCACTTGGTCCCCGTGGGGAACCCGGCCCCGCCCCGGCCGCGCAGCCCCGCTTTCTCCACCACCTCGATGATTTCCTCCGGGGACATCTTAAGCAGGGCCTTGGCCAGGGCCTCGTACCCGCCGCGGGCGAGGTAGTCTTCGAATCTGGTCGGGTCGATCAGCCCGTTGTCGCGCATGACCAGGCGCACCTGCTTGGCGTAAAAGGGGTTTTCCCGGCCGTAGACATAGCGGCGTCCGGTCCGGGGGTCGGGGTAGAGCAGCCGGCCGAGGATGTTAAATTTAAGCAAGGTCTGATCAACGATCTCGGCGACATCCGCTTCGTCGACCTGCTGGTAAAAAATGTCGTAAGGGTTGATGACCACGACCGGCCCGCGCTGGCAAAAACCCGGACAGCCGGTGGGCTTGAGGTCTATCGCGTCCGTGAGGCCGCGGCTTTGCATCTCCCGCTTGAAGGCCTGATAAATCCGCTCCGCCCCCAAGGCGCCGCAGCCGGTGTCCACGCAGACGTTGACCACCAGTTTCCTGGGGTCCTGAAACAGGAGGAGCGACTGCCGGTACCTTTCCAAGTCCTGGGCTGAACCGAGCCTTTCCATTGGTCACTCTTCCCCTTTTTTGGTGTACACGGACAGGACGTTCTCGATGCGCTTGGGGTTCATCCGGCCGTGAACCTGCCCGTTGACCACCATGACCGGGGACAGGGCGCAAGCCCCCAGGCAAGCCACGGTCTCGAGGGTGAATTCGTAATCCTCGGACGTCTCCCCGTCCTTCAGGTGCAAAATCTTCTGGACCACCCGCAGGACCCCCCGGCCGCCGCGAACGTGGCAGGCCGTGCCCCGGCAGACCGTAACCTCGTTCCGGCCCCGGGGTTCGGTGTAGAACTGGGAGTAAAAGTTCATGACCCCCTGAACCCGACTGGCCGGTATCCGGAGAGTTTCGGCGATAGGTTCGACCGTCTCCGGCGGGATGTAGCCGTATTCCTCCTGGACTTTTTGCAGGAGGGGGATCAGATCGGCTTCGTTTTCGGCTTGAGTCAAGATCGGGGGCAGCTTGCCCAGATCAACAACCACGGGAGCTGGCATAGGCTTTCCTCTCTGGCGCGCCGGCGGTTAGACCCTTTCCAGCCGGACCGGACAGTGTTTGATATTTTTGGCCGCTTTCGGGTTTTGCCAATCCCAGGCCAACAGCCTGTTAGGCCGGACCTCGGGAAAGGAGGCCGGCATGAAGAGCAATCCGGCCGGCAATCCGGGCTGGAGACGGACCGGGACTTCGACCGATCCCCCGGCCGATACGACGCGAACCCGGTCGCCTTCAAGCAGGCCGAGGGCCTTGGCGTCTTCCGGCGACAGGCCCACATAAGCCTCCGACACCGCTTTCATCAGCCGCCTGGATTGATTCGACCTGGCCCCGCTGCCGAATTGCTGCAGAATATGACCCTGCATCAACAGATATGGATGTTCCCCATCCGGGGACGGCCTCAGACCGTCCCGACCCTCGGGGATCAAAAAGACGGCCTTGCCGTCGGCATAGCCGATACCGTGGGGCAGGGTGTCGATGACTTCCTCGACTCCGGGTTGAGGCCAGAACACGGCCCGACGGTTCAGGTCGACTTCCGTCAGACCGGCGTAGAGCGGAGCGGCCCGCTCCAACTCGGCCGTCACGTCATCCAGGGTCGAGTAGGCCCATGGATGTCCTTGCCTTTCCGCCAGTCGGATCAAGACCTGCCAGTCCGGGGGGAAATCGCCGGGCGGGAGGACGGCCCGGTTCAATCTTTGAACCCGGCGCTCGAGGTTGGTCACGGTCCCGTCTTTCTCGGCCCAGCCGGCCGAAGGCAGGACCAGGTGGGCCAACCTGGCCGTTTCGGTCAGGAACATGTCCTGGACGACCAGGAAGTCCAAGGCGGACAAGGTTTCGGCCAGACCGTCCCCGTCAGGCAGAAGTCCCACCGGGTTTTCGGCCAGGATATACAAGCCTTTGAGCCGCCCCGCCCTGGCCGAAGAAAACATTCGCCATGAATCCAGACCGTCCTCCGGCGGAGGCGCCACTCCCCAGACCGACCGGAGAGCCTCGATCGCCGCCTCATCGGTCAGGGACCGTTGACCGGGCAACAAATCCGGGGCCAGACCCATGTCCAGGGCGCCCTGGGCGTTGCCCTCTTTCAAGACCGGCACCAGGCCGGCCCTGGTCTTGCCCAGGTTGCCGGTGATCAGAACCAAATCGATCAACAGCCTGACCAGGTCGGCCGCCGAAGCCTGCTGGGCCAAGCCATGGCCGAAAACCACGATAGACGCCGAGGCCGAAGCGAAAAGCCCGGCCGTTTCCCGGAGGTCTTTCTCGGAGACGCCGCAACTCTCGGCGCACCCGGCCACTGAAACTTCCGCCAGCCAATTTCGCAATGTCTCGAAATCCCTGGTCTTGGTCGTCACGAACTCACGGTCGATCAGGTTTTCCTCGAGGATGACTTTAAGCAGACCTTTAAGCAGGTCCAGATCGGCCCCCACCTTGGGCCTGAGCCATAGATCGGCAAAGGCGGTTAGTTTGGTCTGGACCGGATCGACCACCACCAGCTTGGCCTTATTGTTTTTAACCGCCCTTTTGACATGATAGCCGAGAACCGGGGCCGTCTGGGTGGGATCGGCCCCGATGACCAGGATCATATCGCTGTTTTCCACGTCCTTAAAAGAGCTGGTCCCGGCGGAAAACCCGGTCGATTCCCTCAGAATCCGGACCACCGCCGACCAGCTCGCGCCCGAAGCAAAATCCACATTGTTGGTGCCGAAGACCACCCGGGCCAATTTTTGGAACAGGTAGTTCTCTTCGTTGGTGGCTCTGGCGCTGCCCATGAAGCCGAGGCCTTCCGGACCGTGATCGTCACGAATTTTTCCCAGCCGCTCGGAGATCAGGTCCAGGGCTTCGTCCCAGGAGATCGGCTGGAAACCTTCATCGGTCTTGAGCAGGGGCGAGCGCAGGCGGTTCGGACTGTTGAGATAATCATGGCCGAAGTGGCCTTTGACGCAGAGGCTGATGCCGTTGGCGGTAAAGTCCTGGGCCGTGGGTGAAACGTCCAGCACCTGGCCGTGGTCGTGTTCGAGGTAGATGGAGCAGCCGCAAGCGCAGAAAGAGCAGACCGAACGGCTGCGGAAACCGGGATGATCCAGACGGTGCTTGCCTTTCTCGGCGATGGCCCCGGTGGGACAGACCGTCAGACAAGTTCCGCAAAAGGTGCACTTGGCTTCTTCAAGGGGTTTTTCGAAAAGAGTGGAAGGGTGGGCGTCAAAACCGCGGAAATTATAGTCAATTACTCCTTCAACCACCGTTTCCTGGTCGGCCCGGACGCACTTGGCGCACATGATGCACTTGCTCAGGTCCCGGCTGAGGAAAGGATTGATGTCAACCACGGTGGGATGATAGGGCATGGGATCGAGTCCATGATGACCCACGCCCATTTGGGCGGCCAGACGTCGCAGTTCGCAGCGGTTGCCTTTCTCGCAGACCACGCAGGATTCCGGATGAGAAGCCAGGAGGAGTCGGATGATGTTTTTCCTGTTTTCAATCACCCGTGGCGAGTCGGTGGCGATGACCAGGCCTTGCTGGGCCTTGGTCACGCAGGCCGGAACAACCACGCCCCGCTTTTCGTCTTCGACCTGACACAGACGGCAAGCCCCGATCGGCCGCAGCGCGTCATGGTGACACAAGGTAGGGATGTAGATGTCCTGCTGGCGGGCCACCTCGAGGATGGTCAATCCGGACCGGGCACTGATGGTATTCCCATTGATCGTCAGGGTGATGGTCTCCACGGGGAAGCTCCTCTCCACGGTTTAGGGGTGGAACGTGACCACTCGACAGGGTTAGGGTTTTTGATCTGCACCCATAAAAACGGCGCCGGCAGAAACCTATCTGCCTCGCCATTCCCCAAGCGCCTCAAAGGGCGCCGACCCACGGACCAAAGGACGAAAATGTTTCTGATTTTTGTTGTCTTTAAAAGGCTTCCTAGGTTAATTAACATATAGATACGTTTTTTTCGTGTCAAGTTTTTTGTCGATTTGGGTGAAAACCATGGACGATAGGCCCCAGGACAGCGTTGACCGAGCCGGGGGCCGCGCCCCGGACCCAAAACGAACGGTCAGTCCGGGGACAGGTGGAACGGACAGCCGACAGGAGACAGTCTGATGAACACGACCAAAGAGATGGGTTTTTTTGACCGGGCTCGGGAGACCACGCCTTGGGACCAGCGCCTCCGGCAGTTGAATGAAAGGTTTCTCGATCTTTGGCGGTATGTCTGGCGTCACTCCAAAGCCTATCGGGAGATATTTCAAAAAGCAGGCCTGGACAGCGGCGACGTGACCGGCCTGGATGATCTGCCCAAACTGCCGATACTGCATATGGCCGACCTGGTCGAGCGGCAGAAGGCCGACCCGCCCTTCGGCGGATTCGAAACCGCGGCCCCGGAAAAGATCAGACGTATTTATATCAATCCCGGCTTGATTTGGCAGCCCGGCGAATGGGACTACCAGGATACTTCCTGGGCCGAGGCCCTTTGCGGGGCCGGGTTCAAATCCGGGGACCGCATCCTGAACACCTTCAATTATCACCTTTGGCCCTATGCCTTTATGCTGGACGATTCGGTTAAAATGATCGGGGCCACCGCCGTTCCCACCGGCGTGGGCAACACCCTCATGCAAGTCAAGATCATGCGGATGCTCAAAATAAACGGCTTCCTGGGCACGGCCAGTTTTCTGATGAGCCTGGCGCAACGGGCCGAAGGGCTGCTCCTGGATGCCAAACAGGACCTGGCCCTGGAAAAGGCCATGGTCGGCGCGGAGATGCTCCCCGAATCTCTCCGCTCGCGCCTGGAAACCAAAATGGGCATGAGCATCAGACAGTGTTACGGCACGGTTTTCCTGGGCTGCATCGGCTATGAATGCTTGCACAACCAGGGCCTGCACGTCCCGGATAATGTCGTGGTCGAAGTGGTCGACCCCCAAAGCGGACGGCCGGTTCCGCCCGGCACACCCGGCGAGATCGTGGCCACCAATTTCAATCGGACCTACCCGATGCTCAGAATGGCCACCGGCGACCTGTCCATGTTAAGCCGCGAGTCTTGTCCCTGCGGCCGGACCGGTCCCATGTTGAAGAAGGTCCTGGGCCGCATCGATCAGGCCACCAAGGTCAGGGGGACCTTTGTCCATCCCTGGCAGACCGACGAGGTGGTGGCCCGATACCCCGAGGTCTTCAAGTATCAGGTCCTGGTCACTCGGGAAGACCATACCGACATCATGACTTTCATGGTCGAACTCAAGGAAGACATCCCCCACCCCAACGTCCTGCGCAGCCGCCTGGAACGTGATATCAAGGATATGCTCACCATCAAGGGCCTGGTCAAGATCGTCCCCCGAGGCACCATTCCCGACTTTTTCAAAAAGATCGATGATCGGAGAAGCTGGGAATAGCCTGGAGGAAGCCGGGGAGAGGTTATGGAAAAGGTCAAAATCGGCGGCATCATGCAAAGCGACGGCCGGGCCCTGGTTCGGATCATGGCCGTGCCCAACCATGCCGGCGTGGCCGGGACCATTTTGCGGGCCATGGGCGAAAGCGGCATCAATATCGAGCTTCTGGTCCAGAGTTACGATTTGGACGAGGCCGGTAATTTCGCCCTGGTCATCGCTCAGAAAGACCTGGACCACACCCTTTCCGTGCTGGAGGAAATCAAACCGACGGTCGAAGCCAAGGGCATTTCCTACACCCCGGACGTGGCCGTAATCAGCGTCTTCGGGCCTCACCTGAGGGAAAAGCCCCGCATACCCGGCCTGATGTTCGGGGCCATGGCTACGGTCGGGATAAATTCCCTGGCCATCAGCACCTCGATTTCCAGTGTGTCCTGCGTGGTGGAAGGCGCCAATCTGGAAGCCACGGTCGAGGCCCTCAATGAAGTCTTCGAGGCGCCCTTTCAGGTTAAAAAACGGCCCAAGGACTATTAAAACCCGTGCCAGCCGGTCCAGAGCAAAAGCCCCAGGACCTCGCTCAGCTCCACCGTAGCCCCCAGAACGTCTCCGGTCACCCCGCCGAGCTGCTTTCGCCAGAGAAGCACGCCCAGCCCGGCGGCCAAGGCGATGACCAGGGCGACAATCAATCCGGCCAGACCTAATAATAGAAGGGACAGGCCCATGGCCGCCCCGCCGGCCAGGTAGAGTTCTTTCGGTCCGGCCAGATCGATGAAAGGGCGGCCCAACCCGCCTTCGGCCCTGGCGTATTCGGAGAGGCAGGCCGTCAGGGATACGGCCCAGCGGCCCCAGACAGGGAAGAGTATCAGCCCGGTCCAAGCCGCCGGACCGTTCAGATTACTCAAAAGAAACAACTTCAGAGCCAAAACGAAGAACAGGGCCAGGACGCCGAACACGCCCACGGCGCTGTCCTTCATGATGGCCAGTTTCCGGGTCAGGCGGCGATGAGAAAAAAGGCCGTCGGCCGTGTCGGCCAGACCGTCCAGATGAAGGCCGCCGGTCAAAACCGCTTGGGCCGCCAACAGCAAAAGACCGACGACCGGCGGGGGGAAAAACAAGCTTAAAAGAAAAAATATCCCGGTTAAGACCAGACCGAGGACCAGGCCGACCAGGGGATAATACCCGACCGAGGCGGCCAGGTCCGCTTCGGTTTCCTCCAGGTCGTTCCGAAGACGGACAATGGTCAGGAACTGAAGGGCGATGAGAAAATGACGAAACAAGTCCGCTGACTCACTTGAGTTTTTGAACCAGTCCGGCCGCGACCCATAAGACTTCCGCCGCCGCCCGGGCCAGTTCCTGGTGGGCCAGACCCGAGGCGTCCCGAAAATCCCGGGCCAGCTTGTTCTCCGGCACCAGGCCCAGGCCGACTTCGTTGCTGACGACGACGATCGGGCAGGGGGCCGCCGCGGCGGCCGCGATCAGTTCGCGGCAACGGTCACCGACCTGGTCGACATTGAGGTTCAAGGCGGTCATCAGGTTGCTCAACCACAGGGTCAGACAATCCAAAAGAACCACCGAAGCGGAATCGGGCTGAAGGGATTTCAGCACCCGGACCGGGTCAAGGGGTTCTTCGACGGTCCGCCATCCGGGACCCCGCTCGGCCCGGTGCCTGGCGATCCGTTCGGCCATCTCCTGGTCCTTGGCTTCGGCCGTGGCCAGGTACAGCCGCGGCCGGGGATATTCCCGGCATCGGGTCAGGGCCAGGGAACTCTTGCCGCTTTTGGCGCCGCCCAAGATGAGGATCAGATCGCCCATGACAGGTCTCCGGTTAAGGGTTTCAGGGCCGCGGGGGGAAATACAAAGGGGAACCCTGGATGAGGTTCCCCCGCTCGGGCCGCCGGCTCTTCAGGGCCGGACGTTCATCGGATGACGGTCAAACCTGGGGGCGCGGCAGAAGGCCGGCCTTTTCCACGAGTTCCGGAACCTTTTCTTCCCATTCGATGGCCATGATGTGGACTCCGGCCACCCCCGGGATTTCCTTCATCTCTTGAATCTGATCCACGGCGATTTGAATGCCTTCCTTGGCCTGGCCCTTTTTTTCCACGCCCTTGAGCCGGTCGATGATCAGGTCCGGCACGTCCATGCCCGGCACGTAGTTCTTCATGTACCTGGCCATACCCAAGGACTTCATCGGAGTAATGCCGGCCAGGACAAAGACCTTTTCCGTCAGACCCATGTCGTGGGCCCTCTTCATGTACTCCTTGAATTTGGCCATGTTGTAAATGCATTGGGTCTGAACGAAATCCACTCCGGCGGCGGCCTTTTTGGCCAGGCGGTAAACTCGGAAGTCGAAGGGGTCGGCGAAGGGATTGACCGCCGCCCCGATGAAGAGGCGGGGTTCGGTCCCTTCTTCCATTTCCTGACCGGAGAGGAGTTTGCGTTCGTCCCGCATCATCTTGACCGTCTGGATGAGTTGCAGGGAATCAATATCGAAAACGTTCTTGGCCTCGGGATGATCGCCGAATTTCTGATGGTCGCCGGACAGACAGAGCAAGTTGCGGACGCCCAAGGCATAGGCGCCGAGGATGTCGGACTGCATGGCGATGCGGTTGCGGTCCCGACAGGTCATCTGCATGTTGGCTTCGAGGCCTTCCTGGTGAAGCAGAAGAGAGCCGGCCAGACTGGAGAGCCGAACCACGCTGGTCTGATTGTCGGTGACGTTGACCGAATCGACGTTGCCCTTGAGGTGCTTGGCTTTTTCCCGGACGATCTTTCCGTCCGCGCTCCGAGGCGGCCCGCATTCGCCGGTCACGGCGAAATGGCCGGCGGTCAAGACTTTTTCCAGATTGCTGCCCGATTTCATAGCTTCAGATCCTCCCTGACAACTTTGCGGGGCCCGCCATCGCGACTGGTGGCCCAATTCTTGATCGGCTTGACCTGGGTCAGTTGATCCAACTTGCCTTCACTCATTAGCTTTTCAACGATCAAATGCCAAACGCAATCCACGTCCTTGCTGATTTCACACTTGCCGCCCGAAGAGCCGCCGCAGGGACCGTTGAGCAGGCTTTTCGAGCAGCGGGCGATGGGGCAGAAGCCGCCGAACAGGTGTATCTTGCAGTCGCCGCAGCCCTGGCAGAACTCGGCCCAGACGCCGTGTTCCAAGGCCCCGCCCATGAATTCGGTGTTCAGGGCCGGAAAGACCCTGGCTTCCGAGAACCGGGCCGCGATGAACTGGGGACCCACCGAGCAGGCCATGGATAAAATGGCGTCATATTCATGGGCGGTGTCGGCCAATTGTTCGATATATTCGGGGTCGCACTGGCGTTCCAAGGTCTCTTCGATAATTTCAATCGGATTTTTGTCTTTTTCCCTGGCCAGACGGATGATGGAGGCCAGAATGCCCACTTCTTTTCGGCCGCCGGCGTTGCACACGGTCACGCAGCCCTTGCAGCCCACAATAAGGATTTTTTTGAAATCCCGGACCATTTCAAGGATTTCTTCGATGGGTTTTCTCTCAGCAATGATCATGGCTCTCCCCTATGAACATCGATCAGGCCGCTTTGGCGGCCGGCTTTCGGAACGGGCTGGGTCCGAGTCCTTTGACAATATCGGTGAACTCCCGCGCGGTTTCGGCGAACCGAGGGCCTTGCGCGGCCGACAGATTATACATGGCCACCCGCTCTTTCTCAACAGTTAGGTCCTCCAAAACCTTCTTGACGTACTCCACTCTTTTCCGGGCTTTCAAGTTGCCGCTCAAGTAGTGGCAGTCCCCCTCTTCACAGCCGACGACATAGACGCCGTCCGCCCCGTCTTCCAGGGCCTTGAGTAAGTGGATAATATCGACGCGCCCGGTGCAGGGCACCCGGATGATTTCTATATTGGTCGGATACTGCAATCTCATGGAACCTGCCAGGTCCGCAGCCGAGTATCCTCAGAACTGGCAGCAAAAACAGATGATCTTAGGTTCAAATTCGGACATGGATATTACCTCCCCTGATATTTCTCAACCCATCAGCGCCGCCGCCTTGGCCAGAATCTGGTCGTCGGTGAAATGCTGGAGCGAAATGGCCTTGCCGGGACATTCGGAAACACAGGCCCCGCAGCCCTGGCAGATCGCCGGTTCGATCACCGCGTATCCGTCCTTGCCGATGTAAGGGACGCCGAAAGGACAGGTCCGCACGCAGGTCAAACAAACGGCGCATTTTTCCGGAGTGACCACGGCCACCACCCCGCCGACCTTGATCGAATCCTTGGCCAGAATGGTCGAGGCTCTGGCCGCGGCCGCCCGGGCCTGGGCGATGGATTCCTCAATGGGTTTGGGATAGTGAGCCAGGCCGGCCACAAACATGCCCTCGGTCGAGAAATCGACCGGCCGCAACTTCATGTGGGCTTCGAGGAAGAAGCCCTCGGGATTCATCTGGACCTTGAAGGCCTCGTTTATGGCTCGGCCTTCGTTGGGTAAAATGGCCGTGGCCAGGGTCACTACATCGGCTTCGATCTGGACCGGGAGGCCGAGGACGTGATCCTTGACGGTCACCCGCACCTTGTCCGGCCCGGCCGCCTCGACCCGAGGTTTTTCCTCGACCTGGTAACGGATGAAGATGACGCCCTTGGAACGGGCTTCCTTGTATAGTTCCTCACGGAAACCGTAGGTCCTGACGTCTCGGTACAGAATGTAGACCGCGGTTTCAGGATTGAGTTTCTTGATTTTCAGGGCGCTTTCCACGGAGTGGGTGCAGCAAATCTTGGAACAATAGGGATGTTCGGGTTCCCGCGAGCCGACGCACTGAATAAAGACGGTCGCCTGGGCCTTTTTGATCATGTCCCCGTTTCCGGCCAGGACCTCGTCCAATTGCAGGGAGGTCAGGACTCTTTCATGCTGGCCGTGGAGATATTCGGTCGTCTGGAGGGCCTGCCCGCCGGTGGTGATGATAACCACGCCGTGCTCGATGCCGACCGTCCCGTCGGGGGTGTCAAGTTCGGTGGTGAAGTTGCCCAGAAAGCCGCTGCTCTTTTTGACCTTGGAATTGAAGTAGATTTTTATCAGGTCCTTGGCTTTGACCTGTTCGATCAGCCCGGCGGCGAAATCCTTGATGCTTTCTCCCCGCCAGGTCGTGTTCAGTTTAAGGGCGTTGCCGCCCAAGGTATCGCTTTTCTCCAACAGATGGACCGGATAGCCCTGTTCGGCCAAGGCCAGGGCCGCGCTCATTCCGGCCACGCCGCCGCCGACCACCACGGCCGCCTTGGTCACGCTCATGGGCATCTGGTGGAGGGGCTCGAGCAGAGTAGCCTTGGCCACGGCCGCCCGAACCAGGTCCTTGGCCTTGTCCGTGGCCTTGTTCGGTTCCTTTTGGTGGACCCAGGAGTTATGGTCGCGGATATTGGCCATTTCAAAAAGGTATTTGTTCAAGCCGGCCTGCTGGAGGGTCTCGCGGAACATGGGTTCGTGGGTCCTGGGCGAGCAGGAGGCCACGACCACCCGGTTGAGGTTATGCTCGACGATGGCGTCCCTGATCTTGCCCTGGGTGTCCTGGGAACAAGTGAACAGGTTATGGTCGGCGAACTCGACGAAGGGCAGGTTCCCGGCGTATTCGGACACGGCGGGCACGTCCACCACCCCGCCGATGTTGATGCCGCAATGACAGACAAAGACCCCCACCCGGGGCGCGTCCTGGGTCACGTCCTTTTCCGGCGGGTACTCGAGGATTTTAGTCCGGGTGAAGCGGACCGCGGCCAGCTCCGAGGCGGCGGCGCTGGCCGCCGCCGAGGCTTCCATGACCGAAATGGGGATGTCCTTGGGCTCGTTGACCGCCCCGCAGGCGTAGATGCCCGGTCTGGAGGTGCTGACCGGATCGAACGAGGAGGTGTCGACAAATCCGTCCTGGTTCAGCTTGACGCCCAGGCGCTCGGCCAGTTGGTCGAATTCGGCCGGGGGCTGGAGTCCCACCGAAAGGACGACCATGTCGAATTCCTCTTTCTGCATCCGCCCGTTTTCATCGGCGTACTCGATGACCAAGTCGCCGTCGGGTTCCTGGTTGATGGTATGAATCCGGGAGCGGATGAATCTGACGCCCTCGTTCTTGGCCCGCTCGTAATATTTTTCAAAGTCCTTGCCATAGGTGCGCATGTCCATATAAAAGATGGTCGATTCGAAGTCGCCCTTGGAGTGTTCCTTGGCGATGATGGCTTCCTTGATGGCGTACATGCAGCAGACGGCTGAACAGTAAGGCCGGTCGCAACGATTGATTTCCCTCGAACCGACACACTGGAGCCAGGCCACCTTTTTGGGTTCCTTATGGTCGGCGGGCCGGACCAGGTGACCCTGGAAGGGACCGGAGGCCGAGAGGATGCGCTCGAACTCCATGGCCGAGACCACGTTGGGAAACTCATAATATTTATAGGTTTCATAAATAGAAGGATCGAAGGGGTCGAAGCCGGTGGCCAGGACCACGGAACCGACCTCCAGCTCCACTATTTCGTCGGTCATGAGGTGGGTCTGTCGGGTGACGGCCTGGGCCTGGCAGGCCTCGACGCAGCGGAAGCACTGGCAACACAGGCCGCAAGACAGGCAGCGGGCGGCTTCTTCCTGGGCTTTTTCCGGATCGAAGCCCAGCTCGATCTCCTGGAAGCTCTTGATTCTTTCGGCCGCGGGTCGTTTGGGCATGGCCAGGCGGGATTTTTTCTGGATGTCCGTGGGAATGGGCCGATACTCTTCATCCCCGCAAAGTTTCAACGGCTCGCGGTTGGCGGCCAGGTCTTCTCCTTGGAGATAACGGGCGATGGAAACGGCCGCTTCCTTGCCCGCGGCCACCGCCCCGATGGCGATCCACGGCCCGGTTTGGGCGTCGCCGCCGGCAAAGAGACCGGGCCGGCTGGTGGCCAAAGTGACGGGGTCGACTTCGATGGTCCCGTTGGGCTTCAAGGTCAGCCCCTCGACCCCCTTTAAAACTTCCACCGACGGCGCCTGGCCTATGGCGACGATGATCGTGTCGGCCTCGACCGTTTCGAGGCAGGTTTCGTCGTAAGCCGGCGAGAAACGACCGGCCTGGTCGAAGACGCAGGTAACCGACTTAAGCTCGATCCCCTTGACCCGGCCTTTTTCGACCAGGAAGCGGCGGGGGCCCCAACGGTGCATGATGGCCACGCCTTCCTCAAGGGACTCTTCTATTTCCCAGGGCCAGGCCGGTATCTCTTCCTCGTTTTCCAGGGCGATCATGGTCACTTGGGCGGCTCCCAGCCGGACCGCGCTCCTGGCCGCGTCCACGGCCACGTTTCCGCCGCCGATAACCGCCACTTTTCGGCCGAGCCGGGGCGGCCGGCCCAGGTTCACTTCCCTCAGAAAGGTCGTGACCGGGATGATCCCTTCGGCGTCCTCACCTTCAACACCGAGCTTGCGGCTGTTATGGGCGCCCACCCCTAAAAAGACGGCCTGATAACCCTGCTTGAACAAATCGTCTATGGTCAGGTCCGGACCAAGGGGGGTGTTGTATTTGATCTCCACGCCAAGACCGGTGATTATTTCGATTTCCTGGTTGAGCACCTCCGGAGGCAGCCGATAATCCGGGATGCCCACGCGAAGCATGCCGCCGGCCACGGGCAGGGCCTCGAAAATAGTCGACTTATATCCCTTGCGGGCCAGATGATAGGCTGCGGACAAACCGGCCGGGCCGGCCCCGATGACGGCCACTTTTTCCGGCTTGGCCTCCTCGCACGGGATCGGCACCGCCTTGATGTCGGCCTGGTCGGCGGCGAGCCTTTTGAGGTCCCGAATGGAAAGGGGCTCGTCCACCTGACCCCGGCGGCATTCGGTTTCGCAAGGGTGAGAGCAGACGCGGCCCAAGGTGCCCGGCAGAGGCAGGGCCTCCATGATGACCTCGAGGGCCTCCTGGAAGCGTCCCTGGGCGACCAGGGAGACGTAGCCGTGGGCGTTGACGTGGGCCGGGCAGGTCACGGTGCAGGGCGAAGTATCCAGCTTGGTGACGGCGTAAGCATTGGGATAGGCCTGGGCGTAAGGCTTGAAGGTAGCCTTCCGAAAATCCAGGCCCATGTTGAAATCGTTGGGCAGGTTGATGGGACAAGCCTTGGCGCATTCACCGCAGCCGGTGCATTTTTCCAGGTCGATGAATCTGGCTTTTTTAAGGACCTTGGCCTTCATGTTGCCCGGGTCGCCGGTAATTTCCAGGACTTCGGCGTTGGTGACGGTCTCGATGTTGATGTGTCCGCCGCAGTCGTTCAACTTAGGGGAAATGATACACATGGAGCAGTCGTTGGTGGGGAAGGTCTTGTCGAGTTGGGCCATGCGGCCGCCGATGGCCGGAGTCCGCTCGACCAGATAGACGTAATAGCCCATTTCGGCCAGGTCGAGGGAGGCCTGCACGCCGGCGATGCCTCCGCCGACCACCATTACCGCTCCAATCTTGTCCTTGTTATCTTTTGAACTTGCCATGGGATTCGACCTCGGTATGTGTCATCTTTCACTATCTAAAGAAAAAGAAAATAGCTAAACGTGTAGCTATATATCAGTAACCACCACAGGTGTCAACGTTTTGGCCACGGAAATGTGAAAAGAAGTGTAATTTTGGTCCGAATAAAAAAACGGTGGGGCCGCCGGGGGCCCCACCAGGAGACCGCTCTAATTATAACAGTTAAAACAGTCCCTTAACCTTGCCGGTCTTGACGTCCACATCCACCCGCTTGAAGGCCGGGTCGGAAGCCGTGCCGGGCATCAGGCTGATGGCCCCGGCCACGGGGACCACGAAGCCGGCTCCGCCGTAAATCAGGATGTCGCGGACAAAGAGCTTCCAGCCCTTGGGCACGCCCTTGATGCTGGGATTGTCGGAGAGGGACAGGTGGGTTTTGACCATGCAGGTGCCCATCTTGGCGATTTCCTTGTCCTTTTCCATGCGCTCCAGCTTCTTGGCCGCATCGGCCGAGTACTCGACCCCGGCGGCGCCGTAAATGGTCTTGGCGATCCGTTCAATCCGTTTGGACAGGGGCAGGTCAAGTTCATAGAGGAACTTGAACTTACTTTTTTCGTTGCAGGCCTCGACGACCGCGTCGGCGAATTCGAGGGCCCCGTCACCGCCCTTGAGCCAGTGCTCGGAAACAGCCACCCGGGCCTTGGCCGCTTCGGCGATCTTCCGGACCGTGGCGATCTCTTTCTTGGTGTCGGTGTAAAAGGAGTTGATGCAGACCACCGGGTTGATGCCGGCCTTGCTCACGGTGTTGATGTGATGAACCAGGTTCTCGCAGCCCTTTTCGACCCAGCCCACGTTCTCTTTCTTGTATTCTTCCGGCATGGGCCGTCCCGGAATGGGAATGGGCGCTCCGCCGTGGCACTTGAGGGCCCTGATGGTGGCCACGATCACGGCGCATTGAGGTTTGAGGCCGGAAAAACGGCACTTGAGGTTCCAGAATTTCTCAAAGCCGATGTCCGCGCCGAAACCGGACTCGGTGATGTGATAATCGGCCAGTTTGAGGGCGACCCGGTCGGCGATGATCGAGCTTTGGCCGATGGCGATGTTGGCGAAGGGACCGGCATGGACGAAGACCGGCTGGCCTTCGACGGACTGGAGCAGGTTGGGATTGAGGGCTTCGAGCATCCAGGCGGTCATGGCCCCGTCGACCTGGAGGTCCTTGGTGGTGACGGGCGCGCCGCTCTTGTCGTAAGCCACCACGATTTTGCCCATGCGCTCCCGCATGTCCTTGAGGTCGGTGGCCACGGCCAGAATGGCCATGACTTCGGAACTGACGGCGATGCCGAACTTCGACGGCATCATGAATCCGTCCATCTTGGTCCCCATGCCGATGATGATGTTGCGCAGGGCCTGGGCGCAAAAGTCAATAATCCAGCCCATTTCCATGTTCTTGGGATCGATGTTGAGGCGACGGCCCATGTTGCGCTTTTTCATGGTCTCGTCGTCGTAATTGAACTCGTGTTGAATGCGGGCGGTCGCCGCGACCATGGCCAGGTTGTGGGTGTTCATGATGGCGTTGATGTCGCCGGTCAGACCCAGGGAGAAGGGAGTCAGGGGGATGCACTGGGCCATGCCGCCGCCGGCCGCCGAACCCTTGATGTTCATGGTCGGGCCGCCGGAGGGTTGGCGAATGGCCGCGCAAACGCTTTTGCCCCTCTTGCCCATGCCCTGAACCAGGCCCATGGTGGAAGTTGATTTGCCCTCGCCCAAGGGAGTGGGGGTGATGGCGGTGACGTCCACGTATTTGCCGTCCTTCTTGTCGGCCAGCCTGGACAGGACCTTGGCGAAGTCCACCTTGGCCACATAATGGCCGTGAGGCAGGAGCTCTTCCTTCTCCAAACCGAGTTCTTCGCCCAGCTGATAGACGGTCTTCATGTACTTTTCAGCCGCTTCCGCAATCTGCCAGTCTTCTTTTTCCACAAACTTTTGCCAATCAAGACCCATGTTTTCTCCTCCTTAAGGACATATTTAGGTTGGTCGATTCATACCACTTTTTGCTGACTCTCTTTTGGACGCTTGCAGCCGGGACCGGCCGAGCTTCACAGATTTCAGAAGTCCGCGTTCAGCGTCAGGCTCCAGCGGCTGATATGGGGCCTCAACTGGCTGGGCTGGACCTCGGGGGACATAACCATAAATCGAAGCTGTGGTTAAGCCCGCTTGTGAAATTTGTTATTTAGCATAAAAAGGATAGGGCGTCAAGCTAGTTTAAACTTTTTTTCACAAAAAATGCCTACATTTGCTTCAACTTGAGTCCCGGGGGGACATTTATTTTTGACAAGCCGAGCCGATTAATATATTAAGCTAATTTTTGTTTGTTTCCGCACTCCGCTGGAAACTGGTTGGAAAAGGGAGGTTTTACCATGTTTGAAATCGTCGGACGTCAGGAAATGGCCCAAGGCACCGTGGTCATGAATGTGATCAAGGCCCCCAAGATCGCCGCCAAGGCCAAGCCCGGTCAGTTCGTTATCATCCGGGCCAACGAAACCGGAGAGCGCATCCCTTTGACCATGGCGGACACCGATCCCCAAAAGGGAACGATCACCGTCATTTACCAGATTGTGGGCAAATCGACCGCCCTTTTTAAGACTTTTCAAGTCGGCCAGGCCTTTCAGGACGTCCTCGGGCCCTTGGGCCGCCCCACCCACATCGAAAAAGTGGACGGTCTGGTCGTCTGCGTGGGCGGCGGCACCGGGACGGCCGTGGTCCATCCGATCACCAAGGCCTTCAAGGAGGCCGGGAACAAGGTGGCGGCCATCATCGGGTCTAGGACCAAGGACCTTTTGATCCTGGAGGATAAAATGGCGGCCGCTTCCCACGAGTTGCGGGTCTGCACCGACGACGGTTCGTACGGCCATCACGGCTTCGTCACCGAGGTCCTGAAAGGATACCTGGACGGCCCGGAAAAGGTCGCATTGGTGGTGGCCGCCGGTCCGGTGCCCATGATGAAGTTCCTGTCCAAGATGACCGAGCCTTACGGGGTCAGGACCCTGGTCAGCCTCAACCCGATCATGATCGACGGCACCGGCATGTGCGGCGGCTGCCGGGTCTCGATTAAAGGTCAGAACCGCTTCACTTGTGTGGACGGCCCCGAATTCGACGGACACCAGGTGGATTTCGATGAGTTGACCCAAAGGCTGTCGGCCTACCGGAACCAGGAAAAACAGGCCCTGGAAGAATTCGATCACCAGTGCCGAATCGGTCTGACCAAGTGAGGTGGAACAATGGCTGAAAAGAAAGAAAAAATACCGCGTCAGCCCATGTCGGAGCAGGACCCGGCCGTTCGGAGACATAACTTTAACGAAGTCCCTTTCGGCTATTCCCCCGAGACGGCCAGGCTGGAAGCCGGCCGATGCCTGCAATGCAAAAACCCTTCCTGCGTTTCCGGCTGCCCGGTGGAGATCGATATTCCCAGTTTTATCAGTTGTATAAAAGAAGGAGATTTCGGGGCGGCCATCGCCAAACTTAAAGAAAAAACGGCCTTGCCGGCCGTTTGCGGCCGGGTCTGCCCCCAGGAAATTCAGTGCGAGGCCAAGTGCATCCTGGGCAAGAAAGATGATCCGGTGGCCATCGGCCGCCTGGAACGTTTCACCGCCGATTGGGACCGGGCCCAAGGGGAACCGGTTCTGCCCAAAATCCCGGCCAAGACGGGCAAAAAGGTGGCGGTGGTCGGCTCGGGACCGGCCAGTTTGACCGTGGCCGGCGACTTGATCCTCCTGGGCCACGAGGTGACCGTTTTCGAGGCCTTCCACAAGGCCGGCGGGGTCCTGGTTTACGGCATTCCCGAATTCCGTCTGCCCAAGGCCATTGTCCAGTCCGAGGTGGATTATTTGGCCAAACTGGGCGTGAGATTCGAACTTAATTCCGTGGTCGGCCGGACCGAGACGGTGGACGAACTCCTGGCCGGACATGACGCCGTGTTTATCGCCGTGGGGGCCGGGCTGCCCACCTTCCTAGACATCCCCGGGGAAAATTTGATCGGCATCTATTCGGCCAACGAGTACCTGACCCGGTCCAACCTGATGAAGGCTTACCTCTTTCCGGAATACGACACTCCCATCGTGCGGGGCAAGAAGGTGGTGGTTTTGGGCGCGGGCAATGTGGCCATGGACTCGGCCAGGACGGCCTTGCGTCTGGGCGCGGACAGCGTGCGCATCGTTTACCGCCGGTCCCGGACCGAGATGCCGGCCCGGGCCGAGGAAATCCACCACGGCGAGGAAGAGGGGATCGAATTCCATCTGCTGACCGCTCCGGCCCGTTTCATCGGCGACGAGCAGGGCCGGGTCAAGGCCATGGAATGCATCAAGATGGAGCTGGGGGAACCGGATGATTCCGGCCGCCGGCGGCCCGTGCCCATCAAGGGGTCGAACTTCACCATGGACACGGACATGGTGGTCATCGCCGTGGGCGCCGGGGCCAATCCCTTGATCACCAGCACCACTCCCGGCCTGGAAGTCAACAAAAGGCGGTACATTGTGGCCGATCCCGAGACCGGCAAGACCAAGAAAGCCAGGGTCTGGGCCGGGGGCGACATCGTCACCGGTCAGGCCACGGTCATCCTGGCCATGGGGGCCGGGCGAATCGCCGCCAATTCCATCCACAAGTTCCTGACCTGGGGGTGGTAGATCAAGATTCAAGGTTTTGCCTGGGGCGGCCGGCTTTCCTAAAACCATTTTTGGGTGTATTAATTCATAAAACGAGGGAGATTCCCTAAAGTCGCGCGGGGAAGGGTCGCCCTTCCCCCTCTTTATCGGCGAATTTGTAATGATCGACGTTCAGAATCAACCAGACAATCGGCGGATCGACATTGACAAGGTCGGCGTCAAGGACATCCGTTATCCCATCACCGTTTTGGACAAGGCCAAGGGCAAGCAGCGGACGGTGGCCAGCGTCAACATGTACGTCAACCTGCCCCACCTCCACAAGGGGACGCACATGTCCCGGTTCATTGAAATCCTGTCTGAGTACCGCCAGGAGATCACCCTCCAGAATCTGACCAACATCCTGGAGGAAATGAAGCGCCGCCTGGACGCCGAATCGGCCCATATGGAGCTGACTTTTCCCTATTTCATCGAGAAAAAGGCCCCGGTGACCGGGACCCCCAGCCTGATGGAGTACAACTGCGCCTTCAAGGGCTCCTTGAATCACCAGGGCCGGGACATCATTGTCGAGGTGGCCGTGCCGGTGACCACCTTGTGCCCCTGCTCCAAGGAAATCAGCCGAGGCGGGGCCCACAACCAAAGGGGGGTGGTCCTCCTGGCCGTCCGCTTCAACAAATTCATCTGGATCGAAGACCTGATCCGGTTGGTCGAGAACTCTTCCTCCTCGGAAGTCTTCTCCCTGCTCAAGCGCAGCGACGAAAAATTCGTGACCGAATCAGCCTATGAGAATCCGATGTTCGTCGAAGACGTGGTCCGGGAGATCGCCCGCAAGCTCGACCGGGACGACAACATCACCTGGTTCTCCGTGGCCGCGGAAAATTTCGAATCCATCCACAACCACTCCGCCTACGCCTTCATCGAGCGGCAGAAGCAGACCTGAAAGTCATGGCGCGCCGGGGCCGCCTTGGAGAACCCGCTGAAAGCGTCCTCGGTGGAGGCGGCCAATCCTGTCTGGATTCCTTCGCCGTCTCCGGGTAATCATTCTTAAGACCTCAGCCGGATCGGCAAAGCGGAAGAGTAAACCGCGGCCGGCCTCTTCAACCTTATTTTACGATTGATTTGCCCACCAGGCCGATATAACTTGCCCGGCGGGATCGGACCGGATAGAATTTTCCGGGGGGCGAAGCCCGCCCCGTCGGTTCAGTGAATCTGGAAGGAGAAAAAATGTTAAGAAGATGGTCGACTAAAAGCGTTCTGACCGTTGGCTTGGTTTTCGGGCTGGTTTTTTTGTGGGTGAATACGGTCCCGGCCATGGACGCCGCCGCCCTTTTGGAAAAAGCCAAGGCCCAAAACGCCAGGTTTGAACAGGAAGTAAAGGTCCTGGTCCTTGAACAGGAAATGAAAATGTTCATCCCCCAAGGCGAATCCACTTCGCAGATCAAGATATACCGCCAGGGCGAAAAATTCCGGACCGAAACCAAAACCCGGATGCCTCAGGGCGCCGGCGGGCCTTCCGGGATGGGGGAAATAGAGATGGTGGTAATTTCCGACGGTCGGGACGTTTGGATGATCAACCCGTTTTCGGGCAAAACCAAGGTTCCGCCGGATGAGGCCAAAATGTATCGGGGCCAGAACAACCTGCTGGAAAGCATGACCGACGTGAAATATTTGGGCGACGAAAAGGTCAACGGCCGGGATTGCCACGTGGTCGAAGGCAAGATTTCAGCGGAATTCCCGAAGACCAAGTATTGGCTGGACCGGAATACTTTGGCCCCGGTCAAGGCCGAAGGTTTGGGCCCGAAGGGCGAAAAGATGGAATGGAAGTTCGCCGATTATAAAAAGGTCGGCTCCGAGTGGGAAATTCCGGGGTCCAGCGAGATGTATTTAAACGGCAAACTCACCTCCGTGACCACGGTTAAGACGGTCAAGATCGATCAGGCCATTCCGGACGAGCTGTTCGATCCGGCCAAAGTCCAGGTCCAGGGCCCGAACCTCCAGGAAATGATGAAGAAGATGCAGAGGCAGCAGCAGGGCGGGCGCGACTAGAGGACGCGGTCCCTTTACTCCTTGATCATGTCCTGAAGGCTGCGCATTTTTTGCCGGGCGTCTTCCAGGACGGATTGGAGCTGGAGCGAGTGGTTGGCGAAGACCGAGCCCCGGTCGCCGTTGAGGACGATCAGGGGTTCGAACTGGGACAAGCTCAGGACTTCAATGATCCGCTCGACCAGCTCGTCGGCTTTTTTAACGTCCAGGATGTTTTGGAAGTCGTATTGGATCGCCATCATCATGTGGCGGAGACCATAGGCCACGCCTTGGGCGTAATAGAAATTGTCGTCGATCTGGGTCCAGGGGACGGAGACCTGAACCCTCTTTTCCCCCTTGGTGTAAGCATCGCCGGCCGTCTCCTGACTGATGACTTTTAATTTTTGGCGGGGGGCGTTGGAAAGCCGGGTGTTGACCCCGCCGAGCAACGAAACATACTGGTCTAAAAGTTCGTTCAAGTTGTCCGCCCGGGGATAGAAGTCGGCCTGACCGGCGACCAGCCGATTTTGGAAGGCCTTGAGGCTTTTGACCCCGGCCCTGAACTTGCTCTCGGCCGAAGGCAGAATCCATTTAAAGGGATCGTTGGAGAAAAAGACGAAGGCGGCTTCGGCGTCCGGATCGATCCTGTCGGTGGTCCGGAGCCGGCTGAGCTTGTCCCGGAGGACCCTGGTCGAATATCGGATGGATTCGAGGATGCCTAATTGGAAGTTCTGTGGATTGTCCAGGAAAATGGTCGGATAAAGTTTGTCGTTGGGCAGCCAGCGGTCCGTAACGTCCTGACAAATCTTGACCAGGGTCTCGGTGAAAACCAGGCCGGGTTTGTCCTGGGGACCCTTGACTTCGAACATGGGCAAGAAGGAATAGTTGACGATCATGACGACCACGGTGACCACGACCAGGGCGCCCAGGACCGTGAGAACCAGCCAGAACCAAATGGACCTGTTTCCGCCGGATTCCGGGGGTGTCGCGGACTCTTTCCCGAAGCTCAATTTATTCAGCCATCTCATGGGGCTTCTCCGTGGATTTTTATTTAATTATAGCAAAATAATCAGAAATCTCCAAGATAATCCACCGCCGGGGCGAAATCATTAAACAAACGGGGGCCTTTCCCATTTTTTTCTGCCTGCCGATAGAAATGGATTCCGGCTTTCGCGGGAACCGTCACGCCCTTTAAGGCCCAACCGGGAAATGAAAGTCAGGTTACCTGAGGCCTGGTTGTTTTTCCCGCCCGATATCTCCAAGACGTCATTCCCGCGAAAGGGAAGCCGGTCTTCGGCCTGGTCCTTTTCCGGACCCCTGCCGGCGCGGGGGTGACGGGTGGAGTTTCGGGTCAGGTCCAGACGGCGCGTCGAGAGGGAACTTTCGGGTACACGACATCTTGTTATATCATTTTTAGTTTGAAACAAAATCAAGCGTCCCAGTCGTCATTGCGAGGTCCGAGCCTTGCGGACCGAAGCAATCTCTATTAAAGTCACGGGATTGCTTCGTCGCCCGACCATCGGCGGGGTTTCTCGCCATGACCTTGTTTTGTGATATTTCAAATGTGATTTGGTATTACTAACCTCATTTCCATGCCGACGGGAATCCAGGCCCCTCCTAGGTTGTCAGGATTAGGCCGCGGCCGGCCTTTGGAGTCATAATATTTGTACTTATTTTCACGCAGTGATCTGCTTCCATGTAAAAGACTGATAACTATTTAACTATTTTCCGTTGACAAGAGCAAGCCGGGACGGTATGTTTTAGCCTTGTGATCATTCCCCAGAGGAGGGTTTTTTAATGGCCGAACCTGTCAAGCTTAACGAACAGAAGAGCGAATTTAAAAAGAAGGCCATGGAACTCATTCCGGAGGGGGGCAATCTGGACCTGTGTTTCACCTGCGGAACCTGTTCCAGCGGTTGCCCGGCCACCGGCTTGGAAGACATGGACCCGAGAAAATTCCTGCGGATGGTCCTTTTGGGCATGGACGCGGAAGTAACCTCCACCCCTTGGGTCTGGATGTGCACCATGTGCCAGCGGTGCATCAAGGCCTGCCCGATGAGCGTGGACATCCCGCAGTTGGTTTACTGGGCCCGGAACGCCTGGCCCAGGGAAAAGCGGCCCACCGGGATTTTAAAGTCCTGCGACGTGGCCTTGAACGTGGAGACCAACAGCGCCATGGGCGCCAGTGTCGAAGACTGGAAATTCGTGGTCGAGGACGTGGCCGAAGAGGTCAGGGAAAATCAGCCGGGCTGGGAAAACCTGGTCGTCCCGATGGACAAGGCCGGGGCCATGTATTGCCTCAACCAGAATTCCCGGGAACCGGTGACCGAGCCCGAGGAAATGATTCCGCTCTGGAAGATTTTGAACATCGTCGGGGCCGATTGGACCTATCCTTCCAGGGGATGGGGCGGCGAAAATTATTGCATGTTCCTGGCCGATTCGGACGCCTGGGAGAACATCGTCAGGAACAAGGCCAAGGTGGTGGACGAACTTGGCTGTAAATATTGGCTGAACACGGAGTGAGGCCACGAATTTTTTGCAGTCCGGTCCGGACTGAAGAGATTCAACGTCGAGCACAAGTTTGAAATCAAAAGCATCATCGAACTTTATGCCCAATGGATCAGGGAAGGCAAACTCAAGGTCAACGCCGACTGGAACAAGGACCTCAAGGTCAAGTTCACCGTCCAGGACCCCTGCCAGTTGGTCAGGAAATCCTTGGGCGACCCCGTGGCCGAGGACCTCAGGTTCGTGGTCAGGACCGTGGTCGGGGAAGAAAACTTCGTTGACATGTATCCCAACAAGTCGAATAACTTCTGTTGCGGCGGCGGCGGCGGCTTCCTGCAAGCGGGTTTTCCCGACCAAAGACGGGCCTTCGGCAAGAAAAAAGTGGAACAAATCCTGGCCACCGGCGCGGACTACTGCATTGCCCCCTGCCACAACTGCCATTCCCAGATTCACGACCTGTCCGAACACTTTGAGGCCGGTTTCCCCGTGGTCCACCTCTGGACCATCATCTGCCTGGCCCTGGGCGTGTTAGGCGAAAACGAACGGACCTATCTCGGGGAAGACTTGGCCGAAGTGAATATGCCGCCGAGCGCGGAAGGAGCGGAAGAATAACCAAAGGGGCTGGACCTCCGGCCCTGGTCAAACCGCAGTCAAGACAACCAAAGGGACCCGGAGACTTGCTCCGGGTTCACTTTTTTAAGCGTCATGTCCCTAGTCACCCTGGAAAATGTGAATAAATTCTACGGCCGCCAGGACGTCCTCCGGGAGGCCTCTTTTTACATCAATCCCGGCGAGCGGGTCGGCCTGGTCGGTCCCAACGGGGCTGGCAAGACCACTTTGCTGCGCCTTATTCTGGGCGAGGAGTCTCCCGACGCCGGGGCGGTTCACAAGGCCAAGGGACTCCGGCTGGGCTGGTTGCCCCAGGACTTGATGACCTTTTCCGGCCGCCGCCTCCTGGACCTGGTCATGGACACGGCCGAGGAAGTCCGGGCCATTGAAGCCGAGTTTGACCAAATCACCCAAGAGCTGGAGGAGGTCTCCGCCAGGCGTCCCCGCGACGAAACCGCCCTCCTGGAACTGACCGCCCGGCAGAGTCATCTGATGGAACTGTTCGAAAACCTGGGCGGCTACACCCTGGAGGCCGAGGCCCGCAAAATATTGACCGGCCTGGGTTTTGCCGAGGCGGACTTTTATAATCCCATCGAGGAATTTTCCGGGGGGTGGATCATGCGGGCCATCCTGGCCAGGCTGCTGTTGGCCGAGCCCGATCTGCTCCTCTTGGACGAACCGACCAATCACCTGGACCTGGATTCCCTGCTCTGGTTGGAGAATTACCTCCAGACCAGCACCTCGGCCCTGTTCCTGGTCTCTCACGACCGGGTTTTTCTCGACAACGTAGTCCGCCGGATCGTGGAGATCGACCGGGCTCAAATCATCAGTTATTCGGGTAATTATGAAAACTACGTCAAAGAGAAAGAAAAACGCCTGACCCTCCAGGCCTCATCTTACGCCGGCCAGCAGGAGCAAATCAAGCAGATCGAGCGGTTCATCGAGCGGAACCGGGTGAGGAAAGACCGGGCCAAGCAGGTCCAGAGCCGGATCAAGATGCTCGAAAAAATGGACAAAATCGAACCGCCCACCCAAAGGGAAAAGTTGGCCTTCTCCCTGCCCCGCCCGTCCCGGTCGCCGGAAAACCTGATTGAATTGACGGGGGTAACCAAACGGTACGGTTCTAAAATGATCTATCACGACTTGGACCTGTCCATCAGGCGGGGCGACCGCATCGCTTTTCTAGGACCCAACGGGGCCGGCAAGACCACCCTGATGAAGTTGCTGGCCGGAACCGCCGAATTGCAGGCCGGAACCCGCCGGATAGGGGAAGGGGTGATCCTGTCCTATTTCGCCCAGTTCCAGCTCGAGGAACTCAACCCCGAGCGGACGGTCCTGCAAGAGCTGGACAGTGTGGCCGGCGACCTGTCGCCCGGCCGTCTGAGGTCCATCCTGGGCAGTTTTTTGTTCCGGGGCGACGATGTGTTCAAAAAGGTGGCCGTCCTGTCCGGAGGGGAAAAGACCCGGCTCATCCTGGCCAAGATCATGATGGTCGGCCCCAATCTCCTTCTCCTGGACGAACCTTCGAACCATTTGGACATTCCCGGCCGGGACATGCTGGAAAAGACCCTCCGGGAATATCAAGGGACCATCTGTCTGATCAGCCACGACCGTCACCTGATCAACGCCGTGGCCAATAAAATTCTCCTGGTCGGCCAGGGGGGTCTGGAAATGCTGCCCGGCAATTTCCGTGATTTCCAGGAGGTCTGGCAAAAACGTTTGACGGCCGAAGCCGGAGAAGCCCCGCCGCCGGAAGTCGCCAGGGTTCCGACCAAGAGCGAGACCCGGGCCGACCGGGAGGCCAGAAAAAAGGCCGAGGCCCTGACCCGGCAGCGGCTCTATCAGGCCAAGGCGCCCTTGATCAGGGAGGTGGAGGGCCTGGAGGCCAGACAAGCCGAGTTGGCGGCCAGGCTGGACCAAGTGTCGGAGGCCCTGGCCGATACGGCCACTTATCAGGACCCGGAACGGTTGAAGGCCCTGAATTTGGAATATGCCGAATTAAAAGCCGAAATGGATCGAACGGTCCGGGCCTGGGAAGAGGCGGCCTTGAAACTGGAAAAAATCGAGGCCGATGTCGAAACGATCGGACGAGAATCGTCCTGAGGAGCCGGACCATGAGCCGACCGTGGCGGATGATTTTGGCGGTGATTCTTTGGATTGCTTTCGGGCTTGGACCGGTCCCGCTTCATAGTCCGGCGGCGGCCCGGGAGTTCGAACCAGCCGCCCCGGCTGGTTACCGTTTGACCGAAGAAAAAAATTACCGGCCCCAAAACCTGTTCGAATACATCGACGGCCAGGCCGAACAATACCTCCAATACGGCTTTGAGTCCCTGGTTTCCCTGACCTATGAACAGGTCGATACAAAATCAGTCATAACCTTGGATATTTATCGGTTGGCCACGCCGCTGGACGCCTGTGGCCTCTACCTGGGCCAGGGGGCGGACCTGACCGACCGGCTGGGCCTCGGTTCGCCTTCTTCCGGCGACCGGGCCGGCGCGTCCCTGGTCCGGGACCGGTACCTGGTCAAGGCCTTGACCAGGAGGCCCGGTCCGGAAGCTGACCAGGCCATGAAGACCCTTCTAAAAGGGGCGGCCCAAGGCCTGCCGCCGTCGGCCCTTCCCCCTGAACTGGACCTGCTCCCGCCCGAAGGCCGGGAACCCGGCAGCCTGCGCTACGTCAAGGACGGCGTCCTCCGTCTGGCCGAACTGCCCAGAGGTCTTTCGGGCAAATATGCGGTCAACGGCCAAAGGGCCGAACTCGGCCTGGCTGTTTTTGAATCACCCGACCAGGCCGTCCGGGCCAAGGAAGCTTTGGTCGCCAGGCTGTCCCGGACTCAGTCCCGACCGGCCCAAGAAATAAAAAATCTGCCGGAGGGCTGGATGGCGGTCCGGGACAAATACCGGGGCGGGATGATCCTGGCCGTCCATGGACCTCATGTAATGATCGCCGCCCGACTCCAGGATTTTCCCACCGGCATCAATCTTCTGGAGATTTTGCAAGGCCGATTGCCCTGAAAGCTTGGTTCTCTTTCGACTTCGACCGTCTATGAGGGCCGAAGTCTCCAAATGAGATTGCTTCGGTCCGTCCGCGACGAACCTCGCCATGACCTCATCGTTTCTTTACTCTAAGCATGAAGGCCACTTATTATCAGACCATCGAACCTAAGGCTTAACACCTCCCGTTTCTTTAATAATTCCCGTTCTTGATTTCCTTCCATTGAATATCCTTATCCCATGGTTATCTTTTAAAGTGTAAATTTGTGACCCCTAACGGGCGCACAAGAAAAAAGGTGAACCATGACTCTGAAGAATACGGACCGTGACCATAATCGAATTATTTTCAAGCGTCTAGGCTCGGCCGCCCTGGTTTTGTTGCTTTTGCTCACGGCCTGGGCTGTAGTCGCAGGCACGAGAGAACAAATGACCACAAACAACGAAGGAGCATCCATGAAAAATTTTCAGGCCGCCGCCGCCAAAAAGATGGAAATCCCGGCCCTGGACGCCGCCGCGCCGGCTCAGTTCGAAACGGCCGCTTTCGCCCTGGGCTGATTCTGGGGACCGGACGCCCGGTTCGGGTGTCTGGACGGCGTGATTCGGACCCGGGTCGGTTATGCGGGCGGGACCAGCGACAACCCGACCTATCACCGCTTGGGGGACCATTCCGAAACCATTCAGATCGATTATGACCCCACGGTTATTTCATATAGGGAGCTGCTCGAGGTTTTTTGGCGGAGCCACGATCCGGCCGGTCAATCCTGGTCCCGGCAATACATGACCGCGGTCTTCTATCACAACGAGGATCAAAAACGGCTGGCCGAGGAAACCCGAGACCAGGTCGCCCGCATGTTAGGCCAAAAAATTGAGACCCGGATTCTGCCGTTGACCGGTTTCCACCGGGCCGAGGACTACCACCAAAAATATTACCTGCGCGGCGTGCCCGATCTGGCCGGGGAGCTGCTGGCCGTCTACCCGAACTTAAACGACTTTGTCAACTCGACCGCCGCGGCCAGGCTCAACGGGTACGTCTCCGGCTGCGGCAGCCGGGCCCAACTGGACCGGGAGATTGACGGCCTGGGCCTGTCGGACAGGGGTAAAGAACGGTTGCGGGGGATTGTAGGCGGACGTTAGTGACGCAAGCAAGTCAGGGCCGTCCAAGAATTTCTGAGATGACTTCAAACAGCCGGCGGCGCGGCTCGCGAACGGGCAATAGGTTATTCCGCGCACAATAGACACGAAACTACGGCATAACAGGCCTATGGCAGGTCGAAGCACATTGCTCAAGAGTTTTTTCTGCGTAATATCAAAGTAATAAGGGCAAATAAACGATGGAAAAGATAATCAACATGTTCAGGGAGTGTCAAAGGAATCTGATTTACCTCACTGTGACGAATTTGAAACCTATTCCCGATTTCAGTCATGGTACGTGCTTCTTTCTCGAGTTCAGATCGGAATCTCTCTTCCGGTGAGGCCTTCTCAAGTAGAATCTGGATACCACTTTTCTTGTCCGTGTTAACAAGTGTTTTCAACCTCTCCCAAGCGTCCCACAGCTTCTCTAAAGACTCCTTGTGCACCCTATCATCTGGATCTAGAAACTTTTTTCGAGCATCTTCAAGCATTGAATTTAGTACCGAGTCACCTGTCTGAAAGACCGTTGCACGTAGTGATTCATCCAACACCGGTGTTGCTATCCGTTGGATTTGACCATTTGATTGAAGTTCATAGGCCAATCCGTTTCGCGAAAATATCCGATTTATTGCTTCTCGAAACTCAGATTGTCCCGATTCACGGTCGAAATTTAGGTGATAGTGTTGGAAAAAATTATGATAGCGAATTTGTATGGGCTGGGCTACGTGCCTATGACAGAATTCTATGAAATCGAGGATAACGAGTGTAGGTGGCTGAGTGCCGCGCCATAAAGGCCAAACAATATCTGGGAACTCCGCACCTATTGCACTCTCCATAAGCCTTCGGTGCGTGCCCACAGTTACAGAGCTATCATGGCATTCTTCTGGGAAATCCAAACCGAATGAGCCATTGCTAATCAACGATTCAACCAGTGAGACAATACCACCCCAAACATTGTTCGGTATTTCGCGTTCAATCCTCGGACGAGACCCCACTTCCCTTTCGCTGAAATAGTCTGACATTATGGCACCATGATTATATGTATTACTTATCAGGCAGTTGAGCGTTTGAGCACGGCGCTTTGGGCTCCGTTAATCAACTAGGACGATAAAGCAGGCCCTCCAGATCCAAAATATCTCATACCAAATTGCCTTCATACATAGACTAAAGGAACTATGAGGTCATTGCGAGGTTCGTCGCAGACGGACCGAAGCAATCTCTGGTAACTAAAAGAGATTGCTTCGTCATCCCTCTGTAGAGGGATTCCTCGCAATGACGTTCGGATAAGCTTGGTTGGAAGGCAAATTGATATCAAAGGGAAAACACCTGTCTGGCCTGGCTCAAAAGATCAAATAACCGGCCGTCGTCGTTCTCTTGGGTCCGTCCGAGCAAGCCCTCGATCCATCTGGGCGGTAAACCTTTGCGGCCATGCCAAGCGCCCAAGGCCGCCCCGACAATGGCCGCTGTCGTGTCGTTGTCCTTGGTATCGTTGACGGCCCGGACCAAGGCCTCTTCAGGATCATGACCGTATTTCATCAGGATGAAAAGGACGTTAGGCACGGTCTCCAAAAGAAACGCTCCTGAGTACCAGATGCGGCCGGCTTCCAGGCCTTCGTGGTAGGCTTCCATCAAAAACCTGTCCACGAATTTCCAAACCGGCCCCTGGCAGTCCTGGTTTCTGCCGCCTCGGGGCCGGTATTTCTTATCCAGTTCGAGGCCTTGGGCCACAGACACGTAAGTGGTCACCCACCACTCCGGTTCTGGGGGTTGGTCAAGACCCAAGAGTTGCCACAGCATGTTCACAAAAGAGAGGCAGGCCGCGAGCGAACTCGAATCGTTGTGGGTGATCAAGGCCGACAGGGCCGTATCGACCCATAATTCCGCGGTTCCCTCTTTCAAATGGGGAATGATCATGGGGGCGATCCGCATCAAGGCCCCGTTGCCGGCACTGGGCGGCGGGCATGTCCACCAAGGACGAACCCCTGAGGCATAGTTGCGCAAGGCGGTCTTGACCGAAGACCCGATCCCGAATATTTTCCTCTGGCTAAAAAGTTCAATCAGTTTTTCCGGGAAGAAACCGCCGTCCTTAATGATCTGCTCCAAAGTCCAGAAAGCCAACTGGGTGTCGTCGGAAGGCAAGCCGACGGGCTTTCCGGCCGCATATCGGTTGGGAAGGTAATTCTTTATCTCGCCGTAAAGTTCTTGACGTTTCGCCGGCACCAGACCTTCGGAGGTATTGCCTAGGGCGTAACCCACGGCCAGTCCCAGCATCATACCCTCGACCCGGTCGAAATCATAACCAGGCCCTAAGGGCGTCGGGGCCTGATCGAAGAGCGGACTTCGCTTCAGTTCGATTGCTCCGGTTTCAAACAGGTGCTCCAAGGTTTCCCGATTACGACTTGTCATCATTTTCCTCCCCGGATTCAGCCGCGGCAGCCGGCGGTTGAGCCAGGAACCTTTTCACCAGGGCCTCGATTTCGGCCCGGCGGGCCAGCTTTTCGACCCAAGCCGGCGGTATGCCGACGGGGCCGGACCAGGCCCCGGCCAAACCTCCAGCCACGGCCCCGGTGGTGTCGCTGTCATCGCCCAGGTTGACCGCCCGGAGCGCCGTTTCTCTGAAGGTGGAACCATTCAGCACGCACCACACGGCGGCTTCCAAGGTGTGCACCACATAACCGGATGATTCGATTTCGTCTTCCCCTAATCCAGCCAGCTTTCCGCTGAGGAATCTTTGAAAATGACCAGTCTCGGCCCGGAAAGGCGGCTGGCTGTAAAGAGTCGACGCCGCCTTAATGGTCTCCGTGTAAGCCCTTTCGGGGAACATCCCGTCGAGAAGGCGTCGAGCAAGGAGGATGAAAAGCCCGCAGGCCATTTGTGACCGGGGGTGGCGATGGGTCAGAGATGAAGCTTGATGGGCCGTCAGGATGGCCTCCTCATCAGTCAAGTCTTTGAGAAAGGCCACGGGCAGAATACGCATCAGGGAGCCATTTCCATTGCTTCGCTCATCGTCTCCGCCGGCTTCGAGCGGAGCCGCGCCTTTTTTCAGCCGGGCCAGGGCTTCCCGCGTGGTCCCGCCGAGGTCGAAGACTCGGCCATGAGCCGTCCAGTATCCCTTATCAACCCAGGCGACGAATCTTCCGGCCGTGTCAGCGAAGTCAACACCCTCGCTCAAGCTTTCCAAAAGGCACAGCATCAGCGAAGTGTCGTCCGACCAGGTTCCTTCGGGTTGTCGGTGGGTCCCATAGCCCCGCATATCAGTGACCGGGTCGGCTCTTAAGGCCGCCCGGGACATAAATTCGACCGGCACGCCCAGGGCGTCGCCCACGGCATGACCCAGGACAGCGCCGCAGACCCGTTCAGACCAATTCATGAGGCTACCTTTTTATGGGCGGATGAAAGAAATCCCAGACCGTGAACCCTTGTTGATTTGGACCATCGGAACATTTCTGAATGTCATGGTCGATCTAGAAAAGTTTATAGAATCTCAACAGTTAAGGAAACGCCCAACTCTTTGGCTATTTCCTGCAACAGATTTTTTTTGGATTGGGTGTTACTATGCGTCATGATATACAGGTCGCCGAGTTTTGTCTGGTTGTACTTGTCATGTTTTTTATCGGTAATCAATGGCACACGCTCACTCTTTTGCCCAATTTACGCACACGATCCAGGCCAAGCGCCTTGAGTGTAAACGCAAAGGTTATAGCGGCTTTGGCCTCATTAATGACAGTGCCATTCGGCAAAGTGACCCTAAGGCCTGTCTTCGGTGATTTATGGTAAGCTGTTAGGGGTTGGGATTCAACCTTGACCCGCTGCCTGGTAGATTCATCAAAGGTACCCAGCCATTCTGTCCGGAGATCGTTCAGCTTCTTTCTGAAATCAGCCAGGCGTTCTCCGGTGGCGATGAGTCCTTTGGCCTCGTCGTACTTGCCTTGTTTCATGAACTCGGCGCCCTGGTTATTCACCTCTTTGGTGGCCACATCCAATTCTTCCAGTATCATGTTGAATGCCGTGGATACGCCGTCCGTGATCATGGCTGACCTCCAATTATTGAAAAACCGAGTTCAAAGCCCCCTAGGATAATCGATCACTATCACAAACACTCAAATATAACAACCGGAAATATAAAGCAATCGCGGTGGGTTCCTTATCTTTAGCCCTCCAATACTTTTTGAGTCTTTGAAATAGGCCTTGAGCCTGATAAAAAGACTAAACAACCCGACAAACAAAGCGATTTTTTGCCGATTTTCTTGAAAATTTGGTAGATTTCTTGATTAAGGGCATAGTAATCCATTGAATACCCAGCGGTCAAGTTGAGATCCAACGTCATTAGATTACGGCTCCAAACTAGAATGTCGGCATTAAATCAAGTGATTATCTATTCACAAATCCGTTTCCGGACCAAACTGTTGCCTAATCCAAGGTTAAATTTTTATTGGAGTCCAAAAACGGAAAACCGTGAACTTGAAAAGTCTTTTTAGGGCGAGGGTCAATTTTTTCTTGACAGGCGGGGACAATAACTCTTTAATCACTGTACTTTAATAGGGAGTGAGTCGACCGTCTTTAAATGAATCCTCATTTTTATAATATTTCAAAACAATTAACTACCGGGCAGAACTCCACCTTGTCGGGGTGGAATAATGTTCGCTTGAACGGCTGGTGGTGGCGCTGGCGGTCGGCGGTGGGGTTTGGCCCATGATCGATTAGTTTGTCAGATTGCCAAAAAAACCCACCGTCGATAGGACGGTGGGTTTTTTTATGCCTGGAAATCGGCGGCCCCTGGGTCGGACCAGCGAGGGTTAAGGCGGGCGGTTTGAGGCGGACAGATGACGACCAGGCTTTTGGAGATAGTTAAATCCGGTAAAGTCATGAGTTTGCCCATTTTATCGTGGGCCGGACTTTAAACCAACCTGATAAGGAGGCGTAAAATGACGAAAAAGGTGTTTCTTCACGAAGACGAGCTGCCGCGGGAATGGTACAACATCGGGGCCGACCTGCCCCATCCCATGCCCCCGCCGCTGCACCCCGGCACCGGCCAGCCGGTGGGTCCGGACGATCTGGCCCCGATCTTCCCCATGAACCTGATCGAGCAGGAAGTCAGTCAGGAACGGTATATCAAGATCCCGGAGGAAGTGCTTGAAGTTTACCGCATCTGGCGGCCGAGTCCCCTGTGCCGGGCGGAGAGATTCGAGAAATTATTGAATGCTCCGGTCAAGATTTATTTCAAAAACGAAGGCGTCTCCCCGCCGGGCAGCCACAAACCCAACACGGCCGTGGCCCAGGCTTACTATAACAAGGCCTTCGGCATTAAAAGCCTGACCACCGAGACCGGGGCCGGTCAGTGGGGCAGCGCCCTGGCCTTCGCCTGCCAGATTTTCGGCCTCGAGTGCAAGGTCTTCATGGTCAAGATCAGTTTCAATCAGAAACCCTACCGGAAACTGATGATGGGTACCTGGGGGGCCAATTGTATCGCCAGTCCCTCCGAAGAGACCGAGGCGGGGCGGAAGATTTTGGCCCAGGACCCTGATTCACCCGGTTCCCTGGGCATGGCCATCAGCGAAGCCGTGGAGGCGGCCGTGACCAGCGGCGGCGACACCCGCTATTCCCTGGGCAGCGTCCTCAACCACGTCCTGCTCCATCAGACCGTCATCGGGCTGGAAGCCCACAAACAGTTTGCCAAGATCGGAGAGTATCCGGACGTGGTCATCGGCTGCGCCGGCGGCGGGTCCAACTTCGCCGGCTGCGCCTTCCCCTTTGTCCGGGACAAGATCAACGGGAAAAATATTCAGATCATCGCCGCCGAGCCCAGCTCCTGTCCGACCATGACCCGGGGGCCGTACGCCTATGACTTCGGCGACACGGTCCAGATGACGCCCCTCCTGCCCATGTACACCCTGGGCCACGACTTTGTCCCGGCGCCCATCCACGCCGGCGGTCTGCGCTACCACGGCATGGCCCCCCTGGTCAGCCAACTGATCAAGGACGGTCTGGTTGAGGCCCGGGCTTACCACAACCTGGAAACCTTCCAGGCCGGGGTGGATTGGGCCAGAACCGAGGGCTACATTCCCGCTCCGGAAACCAACCACGCCATCGCCGCCGTAGTGGAAGTGGCCCGGCAAGCCCGGGAGGAAGGCCAGGAAAAGACCATCCTGTTCAACTGGAGCGGACACGGCCTGGTGGACCTGGCCGCCTACGATGCTTATTTCAGCGGCCTATTGACCGACTACGCCTTGCCGGATGAGGAGATACAGCGGGCGCTCAAGGCGATTGAAGCTTACCCTAAACCCTGAGTCAAGCAGATGCTGGACGTTAGGACCGTTTTCGACCGCCTGGAAACCCGTTGTCCCCGTTTGGGCGGGACCGTGCCCTTTGACTATTGCCGCAAGACGGCCAACGGCCTGCCCTGCGCCAAATCGCTTTTATGCTGGGAAATGATGTTTCCGGTCCGGGAATACATGGCCAAGGTTTTGACCGAGGGGGAATGGCGGACGGTTTTCGAGCAACCGCCCCGGCCTAGACTGGAAGTCATCCTGGAAGCGGCTAACCAGGCGGAGGTCAACCGGAAGTAAACAGTTAACAATCAGATTTAATTTGATTATCATCTCCCAGGCCCGGCCGGCCTGGGAGTTTTTTTAGGCTGTAATAAAGACTCGCCGGTCTGTTTCCTCAACAGGAGCCCCTTGGACGGCCAAATGGGAAGATCGGTTGTTTCTTGTCGGTTGCGTTCAGGGCGTCAGGCTGGGAGACAAGTCTTCGGCGGACCTCCGTGCGGGCGGGTCAGGCCGCCTTGCCGAAGGGACAAATTGGGAAACGGCAATCCGGGCAGTTCAGACACAATCCGCCGTGGCCCAGGGCGGCGATGTCCCGGCGGGTGATTTTTTCGCCGGCCAGGACCCTGGGCAGGACGAGGTCGAAGGCCGTGGTTTGATGATAAATCCCGCAGGCGGGGAGGCCGATGATCGGCACGCCTCGAACCTTGGCCAACAAAAGCATGGCTCCGGGCAGGACGGCCGAGCCGTAAAGGAAGTCTTCGGGACCGAGCGCGAGGATGCCCAGTCTGGTTACGTCGTCGGGGTCGACGGACATACCGCCCGTGGCCACGATCAGTTGGGCGCCGTGATCGATCAGGCCCTGAACGGCTTGAGCGATGGCCTCGACCTCGTCCGGACAGAGGACCACCCGAATGACCGGGCAGCCGAAGGCTTCCAGCTTGGGCCTGACGGCGGCGACAAACCGGTCTTCGATCAGGCCGGAATAGACCTCGTTGCCGGTGACGATCAGGCCGGTTTTGAGTCGGGCCAGTTCTTTGACCGCGAAGACTCCGCCGACTTGACGGGCCGCGGCGGCGGCCTGACGAACCTGGCGGGCCGGGATGACCAGGGGTATGGCCCTGGTCCCGGCCAGGAGATCGCCCTGGTTGACCACGGTATGGCGATGGCGGCTGGCGCACATCACCCCCTCGACCAGATTGAACTCGGTCAGAGCTGCGACGTTGACGGTGAACAAGCCGTCTCGGGCCGCGGTCAGATTGATCTTGCCCTCGGAGGGATGGGGATTGAAGGTCACCCCTTCCCCGGCCAGGGCCCCGGCCAATTCCAGGACCGCTTCGTCTTCGTGCATCATATCAGGAGTAAGGTCCAGCACATAGAGATGACGTTTGCCCAGGCGGGCCAGGTGTTCCAGGTCGCCCTCCCTGACCAGGTGGCCCTTTTTGAAGGCGGGGCCCTTGAACTCGCCCGGCCGAATTTCGGTAATGTCGTGGGCCAGGACGGAACCGACCGCCCCGGCCAATTCAATCAGCCGGGCCTTGGGCGCGCGAGCTGAAGATTCACACATCATCCGCCCCCTGGGTCGTGGGTTTAACCGGGTCCAGGGCGTTGATTCCCGACAGGACTGGTCCCTTGGTGAAGTAAGCCCCGCCGGCGCAGACCCGACACAAGACCAGGCCGTTTGACCGAATTTCCCGGCGGTTACGAATCATGGCCCCGCATTGGCCACAGACGGCCTTGGGGCCGTGCCAGCCGGGGAGGTCCTCCGGCCGGAGGTCTACCTCGACGGTCTCGACCCTGAAAAGATCGTCGGCCGGCAGGGCCTTGTAGGCCTCGATTTCCCGCTCCCGCTGTTCGAGGATATGACCGAACAATTCGGCCGCCTTGGCCCGGCATTCTTCCCGGACGGACACCCGATAGGCCCGGCCGTCGGGGAGGTTGACGAAGGTGGCGGCCATGAGACCGAAGTCCTTGAATTTCAAGGAACGGCGCCCGAGGCGGACGCCGGCGGCCACGGTGAGGGCGTCGGCGGCGCACCGGTCTATTTCCACGAAAATAACGACTTTTTTAACCGTGGTTTTATCGAGGGGCGCCGGGTAGCCCAGCAGGGCCAGGCCCAGCAGGGCCAGGCGCACGCCCAGGACCTGGCCGGCACAGAGGTGGCCGTGGGCGGCCACGGATTCGGCTAACAGTTCTTCAAAGGTTCGAGTCATAATTGGTCGACTATATTAATTTTAACATATTATCGGCCCAAATAAAAGCCGCCCTGGCGGCGAAAACATGCGTGTATAGCATCCCTCAAAAAGGAAGGATGGTCAAGATTTTTCGAGCCGGAATCGTAAACGTTCAATGAACCGGGACATTCCGCCTCTTTCGCCCCGGCCGACTGAATCGTGGTTCCGGGGACCATACTTAAAACGAATTCAATATGGTATCCCCGAAACCAGCGGGTCTATGAGGCTTAATAATTGTTTTGGCCCGCCATACCCAACCCATCGCTTTTTTCCGGACCCCTGCTTGCGCCGGGGTGACGGGCGGGGCCGCGGGTCAGGTCCAGACGGCGCCTCGATGATTGAATTTAGTATAAATTACATCTAGTTACTAACGTCTTTCCCGCGCAAGCGGGAACCCAGGCACCAATAACTGAAGAATTCCCCGGAATCAACATGAACTGCCGGCGCGAGATTTTCAGGCGGAGGCGAACCGGACCTTAAAGAAAAAACGGTCTGCCGGAATGGGGTTAAGGGCTGACGGTTTCGAGTCCGACGTTTCGTCCGGGCAACAAACCGTCTCGTTCCTGCAGTCCGGCGAGCAACTTGATAAAGCCGTCCGGATCGTTCAACGGCTTGGGAAAACTGTGTTCACCCGAAGCGTTCCCGAAGCCGGCCGGAGGGGCTTGACCCATGGGCGTCAAGTTAATGACCTTGTGCCGGGGAAAGGACTCCTTGATCCGGGCCAGAAGGCTGCGGGAAGAGACGCCGGGCTGGGGCAGGGACACAATGACCACCCCGCAGCTTTTGACCGGGTTCAGCTCCAACGGACCCCGGCCGGCCAGTTGTTCAGGACTCAGACGACGGATGATCAGGCCCAACGGGGCGAGTTTGATTTCAAGCAGTCTGGCCAGAAAATTCTCGCCGTCCACCAGCCAGACGATTTCTTTTTCCTGTCCGCCCATAATACGCCTTAAGGAGCAAAATATGGGCCAATTGTCTGGTCCGATCAGATGTATAAGATAAAGTGAAGTTTTTAAAAGTAGTTATCTGTAAAATAATTTAAAGGGTCCAGGGAATGCGGTCGGAAGGTGAGGTTGAGTGTAACAAAAGGTTACAATTTATACCTTGAGGGGCCTTAAATGATGTAACATTTGGTTACAGTTCAGAATCGGAATCAAAACCGAAACGGGCGATTTTTTCGTTTAGAGTCTTTCGAGAGATGCCCAAAAGTTGGGCGGCCTGCGATTTTTTGTATCCGGTCCGTTCCAGGGCCATTTTGATGATGAGCCGTTCGACATCTTCCAGTTTGAAGCCCGAGGCCGAGTCTAGATCAGGAGAAAGTCCGGGGAAAAGGTCTTTGGGCGTAATTTGACGGCCGGCGGCGGTAATAATGGCCCGTTCGACCAAGTTTTCGAGTTCCCGGACGTTGCCCGGCCAGTTATGTTGAAAGAGGAGGGCCAGGGCCGGGCCGGAAATGCTCTGAGGCGGCCGGCCGAGCCGGCGGGCGATTTTTTGGAGGAAATGCATGGTCAGGGGCCCGATGTCTTGGAGCCGGTCCCTGAGGGGTGGAAGATGAATGGGGTAAACGGCCAGGCGGAAATAGATATCCTGGCGAAAGCGGCCGGCCCCGACTTCTTTTTCCAGGTTCCGGTTGGTGGCGGCGATGAGGCGGAAGTCGGAGCTGAGGGGTTCCTCGCCGCCGACCCGGTAAAAGGGCGAGCCTTCGATGACCCGAAGTATCTTGGCTTGCAGCTCGGGCGTGGTCTCGGCGATCTCATCCAGGAAAAGAGTCCCGCCGTTGGCTCGTTCGAAGATGCCCAGGCGGCGGTTGACGGCTCCGGTGAAAGCCCCCCGCTCATGACCGAAGAGTTCGGTTTCCAGCAGTGAGCTGGAAAATTCCGAACAGGACACGGCGATGAACGACCGGTCGGCCCGATCACTGAGCCGGTGGATGGCCCGGGCCACGACTTCCTTGCCCGTCCCTGTTTCGCCGGTTAGAAGCACGGTTGAGGGCAGAGGGGCCACACGCTCCACGGCTTCGACCACTTTCCGCCAGACCGGGCTGACACCGACCATCTCGCTGCCGGGCCCGCACCGGTCTCTTTCCCGGCGAAAGGCCTCAATTTCCTCGGCCGCCCTTTTCTTGGTCGCCGCCTCGGCCACCGTCTTCCAGAAGAGCCCCTGGTCGACGATCGGCTTTTGAAAATAATGATAGGCCCCTTCCTTCATGGCTTCCACCGCCCGGTCGACCGAACCGAAAGCGGTGAGGAAAATGATGGGCAGACTGGGGTACCGATTCATGAGTCGGGTGAAAAGGGCCTTGCCGTCCATTCCGTCCATGAAAATGTCGGTCACCACGGCGTCCGGGGCCTTCCTGGCCGCCAGTTTCAAGGCTTCCTCCCCCGAGTTGGCCGTAATTATTTCAAATTCACGGTCGCGGCCCTGAACTTTGGCCGACTGGACAAAAAGGGCCAGGAAGGATTCGTCGTCATCGACCAGAAGGATTCGTATTTTTGACGATGGCGGTCCCATTTAGGCCTGATTGAAGAACGATGGTCGTTCGCCCTCGAGTCGCCGGTGGTAATCTGAATCTAATGGGCGAGCCGAAAGATGGGGTCGGGGTGATAAAATTATTCAGGCACTCGAAAAACCATTCCCAGGTGGTCAAGCGGACTGGGAAAAGGCTGACGCCCGACCGGGGCGCCAGCGGCCGAGGCCGCTTTTTTAAAGAGACGGCCTTGATTTTTTCAGGAGATACTCTACGGGGTTCAAGGACTCGGAGATAAACCATCCCCTCGGGGTTGATCGATTCGTGGTTAAAATCTTGGTTTACAATCTTTTATTCCTGTTCCTGGTGCAGGTTATCGACCATTTCCTTGAGTTCCTTGCCCACTTTGAAAAAAGGCAGTTTTTTAGGCTTGACCTCGATGATCTCACCGGTCTTGGGATTTCTCCCGGTGTAGCCGCCGTATTTCTTGACCTTGAAGGAACCGAAACCGCGAATCTCGGCCCGGTCTTCCAGGGCCAGGCCCTCGGAAACGGTGTCGAAGAAGGTGTTGACCACCTGCTCGGCCTTTTTCAAGGTGAGCCCTTCCTGTTTGGCCAAAAGTTCTATCAATTGGGACTTATTCATAGCCTGCTCCACAACGAGTATATTTTGTAACCCCGGGCTCGCCCCCCGCGGGGGGCGAAGAAAACAATCCTGACAAAAGATTCAATAATTAGGCAAAATTAAGATATAGGGTAGTTACTGGTCCTGATCCTGTCAAGAGAAAAATGTTCCGTCTTTTTGAATGCCTGGACAGGGAGCGGCCGGAGCTTTATGCCTGGGATTCAAGACGGGCCAATCGAAGGCGATTGTCCGGGTCGGGCCGGACCTCATAGCCGAAGCTCCGGATAAGCAAAGCCAGGGGGCGGCCGAAGAGGAACTCCATTTCTTCCTGGGCCACGGCGAATTTTTGCTGGACGAATTCTCGAACATGGAGATCGAAAAGGACAAGGTCGAGGACCTTGGCCTCGGCCGCGGGGTCGGGCGGGGCTTGGCCGCCCAAGAGTTGCTCAAGATCGCTCGGGGCGCACTCCCGGTCGTGCCGGTCCATGATCGGGGCCAGGGGGTTGTCGCGGCCCAGGAGGTCGAGTCTGGTCAGAGGGGGTAGCTTGAGAATCGTCTCGAACCTGGACGGGTCCCAACATTCCATGACCCGGCATTGAAAAGGCCGGTGGGCATAGATCAGGCAAGCGTCGCCGCCCGGACCGAGGAAGAGGCAGGTCCGGCCGTCAGGGGCTTCCTTGAGCTTGACCTGTTCTCTTTCGAGGGCCACCACCTTTTGTTCGCGGTTGGAAAAGGCTTTTTCCCCCCGGCGTAAGGCGACCAGGTCCCGGCGCCGGATAAAACCGTCGGCCAGGGTCGGTCGGTCCTGATCAAAGAGGACCGGGCTGCCTCGACGGCAGCATTCGCCGCATCTGACACAAAAGGGCCTGGTCCGGCGGGCGGCTTCCCAGAGTCTTTCCTGGATCATCTCCCAGGCCCTGGCTTGAGCGGCGGTGGGCATCCGGTCCCAACCGTCGACCAGGGCCTCGAACCGGGAGTCCCGCATCAGGTCGGCGGCCAGGGCCTGGGGGTCGGCCGGGGAACGAATCTCCCGGATGATCTCGGCCAGGAGCCTGGGCCAGCGGGCTTCAAGTTCTTTTCGATCCTCGGGCAGGGTCTTTGCTCTTTCCAATTCCATCTGAACATCCTTTTAAGGTTAAACCGGCGGTTCGACAAGGAACCGTTTACAGGCCCATGATTTTCAAAACCCGAGACACATCGACGTGTCTTTCAAAATGATCGGCCAGCCGGTCGTATTGGTGAAATCGTCCGCCCCGGGCCGGAGCGGCCCGCCGGCGTTCGGGCCGGCCCTTGGCCCGGCGGAGTCGATTCAAGAAAGCGCGTCGCCAGCCGGGGGAATCCAACAAGCCGTGAACATATGTTCCGCCCAGGCGGCCGTGGTCAAGGACATATCCGTCATGCCAGGCCATCCGGCCGCCCGGTTCGTGAATATGGAGCCAGGACCGGGGTGAATCGCCCAAAATTTCCGATTCGATCAGGGCGGTGCGGCCCATGTGAATTTCGTACCCTTGAATTTTCTCTTCTAAGATCAGATCGACGCCCTTGACCCGGCGGAGGACCTTGTCTCCGGCCAGGACCGTAACCAGAGGCAGCAAGCCCAGGCCGCGGGCCCGGGGGCGGGAGGACTCGATTCCTTGCGGGTCGTGAATTTCCAGGCCCAAAAGCTGGTATCCGCCGCAAAGACCCAGAATCCGTCCGGCGGCGGCGAAGGTTTTTATCCGGCGGTCCCAACCGTGACGGTGCAGCCACAAGGCGTCATCAATGGTGTTTTTGGTCCCCGGCAAAACGACCAGGTCGTAGGCCGACAGGTCCTGGGCCTGGAAAAGGTAATTGACCAGGACGTCCGGCTCGCGGTCCAGGGCCTCGAGGTCGGTGAAATTGGAGAGGCCGGGCAGGCGGATAACGGCCACGTTGATTCTGTCCGGGCGCGGGCCTTGGACCGGGCGCGTGTCCATCTGCACGGCGACCGAGTCTTCGGAATCGATAAAGATATTTTCAAAAAAAGGCACCAAACCCAGAACCGGCCGCCTGGTCCGGCCTTCGATGATGTCGAGGCCGTCGGCGAACAGGCCGGGGTCCCCCCGGAACTTGTTGATGAGGAAGCCGGCGGTCAAGGCCTTTTCCCGCCTGGTCATCAGGGAGAGGGACCCGATGATCTGGGCGAAAACACCGCCCCGATCGATGTCGGCCACCAGGAGACAAGGGGCGTCGATGCGTTTGGCCAGGCCGAAGTTGACCAGGTCCCCGGCCCTCAGATTCACTTCACAACAACTGCCGGCTCCTTCCACCACGATGATCTGGTGGCGGGCGGCCAGCCGCCGGAAGGAATCCATGACGGCTTCAAAGAGTTTTTTCTTGTGACGACGGTAGTCGGCGGCGACCATCTGCTTATAGACCCGGCCCTGGACGATGACCTGGGCGCCGGTCTTGGAAGAAGGCTTGAGCAGAATGGGGTTCATGTCATTGGAAGGCGGCAGGCCGGCCGCTTCGGCCTGGACGACCTGGGCCCGGCCGATTTCGCCCCCTTCCACGGTGACGTAGGAGTTGTTGGACATGTTCTGGGCCTTGAACGGGGCGACGGAAAAGCCCCGCCGCTTGAAAATCCGGCAAAAAGCGGCCGCCGTGATTGACTTGCCCACGTCCGAACCGGTCCCCAGAAACATGACGGTTTTGGCCATTGTCTAAAATCAGCTTGCCTAAAAGCCCCGTATTCTTGTTAAGATGAAAAAAGCGACCCGGCCGCTCCGCCCATGGTCTGGTGGATTGTGTAGGTCCGGGGCGATGTTTGTCAACCTTCTTTGTCGGCCGGACCGGAACGCGGTTTGAGCGGCCCCGGTGTGGTGAAGGACCCGGGCTGGATGAGCAGACCTATTTATCCGATCAAGGCCCTCCTGTTGGGACTGCTGACCGCCCAATTGCTGGCGACCGTTTTGGTCCATGAATCAAATTTAGAATTATACGAAAAAATTTCGGTCATTGAAGCGGCCGGCTATCTGGCCGTGCCCAACCAGGAGATCAAGCCCCACCTCTTGGCCTGGCGGCCGGCTTTTTACGGCGGACTGTTTTTCACCTTCAGCCTGGGCACCGGTCTGAGCCTGGCCGCCCTGGCCGGGGCCTGGGTTTGGGTTCGCCCGGCCGGAGGCCGACCGGCTGTGCTCATATTTTTGGCCTTGGTCTGGCTGGGCGGGCTGGCCGCCGTGAACCGGGCGGGCTTTGATTTCATGGCCTCGGCTTTTCTAACCGCCGTGCCCCCGGTTGTATTTTTTTTCAGTTCAAGGTCAAAGTCCGACCGGACCGAGACAGGCGGCCGGCCTGGAATTTGGGCCTTTATCCTGCCCTTGATCCTGGCGGCCCTAGTCTGGGGTTTTCGGGCCGACCGAGACATCTTCCTCGATATTCGGGATTTTTTACTTATGGCCAACCGGCCGGGCCAAAAGGTCAACGATTTTTATTACCGGTATACCCTCTATCCGGCCGAGGCTTTTAAATCGCTGGCCCAAAAGACATTGAGGACCGGCCGGATAGAGGTTCCATCAGACCCGTTGTTGGCGGCGAAACTGGAAAAAATCCTGCCGGCTTTCGATTATCTGCCTTTGCCGGGACCCGGGCCGGCGGACCTGCAAATTAAGGCCAAACAAGGAGACTTGGTTCTGCTTCGGGGACGGTCGGAGGTTTTGCGTCTTAACCCGGCCGAATTCCTGGCCGATCCCGGCCGAAGCCTCGTGAAGTTTTCGTCTTTGACCGACCGGAGCTCCCCGCTCCGCCGGGCCACTTTCTACTCCCTGGTCGCGGGACTGCCCTTGACCCTTTACCTCTGTCTTTTTTCCATGGCGGTTTGGCTGGGGCGGCGGCGGTTAAAACCGGGACCGGCTTCCGTCATGGCCGGCCTGGTCTGCCTGGCCGTAAGTCTATCCGCCTTGGCCCCGATTCATTCGGCCAAGTCCGGGGCTTCGGACCAACAAAGCCCGGCCGAGCTTTTGTCCTCTCCGGACTGGAAGGTCCGGGTCATGGGATTGAGGCTGGTCGAGGCCAATAATTTGGAAATCGGGAACTTCCCGGATTACCGACGATTTTTGACCAGTCCCCATGTTCCGGAACGCTACTGGCTGGCCGAGGCCTTGGGCCGGAGCCGGCTCCCGGCGACCCATGGGGCGATCACGGACTTGTTGGCCGACCCTCAGCCCAACGTGGTGTGCGCGGCCCTGGAGGCCTTGGGCCGGCGGGGCCGGGGAACGGCCGTCCCGGAAATACTTAAGATTATCAAAACCACGGATCATTGGTACGTCCAGTGGTACGCCTATCGGGCCTTGCGGAGCCTCGGATGGAGCCAGGCCGCATCGAACTGAAGGTCCTGGCCCCGGCTTTGGCCGGGGTCCTGGCCATCGAGGCGGTCCTGGCCCTGGTCAGTCCCGGGAACCAACTGGTCCGGCTGGTCTGTTTGGGTGCCGGACGGCTGGGGGCGGTTGGATTTCTCCTTTTTATCGCGGCCGAATGGGGCGGCGGCTGGGGTTCGCTAGGGCTGAATCGGGAGCATTTACGTTTTGGCTGGAAAAAAGGCCTGCTGTGGTCGGCGGGCTTAGGATCGGCGGCGGCCGCCGGAGCGGGGCTTTGGTATCTTTTCGGCGGGGACCCTTCGGTCCTGGTCAGGATGCCCCTGCCCCGAGGAGTCCCGACCCTGATGATTTTTTTCCTGGTGGGCGGCCTGGCGGCCCCGGTGGCCGAAGAAATCTTCTTTCGAGGGATGATCCACGGCTATTGCCGGCGATGGGGTCCGGCCCCGGCCCTGGTTCTGAGCACCCTGGCCTTTGTCTTGGCCCACCAAATTAAAGACGGATGGCCCTTCAATCAGGTAATCGGCGGGATCGTCTTCGGCCTGGCCTATGAATTGACCGGAAGTCTGATGACCCCGATCACCATTCACGTTCTGGGCAACCTGGCCATATTCGGCCTGGCCCTGATCCTCCGCTAGGCGAGGGGCGGGTCAAACGTAGGCGTCGACGACGATCCCAGGTCCGCCGTGCCAGACGGTCTCCAACCGCCGGTTCGGATCATAGGCCCGGGCCACGATCAGATCGTGGGGATAGCCGGAGGGGCGTTCGAGGGGCGGAATGGCTTCGATCACCGGAACCCCGGCCGTTTGGGGCCGAGGCCCGACCCGGTGGGGGGGCAGAATCCAGAGAGGCTCGACTTGAATGGTTCCGCTGGTCATGCTTGATTATAAAAGTAAAACTTATATTTCAGTTTAACCGCCGACCCGCCTCCCGTCAAGCCCGCGCGATTACAGAGTGCCAATAGCAAATTAAAATGACCGATATATGCAGCCCATGAATTAAACAATTTTTAGTTTGAAACAAAATCAAGCGTCCAAGTCGTCATTGCGAGGTCCGCGCCTTGCGGACCGAAGCAATCTCTATTAAAATCAAGGGATTACTTCGTCGCCCCACCATCGGCGGGGCTTCTCGCCATGACCTTGTTTTGTGATATTTCAAATGTGATTTGGTATTAACCGGCGAGGAAGGTAGTTGCTAAAAGCTTAAGGGGCGGGTCGGTCCGCCCCCGTTGAAAATATCAGGCCGGGCAAGCACAAGGGGACCCGCGGGTCCCCTTGTGATCGGAGGTTTGATTCAATCGGCGGGACTAGGCCAGCCAGCGTTTCCGGCGTTTGTAATGCTTGACCTGCTTGTAGCTCTTTCTCTTGCCCTTGTCACTGAGGCCCAGGTAAAATTCCCGGATATCCTCGTTTTCCAAGAGTTTCTGGGACGGTCCGTCCAGTACTATCCTCCCGTTTTCCATCACATAGCCATGCTCGGAGAGGTCCAAGGCGACACGGGCGTTTTGCTCCACCAGCAGGATGGAAACCTTCTCCTGTTCGTTGATCTGCTTGACGAGCTTGAATATTTCCTTGACCAGCAGGGGGCTTAGTCCCATGGAGGGTTCGTCCAGGAGCATGATCTTGGGCTCGGACATCATGGCCCGGCCCATGACCAGCATTTGGCGTTCACCCCCGGACAGGTAGCCGCTGGTCCTGGTCTTCATGATCTTGAGATTGGGGAAATATTCGTAGACCCTTTGCAGGTCTTGCCTGATCGCGGACTTGTCGGCCCGGGAATAGGCCCCGACCAGCAGGTTTTCCTCGACGGTCAGGTGTTCGAAAAGGGGCCGGCCCTCCATGACCTGGACGATGCCGCGCTTGACGATCTGCTCCGGGTCCATTCGGTCGATCCTGGTGGCCTCGAACTCGATGCTCCCGTCCGTGACCTCTCCCAGCTCGGTGTGAAGAAGACCGGAGATGGCCTTCAAGGTCGTGGTCTTGCCGGCGCCGTTGGCCCCCAGGAGGGCGATGATCCGGCCCTCCGGGACTTCCAGGGAGACCCCTTTGAGGACCAGGATCACGTCGTTGTAAATAACCTCGATGTTATTCAAGCTGAGCATGGGCGTCTTTTCAATCTCACTTCTTCTCGGGCGGCGGGAGGATGGTGAGCTGGGCCTTGCCGACCCGGTCCGAGAGCATGCCGGTGGCCGCCACCTTATAAGTCCCGGGGGGCAAGGGGCTGGCCTGTTTGAAATCCGGTTTGATGAGCGGGGTCCAGCCCACCTGGAAGAGGGTGTTCAAGGTGGACATGGCCCCCATTTTGATCTCGATATTCCCTTTTGCATCCGAGGTTCCGTTGCCCAGGGCCCCGTTTTCCCCCTCGGGGACGCCCTTGACCTTGACACCCTTGGGCAGGATCAATTCGATGACCACGATTTCATTGGGTCCGAAGCCCGACCCGGAAAAGACCACGGGGTTCTTGAGGAGATCGGGCGTGAGGATGATTTTGTCGGGCGTAACCTGAAGTATGGCGCCGGGAGGTCCCCCTTTGAGAGTCGCACACCCGGTGAGACCGGAGGCCAAAATCCCGACGGCGAGGAATAGGAACCATGTCTTCAAGGCGATTCCTTTCATGGCGTTTCCTCCTTTCGATAGCGGGTGGGAGGGTTAGAACTTATGCAGAGAGACCGCGTCAGGGGCGACCCTCCAGTCGGTTATGGGCACGACTTCGGCGCTCTTGACCCGGTAAAACTTCACGTACCGGCTCATGCGTCGGGACGTGGGGCTGTAATCGCAGAGACCTGTGGCCCCCTTGGTCACATCGTGGCCCTTGAGTTTCATAAAGGCCTGATACATGGCCTCGCCGTCGAGTTTTTCATAACCCACGTCCTTCATGGCGATCCGAAGCCCCTCGATGTAGTGCATGGCCCAGGAAAAACCGATTGAGGACGCGCCCAACATCTCGCTGACGGGCGTCTTCATGTACTGTTTCCATATCTCGACCATCATGGGATGATTAAGGGTGTCCGTGCCCCGGGAAAAGCAGGAAACCACCACCGCGTTCTCGAGGGCGTCGGGGTGGGCCTTGACGCCGACGGACCGGTCCGGTCCCCAGTAGTCGGTCACGAACTGGATTTTTTTAGTGAGGCCCAGGGCATGGGCGTCCCGGATCACGTTGGTCTGGGTGGGGTCCACGCCGCCCACGTAAATGTAGTTGGCCCCCTTGGCGGCCAGGCGGTTCAGCCAGACGTCATGTTTGAGGGAACCGACGGGAAAGAGCTCCGCCTCCAGCAGGTTGACCCCGATTTTCTCCGCGTATTCCTTGCCGCCGCGGAAAGGTTCCCGGCCGTAAGGGTTGTCCCAGCTCAGGAAGCCCACCACCGGGGCTCCAGTATGTCCCGTCTTCTGCCAGTCTTCTTTCATCCAGTCCAGGGCGGCCGCGAATCCGTCCTGATAAGGGGTGCTGTAAATAAAAGTCCGGCTGAGCCTGGCCTGGAATTCGCCGTCGCCGGGCGTGTAGTTGATGATCCTGTCCCTCTCGATCAAGGGATAGATGGCCTTGCCCAGCCCGGTGCTGATGGTGTTGGCCAGCAAAAGATGGGGGGTTTGGCGGTACCTCTTGTACGCGGACAAGGCCCTGGCCACGTCGTACCGGGTGTCGACGCCGATGTATTGGACCTTGACGCCGTCAATGCCGCCTTGCTTATTAAAATAATCAATGGTCGCCTCGCAGATCTTGGAGGCAGTGCCCGCCAGGCCGGCAATGGCTCCGGTTAAGTCCGTCAGGTCCAGGAAGGCGGCGGTCTTTTCCTCCGCCCGGACCTGACCCGGCCAGGCCGAAAAAGCCAACACCAGGGCTACCACGAGTAAAACCACTCGTTTCCGTTTCATGTTTAGGTTCCTCCTTTCACCACGTTGGTTGTTTAAATGCGTCCCAGTCCATGGTCTAGACCGGTGTCTCTTGATTCAAACCGCCGAGACCCCCTAATAGGCGAAGGGGTAAAGACGGTAGGAAGACTTGAAAATTTCCCAGCGGTGGGCCAGCCCCCTTGGTTCGAAGACCAGAAAGATGATCAGGACCAGCCCGAAGGCGCTGATTCCAAGCGCCGCGGCCGGACTCGCCCCGAGCCACGGAAAGGCGTTGGACAGAAAGGGGGAGGCGAAAAGCACCAGTTCGTCCAAAACCCTCACGAAGATCACGCCGAAAAAGGCTCCAGGGATGCTCCCCATGCCCCCGATGATGATCATGCCCAAGTACCAAAGGGCGTGAGTCAGGGTGAACTGTTCGGGATGGACCACCATGATCAGGTGTCCGAAAAGGGAACCGGCCACGCCCGCATATAAACAGGAGATGAAAAAGGCCAATAACTTATAGTAAAAAAGGTTTATCCCCATGACCTCAGCGGCCAGGTCATTGTCCCGGATGGCCACCAAAGCCCTTCCGGCCTTGCTCCGGACCAGGTTCCTGGCGCCGAAGGTCATGATGAGCATGACCGTGGCGATCAGGTAATACATGCGCTCGTCGGTGTCCAGGGCATAGCCGAAGATCTCGGGGGGGGCGGCGTTGAGCCCCTGAGTGGCCCCGGTTATCTTCAAATGCAGAATCAGCCACATGGTCACGAAATGGATGGCGATGGTGGCGATAGCCAGGTAAAAGCCTTTGATGCGCAAGGAAGGAGCGCCGCCGATGATGCCGAAGACCCCGGCGATGATGCCGGAAAGGGGCAGGGCCAGCCAAAAACTCAGTCCGGCTTTCATCGTAAGGATGGCCGAGGCATAGGCCCCCACGGCCATGAAGGCCGGTTGTCCGAAGGAAATCTGGCCGCAATAGCCGCTGACGATCTGGAGGCCCAGGACCACGATGATGGTGATGAACAGGTTGTTCATGAAGCTGACCAGGTAATAGGAACCGAACAGGGGAAACAGGTAGATAAAAATCAGGGCGCCGACCAGGGCCGCCCAGTGCTGTTTGGTCCTGATGATGGCCATGTCCTGGGTGTAACGTTCGTCGAAAATGCCGCAGGGTCGCATGTCATATCCTCTCGATGCGGACCAGGCCGAGCAGGCCGTAAGGTTTGATCAGGAGTATTAAAAGGAGCATGACATAAGCCGCCACCTCCTTCATGCCGCCGCCCACCACCGGGTCCAGGTAGCCGGCGCTGAGGTTTTCCATGATGCCCAGGATGATTCCGCCGATCAGGGCGCCGGGGATCGAGTCGAGCCCCCCGAATAGTCCCACGATGAGGCCCTTGATGCCCATTTGGGGCAGGGTGTAGTAGATGTCGGTGACATGGGCCGTGGCGATGCCCGCCACGCAGGCGACCAGGGAGGAGATGACCCAGATGATGGAAAATATCTGCTTGACGCTGATCCCCGTACTCTGGGCCAGTTGGTGGTTTTCGGCGCTGGCTCTCAGCCCCAGACCGACCTTGGTGTAGCGGAACATCAGGGCCAGGAGGGCGAAAAGAAGCAGGGCGACCAGGAAGCTGCAGAACTCCCCGGTGGGAATGGAGAGATAGCCCAAATGCAAGGTGCCCTTGGGCAGAAAGTGGGGCAGGGTCAGGGTCCCGCCCTTGACGATGAGTTGAAAAATGCCGTCAAAGAACATGAACACCGCGAAGGTGACCAGAAAGGAGGAAAAGAGTGGCTGGCCGATGAGGGGGCGTAACGTCGTCCGCTCGATGACCAGTCCCAGGAGGGCGGTGGCCGCAAAAGCGAGGATGAGGGCCACGATCAGGGGCAATTGGAGGGACCCCAGGAAAAAATACAGAAAGATGGCCCCGAAAGCCAGGATCTGGCCGTGGGCCAGGCTGGCCACCTGGGTGGATTTAAACACGAGGACGATGGAAGCGGCCAAAAGGGCGTAAAGGCTGCCTTCCATCACTCCGGACGTCAGAAGTTGCAAGAATTCATTCATGGGTCCTGTGTTCTCCAAATCGTGGTGTAATCTGCCTGGTGATGCCGATAACCGCGTTTCGCGGATCGCGCGACATTTTAAGCCTGGATTCGGTTGACCTTGATATCCGTCTTAATGACCCCCTGACGCCCGTCCTGATAGGTGATAGGGGCTTCCACGGAGATTTGCTCCCGGTCGCTGTAAATGGCGCCGATCAGGTCGGCGTATTTCTCCTCCACGAAGGTCCTTCGCAGTTTCCTGGTCCGGGTCAATTCAGCCTCGTCGGCGTCGAATTCCTTGTGGAGATCAACGAAGCACTTGATGCGGGCGTGTTCCGGCAGGGTGTGGTTGATCTTGACGATCTCCTGCCTGACGATCTCGATCACCTCGGATTTCTGGGACAGGTCGGTGAAGGTGGTGTAAGGTATATGGTTGGCCTCGGCATAACGGCCCATGTTCTCGATGTCGATGTTGACCAAGGCGCTCACGAAGGTCCGATTCTCGCCGCCCACCACGAGGACGTCCTTGATGTAAGGGCTGAAGCGGAGCCTGACCTCGGCGTACTGGGGAGAGAACTTCTTGCCCCCGGCCAGGGGTTTGAGGTCTTCCATCCGATCGATGACGATCAAGTGCCCCTCTTCCTCCAGGTGCCCGAAGTCGCCCGATTGGTACCAGCCTTCCGGGTCCAGCTTATTCTTAGTGGCCTCCGGGTTCTTGTAATAGCCCGAGTACATGTATTGGCTCTTGACCAGGATTTCCCCCTCCTCGGAGATCTTGACCTGGGCCCAGGGCACTATCCTTCCGGAGGTCTCGGGACGCACCTCACCGTCGCGGGGGTTGGAGACGATACCCATCTCGGTGCTGCCGTAGAAGAGTTTGATCTCGATTCCCAGAGCCTTGAAGTAGCGGATGATTTCCGGGCTTAGGGCGCCCCCGGCCGAATAGATCACCTTGACCCTGGAAAGGCCCAGGCGGTCGCGCAGGGATCGGAACACGGCCTGGTAGGCCAGGGCATTTAAGAATCTCCACCACAGCGTCAGCGTCTTGCCCTCGATGCATATGTCGGCCGCCTTGAGGGCCACGGGAAGGAGGGTCCGATAGATGAGGCGCCGCAGGTAGGTGGAATCGATCATCTTGGCCTGGACGATCCGGTTGACCGACTCCCACAACTTGGCCCCGTAAAAGAGAAGCTCCGGACCGATCTCCCGGATGTTCTCCTGCACCGTCTCGGGCTCTTCGGGAAAGTTGACCACGGTGCCGGCCACCAGGGAGGCGGAGATGCCCAGGGCCTGTTCCGTGGCCCAGGCCGGCGGGATGAAGGACAGGTACTGATAGCCCTTATGGTACCAGTTGTCCAGCTTGCTCCACTCGGTCAGAGAGTGAACTTCGTAAGTCTGGGAGAGCATGGCCCCTTTCGGCAGACCCGTGGTGCCGGAGGTGTAACAGATCACGGCCAAGTCATCTCCTTGGCCCGCATCCACCAGCTCATCGAACCGGCCGGGGTGTTCCTGATCGTATCGGACTCCGAGTTCCAGCACCTCTTCGAAGCTCATGAGGATGGGATCACTGTAACTCCAGAGGCCCTTTTCGTCCCAGTAGATGACTTTCTTGACCCGAGGCAGCTCGTCCTTGATTTCAAGGAGCTTGTCGGCTTGCTCCTGGTCGTGAACCACCACGAACGTGCTGTCGGAGTGCTCCACGTAATACTTGACCTCGGCGGGAATGCAGTCGGCGAAAATCCCGACGACCCCCCCGCCGGCCGACTGCACGGCCAGTTCGGCCCAGTAGCACTCGGGCTTGTTTTCCCCCAGGATGGCAATATTGTCTCCCCGTTGGAGTCCCATGCCGACCAGGCCCAAGCAGAAGAATTTGACCTTTTCGTAATAGTCGCGCCAGGTGTACCGGATCCAGATACCCCGGTCCTTGTCTCGCATGGCTACGCGGTCCGGGTGATCGCGGTAATGTTTGCGAAGCCACTTGGGGAGGGTGTCCGCGTCCGGATCAAGAACAGGAGACTGATAGTTCGCCGCCTGATGGTCGGGAATCATCACGCTTTTTCCTCCTCCGCACCCAGATAGGCTCGAATCACGTCCGGATTTTTTTTCACCTCTTCAGGGGCGCCCTCCGCGATTTTCCGGCCGAAATCAAGCACCACGACCCTGGTGGATATGTCCGTAACCACTTCCATGTCGTGCTCCACGAGAATCATGGGAATCTTCTTCAATTCAGATATATCCAGGATAAAACGAGCCATGTCCTCCTTTTCCTCCACATTCATCCCGGTCATGGGTTCGTCCAGGAGGAGCAACTCCGGTTCCGTGGCCAGGGCGCGGCCCAGTTCAACCCGTTTTCTTTGGCCGTAAGGAAGCTGGCCGACGATATTTTTCCGAATGGGCTCCAGTTCCAGCAGGTCGATGATGTCCTCGACCACCTCGCGGTGCCGAACTTCTTCCCTGCGGGAGGGGCCGAAGTAGATGAAATTCCAGAAAGCGCCTCTCTTCAGGTGGATGTGACGGGCGACCATCAGGTTGTCCAGGGTGCTCAGGCCTGTGTAGAGTTCAATGTTTTGAAATGTTCTCGAGATACCGCAGGCGGCTATTTTGTGGGGGGGCTGGCGGGTGATGTCTTTCCCTTTGAAAAAGATCCGGCCGCCCTGGGGTCGGTAGAATCCGTTGATGCAGTTCATGAAACTGGTCTTACCGGCTCCGTTGGGGCCGATGAAGGCCAGAATTTCGTTTTCCCCCATCATCAGGTCCACGCCGTTCAAGACCTCGAGACCGCCGAAGTGAAGGTGCAAATCGGTGACGTTGAGGATATGATTAGAGTCCATCGTTTTACTTTTCCTTGAAAAGCTGAGAATAAACTCCATGGCCTGGCTTCAAGGGCCGCCGGTTAAAAAAATAAGGATGAACATTATTTTTCATAAGAAATAATTAAATAGCAAATAACATGCCAAATATTATAATAATAAATATACAATTATTCAAGCATGTTATGGATCGAATGACCGATACGGTCCAAAATATGACGACGATAATTCGTCGTGACGACGATATTTCGCTTTTTTCGTTTGCGCAGGACGTCACCCCTGATGTAGAATCATTTCACTTTTGATTCACCCGAATATACAACCTTAAAATGACGGAGGGGTATGTATGAACAACGCCTCTCACATCGTATCAGAATATCTGGATGACTGTCAACAGGTCCTAGCCGTGGCGGCGCTGTTCAACGGCTCGTTTTCCGTGGATTGGGTCCAGGAACTTGGGAATTTCAAAACCTCTCAGATTCTTCTGGCCCTGGGAAAGGGAGTCAAGGACGGTCTGTTGGAACAAGGCAGTTCCGTGGTTTACAGCTTTGTCGACACTTTGAGACGTGAGGCCTTGCGGGAGACATTTGCCCATCGAGAGCGTGAACGGATGCACCGCAGTATCGTCAACATTATATTACGGGAAGCGCCGGACGAGGCGATGATGACCAAGGAGGTCACCGGACAGTTCTTACAGATATCCAACGATATGGAAGGCTGCCGATGGTTGTTTCGGGCCGGTAACGCTCATCTCAACGCCTTTGGCCGGATCGAAGCGTTAAAATGTTTCGCCAAGGTGGTTGAAGACCTGGAAAGGCTTAACAGCGAAGAGGCGGACCAGTTGTACATCGATGCGGCCATCAAATTTGCAAAAGCCTCCGTTGCCAGCGACAAGAGCGAGGCGGTGGTTGAGGTGTTGAACAAGGCCATAATCCGGGCCCGTAAACGGGATGATGTGATCAACCAGGTTCACCTGGCGTTTATAATTGGGAAGTTCGCCTTTGAAAACGGCCGGTACGATGAACACATAAGGCATGTCGAGCGAGGCCGCATGTTGGCCAGCACCATACACGATCCCAGGCTTCAGCAGGAAGTGACGATTTACAATATAATTACCAAGCACGGTTGGGGCCGATATGCGGAGGCCGCCAAAGAGTACTATGGCTTCATGCCGGAGATCGACCGCTATCCCCGCGGCTGGTTTGCCCAATTGGCGGGGATTTCCTTGGCCGCCTGCCTGGCTTCGGCCGGATATATCAGCCAGGGCATGGGTATGCTTGATAGAATCCGGACGCATAGCTTGAAGATGGGGAATTTCAGTATTGCCAGTGAGGCCGGGATGTTTATCGGTCAAATATTGCTCGATATGCACCGCATTGATGAGGCCCTCGAATATCTGAATCAGGCGCTTGTGGATTCCATCCAGGGACAGCAACTCATCGCCAGAAATTATATTTTGTTGACCCTGGCCTACGGCCATTTTTTGAACGGCGATATCGACGAATCCGTTTCACATTTTAACGAGCATATGAAGGTGAATCAGCATCTCAACCTGAACTCCAGGAATATCGCGGTCTATCTCCATTTGACCTGGGCCATGGAGGAAGGCCGGTACCCATCCGTCCACAATATGTGTATTTGCGATGAGATTGCTCAGTCAATCGAGAGCCTCAATTTCTATGAAAAAGGCATCGCTTATCGATACAAGGCCCTGCTTGACCGAAAAAACGGTCTAGCCTCATCGGCGGTCATGGACTCGCTGGAGCGTTCCCAGGATTGGCTGTTGCAATCCGGCCATCAGACGGAACTGGCCCGGACCAGATTGGAGATCGGCCGGCAACACCTGGCGGCCGGGGAAGTGGAGAAGGCCAAGGCGGCGGTGAGAGCGGCGGCGGAATACCTGTCAACCATCGACATACAATTGATACCCAGAGACCTATTGCATTTGACCGAACATCTCAGCTTCGAAAAATGCCTCCTCGACGAAATATTCAAATTGGGGAAGGAGGTAGTCTCCATTCGGGACAACAAGCGGTTGGTCCAGCACATTATATGTACCGTGAACCGGATTACGGGCGCGGAGCGGGGGGCCATATTTTTATTGGACCAAAGTACGAATGAACTAAAATTGGTTCTTCGGGCCTCCAAGACTCTGATGACCGAAGACATCACCCGACCCGACTTTCGAAAGTCGATGGAACTCATGAACCAAACGGCGGCCACGGGTGAAGGCCGCGTTCTGGTGTTCGATCATAACGCCGAGTTCGGGCCGGCCGACGCCAGGACTATTCGCGCCTGCATCTGCGTCCCCTTGATTTTGAAAGACAAGGTCATCGGCGTTCTGTATCACGACAACCGCATCATGAACAACTCATTCAAGGAATCAGACCTGGCGGTGCTGTCCCTTTTCGCCGGGTTGGCCGCTATCGCCCTTGACAACGCCAACGCTTACGAGGAAGTCCGCCGGCTGAACCAACGGCTGATCGAGGAGAAGCAGTATTACGAAGAGCTGGACCTGGAAAGTGTCCATTACGAGGATCTCGTTGGAAAAAGCAAAGGTATTATCGAGGTCCTGGCCAAGGTGGGACGGGTTGCGGAGACCGAGACCACGGTCTTGATTCTGGGCGAAACGGGCGTGGGCAAAGAGCTGGTGGCCAGAGCCATCCACCGCAGCAGCCCAAGAAGCGACAAGCCTTTTATCCGCGTCAACTGCAGCGCTTTGCCGGAGAGTTTGATTTCCAGCGAGCTGTTCGGCCATGAAAAAGGTTCCTTTACCGGAGCGATCAGGAAAAGGACCGGGCGATTCGAACTCGCCGACGGCGGTACGCTCTTCCTGGACGAGATCGGCGAGCTGCCGCTGGAGGTCCAGGTGCGGCTTTTACGGGTCCTGCAGAGCCATGAATTCGAACGAGTGGGCGGCAGCAAGACCTTGCGGTCGGATTTCCGGCTGATTGTGGCTACCAACCGCGATCTGGAGCATGAGGTCAGCCTCAAGCGGTTTCGAAAAGACCTGTTTTACCGAATTGCCGTGTTTCCGATTGTCGTCCCGCCCCTCAGGGAAAGAAGGGATGACATTCCAATGCTTGCCGGGCACTTTCTCAATATCTACGCCAATAAAATGGGGAAAGGCGTCGTCAAAATAAAAAACGGGGATATGCTCAGGCTGATGGATTATAACTGGCCAGGCAACGTTCGTGAGCTGGAGAATGTCATTGAGCGAGGCATCATACTAAGTGAGGGCGCCCATTTCCGGCTGCCGGCACTGGAGACCCGATTGGCCGACTTGCCTGGCGGTATGGAGATACGCACTCTGCTGGAAAACGAGCGGAGACTGATCGAGTATACCCTCAACCGGACAAAAGGCCGGGTTCAAGGTCCCGGGGGAGCGGCCGCGCTGCTGGGCATCAATCCGAACACTTTGAAATCGCGTATAAAGAAACTTGGAATTAAAAAACCATAGCCGTTTTCAGAACTTGGAAAGGTATTACTGAATCAGCTTCAGCCCGCGGCGGAAGGCGGTCAGGTTCTGCTTGAGGCGGGCCGCCGGGAGGACTTGGGCCAGGGCTTCTTCCAGGTCGGCTTGGCCCAAGGGAATCAGAGCGGCGGCGGTCAAGGCCCCCAGGAGGACGATGTTGGCCATGACGGCCGCCCCGAGTTTTTGGGCGGCGGCGGTTCCGTTGAGCCACCAGACCTTGGCCGCCAAATCGTGCAGGGCCGATTTGAGCTGTTCTTCCGAGGGATAAAGCGATTCACCGGCGATGACGTTTAAGGGGGGCACCGGCCGGGAATTGACGATGATCTTCAGGTCGGGCCGGCCGTAAAGCGCAAGGATTCGAAGGGTTTCCAAGGGCTCCAGACCCAGGACCACCTGGGCTTGGCCTTCGGGGATAAGGGGACCGTAAACCCGTTTTTGAGAGATGCGCACGTGACTTTGGACCGAGCCGCCGCGCTGGGACAGGCCGAAGGTTTCGCCGATGGAGACTTGGAAGCCCTGGTTGACCAGCGCGCGGCCGATGATCTGAGAGATGAGGACGTTGCCCTGGCCGCCCACGCCGGTGACGATCAGATTGAAGGGGTCCGGTTTGAGCTTTTTCACGCCACGGTCTCCTTGATAATGGCCCCGGCCGGACAGATTTGTTCACAGACGCCGCAGCCGACGCAAATGACCTCGTCGATCCGGGCCCGGCCTTTCCGCTCGTCCCAGACTATACCCGGACAGCGAAAGATCCTGTTGCAAAACCGGTGGCAGCCGCAGGCCTCTCCCCGACAAAGCTTGGGGTCGACGTGCATCCGGTAGGGGAAGCCGCCTTCCCGGCCCTGGACCAGGGCGCACTTGCGCCGCATGATGATCACCTGGACGGTGTCCAGGTTCTGAAGGGCTTCATCGAGGGCGGCCTCCGTGGCGGACAAATCGTAAGGGTCGCAGACCTTGACCGGGACGCCCGCCGAAGCGCAGACGCTCTCGATGTCAATCCGGCCGATCTCCTGGCCGGAAGCGGATCGGCCGGTGCCCGGATGGGGCTGAAATCCGGTCATAGCCGTGGCCGAGTTGTCCAGGACCACCATAAGGAAACCGGACTGATTATAAGCGGCGTTGATCAGGGCCGGGATGGCCGCATGGAAGAAAGTCGAGTCGCCGACCACGGAAACGACCGGCTGGTCCAGGCCCATGGGTTTGAGTTTGCCCAGACCCGAGGACAGTCCCACGCCGGAGCCCATGGCGTGGACCGACTTGATCTGTCCAAAGCCGGTGGGCCAGATGGCCATGGTGTAACAGCCGATGTCGCCGGCGACAAAGCCGTCCCGGTCGTCGGCGGCCAAAACGTTCTTGATGGCCCAATAGGAGGCCCGATGGGGACAGCCGGGACAGAAGCCGAACTCCCTGGGCGGGACCAGATCGGCGGCCAGGGCCGCGGCCCGGGATTTATAGTCGGCGTCGACCTGGACCAGGTCGTGGTCGAGGATTCGGGACAAAGCCCGGGCGACCACGTCGGGGCCGACTTCACCCACGGCCGGTATATGACCGGAATGTTTACCGAAAAATATTGTGGTCCCTATCGCGGGACCGGCTTCGGCCGTCAGGACCTTGAGGCGGCGTTCCAAAATGGGGTCGATCTCTTCCACGACCAGGACCTTTTCCGCCTGCCCTAGATGTTTCAAGACGAAATCGCGGGGCAGGGGGTATGTGGTCCCGATTTTAAGCAGACCGACCCGGTCCGCCAGTCCGGTCATTTCAAGGGCCTCCCTGGCATACGAGTAGCTCGGCCCGCAGGCCGCGACCAGCAGTTCCGGCGATGGGGGTCCCTCGTAGGAGTTGAAGGCCGATGTTTCGAACATTTCCCGGGCCTTGGCCAGTTTATCGTACATGGCCTGGTGTTTCTGAATCACCGGAAAGGTGTGGAAAGGCGCGGCGGTATCGAAGTGGGCCCGTGGTTTTTCCCGAGGCAGGGGACCGAGCCGGACGTTGGCCCGGGAATGACTCAACCGGCTGACGCTTCTGAGCAGACAAATGTTGCCGAGGCGCTCGGACAGCTCGAAGGCGAAGCGGGCCATGTCCAGAGCTTCCTGGGGCGAAGACGGTTCAAGCAAAGGCAGATGGGCCAACTCGGCGGCAAAGCGGGAATCCTGTTCATTGGAACTGGAAATGCTGGCCGGGTCGTCGGCGCTGACCAGAACCAGGCCGGCCTTGGTCCCGGCCAGGGCCACGGTGGTCAGGGAATCGAGGCAGACGTTGACCCCGTTCTGTTTCATGGTGACCATGGCCCTGAGGCCGGACAGGGAAGCGGCCGCGGCCCCTTCCAGGGCCACCTTCTCGTTGACCGACCACTCGACATAGAGCCGGCCCTTGGTCTGAACCTCGGCCAAGGTCTCGATGATTTCCGAGGAAGGATTGCCCGGATAGCCGCTGGCCCAGGCCAGGCCGGCCTCGAGGGCCCCGCGGGCTATGGCCTGGTTGCCCTGGAGCAGGACTTCGAGGCCGGGTTGATCGGTCAGGATGAAACTCATCGCTTTCAGCTTTCGTTTTTCCAGGTTTCGAGGCCGCGGGCCTTTTTCAGACCGGCCGCCTCCCGGAGGTGTTCGAGGTCGGCTTGAGGAAGTTCTCCGATCCGAAGAGCGTTCTTCTCCAAAGCCAGGTCCAGCAGCTTTTCCCCCAGACTGGTGCGGACGATAACGGTGTTCCAGCCGTCAAGCCCTTCGACCGAACCCACCGACAGGTCGGCCCTGGTCGAAGTCATGTCGTCGCAAAAACGGCAGGCATTGAGGCGCATGGGACGGATTGCCTCAAGAGGAAAGGCTTTAAGGCCGTCGCCGGTCCAGACCTTGAAAACGTCGGCCGGCGGCGGGGGAATATCGTAACTAAAGGCCCGTTCCCCGAAAAGCATGAAACGAAGATAGGTGGAAAGGCGGCGGTAATCCAAGGCCCAAGTGCAGAACAGGCCGATGAGGAGATGAATCCGCCGAGGCTTGAAGGGGACGTCCCCGGCCCGAGCCTCGCGCATGGCCGCGGCGGCCTTGATCTGACACGGCAGACCGACCAGGGCCAAGGGATGGGTTTCAGGTTCGGCCAGGGCCTCGTTCAGCCCGGCCACCACGCCGGAAGCGGCGTATCGGGACCCGGCCGAGGCCAAAACTTCCTGACGGCTTTTGACTCTGACGCCGTGGGGGGGGCTTTCCGGATGTCCCGAGGTCAAAACGGCCTCCTTGACCAGACCCTGGCTGAGGGCCAGGCCGACCAAGGCCGAAGCCGCGCCGCCGTACTGGGCCTTTTTCCGGATGTCCGACCGGACGGCCTGGGCGATGAGGATGCGTCTGGCCGGTCCCAATTCTCCGGCGAAATCGCCTCTCGCCCCGGCCATGGGGCAGAAGCGATAGCAGCGTCCTTGGTCCAGGAGGCAGCGATCCCGAAGAATCACCCGGCCCCGATGATAAACAAAATAGGGGCAATGACCGACGCAGGCTCCGCAAACGGCGCAACGATCCTTTTCAATGACTTCCGCCGCCAGGGCGGCCTGACCTCCGGAAAAGTCCCTCATAGGCTGCAACCCGCGCCGGCTATAGGGAAATCACGGTGAAGAGAGTAAATTGCTCCATCGGTTGAAGTGATTATAGTTCGCCCCCTGGAATATTTCAATAATTTCAGCGGCGGCTGGTTGCGGGCCGCCTTATCTTTTTCGACGGCGCCGGCCCGACGTCCTCTTGGCTCCCTCGCCGGTAATGCGGCGCAGCCAACCAGACCGAATCACGAATTTAGGTACATGCGGTAATAGTGCATGACTCGATTCACAAAGACCTGGGTCTGCCGATAAGGAGGAATTCCACCATATTTCAAGACGTTCCCGGGCCCGCTGTTGTAAGCGGCCACAGCCAGCGCCTCGTCCCCGCCGAACATCTCCAGCAACTTTTTCAGATACTTGACCCCAGCGACTATATTGGAGTGGGGGTCATGGGGGTTGCTGACCCCGACCCTCCGGGCCGTTTCCGGCAAAACCTGCATAAGCCCCACCGCTCCTTGTGAGGAGACCGCTTCGGGATCGAAGCCCGATTCGGCCTTGATGACCGCTTTGACCAGGGCCGGAGAAACTCCATGGGACTTGGCCACCTCTTTGATATGGGGCGTATATCGACGTTCGATTTTTTTTGGGTTTAAATCATCGCAAACCTTGGCGCTGACCATTTCCACTACATTCGATGAACCTTGTCCCGGACCCGATAAGACCGATCTCGCGGACCCGGTTTTCAGGGTCTCGGGGACAAAGTAATCACTTCTATCGTCGGCCAACCGGTTTTCCAAGGCCGCCAGCGGCAGGGCGCAGACCAGGGCCAACAAGAAATTGAAGACTATTCTCCTCAGATTCATATTCCATCCCTTTTTTAAATTTCCACCCACTTGGGATTGAGTTTTATTATACGAGAGTTTGCATGTCAACTTATTTTGCTCTTTACTAATGATTACATTAAGTTAAATAAAAATTGCCCGGAATGACCGCTCGGGCGGACCCTGGGGTTTGTCGTTGACAAACGAGTCACGAGAAACATATCTTTCTTTAACCGGGATCGTCCTGAAGCAGACTAATGGGAGGCGGGCGTCGTGGCGGATTTGATCGTGAAAGGCAGTCTGGTTCTTACTCAAAACCAGGCCGGAGACAGGGTCGAGAACGGGGCCGTGGCCATCGGCGGGTCCTCGATTCTGGCCGTGGGCCCGGCGGAGCGGATCGAGGCCGAACACGGCTCGGGGGCTAAGGTAATCGAGTGCCGGCATGGTCTGATCATGCCCGGATTGATCAACGCTCATACCCATATGGCCATGACCTGTCTCCGCGGCCTGGCTGACGACCTGCCGTTGATGGCCTGGCTTCGGGAGAACATCTTTCCGGCCGAGGCCGAACTGACGGGCGAGATGGTCTATTGGGGGGCCATGCTGGGCTGCGCCGAGATGATCATGTCCGGGACGACCTGTCTCTGCGACATGTATCTTTTTGAACAGGAGGTGGCCAGGGCCGTGGACCGGGCCGGTCTGAGGGCCGTTTTGGGGGAAGTCCTTTATGATTTTCCCTCGCCCAATTACGGTCCGCCCGAGGAGGGACTGAAGTTCACCGAGAGGCTGATCCGGGAGTATCAGGGGCATGAACTGATCGGCCTGGCCGTGGAGCCTCACACGGCCTACACCTGCTCCCCGGATTTACTCCAGGCTTGCCGGGACCTGGCCGACCGGCACGGGGTCCCCCTGATCACCCATCTTTCGGAAACCAGGGATGAAGTCGGAATCATCAAGGAAAAATATGGACTCACGCCGGTCCGGCACCTGGACCGCCTCGGGCTCCTTTCTCCCCATCTGATTGCCGATCACTGCGTGGTTCTGGACGAAGAGGAAATCGTCCTCCTGGCCGAACGCGGCGTTCGGGTGGTCCACAACCCGGAAAGCAACATGAAGCTGGCTTCCGGCGTGGCCCCGGTCCCGGAGCTTCTGGCCGCCGGGGTTCCGGTCGGGCTGGGGACCGACGGCCCCGCTTCGAACAACAATCTCGATCTTTTCGGGGAGATGGATTCCGCGGCCAAGCTGCACAAGGTCTTCAAGGCCGATCCCACGGTGATGAGCGCGGAGACGGTTCTGGACATGGCCACGGCCATGGGGGCCCGGGTTTTGGGTTTCGGCGACCGCCTCGGCCGTCTGGTCCCCGGCGGCCTGGCCGACCTGATCGTCATAGACTTGAACCAGCCCCATTTGACCCCGTTGTACAATCCGGCCAGCCACCTGGTCTATGCGGCTTCCGGGGCGGACGTCATTCACAGCGTGGTCCACGGCCGGGTCCTGATGGAAAACCGGCGGCTGACCACCCTGGACCTGGAGGAAATTTACGAGCGGATGAACCGAATCGCCAAGGTCATGTCCGGGGCCGCCTCGAAACAGGGTCTTGGGCGTCCCGCCACTTAAGCCTCACCAGGCAACTGGCAAAATGGAAGTTTAAGAGATGACGGCAGAGGGCCATTATGATGTGCTGATCACCAACGGGCTGGTTCTGACCTTGGAACCCGGAGACGCCCCCCTGGCCGGCGGCTTCGTGGCCGTGCGGGACGGGAGGATAGTCGAGGTCGGGTCCATGTCCGAATCTCCGGTCGAGGCCGGGGCCGGGGAAATCCTGGACGTCTCCGGCGGTCTGGTCATGCCCGGCCTGGTCAACGCCCACACTCATGCGGCCATGACTCTATTTCGGGGACTGGCCGACGATCTGCCCCTGATGGCCTGGCTCGAAGAGCATATTTTTCCGGCCGAAGCGGCCCAGGTCGATGAAAACTTGGTCTACTGGGGCGCCAAGCTGGCCTGCGCGGAAATGCTCCTGTCCGGCACGACCTGTTTCGCCGACGGATATTTTTTTGAAGACCAGGCGGCCCGAGCGGTTCAGGAAACAGGGATGCGGGCGGTCCTGGGCCAGGGCGTCCTGGATTTTCCGGCCCCCGGCGTCCCGGACCCGGCGGAAAATATCGCCGCGGCCCGGGAGTTCATCGAGCGTTGGCGGGGCGTTTCGCCCCTGATCCGGCCCTCGATCTTCTGTCATTCTCCTTACACCTGTTCCCCCGAAACCCTGGTCCGGGGCAAGAACCTGGCCCGGGACCTGGGCGTGCTGTTCCAGATTCACGCGGCCGAAACCCGGAGCGAAACAGCCCAAGTTCTAGCCCAGCGGGGCCTGACGCCGATCCGCTACCTGGATTCCCTGGGGATTCTGGATCGGGACACCCTGGCCGTCCACTGCGTCCATTTGGATGATGAAGAAATAGATATATTGGCCGAAAGGGGGACGCCGGCGGCCGTGTGCGTCGAGAGTCAAATGAAATTGGCTTCCGGGGTGGCCAGGGTTCCGGAAATGTCAGCCAGGGGGGTCCGCCTCGCCCTGGGCACGGACGGCCCGGCCAGCAACAACGATCTAAACCTCTTGGGAGAGGTTCGGTCCCTGGCCCTCTTTTTCAAGGCCGCCACCCTGGACCCCACGGTTTTGCCCGCGGCCCAAGTTCTATCCCTGGCCGGACCCGGCGGGGCCCGGGCCTTGGGCTGGGGCGACGAGTCAGGGACTCTAAGGCCGGGGATGAGGGCCGATCTTATCGTCCTGGACTTGAAACGGCCCCACCTTCAGCCGCTGTATAATCCCTATTCCCACCTGGTCTACGCCTGCACCGGCCGGGAAATCGCCCATGTCCTGGTCGAGGGGCGGGTTCTGGTTCGTCACGGCCGGTTGACCACCGTGGATGTGGAAGAAACCCTGGCCAAAGTCCGGGAGATTGCCGCCGGGATTCGAAAGTAAAACTCCCTGAAGCTATTTTTTCCGGGTTATGTCTTGACTGGACCATTACCGGTCGTCTAAACTTATTTAAACTTAAAGAAATAATGACACAAAGAATTTAGGTGAAGTAATGCCCATGGATTGGGAAAAATGGCAGGAAAAGCGGAGCAAATCGACCCCGCCGCCGGATTTGGAGAAAGTGGTGGAAAACTTTCGGCGATTCCGGGGACGGCTGCCGAGTTCGTACATCATAGTGATTATCGTAATTTTAGCCTGGATTTTATCGGGGATTTACATTGTGGCCCCGGACGAGGTCGGGGTGGTCAAGCGGTTCGGAGCTTACTCCCGGACCACCGACTCCGGACCGCACTACCACTTGCCTTATCCCATAGAAACCGTGCTCAAACCCAAAGTGACCCAGGTCCGTCGTTTTGAAATAGGTTTTCGCATCATCAATCCCGGTCCGCCGCCCCAGTACCGAGCGGTTCCCGAAGAGGCCCTGATGCTGACCGGCGACGAGAACATCATCGACTTATGGTTTATTGTCCAATATAAGATTAAAGAGGCCAACAATTTCCTGTTCAAGGTGACTGATCCCTATAAGACGATCCGGGACGCGTCCGAGGCGGCCATGCGGGAAGTGATGGGCAAAAACAAGATCGACGAGGCCCTCACGGCGGGCAAGTTTCAAATTCAGAGTGACGCCGGACAGAGACTCCAAGAAATTCTTGATAGCTATGAGTCAGGTTTTCACGTAATCGCGGTCCAGCTCCAGGGGGTCCATCCGCCGGAAGAGGTCCGGGACGCCTTCAGGGACGTGGCCTCGGCCCGGGAGGACCAGAACCGTTTCATCAACGAGGCCGAAGGCTACGCCAACGACATCTTGCCCAAGGCCCAAGGGAACGCGGCCCGAATCGAGCGGGAGGCTGAAGGGTATAGAGAAGAAAGGATCAAGCGGGCCCAGGGTGACGCCGGCCGCTTTACGACTCTGCTTAAGGAGTATCAGAAAGCCAAGGACGTGACCCGCAAAAGGCTTTATCTGGAGACCATGGAAAAAATTTTAAGCGAGGCCAAGGTTTTTGTTTTGGGGACCGAAGACCAGCGGGTGCTCCCTTTCCTGCCTCTCCAAAGCCTGGGACTGGAAAAGGCTCCGGCCCAGGAGGCCAAATAAGGACTTAAAATGAGTAAAAAAATTGGAACCATCATCGCGGTAGCCCTATTGGCCCTGATCGGCCTCAACGCGGCCTTCTTCACCGTGGATGAAACCCAACAGGCCATCATCGTCCAATTGGGTAAACCGGTCAGCGGAGTGATCGCTCCAGGGCTTCACTACAAAATCCCCTTCATCCAGGAAGTGATTCACTTTGAAAAGCGGCTTCTGGATTACGACGCCTCTGCGGCCGAGATACTGACCGAAGATAAAAAGAACTTGATCGTGGACAACTACGCCAAGTGGAAAATCGTCAACCCGCTCAAGTTTTACCGAACGGTCCGGAACGTCAACGGGGCCAACGCCCGTCTGGACGACATTATTTACGCCGAACTTCGAGTCGAGCTGGGCCGGCACCTGATGGGGGAAATCATCGCCAAAGTCCGCGCGGAACTAATGGCCGAAGTGACCAAGCGTTCCGATGAACGGGCTCGTCAATACGGGATCAGCGTGGTGGACGTTCGGATCAAAAGGGCCGATTTGCCCAAGGAAAACGAGCTGGCCGTATATGGGCGGATGAAGACGGAAAGGGAGCGCCAGGCCAAGAAGTATCGGTCCGAAGGCCAGGAGGCGGCCTTGAAGATCCGGGCCGAGGCCGACCGGGAAAGAACGATCATTCTGGCCGAAGCTTACCGGAAATCCCAGGAGCTTCGAGGCCAGGGGGACGCGGAAGCGATCCGCATCTATGCCGAGGCCTTCGGCCTGGACCCGGAGTTTTTCGCCTTCCTGCGCACGCTGGAATCATACCAGGCCGCTTTTGACGAACGGACGACCTTCGTCCTGTCTCCGGAAAACAAATTTCTGGAATATATGAAGGATATCGGGATCAGGTAGTCCCGGAAACGGTTTGAAGCGAAAAAGCCGCCATCCCGGCCATTCCGGACGGGAGGGCGGTCACCATGCCCGCCCTTTTTTGACGTCCAATATCTTCCACCCGAGGACGGGTCGGCCCTGGTAAAGGGAAGCGTGGGGTCCCAGGGCCACGGAGACCATGGGGCCGAGTTCGGGCAGGAGATGGCCCAGGTTGAACCCGATCGCCTCGAGGGACCGGCCGCCATCGCCCACGGTCAGTTTAAGATGCCTTTGGCCGACCAGGCCGCAAGACAAAATTTTTACTCCGTTCAGAGCGAAGACGGGTTCGGGATTGCCTTCTCCGAAGGGGGCCAATTGAGTCAATTCGGCGGACAACCCGCCGTTAAGCTCGGACAGGTCTGCTTCCGCCTCGACGGATAAAACGGGCGACAAATCGGTCTCGTTCAGATCGTAAAATGCTATTTCCTCAAAGTTTTTAATCAGCTCGGGCACTTCGTCCGGGGCCAGGGTCAGGCCGGCCGCTTGTTCATGTCCGCCGAAGCGGATCAGGAGGTCCCGACAGCGGGTCAGGGCCGCGTGCAGATTGAAGCCGGGGATGGATCGGGCGGAACCGTGAACCAAGCCGTCTTCCAGGGAAAGAAGGATGGTCGGGCGGTAAAACTTTTCGACCAGTTTGGAGGCCGCCAGGCCGAGCAGACCGCGTCGCCACCCTTCCCGGCACAAGACAATGGTCCGCCCCACTCCCTGGGGCCGGTCCTCCAGGAGGGCCAGGGCCTGCTGAAACATCTCTTCCTGAAGACGCCGTCGCTCGCGGTTGGCTTCTTCCAGGAACCGAGCGTGACGTCCGGCCAGGTCCGCGTCCCTGGTTAAAAGGAGTTCCAGTCCGGGCCGGGCCGAGCCCAATCTCCCGGTCGCGTTAAGCCTGGGGGCCAGACGGAAAGCCACCTCCCTGGCCGTGGGCGGCCGCCCCGGCGGCAGGAGGCTGACTTCCTTGAGGGCGGCCAGACCGGGCCGATCCGGATCGGCCAAATATTTCAGACCCATACCGACCAGGATACGGTTGATCTTGGTCAGGGGAACCACGTCGGCCACGGTGCCTATGGCGGCCAAGGCCAGGAAAGGGGCCAGTTCGGGTTGGCGATCCGAGGAGAAAAAACCCTGTTCCCGCAATACCTGCCGCAAGCCGCCGGCCAGGAAAAAAGCCACGCCCACCCCGGCCAGGCCGCGCTGGGGAAATCGGGAATCGTTTCTTTTGGGGTTGACTATGGCCAGGGCCGGCGGGAGACGATCCTGGGGTTGATGGTGGTCGGTCAGGATCACGTCCAGGCCCAGTTCCCGGGCCCGAGCCGCGGCCTGGAAGTCGGACACCCCACAATCCACGGTCACCAGAACCCTGGTCCCCTGTCCGGCCAATCTTTCCACCGCCGCGACGTTCAGCCCGTAACCTTCCCTGACCCGGTCGGGTATGTAGGTGTTGACCCTGGCCCCGAGAAGCTGAAGGAAGTCGGTCAGCAAGGCCGCGGCCGTCAGGCCGTCGGCGTCATAATCCCCGTAGACGGTGACGATTTCTTCGCGCCCGAGGGCCTGGATCAGGCGGTCGACCGCCCGGTCCAGGTCCGGCAACAGAAAAGGACTGGGCAGGTCGGCCAGGGAGGGACTGAGGAAGGCCCTGGCCGCTTCGGGACCGGACAGGCCCCGGTTGAGAAGCAGGGTGGCTAATAGAGGTGGGATTTCCAGTCGGCGGGCCAGATCGGCCGCCGCCTGGGGGTCGATATTCGGTCTTCGCCACTCCACAGCCGGATACCCTGGAAATTCATGTCTCGGCCGCAATCTACCAGTTATTAGCGGCCTGGATTCCCGCTGGCGCGGGAATGACGGCAGTAACTATTTGTCATTTACCCGAAAGTTCATCCTCGATGCGCTGTCTGGACCTGACCCGAAGCCCCGCCCGTCACCCCTGCGTAAGCATGGGTCCAGAAAAAAGCCTCATCGAAGACCGGGTTCCCTCTTTCGCGGGAACGACGGTTTGGGTATTTCGGGCGATAACGACCATCAAGCCTCATTGGCCGGGACTTTCATTTTGCGGTTGCGCCATAAGAGGCATGAATGTTCCTGTGTAAGCAGGAATCCACTTCTATCGGCCGGATAGGAAGATCCGGAAAATGCCACCGTTCACCGCTAGGTCACCCACGGCCGGACTATATCATGGGGTCGGGTCGGGACGTCAAGCCCCGGGTTCTTGGCGGCCGAATTCTTCCGGCCGCCTTTTGATCGGACGCATGGGCAAAAAAACCGCAACTTTTTCGCCTTGACAGGCTCTTTATTTAATAAATATCCTAACGGTCGTGCGGAAAAACCGTTCATGCCGAACAAGAGCCAGGAAAGCAACCAATGATGAATACATACAAAGTTCATTTTTTGCCGGATGACGTGACCATTGAAGTCGAGGAAGGGACCAACCTGCTTCAGGCGGCCATGCAGGCCGGTGTGCATATCAATGCTTCCTGCGGCGGCAGCGGCGTCTGCGGCAAATGCCGGGTCATCCTCGAAGGCGGCGAACTGGAGTCAGCCCGAACCGACCTGATTTCCCCCAAGGATTACGAAGAAGGTTACCGGCAGGCCTGCAAGGCTTGGGTTCGCGGCGATCTGCACATTCGCATTCCGATTGAATCCCAACTGGACGCCCGGGCCTTGACCAGGGCCCGGCCCAGTCCGTCGGCCCACCGGATGGCCGAGGAGATCGGGGTGGAGAGGCTGATCAGCGAGGAGAAATTTGATCCGCCCTACGTCAAGCTGCTGGTCAAGATGGCCCCGCCGGCCCCCGGCGACAACATCAGCGACCTGACCCGCCTGGTCAACGCCCTGAGGTCCCAGCACGACGTCCATAACCTGGAGATCGATTTCAAGGTCATCAAGATTCTGCCCCAGGTCTTCCGGGAAGGACACTTTGAAGTCACGGTCACCCTGGCTTACCGGCCGTCGCATCTGAATGGCACCAACCCGTCGGACATCGACCTGACCGACATCCAGGCCGGCGACCACACCAAGGCCAATTACGGGGTGGCCGTGGACGTGGGGACCACCTCGGTCTACGTCCAGCTCTTGGATTTGAACACCGGGGAAATTTTGGACACCGCGGGCGATCTCAACCGCCAGCTCAGTTACGGCGAAGACGTGATCAGCCGGATTATTTTCGGCGGCAAGGAAGGCGGCCTCCAGAAGATGCAGGACCTGATCACGGGGACCATCAACAATCTTTTGGAAAAAATCTGCCGGCGGAAAAAAATCGACCCGGACGACATCACCATGATGACCGCCGCGGGCAATACGACCATGACCCAGCTCCTTCTAGGGATCGATCCCAAGTATATCCGCCTGGCCCCCTATGTTCCGACGGCCAATTATTATCCGCCCATCAGGGCCCGGAATTTGGGGCTGGCCGTGGGCGAGCACGTCAGGATCAACGTCTTTCCGGCCGTGTCCAGCTATGTGGGCGGCGACATCGTCGCCGGCATCCTGGCTTCGAGAGTCTACCAGGAACCCGAGTTGACCTTATACATCGATTTGGGGACCAACGGGGAAATAGTGGTGGGCAACCAGGACTGGATGGCCTGCGCGGCCTGTTCGGCCGGACCGGCCTTCGAAGGCGGCGGGGTCAAGTTCGGCATGCGGGCCACCGACGGGGCCATCGAGGATTTCGCCATCAACCCTCAGACCCTCGAACCGATGATCCTGACCGTGGGCATGAAGAAGCCCAAGGGCATCTGCGGCTCCGGCTTGATCAACACCGTGGCCGGACTGTTTGAAATGGGGGTCCTTGACGAACGAGGCCGGTTTGAACAAGGCCTGGACACGCCCAGGGTCCGGGAAGGCGAGGACGGCTGGGAGTATGTCTTGTCCTGGGCCGACGAAACCCAGATCGGCCGGGATATCGTCCTGACCGAGGTGGACATCGACAATCTGATAAGGGCCAAGGCGGCCATGTACGCCGGGTATCAGACCCTGCTGGAAAATGTGGGGCTGAGTATGCACAACCTGGACCGGGTCATCATCGCCGGCGGGTTCGGGCGGTATATCAACCTGGAAAAGGCCATTCTGATCGGGCTGCTTCCGGAATTGGACCTGGATAAATGCACTTTTATCGGCAACGGCTCGTTGCAGGGGGCCCGTCTGGCTTGTCTCTCCAATACCCTGCGGCTTGAAGTCATGGACATCCTCAGTAAAATGACCAGTTTCGAACTGTCGGAAGTCCCGAATTACATGGAGTACTATGTTTCCTGCCAGTTTCTGCCCCACACCACCCGGGAATTCTTTCCGGGGGTCCTGGAACGGATCCAGCAGACCCGAAGCCTGGTCCGGAAATAGCCGATCGGTTCCGAAGACGGGGCGGTCGAACCGGCCTGGACCAGGCGCCCGATGAAGCCGACGCCAAGCCCGCCCCGTTCTCTTTTTATTTTGACATCTTCCCTTTAGTATTCTATTTTTAAGAAAATTTCTAAGGCTGGCGTCTCTATAGGTAAACCTTAAAGGCCGGGTCGACGGGCTTGCAGGGTCGGCCCAGGCAAGAGGTGGGCTATGACGGGGAAGAAAAAGGATTATTTCGCCGCGCTCCATGAAGTGGCCCGGGTCATCAACGCCTCATTGAAACCGTCCCGGGTGTTGGAAGAAATTGTCACCTGCGTCGCCAAAACCATGAACGTCAAGGCTTGCTCCCTAAGACTTTTGGACACCAAGAAGGCCCGCCTCCTGATGGGGGCCGCCTACGGTCTTTCCGCGGGCTACATCCGGAAAGGCCCGATCCTGATCAAGGAAAGCGGCCTGGATCAGAAGGCCCTCAAGGGCCAGGTCATCTATCTGCGCGACGCCCAGACCGACAAGGATTTTCAGTACGGGGCCAAGGCCAAGGCCGAGGGGATCAAGTCGGTGCTGGTCGTGCCCTTGATGGTGGGCAAAAAGACCGTGGGCGTCATGAGGGTCTACACGGTCCGGGTTCGGGAATTCGGCGAGGAAGAAATCAGATTCATGGAGGCCGTGGCCAACCTGAGCGCCATCGCCCTGGAAAATGCCAGGCTTCATGAGGCGTTACGGACGGACTACGATCTTCTCGTCGCCCATGAATACCGCTTGGACGACAATTGATTTAAGGAGGGACCATGGTTCGCCTCGGAATTAACGGTTTTGGCCGCATCGGCCGCCAGGTTTTGAAGGCGGCCCAGGAAAGACACCCGGAGACCGTGCAGGTCGTGGCCGTCAATGACCTGTTCGACGTGGCCACCAACGCGCACTTGCTCAAATACGACACGAATTACGGCAAGTTTGATGGGAAGGTCGAGGTCAAAAACGAAGGCTTCCTCATCAACGGCCAGATGGTCAAAAATTTCGCCGTCCGCGATCCGGCGGAAATACCCTGGGACGATGAAGGCGTGGACATCGTGGTGGAGGGCACCGGGCTGTTCCGGACCGGGCCCAAGGCCCAGGCCCACCTCCAGGCCGGAGCCAAAAAGGTCATCATCACCGCCCCGGCCAAGGAAGAGGACCTGACGGTGGTCATGGGCGTCAACCACAAGTCCTACCGCCCCGGCAAGCACCACATCATTTCCAACGCCTCCTGCACCACCAATTGTCTGGCCCCGCCGGCCCTGGTTCTTCACAAGGCCTTCGGCATCGAAAAGGCCCTGATGACCACGATCCACTCGTATACCAACGACCAGCGCATCCTGGACCTGCCCCACAAGGACCTGCGCCGGGCCAGGGCGGCCGGGCAGAACATCATCCCGACCACCACGGGCGCGGCCAAGGCCGTGGCCCTGGTCATCCCCGAGCTGGCCGGGCGTTTTGACGGCTATTCACTGCGCGTGCCCACCCCGACCGTCTCCGTAGTGGATTTTGTGGCCACCTTGACCAAGGAAACCACGACCGAGGAACTGAGGGCCGTCCTTAAAAAAGCCGCTCGAACCACCCTGAAAGGGATCATGGCCTGCGAGGATGAGAGTTTGGTTTCCATGGACTTCAAGGGCAATCCCTATTCCTCGATCATCGACGTGGAGTTCACGCAGGTCCTTAAAGGGAACATGGCCAAGGTCGTGACCTGGTACGACAACGAGTGGGGCTATTCCTGCCGCGTGGCCGACCTGGCCGATTATATGGCGGCCAAGGGCCTTTAGACCCTTTCCGCCGAGAACTCACCGGAGGGACCTCCCGAGAAGAAGTCCCTCATTTTTTTCGCTCGACTCGAGCCGTTTTTTGGAGATGAACCCAAGCGGGAAAAAATGACCAGAAGCTCAAAACCAGCAAAAGCAGCGAGTGAAGGACAAAAAAGTTTGTTTGATCAAAATGTTTCAAGGGAAGCCGCGACCTGGTGGACCCTGCACACGGACGGGGCCTCCTGGGGCAATCCCGGTCCGGCCGGGGCCGGGGCCGTTCTTTACGATGAAGCCGGGACGGTTTTAACCGAGATAAGGCGGCCCCTGGGGCGGCGGACCAACAACGAAGCCGAGTACCAAGGCCTGATCCTCGGTCTGGAAGAGGCCTTGCGGCTGGGCGCCCGGCGTCTGAAAATCAATATGGATTCCGAGCTGGTGGTCCGGCAGGTTGCCGGAGCTTACAAAGTTCGAAACGCCAGACTGCGCCCCTTGTACGAGCGGGTCATGGCCTTATTGCCAGAGTTGGAAGTCTATGATATTTTACATGTATGGCGAAGCCTGAACGCCCGGGCCGACGCCCTGGCCACCCAAGCCGCGGCCGAGGCGGCCGGCTCCGGGCCAAAACAAGGATGAAAGGAGGGGGACCGGACTGAGGAAGAGGACCGAATGATCGCTGGCGAAGCAAGATTCTTCGCTGGAGGAAAGTCCGAGCTCCGCAGAGCAGGGCGCTGGGTAACGCCCAGAGGGGGCGACCCCTGGAAAGTGCCACAGAAAACAGACCACCCCGATGATTTCGGGGTAAGGGTGAAACGGTGAGGTAAGAGCTCACCAGCTTCGGCGGCGACGCCGAAGGCTCGGTAAACCCCGCTCGGAGCAAGACCAAATAGGGGAGCGTTCGAGGGCGGCTCGTCCGAGGCTCCCGGGTAGGTTGCTAGAGGGTTCGGGCAACCGGACTCCCAGATTAATGATCATTGTCCCGCCGGGGGCGGACCCCGGCCGGAAACAGAACTCGGCTTACAGGTTTCTTCCTCGATCTGAAAAGGTCTTTACGGCCGCCCCCTGATTTCATTTGAAGATTTAGAGAGTGGATTTATCGGCAGCCGGTCGGAAGTGATGAAAAACCGAACTTGAGTCACAGTTGATGGAGAACAAGGAAAGTCAAGAAAAGGGATTGGTCGGGGCGATCATCGCCGCCGGGGGATTGGGCCGGCGCTTTGGACAATCCCATCCCAAGCAATTTCTCAATCTGGCCGGTTGGCCCATTCTGGCCCATACCCTGGCCAAATTCGACCAAACCCTGGCCGTGGACCGGGTCGTGGTGGTGGTCCCCAAGGGACTGGCGGACGAAGTCCGGACCTCCATCGTTGAACCTTTCGGATTCCATAAGGTCCAGGCCGTGGTCCTCGGCGGACGAACCCGCCAGGAGTCCGTCTGTCAGGGTTTTTTGGCCCTGGGCGAGGACGTCGAGCTGATTGTCGTTCACGACGCCGTCCGGCCCCTGGTCCGGGTATCCACCATCGAGGACGTGGTCGAGGCGGCCCGACAGCATGGAGCGGCCATCGCCGCCGTGCCGGTCCGGGACACTCTCAAACAGGTTGAAGACGAAGTGGTGCAAAACACCCTGGACCGGCGCCAGGTCTGGCAAGCCCAGACGCCCCAGGCCTTCAGACGTTTTTGGCTGGCCGAGGCCCTGGCCGAGGCCAAAAGAACCGGCTTCGTGGGCACGGACGAATCGGCCCTGGTCGAACGATTGGGCCGCCCGGTCCACGTGGTCCAGGGTTCGAGCGACAACATCAAGATTACCACGGTGGAAGACCTGGTTTTCGCCGAGACGGTCCTCAATCCGACCGGCAAGGTTCAAACAATGCGCGTGGGAATGGGTTACGATATTCATCCTCTGGTCCCGGGCCGCAAACTGATGCTCGGCGGCGTGGAAGTGCGGTTCGCTCGGGGTCTGGCCGGTCACTCCGACGCCGACGTGATCATCCACGCCTTCTGCGACGCCCTGTTGGGGGCCGCCGGACTGCGTGACATCGGTGTTCATTTCCCTGACTCCGATCCGGAATGGGCCGGGGCTCGGGGGGTGGACCTGCTCAGACAAGTCGCTGAAAAAGTCCGTTCGGCCGGGTTTGAACTGGTCAACGCCGATCTGATTCTCCTGGCCGAACGTCCGAAAATAAAGAACTACGTCGCCCGGATGATCAAAGCCATGGCCGAGGCCCTGGCCGTGGATGCGGCCCGGCTGAACCTGAAGGCCACTACCAACGAGGGGCTGGGCTCGGTGGGCCGGGAAGAGGGCCTGGCCGCCACGGCCGTGGTTCTTCTGTCCCGGAAGTCGGGTCCCACGGCGAAGTCCTAGCTTTGTTCCCCGACGGGCAACGGCTTTTCCCTCGGACCGCTCCGGCCGGGACGGCCGCCCGTCTGGGCCTCCCCGCCAGGAAGGTTGGGGGAGATCGGCCGGGACCGAAGGGGCGGGAATGATTCTGGTGGAGGAGAAATGTCCCTGGTTCTTTACAATACCATGACCAAGCGGAAGGAGCCGCTGGTTCCGGTCGAGGAGGGTAAAGTCAAAATATACGTCTGCGGCCCCACGGTTTACGACCATTGCCATATCGGTCACGCCCGGGCCGTGGTCGTCTTCGATGTCCTGGCCAGGCACTTGAAGACCCTGGGACTGGAAGTGGTCTATATTAGAAACATCACCGACCTGGATGACAAGATCATCAACCGGGCCCGGAGCGAAGGGCTGGATTTCCTCCAATTGGCCGAAAACTTCATCAACTCCTTTCACCAGGACATGGACGCCCTGGGGGCCCTGAGGCCTGACTTGGAGCCCCGGGCCACCGAACACATCGACCAGATGATCGCCGACATCCAGGCCCTGATCGAGGCCGGTTACGCTTACCCGGTCGACGGGGACGTTTATTATGAGGTCGGCCGCTTCTCCCCATACGGCCGCCTTTCCGGACGGAACCTCGACGATATGAAGGCCGGGGCCAGAATTGAAATCGATGAGCGGAAGCGCAACCCCTTGGATTTCGCCCTCTGGAAGAACAGCAAGCCCGGCGAGCCCAGGTGGCCCAGCCCCTGGGGTCAAGGGCGGCCGGGCTGGCACACCGAATGCTCGGTCATGAGCCATCGTTATTTAGGCGCGGAATTCGACATCCACGGCGGCGGCCATGATCTTATTTTTCCCCATCATGAGAATGAGATCGCTCAAGCCGCGGCTTTGGGCCGGAAGTTCGCCCACTGCTGGGTCCATAACGGCTTCGTCCGGATCAATCACCAAAAAATGTCCAAATCCTTGAACAACTTTTTTACGATCAAGGAAATCCTGGCCAGGTTTCACCCGGAAGTCCTCCGCCTGTTTCTCCTGTCCAAACACTACCGCAGCCCGATAGATTTTTCCGACGAGGCCCTGAGCGAAGCCGGCCGGAGTCTGGATCGGGCCTACCGGGCCTTGCGGGAGGCCGAGGAATTCGATCCTGGGCCTGAACCGTCGGAGCTCCCGGAAAAGGCCGAGGCGATCAACGCCCTTTTCCGCGAGGCCATGAACGACGACCTGAACACGGCCAAGGCCCTGGGCCATATTTTCGAGGCCGTCCGAGAGCTTCACCGCCTGATGGACGAAGCTAAAACCGACCGCCGTCATGCGGCGGAAATCTCTATCCGGGCCAAAACCATCAAGGACATGGGCGTGGTCCTGGGTCTCCTTAATCAGGACCCGACCGAATACTTCGCTTCCCGGCGGTCCTTGGCCCTGGACCAGATGAGCCTGGACCGGGAGAAAATCGAGTCCCTGATTCAGGCCAGGGCCGAAGCCCGGACCAACAGGAATTTCGCCGAAGCGGACCGCATCCGGGACGAACTCAAGGCCCAGGGCATAATCTTGGAAGACCTCGGCGGCGGGGAAACCAAGTGGCACATCGCCTCTTGACCAAACCGGTCTTCGGCTAAACCCTTCGGCCCTCCTTCAATTCCGACCATGGCGGATTTTGAGCTTGTCACCGAATTCGAGCCCCAGGGCGACCAACCCGAAGCCATCGAGGCCCTGACGGAAAACCTCGACCAGGGGATCAATCGCCAGGTCCTGCTCGGCGTGACCGGCTCGGGCAAGACCTTCACCATGGCCAACGTCATCGCCCGGATCAACAAGCCGACCCTGGTGCTGGCGCCCAACAAGACCCTGGCCGCCCAGCTCTTCGGCGAGTTCCGGACCCTCTTCCCCAACAACGCCGTCGAATTCTTCGTCAGTTATTACGATTACTACCAGCCCGAAGCCTACATCCCCCAGTCCGACACCTATATCGAAAAAGAGACCCACATCAACGAGGCCATCGACAAGCTCCGGCATTCGGCCACCCGCTCCGTCCTGGACCGCCGGGACGTCATCGTCGTGGCCAGCGTCTCGTGCATTTACGGCCTGGGTTCGCCCGAGGCCTACCAGGAGATGCTCCTCTACCTGGAACGAGGTGTGGACCGCCCCCTGGCGGACATCCTGGCCAAGCTGGTCCAGATGCAGTACGAACGCAACGACTATGACTTTCATCGGGGCGCTTTCCGCGTCCGGGGGGACAGCCTGGAAATCTTTCCGGCCTACGAAGACAGCCGCGCGGTGAGGATCGAGTTTTTCGGGGACACGGTCGAGGCAATCCGCCTGGTCGATCCCCTGCGAGGGCAGGTCTTGGGCGACCTGACCAAAGTGGCCGTTTACCCGGGCAGCCATTATGTCACCTCCAAGCAAAACCTGGAACGAGCCATTGTCGCCGTTCGGGAAGAACTGGTCGAACGGATCGAGCATTTCCACCGCCAGGGCAAACTGCTCGAAGCCCAGCGCATCCAGGAACGAACCAATTTCGACCTGGAGATGCTCAAGGAGATGGGCTTTTGCCACGGCATTGAAAACTACTCCCGCCACCTGACCGGACGGGCCCCCGGCCAGCCGCCGCCGACCCTGCTCGAATATTTCCCCGATGACTTTCTGATGTTCATCGACGAAAGCCACATCGCCGTGCCCCAGCTCAGGGCCATGTACCACGGGGACCGCTCCCGCAAACAGACCCTGGTCGAGTACGGCTTCCGGCTGCCCTCGGCCCTGGACAACCGGCCCCTCAATTTCGACGAATTCAATCGGATTCTCAACCAGGCCGTCTATGTTTCGGCCACGCCGGGCGATTACGAGCTGGAAGTCTCCCGAGGTTTGGTCGTCGAACAGATCATCCGGCCCACCGGCCTGATAGACCCGGAAATGATCTTTCGTCCGGCTCAAAATCAGGTGGACGATCTGTATTTTGAAATCAAGGAACGGGTCCGGCGCGGGGAAAGGGTCCTGGTCACCACCCTGACCAAGCGCATGGCCGAGGACCTGACCGACTATTTTTCCGAAATGGGCCTCCAGGTCCGCTATCTCCATTCGGACATCAAGACCATTGAACGCACGGAAATCCTCCGGGACCTGCGTCTGGGCAAGTTCGACGTCCTGATCGGAATCAACCTGCTGCGGGAAGGACTGGACCTGCCCGAAGTCTCCCTGGTGGCAATTCTGGACGCCGACAAGGAAGGCTTTCTGCGCTCGGAACGGTCATTGATCCAGACCTGCGGCCGGGCGGCCCGGAATTTGGGCGGACAGGTCATCCTGTACGGCGACCGGATCACCGACTCCATGCTCCGGGCCAAGGCCGAAACCGACCGCCGCCGGACTATACAGGCGATCTTCAATCAGGACCACCACATCACTCCGGCCACGATACAAAAGGCCATAGATTCGGGCTTGGCCGCCCTCTGCGAAGCCGATTACGTCTCTATCCCGGCGGTCCGCGAACCTGAGGCCGAATACCTCCCGCCGGATGAAATCCCCAGAATAGTCAAAGCGTTGAAAAAAGAGATGAAAGCCGCGGCGGAACGCCTGGACTTCGAGGCGGCGGCCAGGCTGCGCGACCGAATCAAGGCCGTCTCGGAGGAAGAACTGCGATGGGGCTGAGGCCGGTCCGGCTTGAACGGATCGGCTGTTTGGGAATGGAGTCATGCCCGACCTGGAGTCCTTAAAAATAAAGGCCGCCGAGATGCCGCCCCTCCCCGGGGTCTACTTGTTCAAAGACGCCCAGGGCCGGGTCCTCTACGTGGGCAAGGCCAAATCCCTGCCCAAGCGGGTGGTCACCTATTTCCAAAAGACCCCGGCTTCGACCAAGACCGCCCGCATGGTGGCCCAAGCGGCCGACCTTGATTATCTGGTCACCGAAAACGAGAAAGAAGCCCTCATCCTCGAAAACAGCCTGATTAAAAAACACAAACCCCGTTACAACATCATCCTTCGAGACGACAAAACCTATCCCTCCCTGCGCCTGACCGTCCAGGAAGAATATCCCCGGCTGGAAGTGGTCCGGCGGATCAACCCGGACGGCGCCGTCTACTTCGGCCCCTTTTCCTCGGCCACGGCCATGCGTCAGACCCTGCGCCTGATCCGCCGGCTTTTTCCCCTGCGCCACTGTCACCGGCCGGACGTCCGGGCCGTGTCCAGACCCTGCCTCAACTACCAGCTCGGCCGGTGCCTCGGTCCGTGCCACGATCACGTCGGTCGTGAGGAATACCGGTCCATGGTCGATGAGGTCATTCTTTTTTTTCAGGGCAAGAATAAAAAACTGACCGAATCTCTCCAGCGGAAGATGAAAGAGGCGGCCGAACGTTTCGACTTTGAAGCCGCGGCCCGGTACCGGGACCGTCTGAACGACGTCCGGCGCACCCTGGAAAAACAGAATGTGGTCTCGGCCGATATGAAGGACCGGGACGTCTTCGGCCTGGCCCAGGATCAGGGCCAGACCCTGGCCGCTATTCTCTTTGTCCGGCGCGGCGTCCTGCTGGGCAGCCGGACTGTGCCCCTCAGCGGTAAGACCGAAACGCCGGCCGAAGTGATCGAATCTCTCCTGGGCCAGTATTACGGCCGGGACAACCTGGTCCCGGAGGAAATCCTCCTGCCGGTTAAAATTGACGGGGCCGAGCTGGTCCAGGAATGGCTTCGGGAACGCCGGGGTCAAACGGTCCGCGTCCTGTGCCCGGCCCGGGGGCCGAAGAAAAAACTAGTCGATCTGGCCGCTCAGAACGCGGCCAACGCCTTGACCCAGCGCCTGCGTTCGGCCGACCTGGGGGCCGAAGCCCTGGTCGAGGTCCAGACCAAACTGGGTCTGTCTTCTCCGCCCCGCCGCATTGAAGGCTTTGACATGTCCACCCTGCGGGGCGACGCCCCGGTCGGGGCCATGATCGTTCTGGAAGAAGGCCGATGGGTCAAATCCGACTATCGCCGCTTCAAGATCAAGACGGCTTCGGGACAGGACGACTACGCCATGATGGCCGAAGTCCTCGGCCGCCGTCTGGTCAAGGAAGACCTGCCCCGCCCGGACCTGATCCTGCTCGATGGCGGTCGCGGTCAACTGGGCGTGACCCTGGCCGTCATCGAGGACCTCGGCCTCCAGGACCCGCCGCCCCTGGCCGGACTGGCCAAGGGCCGGGAAGGCGGACCGGACCAGGTCTGGGTTCCGGGCCGGAAGAATCCGGTCAACTTCCGGGCCGACTCGCCCGGCCTGCTCCTGCTCATGCGGGTCCGAGACGAAGCCCATCGTTACGTTCAAGCCTACCACCACCGGGTCCGGGCCGTCGGCTCGACCCGCTCGGTCCTCGACGACCTGCCCGGCATAGGTCCGGCCAGGCGCAAGGCCCTGCTCGGCCGCTTCGGCTCCCTCCAGGCCCTGGCTTCGGCCTCCATCGAGGAACTGGCCCAGATCAAAGGCATGACCCGCCCGGCGGCCGCCGGCGTCCACCGTTATTTCCATCCGGATAAAAACGACCGGGCAGTCTCCCTTGCCCCGTCGCCGGTCCCGGAAAATTGATCCGGACTTAAGTGAGGGCCGGGCTTATTTTCCATTGGCCGGCCGGAGACCACGAATAATCATCGCTCTCTAAAAGTTGAACAAAAATAAACCGTTAAACTAATAAAAGAATGGCGTTGGAAAAATAATCTCCCGCCGGAAATAAAAAAATATGAACGTTTGACCTAGGTCAAGGTCTGGATATGGGCCATCGGGTATCCTATCTTTAAAAATATAAGGAGGATTCACAATGGCCGTTAGAAACATCATCCATATAGACGAAGAAAAATGTGACGGCTGCGGCCTGTGCGTGACCGGTTGCGCCGAAGGGGCCCTCCGGGTCATCGACGGCAAGGCCCGGCTGATCAGTGAAGTCTACTGTGACGGTCTGGGCGCCTGTTTGGGCGAGTGCCCCAATG
>Ga0209163_1000181_pt1 | contig 154554 bp, 106 predicted proteins | sample MTBAKSrepl2MetaG_FD_187457 | JGI IMG/M metagenome (GOLD analysis project Ga0209163, IMG submission 187457) | Enrichment culture microbial communities om Arthur Kill intertidal strait, New Jersey, USA, that are MTBE-degrading - MTBE-AKS2 (Arthur... | ecosystem: Environmental > Aquatic > Marine...
CGCCGCGCCGTGGACGCGTGCATCGTCCTCCATCCCCACTTGCAGGCCGATGATCACGCGGCGCCGGCCCTCTTGGCGCTGCCTGATCGGCGCATCCTGGCGGCGTACTCCCGCCACGGCCATGACAAGCTGATCCGATGGCGGATGACTGAGAAGCCGCATGACTATCTCGCGTGGCTGCCCGAACAGCACGTCGAGCGCGAGGCGGGCGTGACCTACTCCAACCTGTTTCTGCTCTCGGCCGGCAACGAGGGCCAATCGCGACTCTATGACTTCTACCGCGGTGAAGACCGGAATCCCAACTTCGTCGTGTCAGACGATTCCGGGGTCTCATGGTCCTATGGCGGGCACCTTCTGGCCTTCCCGGGGCGACCCTACATCAAGTACGCCTCCAACGGCGTTGACACCATCCACTTTGTCACCACCGAGCACCATCCGCTGAGATACGATAACAGTCTTTACCATGCCTATCTGCGCGATGGCGTGATCTACGGCTCGGACGGCCGTCGCATTCAGCCCATCGAGGCCGGGCCCATCCGGCCGGAACAGGCCACCCGCGTCTTCCAGGGTGATGCCGACAACGTCGCCTGGATTGTCGATCTGCATCTCGACGATGAAGGGCATCCCTGGTGCGTGTACTCCGTGCAGAAGGATCGCAGTCCGCAGGACTTGCGCTACCGCTATGCCCGCTGGGACGGCCGGCGGTGGAACGAGCATTTTCTGGCCTTCGCGGGGACGGCCCTGTATGAACAGGAGGCCGACTACAGTGGTCTGGCCGCCCTTGATCCGCGGAACCCGGGCGTGGTCTACCTGTCCACGAACGCGGATCCGGTCCTGGGCACTCCGCTGATCAGCAGGGCCGACGGCCGCCGACATTATGAGATCTTCAAGGCCGTCACCCAGGATGGCGGCGTCGGGTGGAGTTTCACGCCCGTGACGAAGGACTCGACCGTCGATAACATCCGTCCCATCGTGCCCATCGGCCGGGCCACCATCCTGTTGTGGCTCCGCGGCACGTACACGAGTTACACGGGCTACGACCTCAACGTGGTCGCGCTGATCGATCCGTAAGTGAGACTTCGCTGACCAAACGCGGCCGAACACGAACTTGCGATGGAACGCCTGTCGGAGGAATGATGATGAACCGACCGAATCACAAATGTTGCGTGACACTGGGTTTGGCGATGGCTCTCTTGGCCGTCACATCCGCCGGTGTGGCCGCATCCCCGGCCATTCGTTCGGTCAGGCTCGACCGGCCCCGCGTGGCGGTGTTTGAACGCCTGACCCTCGACGTGGACCTGACCGCCGAATATGGCAACCCCTTCGACCCGGAACAGGTCGCCCTCGACGCCGAGGTGACCGATCCCGCCGGACGAACGTCCACGACGCCGGGCTTTCTGTACCAACCGTTCCGGCGCGATGATACGGCCACGCATTCGCGCCGCACGGTCCCCACGGGTAAACCCCGCTGGCAACTGCGCTTATCATTCACGCGACCCGGCGTGCACCGCGTCGTCGTCTGCCTAAGCGACCGCTCGGGCCAGGTCCGCAGCGAGCCTTACAGCGTCCAGGTCCAGGCGGCCGACACGCCCGGCCTGATTCGCCGCAGCGACCGGGATCATCGCTACTTCGTGACCGACCGCGGGGAAAGCTGGTTCGCCGTGGGCGCCAACGTCTGCTGGGGCGAGACCTGGTCGGACCAGGGCCGCCGCATCTTTGTCTACGATGAATGGTTCGGCCGCTACGCCGAGGCGGGCTGCAACTTCGCCCGGCTGTGGCTCTCGCCCGGATGGAACGACCTGTGCCTGGTCACCCGCGAATCGGGCTACGACCGGATCGACCTGCAGCGGGCCTGGCATCTCGATTACGTGTTGGAGCTGGCCGAGAAGCATGACCTGCGGCTGATGCTCTGCGTTGACTCGTTCAACGTGCTGCGCAGCACGCAGCGGCTCTATGGCGACTGGGAGAACTCACCGTTGCATCCGGACCACGGCGGGCCCGTGACCCGCCCCCGCGAGTTTTTCACCAGCGAGCCGATGCGACGGGCCTATCGCAACCGCCTGCGCTATCTGGTGGCCCGCTACGGCTACAGCCCCCACGTGTTGGCGTGGGAGTTCTTCAACGAGGTGGACATCGTCGACGAATACGACAGCGCCGCCGTGACCGCTTGGCACCGGGACATGGCCCGGCACCTGCGCGCCATCGACCCGCACGATCACCTGATTACGACCAGCTTCGCCCACCCGCCGGGCGACCCGGCCGTGGATGCCCTGGAGGAGCTCGACTTCGTCCAGACGCACCATTACGAGGCCCGGGATATCGCGGCGATGATGGAGCGCGACCTTCGCGCCAAGGCCGCGGCCCGCATCAAGCCGCATTTCCACGGTGAATTCGGCATCAGCCACAGCGGCCAGGAGACCGCCAAGATGGACCCCACCGGCGTCCACCTGCACAACGGTCTGTATGCCTCGGTCGGCCAGGGCCACGCCGGGGTGCCCATGACCTGGTGGTGGGACAGCTACGTCCACCCGCAGAATCTGTATCCCCTCTACGCCGCGTTCGTCCGATGGATCGACGGGTTCGACTTCGTCGCCCAGGAGCCCCGAGCCGCGCGCGTGCGCTTCGAATGGACCGACGCATCCGACAAGCAAGTGCCCCTGCGGGCCTGGGGCCTGCTGGGTCGCAGCCGCGGCCTGCTGTGGGTTCAGAACCCGTGGCATACCTGGCCCCAGGCGACCGCCGCCGATGGCCGCCCGCAGCCGGTAACCGATGCGCGGCTGGTGGTGCAGGAGGTGCCCGCCGGCGACTGGATCGTGGAAACCTGGGACACGCACAAAGGTACAGTCCTGGCGACCCGAGGGCTCACCGTCGGGGCCGATGGCCTGCTGCGCATCGACCTGCCGGCAGTGGCGTGGGATGCGGCCTTTCGCCTGGCACGTCGGGCCGACTGACGGTCCCACGTATCGGGCCCGTCATCGAATCGGCCAAATGTCCGGTCACGCGGGCTATTTGTTCGGATCCCAGCGGCCCACGAGGTTCTCGCAGGCCAGCCCCGGAAACCGCTCCTTGAACAGTTCGTAATACCACTGCTCCTTGGGCGAACTCAACGGGTAGCCCGTGGCGGTCTGGGTTCGCTCCCCGTGACCTTCGGCCTTCATCTTGCCCTCGGCGATTCGATCCATGACCCCGTCCGTGCCCGTCCCTCCTGAGAAACGCAACTTTTCGCGCAGGTAGATCTGGCATGGCAGCAGATCCTTGAACGCCTCGCGGAGAATCCACTTCTCGATGAGATTGCCGTCTCCGGGATTGTGGATCTTCCATCGAACGGGGACCTGCAACGCCAGCGCGATCACCTCCGTATCGAGAAACGGCGTTCGATAGTTGATGGCGTTGCCCATCATGGCCCGATCCAGACGTTGCACGGCCGTGTTGTACGCGATGGCGATCAGCTTCTGCATCATCTGCAAGCGCTCGCTTTCGGTGGGAAGCGTCTTGAGCAGATGATAGCCGCCGAACAGCTCATCGCCGCCTTCGCCGCTGAGGATGCAATTGGTCAGGTGCGACGCCGTGGCCGAGGCCACGAGGTTGGCGATGGCCCCGCTGACACAATCCTCGTCGAAGGACTCCAGGCAGTAGACCGCCTTGGGCACGAGCTTTTCGATCTGCTCCGGGCCAAAAACCTCCACGTGGTGCCCCACACCGAGATGGGCGGCCATCAGCATGGCGTTTTCGAGATCGGGCGCGCCCTCCATGCCGACGGTGACGACCGGCAGACCGGGGCGGATCTCGTTGGCGACGGCCGCGATGATCGAACTGTCCAGCCCCCCGCTGAGCAGGCAGGCCCCCACGGCCCCATCGGCCAGGCGTCGTTCCACCGCGCGGATCACCGTCTCCCGAACCCGGGCGATGGCGGCCTGGACGTCGGCCGGCACCTCGACTTCAGGGTAACGCGGCAGATACCCCGCCAGACCGGACTTCGAGGAGAACGTGGTGGCCGGCGGCAGCTCCTCGATCACGTCCGCCAGGCCGGCCAGGGCCTTCATCTCGGAGGCGAACCGCGTCGTCCCTTCCGGATCGCAGCTCCAGTACATGGGACGCACCCCCACGGGATCGCGGGCCAGGAGCACTTCGTCCTCGGTCAGCACGGCACAGCCGAACACGCCGGCCAGGTACGCGGGGAATCGGCGGCCGTGCTCGCGGTACAGGGCCAGCACGACGTCGGCATCGGACTGCCCATCCTGGCGCGGATTGTACACCTCCCCATCGAATAATACGGCGACGCCCTCGTCCCGCGCGAATCCGGTCCCGCGGGCCGGCGAAAGGCGCGAGGACACCACGCCCCCGAGGCAACCATTCTCGTGCATCTCCACGTGGTCGGGACCCCGGTGACGGATGCGTTCGAGCATCATCTCCACCTCGGCCACGTCCGCTCGGCTACTCTGAATGCCTGCTATTCCTGCCATGATCCAACTCACTTTCCTTTTCTGGCTGCCTCAGTATTACGTCCACTCTCAAAGCCCGGACTTCTGTCGATCGCCCCCACGGTCGCCTATCAGCCTGTTGAAAAAGTGTCACCCCGCACCCCGGATCGAGTCCGGGGCAGGCTTTGATCCGGAGTCCACGCTCGACGCGTGGCGTGCACTCTGCCCGCAAAGCGTGGATTCCCGCTTCCGCGGGAATGACAACAAGGGCCGGTTTCTGTGCCTGTGCATTTTTCAACGGACAGCTATGGGGACCGCTTCATGTATCGGGCCAGATCGGAGATCGTCCGGATGCCCAGCCGCCGGGCGTGGTCCTTGCGCATCGCCAGCGCGTAGGAGTTGTTGAATCCAAACGGCTTGAGCCAGATCAGCCCATATTGATCGCGAAAGGCCTGGCAGACGATCTCGTATACGGCGTCGGGGTCCGAGACAGTGTCGCGCTTCAGGATGTTGACCAGCCCGGTGCCCGTGTATTCGGGATACACGTCCAGATCCCCCGCCTGGAGGGCGTTGAAACAGATAATCGTGCCTCCCAGGTTGAGCTTCCGCGTGACCGGGATGTCCGTATGGCTTTCAATCAGGAGGGCCAGCATCTCGCCCAGGATCTCCTGTTCCGTGAACTCCTTGCTGCCCACGACGATCGGGGCGGTGCCTGCCTTGCCGGTCGCCTCGTGCGATCCCAGAAGGCCCTGCTCGTCCAAAAATGCCCGCGCCACCGCGTGGGCCGTCTTGCCCTCTTCGTCCACCTCATGGTTCATTCGGCGCATGTCCGCGTCGGTGATACGCCCGGCCAGTGTGTTGAGGACGGTCTTCAATTCGGGGTGAAGCGCGAGGCTCTCTCCGCGGATCAGCGGCGCGGCGTGATAGGGCGGGAAGAAATGCCGATCGTCCTCCAGGATCACCAGGTCGTAGGCCAGGATGCGGCCATCGGTGGTGAAGGCGTCGATCACGTCCACGCTGCCGACGGACAGCGCCTTGTACATCAACCCGTCCATCATCTGACGAGGTTCGGATTCAAATCGAAAGCCATAGTGCCGCGAAAGGCCTTCGTAGCCATCCGGCCGCGTCAGGAACTCCGCGCCGAAGGCGACCGTCAGGGACGGCTTTCTTCGCAGGCTCATGAGCCCGATGCCGGCAAGCAGCGCACCGGCCGCCAGCACCCCCCCGATGACTATCCTGGCTCTCGAACGAAGTTTTGCCATGCGTTCTCCTTGACGCCTTCTCACGGCGTCCGCGTCGCCGCGGTCCTTCTTACACCTTGCGCAGACCGGGCGCGGTCAACAGCCATTCGATTCTGCCCAACCCAAAATCCAGGGCCAGCGCCAACACGGCGGCGGGGAGGGTGCCCGCCAGCAGGTAATCCAGTTGAATGCTGCGCAGTCCCTTCAGGATTAGATCGCCAAGCCCACCGGCCCCGATGAGTCCGCACAGCGTGGCCACGCCGATTGTCCAGACCGTGGCGATTCGAATCCCCGCCATCACCACAGGCAGTGACAAGGGAATCTCAACGGACCACAGGATGTGTCGGGCGGTCATCCCCATCCCGGTGGCCACTTCGATAAATGCCGGGTCCACCTGCCGAATCCCCGTATAGGTGTTGCGGAGAATCGGCAGCAGGGCGTAAAGCACCAGGGCGACGACGGCCGGCAACGTGCCGATCGTGGGCAGGGACACCAGCGCAAACACTACGACAATGAGCGCCAGCAGCGCCAGGCTGGGGATGGTCTGAATGACCCCGGCCAGCCCCAGCACCACCGCCGCCGGTCTCCGCCAGCGGCTTTTGGCCAGCCAGACCCCCAAGGGCACGGCGATGCACACCGCGATGAACATCGAGAGCGTTACAAGCACGATATGCTCCCAGGTCCGTTGGGCGATCTCGGGGCCCAGCTTTTGGAAAAACTCGCCGATCATGGTCCGTCCCCCATCTGGCGTATGATGTTTGAAAGGGTGTTCAGGACGGCGGCCCGGCTCACCGACCCCCGGTATCGGTCCCTCTCGAAAACCGGAAGCGATGCAGCCCGGGCGGTGGCGAACGTGCACAGGGCGTGCAGGAGACTGTCGGCAGGCTGCAGCGCGTGCGGTGTTTCGGACGCTGCCGAGTCCGGCGATGCGGCCCCGCTCGGATCAATCAACGGCGAAACGGCATGCACCATCAACGATAGCTGAAATCGCTGCTGTCCCAGAAAGTCCCTCACGAAGGCATTGGCCGGTGTGGTGATCAGCTCCAGCGGCGAGGCCACCTGGTGCAGGACCCCCTCATGCAGGACGGCGATGTGATCGCCCACCTTGACCGCCTCGACCACGTCATGTGTGACGAACAGCACGGTCTTTTGGAGCTTGGACTTGAGCTGGATGAACTCGTTCTGCAACTGGTCCCGGGTGATCGGGTCCAGCGCTCCAAAGGGCTCGTCCATCAACACGATGGGTGGATCGGCCGCCAGCGCCCGCGCCACGCCCACCCGCTGTTTTTGCCCGCCACTGAGACGGGCGGGGTATCGCTCGCGGAACTCCTCCGGAGCCAGTCCTACCATCTCCAGCAGGGTCTCCACCCGCTGGGCGATCCGCCGGGCCGGCCAGCCGAGCAATTCGGGCACCACGGCCACGTTCTGCGCGACGGTCATGTGGGGAAACAGGCCGATATGCTGGATGGCGTAGCCCATCGTCCGACGCAGCGCGACCGGGTCTTGCGTCATGATGTCGACCCCGCCGACGCGGATCCGCCCCGCGGTGGGCTCGATCAGCCGGTTGACCATTTTCATGGTCGTCGTCTTGCCGCTGCCGCTGGTGCCGAGCAGGGCGACCGTCTCCCCTTCGGGCACGACCATCGACAGATCACGGACGGCCGTCAGCCCGCCGGCAAAGGTCTTTGAGACGTTCTCAAAGCGGATCACGGGGATGGCCCCATTCAGGTTTTGTCCACCTCGAAGATCCCCACCAGGCCATGGCCGTACCCTTGTCCCTGTTGCAGGTTCATGACCAGGTGCCGAAGACCGTACCCCAATTGCGGTTCGATCACGTTCTCGCGCGGCAGACCGAGCCCCAGCCAGCCGACGCCTTCCACCACGGCGTGCATGCGTTTCATCATCTCCCGCAGCGCCGGCGGGAACGAGGCGGGAACCTCTTTCAGGTGGGGCGCCACGCGTCGGTTGGCCACATCGTAGGATTCGATGAGCTCGCCCACGTAGTGGACCAGGGCGTTCCAGCACATTTGCAGTTGATCGAAGAACCGATTGATAAAGTCAAAGCCTGGCTTCGGAACGTAGTCCACCAACAACGCGTTCAGGTCGGTCCGCACGTTCATTTCGTGAAGGGAGTTCACCCACCGCCGCAGCGGCTGCGCGTGGGCATTGTAGTCGGCCGTATCCATGTGCCGTCCGGTGAAAATCGAACGGTCAAAGAACGTCAGTGGGCGGATCGCCACACCGGTTCGCTGCTTCACCGCCGAGAGCACCCGGTCGATCTCCGGGCGAGTCATGAGCCGCAACATCAGGTGCTGCAACTCGTCCCGCCGTTGCTCGCGCTCCTCCTTGTCATAGATGTAGGAGACCACGTAGTCCATGTTGCGGTCTTGCGACAGGTCGTTGGTCCACAGGCTTTGCCACTCATACGAGAAGGCCCCGAGCCAGTCGCAAACAACCACGCAGTAGTCGTCCGTGACCCGGACGATATCCGCCAGAAGGCGCTCCAGCGTGGCCAGGTCGTTGTGATGGGACGTTGTGCCGTAGGACGAAAAGTACAGATCGAACGGGCCCTCCTCATCGGCGAAGGGCAGTCCCTCGGTGAAATCCGCCTTCCGAAAACGGATTTTGGGATTGCCCCCATAGAGCACCTTGGCCTGGGCGATCAGCTCGTCGTTCAAATCCACGCCCAGATAACAACCCAGGATATCCGGGGTTACCAGGCCGGTCTCCACCTGCTTGAGATCCGCGTCCCGATCCCGAATACCCATCAGCAGCTCCAGGCCGTCGGCGCTGCCACACCCCAAGTCGATAATCCGCAGGCGCCGCAGATCGGTGCGGCACCGCTCCAGGAGGTGCTTCAGATGCGGATAGAAGAAATGACGTGTAATCTCATCCTCCCAGAATCGACGGACGTTATCGTACTTGCCCACCAGGCCGGTCTTCTTGGCATAGAGCCCGCTTTGAACCGCCTCGGTATAGGCATCCATCTGGCTGTCACTGATCGTTGGCAACCCAGTCTCCTTTCACATCTTTGAGGGTGTGGGGCAGAATGCCCGGCACCGCGCCCAGAAGCTCTCGTTGCATCTCCGGATCAAGGGCCCGTGGCGGCTGGTTGAGGATCTCGTGGTAGCGCTCATGAGCCGCCCGCAAGGTGCCCCCGTCGGCATGCTCCAGCGGGTACCGCACGTACACCTGCTGTCGCGTGGGCAGGGGCAGATGGTACATGAACGTCTTGTGGTCGCTGTTCATGACGCCGCGGATCATTTCCAAGACGCCGTCGCCAGCCTGCGGGGAGATGTCCGGTTCGGCCAGCATCTGTTTGCACGCTCCAATGCTCTCGTTGTCGATGATCGCCTGTTCGGGGCAGAACATGTTGGTCCGCTCCAGAAGCCCGAAGGCGTAGTGGATGTACTGCGCGCCGGCCCGCGGCACGGTCATGAGGGTCATCATCTTCTCAAACGTGGCCTGAATGCCCGGCCGATCGGCGTCGCCCACCCCCGCGGTGCTATAACACGGCAGACCGTAGAACCGCGCCATCTGCGCACAGTCCTTGTTGTACTGGACGAACTCCGGGGCCCCGTACATGTCGTTCAGGTTGTCCAGTCGCGTGCGCACGGGGACCGCTCCGTACAGCACCGGACAGCCCGGGGAGACCAACTGGTTCAGGGCGATGCCGGCCAGCAATTCGGCGTTGATCAGGCTGACCATTCCAAACTCATCAAACGGTCCGGTCGCGCCGCCCATGGGGCAGCTCGAGATGACCACCGGCGCCCCGCGCCGGGAGATCTCAATGAGCTTTTCCGCCGTGTCGTCCACCATCTGCAAGGGGCTCTTGATCACGCACGTGATAAAGGACAGCACGGGGTTCTCCCGGAACGCCCGCGGGCCTCCCGCGATGATCTCGCCCAGCCGGATCACGTCGTCCAGACAGGCCAGGTTCGTCAGGCCGGCCTGGACGTGCTTGGTGATGTTGTTCAGGCTGGCCAGGAACTTGTTCACGTCCTTGTTTTCGAACGTGATCTCCTCATCGCAGATATTGACGCAACGAATGAAGAAGTCCAGGTGCTCCAGGTGCTCGGCGAGATGCGCGGCCCGGATCAGGCGCCCGATCGAGCCGCTCCGGCGACGGAACGCCGGTCGGCCCTCGGCGAACGAGACATCCAGCCAGACGTTGGTTTCCGCCCCGCTGCCGAATCGCACACGCGGCTCATGGGCATCCAACACCAGCCGGTTGCCCGGTTCCCGGGCGCCCAGGACGATACGGGATGGAGCGGATGCGAGAATGCGGTCGATCAGCGCACCGGGGATCCGGACCCGCGCACATTTGGCCTCGGCGGTGACTTGGGCCCCGGCGTGGCCGAAGATCTCCGCGGCCCGGCGGTTGTAGCACAGGATGCCGGGGTCCTCGAGCATATCCCGCGACAGCCCGTCGATGAGACGGACCTGATCCTCCGAGAGTCGACACTCCGGGGTCACGACGACACCCGGCCGCTGGGCCCGTTCACTCTGCTCTTTCACAACCGTCTCTCGCATCTCTTCCATCCTTCGTTATACAAGCCTCTTGAGACCTGGCGCCCGGCGGGTCAAGCCGCACCAGGAACGACCATCAACACACGCGTCCGGCCGGTCGGCTAAGACGCCGACTCGTCGCCTTTCTGCTTTCCGCTTTGTGCGGTCGCCTCCGAGTTTTCCTCCGTCGTCTCCGAGCCTTCGTCCGTTGTCTCGGCGCCTTCGTCGGTCGTCGCGGCCTCGGGAACCTGGATTTCCTTGTTGCAGTTGGGGCAGGTGCCCGATTTGCCGGCCAGATTCTCGCCGGCCTTCAGTCGCACTTCACAGTGAGGGCAGTGGAATTCAATAACCATAGCTCATCTCCTCAATTCAAAGGTGCCCACTTCCATTCCAAAAACGTCGTTGTTGTCTGTCGGCCCTGCACGGCAAGGGAGGCCTTTGAAAAAATCCGTATCACAGCTCCCCTTTTCCTCTCCTCATGGTGTCACGTGCCTGCGTTCGCCACCGGCTCCTGCGGGTTGCGCCGATCGACGCCCACGATCTCCGGAAACTGCCGTAGAATCCGGTCCCGCAGCTCCGGGGTGAGGCACTGCCCCGGCGGGGCCTCTTGGACCTCGTGCACGAACGCCGCCGCCCGCGCCACGGCTGTGCCGTCGGGCGTGGTCCGCTCGCGCGGGTCACGATTCGCCAGCGTGGGCACAAAGAACTCCCGACGCATGTGACGGATCGTATGCTCTTCGGCCAGGTAGTCGCGTCCCGGTCCCTTCTCCAGGATCAGGTCCAGGGCCAGCGTGTCGTCGTCGACGGTGATGCCTCGCAGCACGCGGTGGCACATGCCCAGAATCTCGTTGTCCAGCACGAGTTTCTCGTATGAGACCGTCAGATCGGACTCCATCAGGCCGGCGGCATCATGGATATAGTTGGCCCCGGCCATGCCCACCAGCAGCGACGACATGGCGCTTTCGTAGGTAGCCTGCGGGCCTACCGCCTTGGCGTCCGTCGTGCCCCCCGTCGAGTACAATGGAAGCTCGAAATACTGGGCCATCTGGGCCACCGCGGCGTTGATCATCGCCCGCTCGATCGGTCCGCCCAGGTGGTTCATCGTCCGCAAATCGGTGATGGAGCCCACGCTTCCGCAGATCCCGGGGGCCCCCCGCCGGACGGCCTGAACCAGCGTGATACCCGCCAGCGTCTCGGCGACATGCGTCAGCACGTTGCCCGCCAGTGTGATCGGAGAGGTGGTCCCGCAGATCGGCTCGGTCGGAACCACTACGGGCAGGCCTTCCCGCGCCAGGTAGCAGGTCATGTCCCCATAGTGCTTGTCCACCTTGAAAGGACTGATGAGCAGGGTGATGAAGGACACAAAAGGCCTCTCGCGCAGGGCCTCGGGGCCGCCGGCGATCTCCTCGGCCATACGCACAACCTTCCGGCAGCCGGAGAAAGAATAAATCCCGCCCATGACGTGCTTTCGGGTATTCGCCAGCGCATGGAAGAATCGGTTGACGTCGATGTCGTCCTTGTCCTCGATGTCGTGCGGGAAGACGTTGATCGTGAAGACATCCACGTACTCGAGGCGATCCACGAGCATGGCGTTGAGAATCACGTCCTCGGTCGTGGAGGGCCGACGCTCGCCTGTCTGCGGATCGAGCACGTAGATGGCCGTCCCGCCGGTTCCATAGTGCACCTGGTTCTTCTCCAGGACCGCGTCTCGGGCATCATCCCGCGAGTAGAGCGTGATGGACGAAGGATTGCTGGCGATGGCGTCCTCGACGAGGCCGCGCGGCAGCCTGATGATCCTGTCTTCGGCCGCCTCGGCGCCGGCGGCGAGCAGGGCCTCACGGGCCGCTTCGGAAAAGACTTTGATCCCCGATTTGGCGAGCACCTCGAACGCCGCCTGGGCCATGCGCCGAACCGCGGCGTCGGGTAAGGGTTGGTATAGCGACCGGTTTGTCATATCCCGCCTTTCAGTGTGCTTGACTCTGTTCTCTGCCACCGCCATGAAATGGCTCCAGCGCGGCCTGCAGCCCCCGGCGAAGCTGGGTCAGGCTGCCGTTCGCGTTGATCAGGTAAATCCGGCCCAGCGAGACGAGCAGTTCCTTATGCTCCATTTCGCGGGCGTTGCTGATCACGACCACCGGCATCTCCCTGTCGAAGTCCTGAATATTCAGGATGACCTCCAACACATCCCGGTCGAGCCCATCATGGTCCAAAATGACCGCTCGAAAGGAGCCGTGGCGAAGATCGTCCACGAGTTCGGCCGTACTGCGCTTGGCGACGACCTCGAAGCCCATGTCTTTCAGCAGAGGCCGGACATCCAACGTACGACCGTGGCTGAAGAGCAATACCGCATGGCCTTTCTTATTCATCTCAGAACACCTGTAGCAGGCTGTTGAGAAAGTGTCACCCCGGACTTGATCCGGGGTCCACGCTCGACGTGTGGTGCGCTCTCTGCACGGAAAGCGTGGATTCCCGCTTTCGCGGGAATGACAAAAAATGCCCGTTTCTGTGGGCCGCACGTTTTTCAACGGACTGCTAGCGAGACCCACCGTCCCATCTGTCTTCTCCATGGATGACACCCTAACAAGCGGCGTGCCGCCAGCGGCCGACAATTGCATATCTGTCTTCATGACAAGGCTTTACGATTGCTCAAAAAACTCGACAGGGGCCTGGACGGCCTTTGAACGTCCTGCCCAAGCCGTAGGGGGAAGGGATAGCGTGCACCATGTGCACAGGGTTGACAGAAGGCACTCCATTCAAGTGCACATTGTGCACACTGGATTCTCTGGTGACTTCCTTCCTTCACCGAGAGAAACTCACAAGGGCGCGTATAGCGTGCAGAAGGGGCCGAACTGACGAAATCGTGGGCTTATAGAAGGTGTGTCATTTGTGCACACACGGATCAGTTGATCCCGTATTTCGCCAGCTTGTTGTAGAGGGCCCGCCGGCTTATCCCCAGCAGTTCGGCGGCTTTCTTGCGGTTGTTGCCCACGTCCCGAAGCGTCCGGGCGATCATCTCCCGCTCCACGTCCCGCAGCGGCGTGCCCAACTCGATCACCACCTGGCCCCGGGCGCGCTGGGGTGACCGCATTCGTTGCGGGAGATGGTCGGGCAGCAGCACGGGGCCATCGCATATCAGGACGGCCCGCTGGATCACGTTCTTCAGCTCCCGGACGTTGCCGGGCCAGTCGTACGACTCCAAGAGCGACATACACCCCGGAGAGATGCCCAGGAGGCTCTTCTGATACACGGTGTTGTACCGCTTCAAGAACGCATCGATGAGCAGGGTCAGGTCGCCCTGCCGGGCCCGAAGGGGCGGCACGACAATCGGGAAGACATCCAGACGATAGAACAAATCCTGGCGGAATCGCCCCGCCTTGACCTCGCTTCGCAGGTCCGCATTGGTTGCGGCGATGATTCGTGCATCGCACGAGAAGGACTGCCGCCCTCCCAGCCGATGGAAACGCTTCTCCTCGATCAGCCGCAAGAGCCCCACCTGCACCTTTTCATCAATCGCGTTGATCTCGTCCAGGAAGATGGTGCCGTTGTTGGCCTGCTCGAACTTGCCGCTGCGCTGTTCCATCGCCCCCGTAAACGCGCCCTTTTCATGCCCGAAAAGCTCCCCCGGCACCAGCTCCGCCGGCAGCGCGCCGAGGTTGACGGGCACAAACGGGCCCTTCGCCCGCGGACTGCGGGCATGGATCGCCTGGGCCACCAGATCCTTGCCCGTTCCGGTCTCGCCGCTGATCAACACGGGCACATCCGTCGCCGCCGCTTGCTGAATCTGCTGGTAGACGTTCTGCATGGACGGGGCGCGACCGATGAGTTGCTGGAACTTGACGGCTTTGGCCTTGGACCGAAGCAGCAGGTTCGCGCCGTACACGGGCCGCCGCTCCAGGGATGTCTCCACCAGGAGCTTCAGCTCCAGGTCCGACAAAGGCAGCTTGGCGTACTGGAAACTCCCGGCCTTCAGGGCGGAAAACGCCGTCCGCAGGTCCTCCCGCTCGGCCAGAAAGATCACCTGCGTCATGGGGCTGTTGGCAGAGATGACCTCAAGGAGCTCGATTCCGTCGGTACGGCCGGCCTTGAAGGCCTTGCTGTTGATGAGCAGCACGTCAAAGGACTCGGACTCGAAGCACTCCAGCACCCGGTCCAGGTTGCTCACGCGCGCCACGGCCGCCCCGGACGGACCGAAAAGCCCCTCCAGCCGCCGGCACATATCATTTGTCGCGTCCACAACCAGTATTCTCATGGCTTGTCCTGCTCAAGGCGGCCCATAAAGACGGTTATTCCATTGTACCCGACGATCCGCGCCTGTCAATGACATGTGTGCATAAAATACACATTCGGAGCGGCCCAAGAAACACCTCAAGTGCTTGTCTGAGAATGATTTATCAACTGATAGACACGATTCGGTCCCACCATAAGCTTGGACAAATCACATTAGTTGGGTTTCGCAGGCTGCCGGGGTGGCCATTGGGCTGTGCTCCCGTGAGTTCCCGATGCGTCACATTCCTGCAAGCCGTGTAAACCAAGTGCACACATGCGGAGAATCACCGGACATACAGGGGCGGGGCTTGGCTTGGATTGGCCTTTCGAATCGTTCTTGCCCGGCGGAGCAATCATGCGATAATGGGCGGCGATTGGACTTATGGGTGGCAGGGCGATGACGACGTGAACAGGACGGCACACACCAAGCGAGAGGGTATCTGCCGACCGCTGTGCCTGGTTCTGGTCCTGGCGTTTCACGTGGTTCTTGCGTCAAAAGCGGGCGCGACGGGGGGGCTTGTCATCGTCACGCCGGAACGCTTCGAAGACGCCCTGTCCGATTATGTCCGGCACAAGCAGGGACAGCTCCCCGTACGATTGGCCGCCCTGGAGCCGATCCTGCGGAACACCGCGGGCGCCGATGACCCTGAACGCCTGAAACGCTTCCTGTATGGCCTCTGGGAGAAAGGGCAAGTCCAGTACGTCCTGCTGGTCGGCGACGCCGGTGTCCTGCCCGTTCGCTACATGGTTCTCGACCGCATCACGCCGGCGGCCCTCGACTACGCGTTCTATCCGAGCGACCTGTACTACGCCGATCTGGGGAAACGGGACGGCTCATTTGAGGATTGGAACGGGCAGAAGGATTCCTACCACGCGGACTACTATGGCGAAGTCCGGGGGGAGAAGAACAAGGACGATGCGATCAATTTCGATGCTATTGACTATCTTCCGGAGATCGCCGTCGGCCGCTGGCCGGTCAGCAGCGCCGGCGACGTGGAGGTCATCGCGGACAAGACGATACGCTACGAACGGGGGCTGATAGAGGACCGACGAGACCATCCCCAGCGGATCGCCCTGGTCAGTGTGTCGGGATGGGTGGACAGCCGCCCCGCGTTAGACGCGGCGGCGGCGTTGCTGTCGCCGGAATGGGTCGTGGAGAAGAGATACTTCAGCGATGAGCAGGCGACGTATGACACGCCTCCGCCCACGGCCAAGGAGGTCGTTGGTCTCATGAATGAGGGGGTGGGCGTGATCTGTCACGCGGGGCATGGTGAGAACCTTCTGTGGCACCGTTCCTTGGCCCTGAAGGATCTCGACGCGGTGGAGAACGCCGATCGCCTGCCCATCGTCTTCTCGGCGGGCTGCCATACGGCCCGATTCGCCACGTTGCCGCCCTATGAACCTTATATCGACGTTCACGGAACCGAGCACAAGGGCACCGATCATGGGCAGGTGTTTAAGGAGCCGCCGCCCCCGCCGGCCCCGTACCAGCGGGGTCCGCACAATCCGCCCGGACTGGGGGAAGGGCTGCTTCGCAACGGGCCCACGGGAGCCGTCGCCTATATCGGGTGCAACACGGGCAGTCAGCCGTGCGCCCTGACGTTGTTGGAGGGCTTCGTGGCCGGGTTGCGGGAGGAGCGGCTCGGAGACGGCTGGAATCACGCCATCCACCACTACTATGCCAAGGAGCGTCTGGCCGATCTGAGACCGACCTCGAGCTGGTACCCGCCAAGCATCTTCTTCCAGGGCATGAAGTTCATGCTGTTCGCGGACCCCTCTCTGGTCCTTCCCGTCGTGCCGAGCGGGCAGCAGCTAAGGCGATGCCAACAGCATCCCTAGCAGCCTGTTGAAAAAGTGTCACCCCGGACTTGATCCGGGGTCCACGCTCAACGTGAGGTGTGTTCTGCACGCAAAGCGTGGATTCCCGCCCGCCAAGGCGCGTCGTCGACTTTCGCGGGAATGACAACAAGGGCCGGTTTCTGTGGCCCCGTACGTTTTTCAATGGACTGCTAGAACTGTTACCAGACTCCTCGCCAGCGATCTCATCGAAGCCGTGGACGTGTTCCGAACCACGTCGCAGAACGTCATCGCTCATTCTCCCGCAGTCCCCGGATGGCGGAGCGATAAAAGGTGTCATATCGGGCGCGTCTCCACCCATCCGTGGGGGCCAGACCTCGCCGTAGGCGGTCTGCTCATCCTCGCCGAAACTGACCTGCGGGAACAAGGCGTTGATAGGCGCAAGCTCCTTGTCGCCCAAGAGGAGACCGGCAAGGACGACAGGCAGCTTGCGTCCGCTTCCGTGTCCGCCGCAGGCCGTCCAGCCGGGATGGCCAGCGCGGACCATGCTCGCCAGGTCGATTCCCACCTGCACGAGATTCACTAGAAGCAACTCCTTCTGTCGGGCGCTGGGATCCGTGCCCAATAACAAAGCGCCGATCCCACCACCCGGCCAAGTACCCCGTCATGTTTTTGGGCGTCGGCGGCTCTCGGTCGTCTCGAAGCCCGTGTCCGGAGGCCGGCGGTCTGCAAGCCCCGCATGCCGCCTACAGCATGGGGTCCCAGGGGGGCAGGACCTCCGGCTTCTGCTCGAACACCTGGAGCACGTCCTCGGGCACATACTTCTTGAGAGCAATGATGTTGTACACGTGCTGGTCGAACCAGCCATCGTACAGGGCCCAGTACCCGCCCTTGCCGCGGTCGGTCCCCCAACTGTTTTCGACCCGCCACTTCACCGGACGACCCTCGTGCAGATCCACGCCGACAAATACCATACCGTGGTTACGGGTGCCGTTGCGGTACAGCGCCAGCTCAGCCTTGCTCATCCGCATATCAATGCCGTAGATCGAATCGTAATCATAGAGCCCATCGGCCATGATGCCCAACTCGCCGCTCTGGTCGACGCTGACGTTGCACGCGAACATGACCGGCGTCCCATCGAGCAGGGATCGGATCGCGATCTCCTTCAGCGTGTCTATCGCAATGTTGGCGTAATGGATGTCCTGTCCATCGGCCACGTTTCTGGACATGCGAATCGTGTAGTGTCGGCCGACAGGGTGCGTGGGGTCGTTGAACAGGTTGACCCACTGGCCCATGTCCACGTCCACGAACTCGCGGAAGAACCCGCGCGGCGTCATGACCAGTTCTTCGATATCCTGCCGGGTGGGCGAATCGTCGTCACGTTTCCCGTCTTCGTCGTTCTCCGCGTCATCGCTGTCGTGTACCTCCTGCTCTTTCTTGTCCGACTTGCCCGGCTCATACCGCCACGTGAATTGCGTCGGGGGCTCGCCCAGGTTGATGGCCAGGATGCGATACACGTCCTGGAGCATCTCTTCTTTGCGCTCGCGAAGCTGCCGCAGACTGGCCCCGTCCTCGCTCATGTGGCGCAGTCGCACGGCGTCGGCGCGAAGGAGCTGGGCGAGCACGCCGTTCATCGACCGGGTGGCATTGGAGCTGTTCGTCTCGGGGTAAACGTCCTTGGGAACCAGCCCATACTTGTTCACCAGGTCAACCACGTTTTCCCAGTACCCACCGTCGGGACAGGGGTCCTTCAACACCATCACCAGTTCGCGGTTCATCAGATCGCGGTTGCGGAAACGGATGATGTACTCGAGAAACGTGTTGGACTTTTCCAGCTTGTCCCAGAAGGTCAGATAGACCTGCGAGAACTCCAGATCCTTCAATCCCTGCCGCTGGCGGACGCGGTGGCGGATCTGGTTGAGCCCCGCGAACAGCCAACACCGACCCGAGGACCCCTGGTTGGTGACCCCTTTGACATCGACCTTGTGGCTGTACAGATCATTATGCCGCCGAAGGAGGTCCCGGTTCAGGGCCAGATCGGTAATGTTGGCATTCGTGATGGCGTTGTACATCGCCCGGGTATGGGCATCCATCTCAAAGGAGGACTGGAGAGCCTCAATCGTCTCCGGCCCAAGGCCCCCGCCATCGGCACAGGCCACGCGCGAGCCAACCAAAACCAGTAGGGCAAAGAGCAGATTCGACGTTCTCATGGCATCACCTCACCAAAGCGCACCCCGGAAGGCACGCAGTCCCATTTTCCGGGCACAGGCCACGCGCCTGCTTACACCATGATACCAAAGCGCCCGCGCAAGCCAAAGGCGCTGTCCTGCAGGGATCGGCAAGGTGGACGCGGTGCTGGAGAAATCCGTCGGAGAACCCGCATCTTCGGACCCGGTGGCACGGGCCTGCTTCACCGTTGGTGGTCTGTCCGAGGTAGGAGCCGCAACCATATCCGCGCCAGGGATCGCATTCGTGGCCGGTTTTGCCCGATCCTTGACAATCACTCCCCGTCGAGACAGGTCGTCAGCCGAATCAGTCCGGTGAGACCCGACGCTTCCGTCTGTCGAGGCGACGCAGGCCTATGAGGGGCCCGTTCATGTGCATGTCGATCAGCCTCGGGGCACCCCTTGCCCCACCCCTCGCATCCGAGGCACGGTTGGCCTGGCTGTGATCGCCACGCGGTCGATCGGATTGGCGCGACTGTCAGTCCCGGGCGACTTTCGGGGCCCCCCATCGATCGTGTGGCCGACGAACGTATCCTTCGGCGCCGATGGGTCGGTCGACGGGCTGTGCGAGTTGCACCGCCCCGGCGGCGAGCCGACCGGCATCTGAGCCGACCTTGCAGCCGTAGATCCCGTCGGTCTCCGGCGTCGGCAGCACGGGTTGGCGGCGGCCCTGCAGATCGCACCACGCATTACCACGAAAGACAAACGTCTTGGGCGCGGTCCCGGGACCGATGTTGACAAACACCCGTACCCGATCGTCGAACACGACCAGGTTATCCTCAAAGACGCCCCCGCGGCACGGTGTGAAGCGTGGGTCTTGCGTCTCCTGGAGGATACGAAGCACCCACTTGTCGGGCAGGATGATCGTGTTGCGGTATACCCACCCCCCATCCGCCGTGACCCAGGCGACCGGAGCTACGCCACCTACGAAGCGATTGCCCGCGATCTCGATCTGTTGTGCTTCGAAGCTGTCCACGCGTGGCCGGAAGTAGGCCAGACCCGTACTGCCCCCCAGGTTGATTGCCCGCTGACCGGCGTGTTGAAACAGACACGTCTGGACCCGCACGTCTCGCGTTCCGCCCTTGAGCTGGACGGCGTTGGATTGTGAGAAGCCGGTGAGCCCGATAAACGTGCAGTCCTCCACGGTGCCATGATGGCAGCCAACCATGTCAATTGCCGAGCCGCCCCAGCCCTCGAAACGGCATCGCCGCACGAGGAAGTGATCCACGCCGCTCATCTTGAGCGCATCGTGATTGCCCTGCGGGCCGGTGCGGCGGATCGTGACCTCTTCCACGATAACATGGTGAGCGGGCGTGGCGAATGTGCCGCCGTCGTCGATATTGATGCCGTTGACCGCACAGCCCTCGACCGTCAGGTTCCGCAGGATCACGTAGCTGCACTGGGTCAGATGCAGGGCCTGGCCCCCGCCCTCGAATACGGGCGGGTTCTGCGGGTCGGCGCCCGCGATGAGGATGGGCGCCTGTTCCGTGCCCGCCAGGTCGGGGATGTGCAGGTCTCCGCGGTACGATCCCGGCCCGATAAGTACGGTCGTGCCGGGCCCCGCACCGATCAGAGCACGACGTAATTGTCCGGTATCCGAAACGTGGAACGTCTCGGCCTCCAGAAGGCCTCCGGCCACCAGCGAGAGGCACGTTATATATCGTACCCACTGCCCCATCACGGCTTACCCTCTCCCAGAAGCACGATTCAGTCCGCCTACCCTACGCTTGATTATAGGCGTCATGGTGCCGAGGGCAATACGTCGTTCGTGACCGGGATCGTCATAACGAGCCATCTCCCGCATGGCGTCGGGTCTTGACCGCGGCCAAGCGATCCAGACATCGCCGAGCCGCCTGGCTCATGATGGGATTCGTGGACTCTGCGCCTTTGGCCAGTCGGCGGGGGATGTCCACGCGGCGGCGGACTTCCGGCACGGCGTACAGCCGCACGAGGACATCGGCCACCCTCTGTCGCACGCTGCGGGTCGGGCAGGCCAGCGCCTCGACCAGGCGGTCCAGGGCCCAAGGCATGTCCATGCCCTTCCTGAGGACGACGTCGCCCCAGTGCCGATCCTCGACACAGAGCATGCCGGAGACCAGGTGCATGGCGTCCAGGTGCTCCGGCAGACGCACGCCGAGCACCTCGGCGTACGTGGCGATATAGTCCCGCAGGAGGCGCAGCCAGCGATGATCGGTGCGAAACGCGTTGAAACACAGTTCGCGGTAGGCCAGCCGACGGGGTCGGCCGTTCTCGTCCCGATAACGGAGCCGACGATCGTGGAAATAGATCTCGACGGCATCCATCAGGGCGCTCAACAACGACTCGCCGGTGAATCCGCTGAACTTGATGCCGTTCGAAGGATAGGCCGTATCCCCGAAATCGCGGTCGCAGACGGTGCGGATCAGGCCATCCTGGTGATGGGCGATGACGGGGGTGCCGCCGGCGTGCGCCTCCTGCTGGCTGATCCCACAGGGCTCTCCGATCGAGCCGCCCGAGGGCATGACGAAGTACTGACTGCCCACGTAGAGGTTCCGGTAGAGCGAGGACGAGAGCTGGCCCTCGGGGTGATACGCAAAACGGCCCTGGAACTCAGGACGGTTGGCGATCCGTCGCAGGTGCATGTCAAACCGTCGCCCGTCCACGCTGTCTTCCACCCGGCCGCAGATGACGTACTGGATTCGAGGGTCCGTGGAGAGAAAATACTCCAGGACGGTGGTCTGGTCCATGTTCCACGGCTCGAACCGGACCTGCCGCCCGCCGTCCACCGTGTAGACCTTCCAATCCACGAGCAGTTCAAACCCCTTCTGGGGGCAGATACGATGCAGCATCGCAAAGATCACGTGGTGCACCGACTCGTCATCCGGATGAAGGCGGATGCGCGGGTCCCTCTGCAACGCCACTTTGGCGTTTTGCTTCAGCTCCAGGCACCGCTTGAACAGGCGGCGGCGGACGCGGCTGTCGTAGGTTTCCAGGATGCTGCGTCGCGTCCCGAACCAGAAGCGTTGGCGGGCGGCCATGTTGAACCCGTTGCGCCGTCCGAAGAACCGGCCGGCGCGGGCCTTTTCTGCGTACTCACGACTGTGCCCGAACAGCCACGGCTCGTCGAGGATGCGCTGCCGCATGGCCCGGCTGACCGTACCGACGTAGGCCGAGGTCTTGAGCATCGTGTGCAACAGGTCAATCTCGACGCCACCGGGGCTGTCCGGATTGAACAGCACGTCGCCCTGGGCATAAGGATCCAGGCCGAGCACCTGGCAGTAGTAGTGGCGCCGGTTCGGGTTGGCCTCGTTCACCACGATGTTGTAGGCCGGATGAGGGTTGTGGATCATACTGACGATCTGGGTCTTGGCGAAGTGCGGGTCCGTCCGGAACTTCGGCCAATGGGCCAGGTACGCCGGAACCAGCCACGTGGGCCACTCATTGGTCTGGATCACCGTGGGATAGTAGTTGTAGCACCGCAGAGCCTCCAGGGCCCCCTCGGACAGCACCCGGGCCCGACGCAGCTTGTCATCGGCGGTGTCTCCCCCGTAGGGCCGATCCAGGTAGGCGGCGTTCTCCAGGTAGATCACGTCGAGGCGTGATCGCTTGCCGTGCTTGTACCGGGCCAGACGTGCACGCAGCAGATTCACGACCTGTGGCGAGGGCTCCACGTCCGTCGTCTGGGAGGCCTCGTCGAATCGGGGCAAATGCAGGCTGAAGCTGTGCCCATCGTATCGGGGTGCGTAGTTACTCAGGATCATCTGGCGGTCGCATTCGTACAAGGGGGTGACGATCACCACGTGGAAGCCCAGTTCACTGAGGACATCCGCGATGTCCGTCGTGTAGATACCGACGCCCCCTGCGGACCCACTGAACTTGGACTCGGGCGAGATCAGCGCGAGGGTGCCGATATTGAGCGATTGAAGAATATCGACGGCCGCCTGGACCATCTCCGTGGGGAAGCGCCCGGCCTCGTTGACCGCGATGCGCATCAGGAACGTGATCACCTGTTGTCGCCGCGTCGGGTCCGTCTCGCTGATCTCGCCCAGCAGGGTGGACAGCTCGCCAATGCCCCACCTGCGAGCACCGTGAATCCACGTCACCACCATGGCCATCAGCTCCCCGAAGCGACGAAAGCCCCGGCTCTTCCGGTCACAGGCCTGCCGAAACGCCTTGGCGACGTAGGAGTGGCGAATGCGGTCCTCCTTGCCGTATCGAAAGTAGCGAAGCAGCGAATCGGGGAGAATGTCCTTCTCGTGGACAGCGTGGTCGCGGTGGAGGATCTCATATACGCGCGTGGAGACGGGCGGCAGCACACCGCCGAATCCCAGTCGGCCCAATTCCTCGCCGGACCAGTACTCCTTGCGATGCGCCCGCATGCGCCCTTCCACGTTGTTGTACCGCTCCCGGAGCTCATAAATCACATCGGGCTCCAGCGGGCTCAGCGGTGACGCCTTCTCCGGAAGGGGCAGCGCGAAGTTGAACTCCCGCGCGATGGCCGCTTGTCCCTGGGGGTGCGGATCCGGGAAATTGAAGACGCACAACAGACATTCATCACGATAACAGCGCAGAAACGCGGCTATGCGGCTGTTGTGCGTTGGGATGGGGATCAGGGTTCCTTTGGTCAGGGCCGGGTGCACGTCCGCACAGTGATAAAGCCCTCGCAGATACGCCCCAAAACCCCTCAGCAGGGGGTACGCGGACAGGATGTGCTCCTGGGACTGGCGTTCCAGGGCCCAGGGATGGTTGAATCGGTTATTGACCCAGTGCTTCCAACATTCGGTGTAGGCCAGATCGAAGCGTTTTCGCGGGGAACCGGACCGGGCATCGGGGAGTCGGCTGATGTGGTACATCAGGGGACCGTAGCTGCTGAACACCAGAAAGGCGGCGGCGGGCCAGATCATATTCTGGTAGTTGCTGGCCGGGGCCTCTTCATCATGGCTGTTGAACAGGGACAGCGTCTGGCCGCCGCACTGGTTCCGGACCCGGGCCAGATACGCTAGATTGTCATTGAGCCCCATAGGACAATCGACGCCCTGACCGCTTCGGATGTTCTCCAGGTTCTTAATAATGGCGTTGTAAGGGATGGCTCCCGACTTGAGCATTCGGGTCTCATTGCCGTGCCACTGTTCGGTGTAGGCCAACAAGGCACCCGGGCAGGCCTTCTGAACCCGGTAGCAGATGTACAGCATGGCGATGTTGGGCTCCTCGCTGCCCCGCAGGTCAATCGGCTCAAAGCCGGGACGCGTGACCTCGCCGAAGAGTTTGGCCCTGCCGTCCAGGAGGTCATGCGTCGGGAAAACGGTGTCGAATCCGTGCCCGACGTCAAAGCGCAGGCCGAATCCCAGGCGGGTCAACTCCTGGCAGACCCCGATGAGGTGTTCGACGTTATCCAGGTCGCGCATGTTCACCATGAAACTGTCGCGCCACTCATCCCACTGACCGTCCCATCCGGCCCGACGCGTCAATCGGCCTCTGTCATCGGCGATGTAGACCGGCAGGTGCGGGGCATGATCCACGTTGGCTCTGGAGAAATGCGACACCACGCAGAGCAGCACCTTCATACCCAGCGCATGGGCTTTGTCCCGCAGACGGAGCAGGCCGTCAAGCCCTCCCATGTCGCGGCGCACGGCACGCCCATCCCAGATGGAGAAGACCGACGGGTCCGGCCCGGCTTCCCCGGCCCATCCCAATTCGAGCGCCCCCAGGGGGTAGATCCGCGTGTAGCCCTCGTCGCGGATATCGGGCAGCATGTCGGCGATCTCGTCGAAGGTGCCATACACGTAGGCGCCCGAGGCGTCTCGGACCGGGTTGAGCTGTTCGTCCAAGCGAAGGTTCACGGTGTCCGCATAGAAGCTGAGCACGCGTTGCCCGCGCTCGTCCGGCATCGACTTCAAGAGCCCGTGAGAATGCGGATTAAACCGTTCAAAGGCCCACGTGGCGCCGCCATCAAACGACACCTGAACGGCGTAATGAATCCAGCCGTTTCGCCGGGGCAGGAGCGTGTGAAACACGCGCTCACCCGGTGTGCTGGCCGACGCGTCGAGTGCCATGGCGAGGGGCTTCTTTCGGTGGCCGTTCACGGCCCAGAGAACCCGCGCCAGAACGTTGCGTGCGGCGATACGAAAGGGTTTCTTGACCGCCACACGAAGGGTGAACGGCTCGCCCCGGAAAATGGAACGATTCAACTGACTGGGGGGAAAGGAGACCGGCCGCTCCGTGAGCAGATCCTCCAGGATCTTGCTGACTCGAAGGCACACCGATCGGCACAATCCCTTGTGGGCGTTCTGCCAGTAATAAAGCGCGGCGTATAACAGCCGCAGAGATTCCTGTGGGGTCTGCTTGCGACGGATCCGAGCCACGAGTTCATCGATGGCCCCGTGGACGATGTGAAGGTTGTCCGACGTGAGCATACCGGCCAGGGACGACAGTGACCCGTGCTTGGCGTAGGCCTCCAATCGGTCCACCCAGGGACGGATGAAAGGACCATGATCGTGGAAGAGATCCGTACGAAGCGCGCCACGGGGTATGGAGACGCACGCCGACGGTGCCGCCATGGCATCGACCTTGTCCCGACGACAAAGTCGGATGACCTTGAGCACCTGCTTTCCCAATCGATAGCTGATCACCACCGCGTCGTCCTCGACCAGGAGGTGCCCGAACCGACAGACCCTGTACACACTGGGCTCCTCTGCGACCTGTGCTTCCGTACAGAAGTCCGGAATCCGACGCTCCAAAATGCCCTTGACCCGAGTCTTGTGACCCCGGGTCCCCTGGTGGCAGGCCTTCCAGATTCTGCCCACCGTACCGCTGGCGGCGATCCACTCCCAGAAGCGCTGCAACAGCAATAGTGTCTCCGCCTCCCTCAGCTCGGCGAGGCACGGCGTGGTGTTCTGGCCGTAATCACCTTGGTCTAGTTCACGGATGGTCGCCTCCAGAATACTCTGATGGGCATGCAGGAACTGAAGACTGTGCAGGCGGACCTGCGACACGTGATGCGTGGGATGGCGGGCGTGAAAAAGACCCGCTTCCAGAGCCGCCACAAGCAGGTCCCGCCCTTCTTTCGGATTCGCGGCGGCGCGGTCCAACACCCGTCGATTGAGCAGCAGATCATGCGGCCTTAACTGCACCATGATGCCGGGCACATCGGCGATTCGCAGACACAGGCTGGCCCCCACCAGGTCGTGGTAGAGATCTCGCGAGAAATTGCGAACGAGCCGGGCGGTACGCTCCATGCACTCCAGAAGAGCATCCGTGCCGGAATCACCGAGGGCAGAAACAAGGCGATGGCTGTCCTGCAACTCACAATGCCCCCGCCAGTCCAGGAAGAACCGCACCACCGTATCCATGTCTTGCTCCACCATTCGACGGCGGGCTCCTTTGCCGAAGTTGCCCCACGTGTCGTTGGAAGTCATAGGGTCGGGCAACGGCTCATTGACTCTATGCAACGGCCTCCTCGTTGTCAACGTGCTTACTCAAGGCCTCCGAAGCTCGGCACACGCCTCGTCGTACCGACGCATGCTCCAGGCCTCCGCAACTTCAGGATCGCCATCAAATGATGCTTGTTCGGAAGGCCGCCAGGAGTCCTCCAAGAGATCCCCGCAGACTTGGGCATGCCCGCCTATCCTGGCCGAAGCAGCAGTTCTTGCCCCGAATCTTCTTGCAAGATTGCCCGGTGGGATGTAAAGTAAGCGGGAATGTGTCGGAGCGTGTTCGCCGCGCGGAGTCAGCCCAGGCAGGGCGGAAACTCCTTACGGTGACCGAGAAGCCGGACGGCACGGGCGATCGCGCCGTGCATGATGGCTGGCGTCAAAGACGAGCCGTTCCGTTTTTTTTGTAAGTTCTTTGTTTTGAGTGTCTTGGGTCGGTGCCCGAGTGGCTAAAGGGGACGGGCTGTAAACCCGTTGGCGTGAGCCTACGGTGGTTCGAATCCACCCCGGCCCACTGGACTAATCTTGTCCTGAATCGAAGTTGGCCGTAAGTCTTTGAAATGAATTGAATTAGGCGCACCGGCAAAAGGGTGTCGCCTTTTCTGTTTCAAGGCATTTCGAGGCGTTTCTTGCAGACCGCGCGCCGCCTCCTGCACTTGTCGAGTGGTTCGTCCGCTGGGGACCGGTTGGAATCGGTTCCCTGTCAGCCCCTCTCGCAAGCCCACTGTCGATGCCGTCCACCATTTCCACGCCGTGAGGGCTCCATCCGGACGGGCCGCCGGGGTGGCCATGGCCGCGTCCAGTGCGGGCGGGAGCGGATTATCGGTCGGTCAGGATCGCTGTTTTGCGCCCAAGGCGGGCGGCGATTTGGCCGATATACGCACCGCGAAAAGGCGAGGTATCGGGCAAGCGTATGCGACGTGCGTTTACATTGATTGAAGTGCTGATCGTGTTGTCGATCATCGGCATCCTGGCCGCGATCATCATCCCCGAGTTCCAGGACCACGCCCAAAAGGCCCGAGAAACCACCGCCAAGGACAACCTCCGCATCCTCCGCGCCGCCATCGAACGCTACGCCGCCGAACACAACGGCGTCCCGCCCGGATACACCAACAACGACCCCATCCAGGGACTGGCGGACTATCCGACGTTCCGCGCCCAGTTGCTGGGTCCGACGGGATACCTCTCCGAGTTCCCGGAGAACCCCTTCAACGGCAACAACTACATCAGCCTGGTCGCCGATGGCGCGGCCATCCCCGAAGGATTGGGGGCCGGGGGGTATTACTATAAACCCCAGACCCGTGAGGTCGTGATCGACCACCTGGGCACCGACTCCGAAGGCGTGCCCTACCGCGAATACTGATCCCTGCGTCGTCGTAACAGGATGACGCCCAAGCCCAGCAGGGCCAGCGTCGTCGGCTCGGGGATGACATTCAGCATGATGTCCGGCATCGGAACCGGCCCACTGAGCAGACGTATGTCAGTTCCAAGGCCTAAGAGGCCTGTCGGGTCTGAAAAGGCCTGGATGTGGACTTCCCCCGAATCCTGCCCGACCCAATAGTACAGAGTCAGGATATCCTCCGTGACCGTCTCGCCCGTGCTCACGGCGTCGATCCAGTAGACATCGTAGTCATCGTAGGGCCAGGGGAACGGCCAGGGCCAGGGGATACCTGTCATATTGCGGAACTCCCACCCGATGTAGCCGCCCCAGCCAACGAAAGCAGGATTCACGTGCCAGTCCGTGAATCTGCCATCGGCGCCGCTGTCGGTAATGCCCCCGCAACGAATGCCGGTGCACAGATCCCCATCGGTGGCGTTCAGGACCATCGTCAATTCATCACCGGGCAGCACGTCGAGGGGGTTGCCCGTCCCGGCGCTGCTGCCGGTTACCTGCCACTCCAGTCCCGCCTGTGCCTGCAACGCGAGCAACAACGCCAAAACCAGAATCAATACACTCTTTTTCATGTCACGCCCTCCTCAGGCCCTCATAACCCATACACGGCGCATTGTACACAACCGGGCGGAATAGATCAAGAGGAGATTATTGGCCGCGACGCCTCGGCGCCGCGGCAGGAACCACATCCACTCTCGCGGTGGGCGCATAAAGAAAGGGTGCTCCCGCTGGGGGAGCACCCTCTTTGTGTCTGACTTTTCCGTGGTCGCCGGGTTATTTTCGACGACGCAGGAACAGACCGCCCAGACCCAGCAGCGCCAGGGTCATCGGCTCCGGAATCACCGTGAACGCAAGCTCCGGGACATCAGCAAGACCCGCCTGAGTGCGAATCTTCCCCGGCAAGCCCAGCAAGCCAGTCGGATCCGGCAGAGCGCTGATCACAACGTCGCCCGCACTGCCGGCGGTGTACTCGAGGACCAGGACACCCGCCAGAGCCGTGTCACCGGAACTGACGGCATCGATCCAGGCCCAGTCATCCGCATCCAAACCGGATGCAGGGGCGCCGAGGCTGTCCAACACGGCGTCGAAATCTGGGACTGACATGCCCGAGCTCTGCATGGCTGCGAAAGCCGGGGACACAGCACTACCTGTGAAAAACCCGTCAGCCCCATTATCGGTAAACGCACCGATCTGGGCGCCCGTGGTCGGGGTATCCGAGTTCAAGGTCAACGTCAGCATATCCCCGGGCATGATCTTACCATCTGCACCGGAGCCGCCTTCGATGACCCACTCCAGGCCGGCCGAGGCGTATGCCCCGAGCCCGAGAACCAGGGCCATCACTAACAGCTTCTTCATCATCGTTCTCCTTTCGATAACACTCTTGTTCGAACAATCCTTCACATGTGAAGTGTGTGTGTCAATCCAAATGGCTACGGCATGCAAGGTGCTTGGCCGATAATGTTCTTCGTGTTCAGCCAATGCTCCACGAGGACCGCGATATCCGTGGTATTAATTCTGTCGTTGGGGTCGAGGTCCATCCCGTCAACCCAGCCAGCCGCACCAGTAGGCGCCTGGCCGATAATGTTCTTGTTGTTCAACCAGTATTCCACCAGAATGGCAATATCCGAGGTGTTGATCCTTTCGTTGGCGTCAAAGTCACCCTTGCACGCGGGGCCACCTGTCGTCACGGCGACTTCGATGCAGCCGGCCTGCAAGTTGGACTCGAGGACGCTGCCCACGACGCCACTGTCCGGGCCGCGGAGCGTATCGGCACAGATCGTGGCCGTGCAGTCGGCACTGACGTTCAGCTCGACCAGCAGGTGGGGTCCGCCGTCGCTGGCAGGGGCCTGATTGCCAGCCTCATCCAGCACGCCGATGCAAACCGAAAACTCGCTGGCGGCCGCATCCAGGGCGCCGGCCTCGGTGGCCTTGGCCAGGGGGTGGCCTTGACCGACCTCGAAGTTACCCGGATTGGAGGCCGCATAGTCGATGTACGTGTTGAACTCGGGGTTCACGGCAACGACATCGTCCGGACCACACGTGGCGCCGTCACTGAGGCTGATCCGCAGGGCCACACCGCGCGGGTTATCGCCCGGATCGGCCGTGTAGTAGATCTTCAGTGAACCGTCGCCATCGGCGGTGAAGGTCACGGCCGCCATCGCCGGAACCGCCATCGCCAGCACCAGAAGTAACGCTAGCTTTTTCATACCACACCGTCCTTTCTCTCTTTCTTCCCTAACTTTTCTCACCGCAAGGCGCCACACCTTGGCGATAACAACTACGTCCGAAAACAAACAGAGCACGTGCGTCACTTCTGAAAATGAAATGTGGGCCGGTATGGATCACCCCGACTCCCCGCCGTGCTTTTCAGCGTACCTCCGTTTGGCTCACCTTCCTTCCGATATTCACGGGACACCAGCGGATTTCGCCGAATGTCCATGAGGGCATGATACCACTATCAACCCTGTGAAGGCAAGTTTTTTTCCGATTTTTTTCGCATTTTATTTGGGCCGTTCGGGCCCCGGCGGCGACCGATAATCCGCCCGGCGCCGACCCTGGTACACGCCAACCCGCCAAGGGACAGCATACCCATGTCGATAGCGGGCATTTTATCGGGAAAGGCTCATTCCTTCAAGCGGCCACCGTCGATATCATCAGCGGCATGTTGGGAATGTTTACAGGACGGATTCTGCTGGTGCGGGCCACCTTGCTGGCCACGGCCTTATTGCTCATAACTATTGGAATAATAAACATTTACGCGGCAGGTAACCCCGCCGATCCGGACCCGGCGGTCCGGCTGAGCGTGCCGGCCGGCCTCTGGAAAAGGCAGCTTGTCTTCGCCGTAGCCGGGCTGTTCTGCGCCGCGGCGGTAAACCTGTTCAGCTACCGGCGCCTGGGGCCCATCAGCTACGGCATCTACGCGGGCGTCCTGGGCTTGTTGGTCGTATTGCTGCTGGACAAGATCGTTGACATCCCGTTTGTGCCGGTCATCAACGGGACGCGACGCTGGATCCGCATTGGCCTGGGGGGCCATTCCATTCAGTTGCAGCCGTCGGAGTTCTGTAAGATCGCCTATATACTGGCCTTGGCCTGGTACCTTCGATTTCGCAGGAACTACCGGCGATTCAAGGGCCTGCTGGGGCCGTTCGCCCTGACGCTGCTGGCGATGGTGCTGATCCTGCTGGAGCCGGACCTGGGGACGGTGCTTTTGATGATGCCGGTGCTGTTCGCGGTGCTGTTCGTCGCCGGGGCACGGCTGCGACACTTGGGGATTATCGTTCTGCTGGCGCTCCTGGCCAGCCCGTTGTTCTGGGCCCACATGCGGTCATATCAGCGCATGCGGCTGTCCAGCGTGTTCTTGCAGAATGACTGGATTCGCGCCAAGGCTCTGGAGCATGAGCGACTGGCGCGGCTGCTGGCCGGGTCGCAGCGAAACGTTCGTTACTGGCACCGCAACCAGGGCTATCAGGTCACGCACGCCAAACGGGCCATCGCGTCGGGCGGGCTCTTGGGCCAGGGGTTCCGCCGCGGGCCGTATTTGCGATACGACTACAACGTTCGCCAGGGCGAGCCGGACGCCGTGCGGCTGCCCGAGCGGCAAAACGACTTCATCTTCGCGATCATCGCCCACCAGTTCGGCCTCGTGGGGGCGGTGATCCTGCTGGGCCTGTACGCCGTCTTTATCCTGTGCGGGGCGGAGATCGCCTGGCAGAACACCGAGCCCTTCGGGCGGCTGGTCGCGGTAGGGATCGTGGCGATGTTCGCCGTGGAGGTCGTGGTGAACGTGTCCATGACGGTCGGACTGATGCCGATTACGGGGCTCACCCTGCCGCTGGTCAGCTATGGCGGCTCCTCCCTGCTGGTGAGCATGATCGCGGTCGGCCTGCTGAACAACATCGGGCGGGATCGACCTTTCTCCATCGCGACCAGCCCCTTCGAGCACAAGGACATTCCGCCGGGCCTGTGAGCCCGCGACGCCTGCGGGGTAGCGGCGACCATCCCCGCACTGGCAGCCTGTTGAGAAAGTGTCACCCCGGACCCCGGATCGAGTCCGGGGCAGGCTTTGATCCGGGGTCCACGCTCGACATGGGGTGTGCTCTCTGCACGCAAAGCGTGGATTCCCGCTTTCGCGGGAATGACAAAAAGGGCCCGTTGCTGTGGACCGTACGGTTTTCAACGGACTACTATAGCGCCGCCAGTCCTCGTTCCAGGTCCGCGATGATATCCTCGGCGTCCTCCACGCCCACCGCCAGCCGAAACAGCGTATCGGTGATGCCCAGCGCGTACCGCTCCTTGCGGGGGTAGTCGTAGTAGCTGACCATCGCCGGGTGTGTGATGAGCGTTTCGACGCCGCCCAGGCTGGGGCCGATGTAGCACAATTGCAGGGCGTCGAGGAAGCGTTTCGCCCCGGCCAGATTGCCCTTGGTGACGAACGTGACGACCCCGCCGCCGCCGGCCATCTGCGCCGTGGCCACCTTATAGTGCGGGTGGCTCTCCAGGAAGGGGTAGTAGACGCGCTTGATCCGCGGATGCCCCTCCAGGTGCCGCGCGATGGCCAGGGCCGTTTCGTTCTGCCGGGCCACGCGCAGGGGGAAGGTCTTCAGGCCGCGGAGCAGCAGGTAGCAGCAGTGCGGGTCGATGGTGCCGCCCATCGACTTGTGCAGGTTTCGGATGCGGTCGATGAGCTCGGTGCGGCCGAGCACCGCGCCGGCCAGGATGTCGTTGTGGCCGGCCAGGTACTTGGTGCAACTGTGCAGCACCAGGTCCATCCCGAAGTGGAGCGGTCGCTGGTTGACGGGCGTGGCGAAGGTGCTGTCGATCAGTGTCAACACGCCGTGTCGCTGGGCGATCTTGCAGATCTTTTCAAGATCGAAGATGTTCAGGTAGGGGTTGGTGGGCGACTCGGAGAAGATGAACCGCGTGCTGGGGCGGATCGCCTTTTCGAGGGCGTCATAATCGCCGAACCCCACGATCGTGCAGTCGATACCGAACTGCTTGAGATACGAGCGGCAGAACTCGAGGGTCTTTTTGTAGCTGTCGTCGGTGATCACGATATGGTCGCCCGACTGGACCAGCGACAGGATCGTCGTGGTGATCGCGCTCATGCCGCTGGAGAACACGACGCAGTCCTCGGCGCCCTCCAGGTCGGCCAGGCGCTGCTCGGCAATGGTCGTGGTGGGGTTGCCGTAGCGGCCATATTCGTAGTGCCCCTTGCCGTGCCGGGTGTATTGCTCGATCTCGTGGCTGTCCTTGAACGTGAACGTGCTGGTCTGGATGATCGGCGTGGTCAACGAGTCGGCGAACTTGCGTCGATCCTCGCCCGCGTGCACCGCCCGCGTGGACAGTGCCTGGTCCAGCCGCTTGGGGGCCGGTCCTCGGTTTACCTTGGCCATCGTTTGCCCTGTTCCTGCATGGTTGGAGTCGATTGAAGTCCTGTCGTCCGGCGGCCAGGCTCCCTCCGCCGGACCCCATGATTCCAAAAGTCTGCCCTATGCCGGGGCTTATTGCAAGTCCCATCTCGCGGTGGCTTCCTGCGTCTGGGGGGCCGGATTCGGCGACTTTTTTACGCGCCAGTGCCATACAGTTGGCACTGTCTCAAATCCGAGCTTGCAGGGGCCGGCCGGTGTTCACGATAAAGGGGTGAGAGGCAATTGGCGCCTGCCATGTGACAACCACCGCGCGATAGCCGCGGGGCGTTCAAGGAGAAGGCCGGGCAGTTGATGGGTGGGGTGCCCGGCCCGTTTTTTCTTATCCGGCACGGCGATCCACCCCACGGCCGGGTCAGCCCGACGCCAGGGCCTCGACGTCGCTGACGGTCTTGGGGATGGGCGGGCCGAGGAGGCGGCAGCCGGTCTCGGTGACCAGGACATCATCCTCAATGCGGATGCCCCCAAAGTCGCGCCACGACTCCAGCCGGTCGTAATGGATGAAGTCGGCCAAGCGGCCTTCGGCCCGCCAGCGGTCGATCAGCGCGGGGATGAAATACACGCCCGGTTCGACGGTGATGACGAAGCCCGGCTCCAGGGCCCGCCCCAGCCGCAGCGAACGCAGGCCGAACTGGTCACTGCGCCGGATCGCGTCGGTATAGCCCACGTCATCCTCGCCCAGGGCGTCCATGTCGTGCACATCCAAACCGAGCATGTGCCCCAGGCCGCACGGGAAGAACAGGGCGTGGGCCCCTGCGGCGACAGCCTCCTGCGTATCGCCCTTCATCAGCCCCATCGCCTTGAGGCCCTCGGCCAGGTGTTCGCACGCCAGCCGGTGGATCGCTTGAAACTCAACACCCGGCCGAACCGCCGCGATCGCGGCCTGCTGGGTCTCAAGCACCAGCGTGTACACGTCCCGCTGCCGCGGGTCGAACCGCCCGCCGATGGGGATCGTCCGCGTGATGTCGCCGGCGTAGTGCTCCGGCGATTCGGCGCCGCAGTCGTGGACGGCCATCTGCCCGGGGCCAAGCGTATTGCCATAAAAAGGGTTGTGCAGGACCTCGCCCCGGACGGAAAAGATCGTCGGGAAGGCCAGCCGCCCGCCACACGCCAGGGCGATACCCTCGACGTGGCCGGCAATTTCCCGCTCCACCAGGCCGGGCCTGGCCTGCTGCATCGCCGCGGTCTGCATCCGCGCGGTGATCTCGACGGCCCGCTCGATATGGGTGATCTCCTCGGCACTCTTGATCGACCGCTGGGCGACCACGGCGGCGATGAGCCGGGGGCACGCCTGGGCCGCAACCTGGGCCGGCTCGGCGCCCAGCAGGTCCGCGAGCCTCAGGAGCGTGCGGGCCCGACAGGGCGGCACAAACCGGACGGGCCGACCGGCACGAACGGCCTCTTGCACGGTGCCCCGGAGCGCCTCAGAGGCCGCAACTTCTTTCATACCAGTCTGTTGCGCGCGCTCGTGCAGTGAGGGCCGCGGGCCGGTCCAAACGAATGCGTCCGGATCGGGGTCGTCGCCGTACAGGACCTGGGCTCCGGAATCCAGGTCCAGCGTGACGGCCAGTCCGGGCTCGTCGAGGCCGACATAATAAAGGAAGGTGCTGTCCTGCCGGAACGGGTACACGTTGTCGGCGTAGTTCATGGGGCATTCATCGTGCCCCAGGAGCACGACCAAACCCGAACCGACCCGTTCGGCAAGTCCTTTTCGCCGCGTTACATACGTCGTCGCATCAAACACCGGATGCTCCTTGTGCGTGCCGTTTGCTTACGGGGTGCCGTCCGCCTGGTCGGCGTACTGCCTCCATACGTCCTCATCGGCCAGGAACGGCAAAAAGACCCCGCCGATCACCGGCCGGGCGCGGAAGCCCCGCACCTTGGCGGTGCTGGTGAAGTACCAGTCGCTGAACGGCACCCGGTCCGGCGACTCGTGGGCGAAGCGGTACAACGGCACGATGAGCTTCTCGAAGTCCGCCCGCGTCTCGGTCAGCGTCGCGCACCACACCAGCCAGTCGCTCTTGGTGAAGTCCGCCCGGTTGTCCAGCGGCAGACCGTAGGCGTTTTGCGTCTTGAGATACCAGGCCACCTCCTTGCGGGCGATCTTTGGGTCGAACAGCCCCAGCCCGAGGATGCGATCCCACACGAGGTTGTATTTCATGCTCCACGTGCCGGGCTTGTCGAAGGCCAGCCGGTAGTGGTCGCCGTCGTCGGCCATTGTCTCCCACTGCTGGGCCATGTCCTTGGCCGCCGCGCGAAAGCGCTTGGCCTCATCCGGCTTGCCGACCCTGTCGCACAGCATCGCGTAGGCGCCCAGGGCGTTGATCGCCTTGATCGACAGGTTGCAGTTGTGGGCCAGATGGCCGGTGAAATCGTCGGTGCAGAGCTGGTTCTCCGGATCGCGCCCCTTGTCCAGCAGGTATTCGGCCCAGCGGCTCAGCAGGTCCCAGTACCGCCGGGCGAAGTCGGTGCGTCCGGAGGCCTTGGCGCCGGCCGCCACCATGAGGATCATGTTGCCACATTCCTCGACGGGCATCTGACTTTCCATGCGGAGCCGGCCATTGCGGTCACGGCCATAGGCCTGGCCGTTGCCCTTGGGGTAGGTGCCGACATCATGCGGGGCGAAATCGTAGGGCCAGTCGTCCGTGCGGGCGTATTCGAAAATCGGCGCACACATCCCCTCCAGCAACATCGGATTGAACAGCGCCAAGAAGGGCGAGGCCGGGTAGGACACATCCACCGTGGCCATGCAGCCGTTGGAGAAGCATTCCTTATGGAAGAACCACGGCTCGCGGCCATCGGGCGACTCGACGATCTTGCCGCCGGCCCAGACGTGCCGATACGACAGCGCCACCAGCCGGGCGTATTCCTCGCCGCCGATCCGTCGGGCGTCCTCCAGCAGCCTGGCGTCGAATGCCTGACCGGTACGTAACGCCTCGTCTCTCGAGCGGATGCACGCCGTCAGCATGGGGACAAAGCCGCCATAGGCCCTGGCGTACCAGGGGCGTAGCTTCTGGCCCAGGAACTCGATGCTGAACACATCGTCGTAGGCCAGCGTGATCATGCCCGTGCGCGGCCGCGCGGCGTCCACGTCCAGGCTCAGGGTCGCCGCGATGACCGGCCAGTCATCATCGGCGGGCCGGGGCATCCGCGGATCATCGCTCTCCGGAAGCCCCTCGCCCCGGACGAACCGCTCCCGGACATTGTGCGAGGTCACCGCGAGGCGATGGTCACCCTCCGTGGGCACGCCCACGTAGAGATAGCCCCAGTCAATCCGCAGATTGTCGCCGGCCTTTTCGAGGATGGGCTGTTGGGCCGAGCCCATCAGGGCGAACCGCGTGCCCGCGACGGGCTCTTTGAGCCGCCGCCAGACGATCTGCTGCCTGGGCTCGTTGACCACCCATTCGCCCGACGCATCGAAGTGAAGGTCCACCTTGTGCGGCGATTGGTCCGTCGAGGTGACGCGGCAGATCATGAACGTAACCGGAGCACTGAGCCGATCCACGTCGTCCGGCAACATCGGCGTCGTGAACTGCACCTGAAGCTCCACCGGTCCGGCCTGGAATGTGTAGTGCGTCGCGGTCGGGCGCAGCTCCAGATGCGTCTGCTCGGCCGCCGTGGGGCACACCACATCGGGTCCCATGAAGCGGTACGCCCGGCCATCGACGCGGATCATGCCGGCCATGGCCTGCACCGCGCCGGTCCAGTGCACCGGCCATGAATCGTACAGCCGGTCGCTGAAGGACCAGACGCTCGCGTAGGGGTCCATCGTCACCAGCGGCACCGCCGGCGGACGAAACGCCTCCATCTGGGCCGCGTGAACCGCTCCACACAGAACCAGCATGGCCAGGATGACCTTGCCACAGGAACGACAGCTCTTCATCTTGCAGCCTCCGAACAGTGACACAACGCATTGATCGCACGGGATATCCCGTGATGCACCCTTTCACCGCTGCGACCGCCCACCGGCCCTGATCCCTGGGACGACGATCCCTAAAAAACGCCGCCCACGTAATCGTCAAAATGATTGAACTCGGCGTTCTCCAGGTATGTTCGAGGCCGGGCGACAAAGGTGCAGATGTTGTCCACGAGGAAGTAGTGCTTTTCCTCCTCGCGGGCGAGCTGCTCGAAGATCCGCCGTTGCTCGGGCTTGTCGACCTCGCCGGCCTTCTGCAGGTAGAAGTCGTGGCTTTCCTTCTCGATGTCGCGGGCCTTCTCGTAGAGCTCGATCTGCCCCATCTCGCCCTCCCAGCGGCCCGCCGCCGCCTTCATCTTCTCGAAGAGGCCCTTGGCCTCGTGCAGGAGGGGCGTCTCGGCGACCTCGGTGGACGCCTCATGGCTCATGCGGTCCACGATCTGGAAGTGGGCGGCCTCTTCGTCGGCCAGCATCGTGAAGATCCGCCGCAGGCCCTCGTGGGGCGCCTTGGCCGCCAGGTCGCGGTAGAAATGCTCGCTGTAGGCCTCTTTGTCCTTGGCGAAGTCAAAGATATTCATGCGTTACCCCCTGCCTTTGTACGATTGTCATCCGCCGCACCCGTGCGCGGTCTCGGTGCTCTCTTTACGTTGCCATGATGATAGAGTGTTCGCGCCCGAACGGCCAGAAGAAAAGGACCCTCGCCGCAGGGGCGGGGCAAACCCCCAACACGCCGCGTTGCCAAGAATCCAAGCCCGGCTGCCGGGAACTGTGTTGGAAACCGGCCTTGCGGCATTGACGCCCACCGCAAAACCTGCTCTTATAGATACTGTCGCCCTGATCACTCTAGCCGAGGTGGAACACAGACATGCAATGCCCGACGTGTTCACGAAGGCTTCGCAAGGTCCATTCGCGTGGGCATGTGGTGGATACTTGCCCGGCCTGTGGCGGCGTGTGGCTGGAGGCGTCCGAGTTTCCACACTACGTGACGGAGGTTTCGCAAAGCCGGGCCCTCGATCCGGAACCGCCGACGTTGTTCAAGCCGCGCAAGGGGACAAACCTGTATGACCTGGACGAGGCCCAACGGATGTGCCCCCAGTGCGGCGCGGGCATGCGTAAGCTCAACTACGCCGTCGACTCGAACGTCATCCTGGACAGGTGCCCCCAGTGCAGGGGCACTTGGCTGGATTGCGGCGAGCTGGCCCGGCTGGCCGCTCACCTCCGGATAGATCCCCGCGTGCGGGCCGTGGGGATCAGCCTGATCAAACAGCAGAAGGAAGCCCAGGTCTGGAAAGATCTGGCCGACGCCTGCCATCTGATAAGACGCACCGCTTGGGTATACGGGCCCCGCATCGTCCTGCCGCTGGGTGACGATGTGCGCCGTGAGCGGTTTCCCGTCGTCACCGTGTCCATCATTGCTTTGTGTGCCGCGATATTCCTCCTTTTCCCAGACGTCGGGTTTTACGACACCTTCGGGGCTGTGCCGGCGAATCTGTGGAGGGTGGGGACGGTCACATCGATGTTTCTCCACGCGAACATCCTGCATCTTCTGGGTAACATGTTTTTTTTGTGGCTGTTCGGAGATAATGTCGAAGATCGGCTGGGTCGAATCGGCTTTCTGATCTTCTATTTGAGCAGTGGGATTGTGGCCGTGTTCCTCCATACGATTTTCAATCGAGGCTCGGAGGTGCCATGCATCGGGGCCAGTGGCGCCATCTCCGGCGTGATGGGCGCTTACTGCGTTCTGTTTCCGTCGGCTCGTATAACGACCTTCTTCGTTTATCGCGTGATATACATCCCGGCCGTGCTATACCTGGGCCTGTGGTTCATGCTTCAACTTTACTGGGCGATACTGTCCACCGCCGGGGTGGGGTCCGACATCGCCTTCTTCGCGCATGTCGGCGGCTTTGCGTTCGGTGCGGGCCTGGCGCAGGCGATGAAGAAGCGATCATGTGCGCGGAAGCCGGCCAACGCGTAGCCGGTAGCGACTGTCTTGGCGGTCAAACCATTTTTGGCTTTCATTCTCATTCTTTGCCACGAGGGGCTTAAGCAGCGTGGACTACTTCCGCATACAAGCCACCATCGCCGTCATCTTGGCCTTGCCGTTTTTAAGCAAATGCACATAGAACGCGAGGATAACCGGATTGCGCTGAATGGCCACGAGCGTCGTCCTTTGGCCCTGTGCACGCATGCCGTACGTCTCCCAAAGCGACCGCCACGCCTATGGGTCTGTTGAAAAGGCCTTCTGTTTGTCACCCCGGACTTGATCCGGGGTCCAGATTGGACACAGGATACATTCTCCGCGCGTAAAGCGTGGATTCCCGCTTTCGCGGGAATGACATGCATGGGCGGTGTTGTTGATTGTGCGTTTTTCAACGGACTGCTTTGTACGAACGAGGGGTTGCCTTGGAGCCAGAATATCCGGAGCTCGCACCAGGGGTGCCTGGATGAGTTGGGGCGGCACACTGTTGAGAATGCCGGAAGGACGGCATCGAGGTAAACGTTTTTCGCGTGGGTTGACAGGCGTCGACGCAGTGGCGTATCATGGATGGCCGATCCGCGGCGGAGGGCACGTTCCACGATGTCGCTGCGCGGTGCCCGCGTGTTCGCCATGCATCCGCCTCGGCGAACGCCCGCGCGCCGCGGACGAAGCGAAAACCACAGATGTCACGAAAGGGCTCGATCATGCGACAGAAAACCGCCATCACCGCCGTCACACTCGCGATCGTCTTCGGAACGCTTCCCGGCTCGGTCGGCTGCGCCCAGGCCGTCATGCAGGCCACGGCCCTGCAATGCGAATACCACACCGACCCGCTGGGCATCGACGTGGCCCATCCGCGACTCAGTTGGGTCGTTCTGTCGGATGAGCGCGACCAGGAGCAAACGGCCTACCACGTCCTGGTCGCCAGTCGTCGCGACCTGCTCGACCGCGACCAGGCGGATCTGTGGGATTCGGGCAAAGTCACCAGCGACCGGACCGCCCAGGTCGCCTACGCCGGGCGGCCCTTACAGTCGCACATGGAGTGCTACTGGAAGGTCCGCGTGTGGGACCGCCGCGGCACCCCCTCGCCATGGAGCACCGTCGCCCAGTGGACGTGCGGACTGATGGAATCGAGCAAGGAATGGACGGCCCGATGGATCGGCTTCGACGCCTCGCGCAACCGCGAGGCGATGCAGTTTGACCTGTCGTTCGAGGGGGCCTCGTGGATCTGGTACCCGGAGGGCAACGCCGCCCAAGCCGCGCCCGTCGGCAACCGCTACTTCCGCAAGATGTTCACTCTGCCGGCCGACCGCAAGGTCCGTCGCGCCACCTGCGCCGCCAGCGGCGACAACAACTACACGCTGTTCGTCAACGAGCGGCGCACCCGCGACGGCGCCGACTTCAAGACCGCCGCGGCCTTCGAGTTCACCGACCGGCTCCGCCCCGGAAAGAACGTCGTCGCGGTGCAGGTCACCAACGTGGGTGATACGCCCAACCCCGCGGGCTTTCTGGCCGTGGTCAAGATCGAGTTCGAGAGCGGCCCGGCGATGCGCCTGGTCACCGACGGCACGTGGCTGGCGTATAACAAGGACAGCGACGACTGGATGAACCTCGACCGTGACACGGGCGACTGGAAGCCGGCCCAGATCGTCGCGCCCTACGGCGCGGGCCCGTGGAGCACGATCAACATCAGCAGCACGACCCTGTTCCTGCCGCCGGCGCAATTCCTCCGCAAGGCGTTCAGCGTCGCCAAGCCGCTTCGCCGCGCGGTGCTGTATGCCTCGGCCCTGGGTGATTACCAGGCGCATATCAACGGCCGGCCCGTGGGGCGGGATTACTTCACGCCCGGCTGGACCGACTACAACATCCGCGTCTACTACAACACCTACGACGTGACCGAGCAGATGCAGCAGGGCGACAACGCGATGGGGGCGATCCTGGCCGACGGCTGGTACAGCGGCCACATCGGCTGGCAGCACATGCGCGACCACTACGGCAAGAATCCGCGGTTCGCGGCGATGCTGCGGCTGGAGTACGCCGACGGCTCGACGCAGACCGTGGTGACCGATGGCTCGTGGAAGGCGGCCACGGGGCCCATCCTGGAGGGCGACTTCCTGATGGGCGAGACGTATGATGCGCGGCTGGAGATGCCCGGCTGGGCCACCGCGAAATTCAACGACCGCGATTGGAGACCCGTCGACGTGACGGAGCACATTGAGGCCAAGATCCAGGCGTATCCCGGGGCCCCGGTGCGGGTCTTCCAGGAGATCCGCCCCAAGAGCATCAGCGAGCCCGAACCGGGCAGGTACGTCTTTGACATGGGCACCAACTTTGCCGGGTTCGTCCGGCTGCACGTCCAGGGCCGGCGCGGCCAGCCGGTCGTGTTGCGCTTCGCCGAGCGGCTCAACCCTGATGGGACGATCTACACGACCAACCTCCGTGGCGCCCGGGCGACGGACACGTACATCTGCCGCGGCGAGGACCTGGAGACGTGGCAGCCGCGGTTCACGTTCCACGGCTTCCAATACGTGGAGCTCAGCGGCGTGGACGCCAAGCCCTCGCTCGACACGATCACCGGCATCGAGCTGACCAGCGACACGCCCGTGGCCGGCAGCTTCGTCTGTAATGACGAGGTGGCCAACCAGCTTTACCACAACATTTGCCAGACGCAGCGGTCCAACTACATTGACATCCCCACCGACTGCCCACAGCGGGACGAACGGCTGGGCTGGACCGGCGATGCGCAGGTGTACGTTCGGACGGCCACCAACAACACCGACGTGGCCGCGTTCTACACCAAGTGGCTGACGGACCTGGAGGATGCCCAGGGGCCCGAGGGCGACTTCCCCGACGTGGCGCCGCGCAAGGTGGCCACCGGCGGCGGCACCGCCGCCTGGGGCGATGCGGGGACGATCTGTCCCTGGACGATCTACCAGATCTATGGCGACAGACGGCTGCTCGAAGAGCACTACGACGCCATGGCCCGCTGGGTGGAGTACTGCAAGAAGAACAGCAAGGACCTGTTGCGGCCCGCCCAGGGCTACGGCGACTGGCTGAGCATCAAGGCCGATACGCCCAAGGACGTGCTGGCGACGGCGTATTTCGCCTACAGCACCAAGCTGACCGCCCGGGCGGCCGAGGTGCTCGGTCGCGATGAGGACGCGGTCACGTACAACGCCCTGTTCGAGGACATCCGGGCCGCGTTCAACAAGGCCTACGTCGGCGAGGACGGCCGTATCAAGGGCGACACGCAGACGGTGTACGTGATGGCGCTGGCGTTCGATCTGCTCGATGAGCCCCAGCGACGCGCGGCGGAGAAGTACCTGGTGGACAACATCGCCGCGCGGGATTGGCACCTGTCCACGGGCTTTGTCGGCACGAAGGATCTGATGATGACGCTCTATCACATCGGGCGGCTGGATGTGGCGTATCGGCTGTTCCACAACGACACGTTCCCGTCGTGGGGCTTTTCGATCCGACACGGCGCGACGAGCATCTGGGAGCGGTGGGACGGCTGGACGCCGGACAAGGGCTTCCAGGATCCCGGCATGAACAGCTTCGCGCACTACAGCTTCGGCGCCGTCGGCGAGTGGATGTTCAAGACCATCGGCGGGATCGACACCGAGGAACTGGCCTACAAGCGGATTCGCATCCGCCCGCGCCCCGGCGGCAAGATCACCTGGGCCCGCGTGAGTCACAAGAGCATCCGCGGCCTGATCGCGACGGATTGGAGGCTGGAAGGCTCGCGCTTTGTGCTCCACGTTGCCATTCCGGCCAATACGACGGCGAAGGTGTATCTGCCCACGGATCAGCGGCATGCCGTGTCTGAAAAGGGTGGGTTTGAAGGCTGCCGTTTCCTGGGTCTCGAAGACGGGTCGGTCGTGTACGACGTCGGCTCGGGCCGGTACGAATTCGTCGCGGAGGGCGTCAAACCGATCCCCATGGCCGAGTAGATCGGCGTGGGATCAAGTGGTTCGCTAACACTGTGTTGAAGAACCCTCAGGCCACGACCACAGGCTTCTCTCGTCATTCCAGCGGAAGCTGGAATCCACGCGGGGCGTGTGGAAAACGCCTTCCTCGCAGAGCGTGGATTCCGGATCAAGTCCGGAATGACAGAAAGGGGGCCTTCTTCAACAGGTTGCTGAGGGAGAGTTGATGCCGAGGGTCATGCCTCGTCGGTGGATTCGAGCGGCGATGGTGCTGCTGGTGTGTATGAGCACTGGGGTCGAGGTGTGCGGATCGGGTGTGCCTCTGTCCGAGGTCATCGGCGTGACGCACGTCAACGGGCAGTATCACCTGACCGAGAAGGACTTTTTGAACGAGGGCGCGGACCAGATCCTGGCCCTGGGCTCGCGGGTGATCAAGGTCTGGTTTCATAAGCCGGCCCAGTCCTATCCCTACAACTCGGACTGGCCCGAGACCCCGACGCTCGTGGACGTCGCCCGTTCGCCGTACTATCGTTCTCTCTTCGCCAAGCCGTTCAAGACGTACATCCTGATGGTGTTCTCGACGGGCCGATACGAGGGTTATTTTCGCCAGGGGATGACCGAGGCCCAGAAGGCCGATGAGCGACGGCAGTTTCGCGAGCTGACCGCGTATCTCCTGCGGACCTACAAAGACACGGGCAAGACCTTCGTGCTGCAGCACTGGGAGGGCGACTGGCTCATCCGGGGCGGTTTCGACGCCGCCAAGGATCCCGAGCCGGTCGCGATCCAGGGCATGATCGACTGGCTGAACGCCCGACAGGAGGGGGTGCGCCAGGCCCGCGGTGAATGCCGGGTGACGGGCGTGCGGGTTTACCATGCCGCGGAGGTGAACCGGGTGGTGGACTCCATGCGCCACGGCAAGCCGAACCTGGTGAACCGGGTCCTGCCGCATACCGCGCTCGATCTGGTTTCCTACTCGGCGTGGGACGCCGTGACGGCCCATTATGAGACGCCGCGCGTGCTGTCCGAGGCCCTAGACTTCATCGCCGCCCACACGCCCGACAGCCCGGACTTCGGCGACAAGAACGTGTACTTGGGCGAGTTCGGCATGCCGCAGAATGAGTTCTCATCCGATCAGGTCCACACGTGCATCACGAACGCCGTGCGGACCGCGCTGGACTGGGGATGCCCCTACATCGTTTATTGGCAGGTGTACTGCAATGAGCTGGCCAAGGGACAAGGGCCCGCGCCGGTGACGAGCAACGACGCGGTCCGCGGATTCTGGCTTATCCGGCCGGATGGTTCGACGACGTGGACGTGGGATTACTTGCACGGGCTCTTGAATGCGCCGGACACGCCGCAACCCGCTGAAACCCCTCCGCCCACCCCGTAGGGATGGCGCAGCGGAGGATACGGTGGTGTTGCCGTGTCCTGGGGCTTGACGCGGCAATGACGCGAGATGATCGAATTGGGAGAGGACAGGCCATGCCAAAGGCACGTGGCAACACGATGACGAGATCCTGGCGGTGGGGGCTGTTATATCTGTGTATACTCACCGGTGTAATCGTGGCTGATCGGCAAGTCACGTCCTTCTGTGACGATTGGCGGTTCACGAAGGGCGACCCGGCCGACGCCGCGGGGGTGGAGTTCGACGACTCCGGCTGGCAGCGGGTGCGGCTGCCACACGACTGGGCCATCGCCGGGCCCTTCAACCCCGATGAGAACGGCTACGCCGGCAAGTTGCCCTGGCGAGGCGTGGGCTGGTACCGCAAGACCTTCCGGCTCGAGGCCACCGATGCGGGCCGCCGCGTCTACTTTGACTTCGACGGCGTCATGGCCTTCCCCAAGGTCTATGTCAACGGACAACTCGCCGGCCAGTGGGATTACGGCTACATGTCCTTCCGCGTGGACGCCACGGACCTGGTCCGCTTCGGCGGGGATAACCTCATTGCCGTCCAGGCCGACACCCGAGAACACGGCACGCGATGGTATCCCGGCGCCGGGATCTATCGCAAAGTGACTATGGCCATGTGCGACCCCGTGCACCTGGGTCACTGGGCCACATTTGTGACGACGCCCGAAGTCACCGACGACCGCGCCACGATCCGCGTGGAGTCCATCCTTGAAAACCACACCGCTCAGGCGGCGAACGTGCACGTGGAGTTGGCCGTCCATGATCCCGAAGGGCTGCGGGTTGCGCGTCTTGAGGCCGATTTCAACAGCCCGGCGGGCAAGAACGGTCCTGTCAATCTGTCGGTCGTGGTTCCGCGACCCCAGCGGTGGGACGTGGACGACCCGAAGCTTTACCGGGCCCGGTTGACGGTCCACCGCGACGATGAGGTTCTCGACCACGAGCAGATCGCATTCGGCATCCGCACATTGGCGTTCACGGCCGACGATGGATTTCACCTCAATGGCCGGCGCGTGCAACTGTACGGCGTCAACCTGCACCACGACCAGGGCCCGCTGGGGGCGGCGTTCTACCCCCGGGCGATGGAGCGGCAATTGCGGATCATGAAGGACATGGGCTGCAACGCCCTGCGCACCAGCCACAATCCCCCGGCGCCGGAGGTACTCGAGTTGTGCGACCGGCTGGGTATCCTTGTCTGGGATGAATGTTTCGACAAGTGGGACGCCACCGCCGACCGGCTGCGCGGAGTGGACCTGGTCGAGCACAACCAGCGCCAGCTCGACAACCTTGTCCGTCGCGACCGCAATCATCCCTCCGTTGTCGTCTGGTCCATCGGTAACGAGATCGCCGACGTCGAGAGTAACCGCGGCGGTCGGGCCCGCGAACAGGTGCGGGTATTGTCCGACTACGTGCGATCGCTGGACCCGACGCGACCGGTGGGCATGGGCTGCTACATCCCCTCGGCGGTCGGCACTCGCGTCCTGGAATCGCTCGACTTGACCGGGTGGAATTATGCCCGCCGCTACGCCCCGTTCCGCGAGTTGTTCCCCGACAGGCCCATTGTGTACAGTGAGTCGGCCTCGGCCTTGAGCACCCGCGGGTTTTACGAGCTGCCGCTGCCGACCGTCAAGACGGACTACTCCACCGCACTGCAGGTGGATTCCTACGACTTGAACGCCGCCCCGTGGTCGGACATCGCCGATGCCGAGTTCCTGCTCATGGAGAAGGATCGGTTCGTTGCCGGTGAGTTCGTGTGGACCGGCTTCGATTACCTGGGCGAGCCGACCCCGTTCGGCCAGGAGGCCCGCAGCTCGTATTTCGGCATCGTGGACCTGTGCGGGATGCCCAAGGATCGATTCTATTTGTACCGCAGTTATTGGCGGCCGGATGCGACGACGGTGCACATCCTGCCACACTGGAATTGGCCGGACCGGCTGGGCAAGAACGTGCCCGTTTTCGTCTACACCAACGGCGACTCGGCCGAGTTGTTTCTGAACGGCAAAAGCCTGGGTCGCCGCACGAAAGGGCAGGTCCCGCCCGGGCCACAGGACTTTGCCCGGGGCCGGCCGGCCCTCGCGGGGACGAGCCAGTTGAATGAAGGCCACGTGGCCACGCGTGCCAACGACGGCGACGCCCAGACGCGTTGGTGCGCGGCCGATGGCCAACCCGAGCAATGGTGGCAGGTGGACCTTGGTCAGGTGCGGCTGATCCGCTGCATCGCCGTCGAGTTCGAGCGGGAGGCCAAGAATTACGGCTATGCGATCCAGGTCTCCACGGATGCATCATCCTGGACGACGCTGGCCACCAAGACCACCAGCCGTGAGCCTCAGTGGGGCGGCTCGCGCGAGCAGTTCCACGAGGTGGACGCCCAGGCGCGATACGTGCGGATCGAGTTCTCCGGCCTCCAAGGCGGGTCGTGGGCCAGCATCCGCGAATTCGGTGTCTATTCGGAACGGGTCGAGTCAACGTACTACGAGCCAACCTACCGCTACCGACTGCGCTGGAACGAGGTGACGTACGAGCCGGGTGAACTGAAGGCGGTGGCCTACAAGGATGGCCAGAGGATCGGCGAGGCGACCATGCGGACGGCCGGCCCGGCGTCGGCGATCCGGCTGACGCCCGACCGCACGGACGTTCACGCCGATGGATGGGACCTGGCCTACGTGCTCGTGGAGGCCCTCGATGACAACGGTACGGTTTGTCCGATGGCGGACAACATGGTCCACTTCAAGCTGGAAGGCCCGGCCGATATCGCCGGCGTCGGCAACGGCAATCCCCTGTCGCTGGAACCCTTCCAGGCCGACTATCGCAAGTTGTTCCATGGCAAGGCCATGCTCATCGTTCGAACGCAGCCGGGCCGCGGCGGCACGATCCGCATCACCGCCACGGCCGACGGCCTGGAATCCGCAACCGTTACTCTGCAAGCTCGGTGACCCATGAATACACTTTGTCCGGCTCGTTGTGGGCTTCGTCGTCCGTTGGCCAATACCGTAATGCGGTTGGCGTTCCTGCCGCTTGTGCTCGCCTGTGCCGTCTCGGTTCAGGCGCAACGGCAGATGGAGTACCTCGACCGGGGCCTTGTCGCCGTCCGCACGGCGGCGGACCGCGTCTTCCTGAGCTGGCGGCTGCTGGCCGACGACCCGGCCGACATCGCCTTTGACGTGTTTCGGCTGGATGCCCAAGGTGATCGCGTCAAGCTTAACCCGCAGCCGCTTCGGGAGGCGACGTGCTTTGTCGACGAGGATGCGCCGAGCAGTTCGTCCGTTCGCTACCTCGTCCGGCCCCGTGGCGATGCCAAGCCCCCTGCGGACCACGCCGTACAGCCCTGGACGGACGAGTTCCTGACCATCCCGCTAGAGACCCCATCGGGCTACCGGCCCAACGATGCCGCGGTCGGCGATTTGGATGGCGACGGGCGTTATGAGATCGTCCTGCATCAGGCCGGACGCGGACACGACAACGCCCACGCCGGCCTCACCGATCCGCCTATCCTGGAGGCCTACACCCTCGACGGCGATATGCTCTGGCGAATTAACCTGGGGCGCAACATCCGGGAGGGGGCCCACTACGTGCCCTTCATCGTGTATGACCTGGACGGCGATGGCCGGGCCGAGATCGCCTGCCGCACCGCCGACGGCACCATCGACGGCGCGGGCCGGGTCATCGGCGACGCCCAGGCGGACCACCGCGACGCCCGCGGCTATATCCTGACGGGGCCGGAGTACCTGACGATCTTCGACGGCGCCACCGGGCGGGCCCTGGCCACGGCCGACTATCTGCCGCCGCGGGGCCGGGTGGAGGACTGGGGCGACAGCACCGGAAACCGTGCCGACCGCTTTCTCGCCTGTGTCGCCTACCTCGACGGCGAGCGCCCCAGTCTGGTCATGTGCCGCGGCTACTACACCCGCAGCGTGCTGGCCGCTTGGGACTGGCGGGATGGGCGGCTCCGTCATCGCTGGACGTTCGACAGCGACGATGGCCGAGCCGATCACCGCGACTACCGCGGGCAGGGCAACCACGGCCTGTCGGTTGCGGACATTGACGGCGACGGCAAGGACGAAATCGTGTACGGCGCCTGCGTGATCGATCACGATGGGTCGGGCCTGTATACGACCGGCCTGGGCCACGGGGATGCGATGCATCTGTCCGATATCGACCCGACGCGGCCCGGCCTGGAGGTCTGGGGGATACATGAAAGGCCCCGCCATGCGCATGGGGCCAACCTGCGGGATGCGGCGACCGGCCGCGTGCTGTGGGGCCTGCCGTTGGACGACCCCGGCCGGGGTATGGCCGCCGACATCGACCCGCGATACCCCGGCTATGAGTGCTGGGCCAACTCCTCCGAGGGGCTCTATGACTGCAAAGGCACCCATATCTCGAGGGCCAAGCCCCGCTCCTGCAACATGGCCGTCTGGTGGGACGGGGATTTGTCCCGCGAGCTGCTCAGCGGTACGGTGATCACCAAGTGGGATGCCCCGGCCGGGCGCGAATCCGTTATGCTTTATGCCGAGGGTTGCGCCGCCAATAACGGCAGCAAGGCCAACCCTTGTCTGGCGGCGGATGTGCTGGGTGATTGGCGCGAGGAGGTTCTGTGGCGCACCAGCGACAACCGCGCGCTGCGACTGTACACCAGTACAATCCCCACGGAGCATCGGCTCACGACACTGGCGCACGATCCGGTTTATCGGCTCAGCGTCGCCTGGCAAAACGTCGGCTATAACCAGCCCACACAGCCGGGCTTTTATCTCGGCACCGGGATGAGCCGACCCGACCCACCGGCGATCCGCGTGCCGGCCCCGCCAGGCTCGGCACCCTGAACCGGGCGTGCGAAGCGATCCCGCATACGATACAATGGCTCCCTGGCCGGGAGTGGACGCCTCGCCGATCCGCCCGACCCGATGCGGATCAGACCGATCAGTGACCACATGCAGAAGGACTGACCATGCTGAACAAGGAACGCAATCCCGTGGGATACGCACCTCGGCTGGGGCTATTGGGGGTGGGTCTGCTGGCGGCCATCGCCGTGGCCGGACCCATGGACCGTTATGATGTGGTCTGGACGGCGCCCAGCCGGGACGCCTCCGGGTCGATGCCTCTGGGGAACGGGGACATCAGCCTCAACGCCTGGGTCGAGCCGAGCGGCGATCTGTGCTTCTACATCGGCAAGACCGATGCGTGGGGGGACAATGCCCGCCTGCTCAAGGTCGGCAAGGTGCGGGTGAGCCTGCGTCCCAACCCGTTCGACGGGGCCGCTTCATTTCGCCAGACGCTGCACCTGGAGACGGGTCAGATGATCGTCGAATGGATGCCCCAGGACCAGACGCAATCGGCCACGGTCTTGCAGGTTTGGGTCGATGCCCACGAGCCCGTGATCCACGTCATGGCCGAGTCGCCGACGGCGATCCGCCTGGACAGCCACATTGAGCTGTGGCGGACCGCGCGGCAGGAGCTCACGTCCCTGGAGGTCAGCGACGTGATGACGAATTGCCCGGCCCCACTGCGGGAGCGCCTGGGCCCGACCATTGTGGAGCCCGACACGGTGTTGACCGAATTGAGTCCCGGACGCATCGGCTGGGTGCACCACAACAGCAAATCCATCGGCCCGGAGCTGACGATGCGGATCCAGGGGCTGGACGACTATCCTCTGGCCGATCCGCTGCTGGGCCGCACGTTCGGGGCGGTCATCACGGCCGACCGGGGCCGACGCCTCGACGACCTGACGCTGACCACTGAGCCGGGCCGATCACAGTACGTGCGGGTCTTCGTCCTCACCGATCATCCCTCCACGCCCCGACAATGGCGGACGAAGGTGGACCGGCTTATCGAACGCGTCGAGAGCACCGATCCGGAGGCGCGACAGCGCTGCCACGAGCAGTGGTGGCGGGACTTCTGGAACCGAAGCTGGGTGCACATCCGATCCAACCGGCCCGAGCCCGGCCCGCCGCTGGTGGGGCGCAATGATCACCCGGTTCGTATCGGCGTGGACCAAGACGGCGCCAATCGTTTTATGGGCCAAATCGGCCGCGTCAGCATCCTGCGCTGCGCCTTGTCGCCCGACCAGGTGGCCGACTTGGCCAAGGGGGACAGGCGTCCTCTTACCCGACCCGATGCGGTGGGCACCTGGACGGATGTGCCCGTCGGCAAGGTCCTAAAGACCGTTACCCACGAGGACTTGGCCGGACCTCTTACAATCGAGGCGTGGGTTCGGCCGGAGCGGATGCCCGCCTCCGGCGGGCGGATCGTGGATAAGACCACCCCCGGCCAGGACAACGGGTTGCTCCTGGACGCCTATCCGGGCAACGGCCTGCGGTGGATCACGCCCATCGGTCACATTCAGAGTAAGGATGGCCTGTCGCCGGATCGGTGGCACCACGTCGCCGTGACCAGCGACCCCGCCTCGGGCACGCAGACCCTGTATCTCGACGGTGAGGCGATCGGCACCCAGACCGTGGACATGGCCGACCCGGCGTTCATCGTGTCGCGGGGGTATCAATTGCAGCGTTACATCAACGCCTGCGCGGGTCGGGGCCGCTATCCCATCAAGTTCAACGGCTCGATCTTCACCGTTCCCTTCCCCGGCGCGCCGGGCGACGCCGACTACCGCCGGTGGGGACCGGGTTATTGGTGGCAGAACACCCGCCTGCCCTACATCGGCATGTGCGCATCAGGCGACTTCGACCTCATGGAGCCGCTCTTTCGCATGTATGCCGACGAGGTCCTGCCCCTGTGCGTGCACCGCACGAGGAAGTATTGCGGCCACGACGGCGCCTTCATCCCTGAGTGCATCTATTTCTGGGGCGCGATCTTCAGCGAGACCTATGGCTGGACGCCGTTTGAACAGCGCCGGGACAAGCTGCAAGAGAGCGGATGGCACAAGTGGGAATGGGTCTCCGGTCCCGAGCTGGTCTTCATGATGCTGGACTACTATGACTACACTCGCGATGAGAGCTTTCTCAAGGACAAGGTGCTTCCGGCCGCCCATGAGATCCTGACCTTCTTCGACCGCCACTACCCTGTGGGATCGGACGGCAAGCTCATCATGCACCCTTCCCAGGCGCTGGAAACCTGGTGGGATTGCACGAATCCCATGCCCGAACTGGCCGGCCTGTGGGCGGTGACACAGCGACTGCTCGACTTGTCCGAACGCCTGACCCCCGCTGGGCAACGGACCTTCTGGGAATCGCTACGCAAGAAGCTGCCACCGCTGCCCACGCGCAGGGTCGACGGTGTTGAGATGCTTGCCCCGGCCGAGAAGTATGACCTCAAACGCAACATCGAGAACCCGGAGCTCTACGCGGTCTTCCCGTTCCGGCGGGTGGCCTTCGAGAAGGACAATCGCGATCTGGGCATCGAGGCCCTCAATCATCGCTGGGATCGGGGCCACAGTGGATGGCGACAGGATGACGTCTTCATGGCCTACCTGGGGCTGGCCGATCAAGCCAGGCAGTACGTGGTGGCGCGGGCCCGCAGCAAGGACGAGGACTCGCGATTTCCCGCCTTTTGGGGCCCCAATTATGACTGGGTTCCGGACCAGGATCACGGCGGTATACTGGTCAAGGCGGTCCAGGCCATGTTGCTGCAGAGCGACGGGCGGAAGATCTTCCTGCTTCCCGCCTGGCCCAGCGGGTGGGACGTGGACTTCAAGCTGCACGCACCCAACAGGACGGCCGTGCGGGCCAGCCTGAAAGACGGTAAGATGGTTCATCTGGAAGTGAATCCCCCGAACAGAAAGGATGATGTTGTCACCCCGAAATAGAAAGGACAGGTCATGAATAAAATGTGGCCACGCCACGGGATCGTATGCAAGGCGGTTGGACTGTTGCTGTGCCTGGCGGGCTTCATCTGTCCGGCGGCGACCTATGAGCCGACGTGGGAATCACTGACCCAGCACCCGGTACCCGAATGGTTCAAGGACGCCAAGTTCGGCATCTACGCCCACTGGGGCGTCTACTGCGTGCCGGCGTACGGCAACGAATGGTACCCGCGCAACATGTACCTGCAAGACAGCGACGTGTACAAGCATCACGTCCAGACGTGGGGCGACCCCTCCACGTTCGGCTATAAGGATTTCATCCCCCTGTTCAAGGCCGAGCACTTCGACGCCGAGGAGTGGGCCGAGCTTTACGAGCAGGCCGGGGCGAAGTTCGCCGGGCCCGTCGCCGAGCACCATGATGGGTTCAGTATGTGGGCCAGCCGGGTCAACTGCTGGAACGCCGCCGACATGGGCCCCAAGCGGGACGTGGTCGGCGAGCTGGTCCGCGCCCTGCGCAAGCGCGACATCAAGATCATCGCCTCGTTCCACCACGCCTACAACTTTCAGGGTTACTACACGGCGAAGGAGGGTTGGGATACGGCCGATCCCAGGTATGCCGACCTGTACGGCCAGCTTGCGCCGGAGGTGGCCCATCGCCGCTGGCTGGCCAAGCTCAAGGAGGTCATCGACGCCTACCAGCCCGATCAGATCTGGTTCGATTTCGGTCTGGGCAAGATCCCGGACGATTTCAAGCAACAGATGGCCGCTTACTACTACAACCAGGAGCAGGCCTGGGGCAAACCCGTCATCATTACCCGCAAGAATGACTATCTGCCCGAGGGCGTGGGCGTCCTGGACATCGAGCGGGGCAAGATGGAAGGCGCGGCCCCGTTCCTGTGGCAGACGGACGACTCCGTGGCCACGAACACCTGGTGCTGGACATCGGGCATCCACCTCAAGAGCGCTGAGGAGCTTGTCCATGAGCTGATCGACATCGTGAGCAAGAACGGGGTATTGTTGCTGAATGTCTGCCCCAAGGCCGATGGAACCTTCCCCGACGATCAGAAGGCCCTGCTCCGTGAGATCGGGGACTGGCTGCGGGTCAACGGCCCGGCCATCTACGGGACGCGCCCCTGGACGATTCACGGTGAGGGGCCGAATCTTTACGACCGTGGCCGCGGCCTGGGCGGGACCGCTCAGGGACAGGTGGAGTTCACCAGCGCCGATGTCCGCTTCACGACGCGGGACCAGCGGCTGTATGCCATCGCACTGGGCTGGCCGGAGGGGCCCATGACCCTGGAATCGCTGCGGGTGGAGAAGGCCGCGCCCGACGCTAAGGTGCGGCTGTTGGGAAGCAGCGCCCGCGTTGATTTCCGCATTGACGACCAGAAGCGGATGACGCTGCTGCCGCCGAAGCTGGATGCCGATGCGCGGCCCTGCCGGCATGCCTTCGCGTTCGAGTTGAGCGGCTTTACGCTGGCGGTCGATCCCTTCGCCCTGCCCGGCGCGGTGACGCTGGCCGCGGACAAGGCGGTGCTCAATGGCCGACAGATCCGAACCGAGGAGCGGGGCGACCGCACCAACATCGGCTTCTGGGATCGGCCCGACGAGGATGTGCACTGGCTGGCCCGCATCGAACGGGCCGGACGCTACACGGTGCGGGCGGAGCTGGCCGCGGCGGCCGGCGATTCACGGTTGACCCTCAGCGCCGGCCGCGAGAGCGTCACGTTCACCGCGGCGCGCACGGCCACTTGGGATAATGCCCGGTGGGTTCCCGTCGGCACCCTCGAATTCGACGGGCCGGGCGTGTACCACGTCATCCTCCAGCCCACCGATCCGGCGGGCTGGAGGGCCGTCAACGTCTGGCAGGTCCAACTGGCCCCGGACAAATAGCCCCGCGCCTGCGCGAGATGCCCCTATCCGGAGAAGTGAAAGACGATGAATGACAAAATGACGCCACAGAAGCCGGCGACAATCTGCCTCCTGATCGCACTGGGACTGTGCTCGGTCGCAAGAGCCGACGTCCGCGATCTCTACAGCGATACGTGGGTCGCCACCGATGCCCTGGGCCGGTCGCTGCCGAGGCACGACGAGTGCGGACTGCCCCGACCCGACAAGTTCATCGGCATCTTCTACTGGACTTGGCACACGCAACACGGCGTGCGCGGGCCGTTCGACGTGACCCGCATTCTGGAGGAGAACCCCGATGAGCCCCGCTGGGGTCCGGTGGGCGCGGCCCATCACTGGGGCGAGCCCGAGCTGGGATACTACATCTCGACCGACCGCTACGTCATCCGCAAGCACGCCTCCATGCTGTCCGACGCCGGCGTCGATGTCATCCTCTTCGATACGAGCAATCCGCCCTTCACCTTCAAGGAATCGTACATGGCGCTGTGCGACGAGTATCGCCGCATGCGCCAAGAGGGCAACCCCACGCCGCAGATCGCCTTCCTGACGCCCTTCGGCGATCCGCGCATTGTCGTCCAAAAGGTCTACGAGGAGCTCTATGAGCCGGGGCTGTACCGCGAGCTATGGTTCCCGTGGAAGGGCAAACCGCTCATTATGGCCGACCCGGCGGCGATCCAGGATGAGCGGATTCGCGAATTCTTCACGTTTCGAAAGCCCATCCCTTCGTATTTCACCGGCCCCAGCGGCCCCCATCAGTGGGGTTGGCTGGAGGTCCACCCGCAGCACGGCTTCTATGATGAGCACAACCGCGTCGAACAGGCGACCGTGGGCATCGCCCAGAACGCCGTCGGCAATGAGTTGGCCATGATGAGCCACAAGGCCGGCGCCATGGGCCGAAGCTGGCACGACGGCGCCAGGGATACCCGACCGGATGCGGTCCACCTCGGGTTGAACTTCGTCGAGCAGTGGCAACGCGCGTTCGAGCTGGACCCGTCCTTCATCTTCATCACCGGCTGGAACGAATGGGTGGCCGGGCGTTTTCTCGAATGGTATAAGTACACGACCGAGGACAGCCTGCATCCCGATGCCCTGTTCGTCGATCAATACAATCACGAATACAGCCGCGACATCGAGCCCATGCGGGGCGGGCACGGCGACAGCTACTATTACCAGATGGTCGGCTTCATTCGGCGCTTCAAGGGGGTCCGGCCGCCGCCGGCGGCATCCGCGCCGAAAACGATCACGGTGGATGGCCGGTTTGACGACTGGACCGATGTGCGGCCGGAGTACCGGGACACCATCGGCGACACGCTGCACCGCGATCACAAGGGCTATGGCTCGACGCACTACGTGAACACGACCGGCCGCAATGATTTCGTGGTGCTCAAGGCCGCCTGCGATTCCCGGAACGCGTACTTCTATGCCCAAACGGCCGAGCCGATCTCACCCTGGTCGGATTCCAACTGGATGCTGTTGTTCATCGATGTCGATCAGGACCCGGCGACGGGTTGGCAGGGGTACGATCTTCGAGTGAACCATCCCGTGGTGGATGCGCACCGGACGACCATCGAGCGATACGCGCCCGACAAGGGATGGACTGCGGAGGGCTCGACCGAGTACCGAGTGGACGGCCGGCACCTGGAGTTGGTGATCCCGCGATCCATGCTCCAACGGCCGAACGGGGCAGGCGGCGGAGGCTTTGATTTTCACTGGGCCGACAACGTTCAGGCCCTCGATGACATTGTGGAGTTCGGGACAAATGGCGACAGCGCCCCGAACCGCCGGTTCAACTACCGGTTTGAGACGCCGGCTCCGATGCACGCGGCGCGTTCCATTATCCCCGCGAAGCCTGGAGGCAGGCCCGTCGAACCGGCAACGATGCGGCGCATCTACGAGCAGGTCAAGACCCCCTACAAGTATGGGGTCATTCTGAAGGGTCCGGCGGGCCAGAAGGTTGATTGCCCCGCCGTGTTCCGCCATGGCGGCGCGTGGTACATGACGTACATTATCTTCGACGGCAGCGGTTACGAGACCGCCCTGGCCCGCAGCGAAGACCTGCTCCACTGGGAACCCCTCGGCAAGATCCTTCGTTTCCGGAAGAACACCTGGGACGCGATGCAGGCGGCCGGATACGTCGCCCTGCAGGACACCGCGTGGGGCGGCGGCTACACCGTGCAGAAGCACGATGACCGGTACTGGATGTCCTACCTGGGCGGGGCCCTGAAGGGCTACGAAACCGACCCCCTGGCCATCGGTATCGCCAGGACATCCGATCCCACCCAGCCCGTGGAATGGGAGCGCCTGCCTGAGCCGGTGCTGTCCCGCGATCAGCCGGATGTACGCGACTTCGAGTCGTTGACCCAGTACAAAAGCCACATCATCCACGACGCGGATCGCACCCTGGGCTATCCGTTTGTCATGTTCTACAACGGCAAGCCCGACAGCGGCTATGAGCGGATCGGCATGGCCGTCAGCCACGACATGCGCACCTGGCTCCGCTACGGCGCCGAGCCGGTCATCGACAACGGCAGCGGCATCAGCGGCGACCCGCAGATCACCCGCATCGGCGACGTGTGGGTGATGCTCTACTTCGGGGCGTTCTGGCGGCCCAAGGCCTTCGACACGTTCGCCTGCTCCTACGATCTGGTCCACTGGACGCGGTGGACGGGGCCGGACCTGGTGGCGCCGTCCGAGCCATGGGACGAGACCTACGCCCACAAGCCCTGGGTGATCAAGCACAACGACGTGGTCTACCACTTCTACTGCGCCGTCGGCGACCAGGGCCGTGTTATCGCCTTGGCCACGTCGAAAGACATGAAAGGACAATAGACACGATGTCACCTCAGACCCACTCAGGCCGCTCGCTGGCCATGGTCGTCGTGCTGGGGCTATCCGGGGCCGTACACGCGCAGGTCCCCACGGGCCTGATGTGCGAGCTGCTCTCCGATCCCGGCGAGACCGTGATCCACGATGCCCGACCGGACTTCACCTGGATCGTTCCTTCCACCATGTCCGACGACCGCCAGACGGCGTACCGGATTCAGGTGGCCAGCACGCCGGCCCTGCTCGACGCGGGAACGCCGGACGTGTGGGATTCGGGCCAAGTGAACAGCAGCGCCTCGGTGTACATCCAGTTCGGCGGCGAGCTACTGAAACCCGGCCGCTCCTACTGCTGGCGCGTCCGCACCTGGAACCGCGATGGCCAGGCCAGCGGCTACTCAGAGGTCCAGACTTTTCGCACGGCCCCGGACCTGAACACCTATGGTACGCCGCGCCGGCCGCTGGAGGTGCATCGCATCCCTCCGCGGACGATCGTTCGCAAGGGGCCCGAGCACTGGTTCGTCGACTTCGGCCGTGCCGCCTTCGGAACCCTGGAATTGACGCTTGAGAGCACGGAAGCGAGAACCATCGAGGTGCACCTGGGGGAGAAGCTCATCCGCGCTGAAGAGATCGACCGCCGGCCCCCCGGCACCATTCGCTATCGCCGAATCGAGTTGCCCGTCGAGGCCGGAGCGAAGACCTATCGCGTGGTCATCCCCCCGGATCGGCGCAATACCGGACCGGCGGCCATCAAGATGCCGCCCGACTTGTTCGAGGTGCTGCCCTTCCGTTATGCCGAGGTCACCGGCTGGTCAGGGCCTTTGGAGGCGGAGGGGCTCACGCAATTGGCCGTCCATTACCCCTTCGACGATGACGCCGCGACCTTCGCCTGCGATGACCGCATCCTCAACGCGGTTTGGGACCTGTGCAAGTACAGCATTCAAGCGACCAGCTTCTGCGGCGTCTACGTCGATGGCGACCGCGAACGGATCCCCTACGAGGGGGACGCGTACATTAACCAACTCTGCCACTACGGCGTTGACCGGGAATACGCCCTGGCCCGTTACACTCACGAGTACCTTATCACGCACCCGACCTGGCCCACCGAGTGGATCCTCCACTCGGTGCTCATGGCCTGGGACGACTACCTGTACACCGGCGACCCCGAATCCATGGCGCACTACTACGAGGACTTGCGGGCCAAGACGCTGCGGGCACTGGCCCGTGAGGATGGGTTGATCTCCACGGCCCGGCCGCAGAGCCGCGAGTTTCTGCGATCCATCCACATCGACCGCGCCATCCGCGACTTGGTCGATTGGCCGCCGGCGGCCTTCACCCGAAACGGCCTCTACGGTGAACGCGACGGGTACGACATGCGGCCGGTCAATACCGTGATTAATGCCTTTGGCTACCGGGCTCTGGTGTGCCTGCGGCAGATCGCCCTGGCCCTCGGCAAGCGGGAGGACGCCGCCGAGCTGGCCGGACAAATCGCCACGATGCGCCGGTCATTCAATAGCACCTTCTTCGACCCCGATCGCGGCGTCTACGTGGATGGCGAGGGCGCCACGCACGCCGCCCTGCACGCCAATCTCTTTCCCGTGGCGTTCGACCTGGTCCCCGAAGATCACCTGCCCGGTGTCCTCGATTACGTGGAATCCCGCGGCATGGCGTGCAGCGTCTATGGGGCGCACCACCTGCTTGACGGCCTTTACGCCGCGGGGCGGGAGGACTACGCCCTGTCGTTGATGACGGCCATGCATGATCGGAGCTGGTTCAACATGCTCCGGACCGGCTCGACGGTCACGCTGGAGGCGTGGGACTGGAAGTTCAAGAACAATCTGGACTGGAACCACGCCTGGGGTGCGGCACCGGCGAACATCATCCCGCGACGGTTGGTCGGCGTCGAGCCGCTCGAACCCGGTTGCGGCCGCATCCGCATCCAGCCCCGGCCGGGCCGATTGCGGTGGTTCCACGCCAAGGTCCCCACGATCCGCGGCCCGGTCGTCGTCGATTTCCATCGAAGTCAAGGCCGGTTCGTTCTGGAACTGGACCTGCCCGGCAACCTGATCGCCGAGATTCACCCGCCCCTCCCGGACGATGGGGATGGGCTTCTGATGCGTCTCGATAGTCGACGGTCCGCCGCCACGTCAAGGAGGGGCGTCCTGACGCTGGGCTCCGGACGGCACCGCGTCCACTACGGTGTGCCGCGGCAGTAGCGGTCGCGCCGTGCCTCAGTAGCGGTAATGATCCGGCTTGTACGGCCCCTCGACAGGCACGCCGAGGTACTCGGCCTGCTTGGAAGTCAGCGTCGTCAGCTTGGCCTCCAGCCAGGCCAGATGCAGCCGGGCGACCTCCTCGTCCAGCTTCTTCGGCAGCGTGTACACATCGGGCTGGAGCTCCTCCGTGGCAAGCATGATCTGGGCCAGGCACTGGTTTGTGAAGCTGTTGCTCATCACAAACGAGGGATGTCCCGTTGCGCACCCCAGGTTGACCAGGCGCCCCTCGGCCAGCAGGATAATCGACCGGCCGCTCTTGAGGGTCCACTGGTCGACCTGCGGCTTGATGTTCTCGCGGCGGCATTCGGGGGTCTCGTACAGGTACCGCGTCTCGATCTCGCTGTCGAAGTGCCCGATGTTGCACACGATCGCCTCGTCCTTCATCTGCTCCATGTGCTTGCCGGTGATCACGTCGCAGCAGCCGGTGGCGGTGATAAAGATGTCGCCGATGGTGGCCGCCTCGTCCATCGTCGTGACCTCGTAGCCCTCCATGACGGCCTGCAGCGCGCAGATCGGGTCGATCTCGGTAATGAGCACGCGGGCGCCGAGTCCCCGCATGGACTGGGCGCAGCCCTTACCCACGTCGCCATAGCCGCAGACGACCACCACCTTGCCGGCGATCATGACGTCGGTCGCCCGCTTGATGCCGTCGGCCAGTGACTCGCGGCAGCCGTAGAGGTTGTCAAACTTGCTCTTGGTGACCGAGTCGTTGACGTTGACCGCCGCGAAGGGCAACTCGCCCGTCCGGGCCAGTTGGTACAGCCGATTCACGCCCGTCGTCGTCTCCTCCGAAACGCCGCGCAGGGCCTTGGCCACGCGCGTCCACCGCTCCGGGTCGGCCTTGTAGCTGGCCGCCAGGCGGTTCATGACGATTCGGAACTCGGGGTTGTCATAGGTCTTCTTCAGCAGGGCGGGGTTCTTCTCCACCCGCATGCCCTGCGTGACCATCAACGTGGCGTCGCCGCCGTCGTCGACGATCATGTCCGGCCCGGAGCCATCCGGCCAGGTCAACGCCTGCTCGGTGCACCACCAGTAATCCTCCAGCGTCTCGCCCTTCCAGGCGAACACGGCCGCCGATCCCGCGGCGGCGATCGCGGCGGCGGCGTGATCCTGCGTGCTGAAGATGTTGCACGAGGCCCAGCGGACCTCCGCACCCAGCTCCACCAGCGTCTCAATCAGCATCGCCGTCTGGATCGTCATGTGCAGCGAGCCGGTGATCCGCTTGCCGGCCAGGGGCTTGCTCTTGCCGTATTTCTCACGGGTGGCCATCAGCCCCGGCATCTCGTTCTCGGCCAGTTTCATCTCCTTGCGGCCCCACTCGGCCAGCGACAAGTCCGCCACCTTGTACGGCAGCGACGGATCGATCGGCTTCACCTGCCCGGCTTGCTGCGTCGTACCCATTCCGCGCGTTCCTCTCGTTTTGACAATCATTCTCGAATGTAGACCCGTTACATGCACCTCAGGCGAGTCCCCGCCGTGAAGACTACGTATAACCGCTCCCCCGCCCCATGACAAGCGAAAGTCGCAGGATCGCGGCTCGCAGGCCTTTCGAGAGGTCGCGCGGCACCGCCAGCGGCCCCTTCGATGGGAATCGCACGATCGGGACGCAGGCTCGGCAGGTGCGAGCACCTACCCGCCCGATCGCCGCGGGGGCGGATCCTCATCGACGTTGAGGGCGGGAAACCACCTGGCCAGCCGGGCCTTGACCGAGGCGAACGCCGGATCGCCCGCCAGATTCTTCCACTCCAATGGATCGGCATCATGATCGTAGAGTTCCTCGCTGCCGTCCGCATAGCGGATCAGCCGGAACCGCTCATCCCGCACGGAGTGGTTGTCCTTGCCGTGCGTCGTCAGGGCCGGGCGCTCCCAGGGGACCTGTGGCTCCTTCAGCAAAGGCACGAGGCTTGCGCCTTCGAGCCCGGCGGGGGGCGGCAGACCACACAGCTCGACCACGGTGGGGTAGATGTCCATCAGACTCGCCGGCCGGGGACAACGCTGTCGCGGCCGGGTCATCCCGGGGGCGACGACCACGAGAACATTGTGCGTGGCCTCCTCCCACAGGGCGAACTTGCGCCAGTGGAGCTTCTCGCCCAAGTGCCAACCGTGATCGGACCACAGGATGATGATCGTGTTGTCCGCATACGGACTGGCGTCGAGCGCATCAACCACCCGGCCGACGCACTCGTCCATGAACGCAATGGAGGCCAGGTATCCCTGCACGGCCCGGCGCCACTGGTCGTACTTGAGGACATTGGCATGGTCCTGCCGCCGGGCCATCTGGCGTCCCGCCTCCGGCACATCGTCGAGATCGTCGGCATCGACCTGCGGCAGGGTGATCTTCTCCAGCGGAAATCGATCGAAGTACTCCCGCGGCACATACCACGGCAGATGAGGCCGATAGATGCCACAGGCCAGGAAGAAGGGTTTGTCGTGCCGTCGCCGCAATTGGTGACAGACCCAGTCGGTCACCTGCCAGTCGCCCATTTCGGTCTTGTCGACGTCGAGAGGCCCCCAGTCAAAGTGGGCCGCTCTCGGAATGCCGTTCAAGGGGCGATCCGGCGGCATCGGGTCCGGCGGCTGCGGGCGGGTCAGGCTTGGCCAGTATTCGTGCCAACTGGCCGGGTCGGGAAATGCGCCGTGAAAGATCTTTCCGCTGCCCGCGACGTGGTACCCGTGCGCCATGAAATGCTGGGGCAGGGTCACGGCCTCCTGCAAGACCCGGCTGCGACGCCACGGTTGCGGGTTGTGATAGACGCCGGACGTCGAGGGCCGGATCCCAGTCAAAAGGGCCGCACGGGAAGGATTGCAGGCCGGGGCGGCACAATGAGCGTTGGTGAACAACACCCCCCGCGCGGCCAGGCGGTCGAGGTGGGGGGTTTTGGCATCCGGATGTCCGCCCAGGCAGCCGATCCAGTCGTTCAGGTCATCGATGCCGATGAACAAGACATTTGGGTGCTGCGCTGACATGGCCGCCCATGAATAGGCCCGACCTGCGGCCATCGCCGCCGCCCCCAGCCCTGCGCGCTTCAGAAACGCTCTTCGGTTCATGATTCGCCCCTTCGCTCAGGTTCGTATCTGGCCGGCCGATCAGGCCCAAAAGAGGCCTGTGGGGAGTTACGTTCCCTTCATCAACTGGTCCTCGAGTTCGCGGGTGTCGCCGTAATGGGCCTTGAGTCGATACAATTCGGCCGTCAGTTCCTGGCGGACCTTCGCGTAGGCCGGATCATCGATCACGTTATGCAGCTCCAGGCGGTCCTTCTCCAGGTCGTACAGCTCCCAGGCGTCGATGTCGTGATAGAAGTGGATCAGCTTGTAGCGCTGGGTCCGAATGCCATAGTGCCGCTTGACCATGTGCACGGCCGGGTATTCATAGTAGTGGTAATAACACGCCGACCGCCAGTCGTCGATGCGCCGGCCCCGCAGCAGGGGCGCGACGCTGCAACCCTGCATGGCCGGGGGAACATCGGCCCCGCAGGCGTCCAGGATCGTGGGCGCAAAGTCCAGATTCATCACCAGATCCTTATTGACCGAGCCCGGCCTGACGACGCCCGGCCAGCGGACCGCCAGCGGCATGCGATAGGACGGCTCGTACATGAACCGCTTGTCGAACCATCCGTGGTCGCCCAGGTAGAACCCCTGGTCGGATGTGTAGACCACCACCGTCTTCCCGGCCAGGCCCTTCTTGTCAAGCCAGTCCAGCACCCGCCCGACGTTGTCGTCCACCGACGCGATGCACCGCAGGTAGTCCTTGATGTACCGCTGGTACTTCCAGCGGACCAGGTCCCTGCCCTGCAGGTTCGCCTCTTCGAAGGCCTTGTTCTTGGGATCGTAGGCCGCGTTCCAGGCCTTCTTTTGCTCCTCGGTCATGCGGGCGGGCGGACCGGTGAGCTTCAGATCGTGCGGGGTCAGATGCTGTGCGACGGTCATCTCCTGCTGCCGGGCCGCGTCGGACCGTGTGGCGTAGTCGTCGAACAGGGTCTCGGGCTCGGGAATCGTCACGTCGTCGTACATCGTCAGGTGCCTGGGACCCGGCTCCCAGCGGCGATGGGGCGCCTTGTGGTGCAACATCAGGCAGAAGGGCCTGCTTGCATCCCGCCTTTCGAGCCACTCCAGCGCCCGGTCCGTGACGATGTCCGTCACGTAGCCCTCGTAGCGGGTGCGGCGGCCCATCTCGATCATGTCGGGGTTGTAGTATTGGCCCTGGCCCGGCAGGATGTTCCAGTAGTCAAACCCCGTCGGATCGCTCTTGAGATGCCACTTGCCGATCATGGCCGTCTGGTAGCCGATCCGCTGCAGGATCTTCGGGAATGTCTCCTGGCTGCCGTCGAAGCTTTGGCGGTTGTCCAGCACGCCGTTGACGTGGCTGTATTTGCCCGTGAGCACGACCGCCCGACAGGGCGCACAGATCGAATTGGTGCAGAAACAGTTGTCGAAGCGCATCCCTCCGTGGGCGATCCGGTCCAGGTTCGGCGTGGTATTGATTCTGCTCCCATAGCAGCTCATGGCGTGCGACGCGTGATCGTCCGTCATGATATAGATGATGTTGGGACGCGAGGCGTCGCTGGATGAGGCGCCCGAGACGGTGCGACCGACCGTGCCGACCGCCGCCAGCCCCATGGCCTTCAAAAACGTCCGCCGATTCAGGTGTTGGCGATTCATAATTTTCTCCTGGTAAGAACTCATTGTGTGTCTTGTCGTGCCCGACCCCGGTGCGCCGTTCATTCGTAGTCCCACTTGAGAACCCACGGATCCTTGGTGCGCTCCTGAAAGGTCCGCAGCCGGCCCTTGAGCCGCTCGAGCACATCACGATAGGCCGGGTCGTCGGCCACGTTGTGCACCTCGTGCGGGTCGTTGTCCAGATCATACAACTCGAACGCGGGCCGATGCAGATACACTTCAACGCGCCGCTTGCCGTACAGGGGCGACCCGCTCTTGAGAATGGCCTGCCACGTCGCCGAGGCCTGCAGGTCCGAGGCGAACGGATACGGCAGCCCGTGCGCGATGTTCCAGATCAGCTTGAATCGCCGCTGGCGTACCACCCGCATCGGGTAATACATCGTGATCTCGTGGAACGTGTGCGAGGCGTAGATCTCATCCCAGCCGGTTGCGTGCTCCTGGTCCAGGACCGACGCGAACGATCGCCCGTGAAACGCGTAGTCCTTCGGCGCGGCGCCGCACAGATCGAGAATCGTCGGCGTGATGTCGGCATAGTTGACCATCGCGTCGGTGACGACGCCGGTCTTCTTGGCAAACGGGTTTCGCACGACGCACGGCAGCCGCATGCCCGGCTCATACAGCGTGGTCTTGGCCCCCGGAAAGGCGATGCCGTTGTCCGACAGGTAGAGGACCACCGTATCCTCCCAGTGCCCCGTCTGGCGCAAAATACGCAACAGCTCCAGCAACCCCTTGTCGGCCCGCTCCACCGAATCGTAATACCTGGCGAGTTCCTGGCGACACTCGGGGATGTCCGGCAGGTAGGGCGGCACGATAACGTCCTCCGGCTTGAAGGTGTCCCCATCCCGGCGGAAGGGCCGGTGCGGCTCGGTGGTGCAGAAGTACAGGAAGAATGGCCGCTCATCCTGCGCCGCGATGAAGGGCTTGCAGTGCTGGGCCCCCTGGGCGGGGGCGCCGCCGCCAATGACCTGCTGGAAATGATAGACCGGCTCGGGTGCGACGTGGTACTTGCCCCATCGGGCCGTGCGGTAGCCGGCCTCGGCCAGCAGGTTCGGCAGCGACCGGACGTGGTCGAAACTGCTGAAGTGGTGATACGCGTGTTCGTGGCCGTATTGCCCATTATAGTGGTTGTACAGGCCCGACAGGATCACCGAGCGGCTGGCGCTGCACGAGGCGGTCGTGCAGAAGGCATGCGTAAAACGTGTCCCGTGCGCCGCCAGCTCATCGAGCCCCGGCGTGCGGATCACGGGGTTGCCGTAACAGCCGGCATCGGTGCTTCCCTGGTCGTCGACCACATAGAGAATCACATTGGGCCGTTTACGGCTTGCCGCCGGCGCCTCGCTCAGACCGCTGGTCAGCCCCACCGCTGCAAGACCCGCACCCTTAAGAAAACCCCTTCGACTTGATCGTCCATTCATGGCCCTGCTCCACAGCAATCATTAACTTACGAACGGCTGACAAGAAGACCGACCATAGCAGCCTGTTGAAAAAGGTGTCACCCCGGACTTGATCCGGGGTCCACGCTCAACGTCTGGTGTGTCTCTGCACGCAAAGCGTGGATTCCCGCCCGCCAAGGCGCGTCGTCGACTTTCGCGGGAATGACAACAAGGGCCGGTTTCTGTGGCCCGTACGTTTTTCAACGGACTGATAGGCTTCGTGGTCCGCTCAATTGTCAATAAGGACCTCTGTGTACGACGTGGCCGGGGCACCTTCGGGCGCCTCAGGCCTTCGGCAACGGAATCTCCAACTGGCTGGGCACGGGCTGGACCGTCGCCTGGTGTTTCTTCACCTCCGCGAGCAGGTCCGCGATGATGTCCGGATGCTCGGCGCCCACCTCGTACTGCTCGCCCGGATCGACCTCCACGTTGAACAAGAGCGGGGGATCATGTTTCTCCAGCGTCTGGCCGCGGTACTCGGTCTTCGTATACAGGTGGATCTTCCAGGGCCCCTTGCGCAAGGCCCGCAATTGCGTTCCACGGTAATAGACCATCAGGTTCCGCCGGCCCGGCCCGGTTCCGGTCAGCAGCGGCACCATGCTGGCGCCGTCGTAGATGCGATCCTCCGGCATCCTCGCCCCGGCCAGCTCCGCGCAGGTCGGCAGCACATCCAGCGTGCTGGTCATGTCCGTCAAGAGCGACCCGGCCCGAATCGTGCCCGGCCACCAGGCGATGGTCGGCTCACGCATCCCCCCTTCCCACGTGCTGCCCTTGCCGTCCCGCAGGGGCCCAGCGCTGCCGCCGTGCTCGTTGAATGTCAGCCAGGGGCCGTTATCCGAGCTGAACAGCACGAGCGTGTTCTTATCGAGGCCCTCGCGGCGAAGTGTCTCCAACACCTGACCGACGCTCCAGTCGACTTCCTCGATCACGTCGCCGTAGAGGCCGCGGAGGCTCTTGTCCTCAAACGCCTTGGAACGGAACAGCGGCACGTGCGGCATGTTGTGCGCCAGGTACACGAAGAAGGGTTTGTCCTTGTGCATCTGGATGAAGTCCACGGCGGCCTCGGTATACCGCCGCGTGATCGTCGTCTGGTCGGCCGGGCGCTCGATCACCTTGTCATCCCGCATCAGCGGCACGTTGAAGTACTCCACTTTCGGATTCGTAATCCCCGCCCGGCCGGCGCCGCCCACCCGGTCCATGTCGTTGCTGTAGGGGATCCCCAGGTAGGTGTCGAACCCGTTGTTCGTCGGGAGGAATTGCGGCAGATGGCCCAGGTGCCACTTGCCGAAGCAGCCCGTCGCGTACCCCACGCCCTTGAGCAGCTCGGCCAGTGTCACCTCCGAGGCCGGAATACCGCCGCCGCTGTCGGGAAACAGCACGCCCCGACGGTCGCTGCACATGCCGCTGCGGATCGGCAGACGCCCCGTGAGCAGCGCGGCCCGGCTGGGCGTGCAGACGCTCGCGGCCGAGTAGAACTGCGTCAACTTGGCACCCTCGGCCGCCATCCTATCCAGATTCGGTGTGCGGATCGTCGGGTGCCCGAAGCAGCTCAGGTCGCCGTAGCCCAGGTCATCCGCGTAGATCACCACGAAGTTGGGCCGCTTGCGATCCGCCGCCCGGGCGGCTCGGCCCCAACCCGCGCCGGCCAATGCCAGTCCCGCCAGTTTGATAAAGTCCCGTCGCTTCATACCTGCCTCCCGATCTGGTGTCCCATAACCCTCTGCATCCCCAGCCACGGCCATATCGCGCACCTGCACGGGCGTCCGATAGCCTGTCTGACTACGTGTTTTTCGGCTTGGGCTTGTTCACTTCGGCCCACGGCACGACCTGACACCGCGCGGCCCAAGCGGTATACATCGCCTCCAGCCGATGGACGATTTCCGGGTGCTGGTCGGCCAGGTTATGCATCTCGGTGCGATCCTCCTTGAGATTGTAAAGCTCCCAAGCCCCCGGATGCCGTGAGACCAGCTTCCAGTCCCCGTCGCGGACGGCGCGATTGCCCTCGTGCTCCCAGAACAGCCCCTCGGGCCGGTCGATCGGGCGATCCTCAAACGCGGGCAGCAGGCTTCGACCCTCGGCCGGCCAGATGGCCTTGCCGCGCCGCCGGTCCGGGTAGCGTGCCCCCGAGACATCCAGGCACGTGGCCATGATGTCGATCAGGTGGCCGGGTTGGTGTCGCAGGCGGCCGCCGTCCTTGATCCGCGCCGGCCAGTGTACGACCAGCGGCGTGCTGATGCCGCCCTCGTGCACCCAGTGCTTGTACAGGCGGAAGGGGGTGTTGCTCGCGTTCGCCCAGCCGCGGCCATAGGCGATGTAGGTGTCGGGGGGACCGGGCATGACGCCGCGGCCGGTCCGAACGGGTCGGCCATCCCGGGTGACTTGGGGCTGCATACGTGTCTGCAGTTCGCCGGGCGCCATGGGCTTGAGCTCGACCGGCTTGTCGGGGTCCGGTCGGACCTGCCCCGTGCTGCCGTACTCTTCGGCACAGCCGCCGTTATCCTGCAGGAAGAAGATCAGCGTGTTGTCGAGTTGCCCTTTTTCTCGAAGCGTCTCCACGATCCGCCCGATGCCGCGATCCATGTTGTCCACCATCGCCGCGTACACCTCCATGCGGCGCTCTTGCCATTCCTTCAGCGGCTCATCCTCCCAGGCAGGCACCTGGTCGTCGCGCGGCGTCAACGCCCACTTCGAATCGATCAGGCCCATCGCCTTGAGCCGTTCGTACCGCTCGGCGCGCAACGCATCCCAGCCCTTTTTATAACGCCCCTTGTATTTGGCGATGTCTTCTTCGCGGGCGTGCATTGGCCAGTGCGCCGCCGTATAGGCCACGTACACGAAGAACGGGTGGGGTCCGGTGTGGTCCCGAATGAACCGACACGCATAGTCGGAGATCGCCTCGGTGTAGTAGAAGTCCTTCCACGGGGCGACGGGCTCATTATCCAGCACGAGGCTGTTCGGATCGTAGAAACTGCCCGCCCCGTGAATCGTTCCGAAGAAGCGGTCAAAGCCACGCTGCCGGGGCCAATTGTACTTCGGGCCGTCCGGCCGCGTGTGAGGCGTCAGGTGCCACTTGCCGGCCATGTACGTGCCGTAGCCGGCGGTCTTGAGCACCTCGGCGATCGTCACGCACCGGTCGCTCAGGTCGCCCCGGTAGCCCGGATAGCCCTTGTCGCCCATCATGTGTCCCACGGCCGCCTGGTGCTGATAGAGCCCGCTCATCAGCGACGCCCGCGTCGGACAACACCGGGCGGTGTTGTAGAACTGGGTGAACCGCAGGCCATTGGCCGCCAGGCGGTCCAGATTGGGCGTGTGGATTTCGCCGCCGTAACAACCGATGTCCGAAAAACCCATGTCATCGGACATAATGAGCACGATGTTCGGCCTTTCCTGACGGGAGGCCCCGAAGGTGCGGTCGACCATCGGCATCAGGCCGGATACGGCGGCCAAACCGAGCCCCTTCAAGAACGTCCGCCGACCACAGTGGTCACAGACACGGTGCTGCCCATCATAATCCATGATCCGCCTCCATTTCCTGTCGCCATTGCGCCAACCGCCGCCGCAACGACGCCGCCCGATTCGGCAACACGTCGGCCAGGTCTTGCTTCTCACTGAGGTCCGCGGCCAGATTGTACAATTCCACCCGACCCGTGTCGAAGAACTCGATCAGCTTCCAATCCCCCTGCCGGATCGCCCCGGCGTTGCGGCCGCCCAGAAAGTGTGGCGTCTCCAGGGGATAATGCCAGTACAACGTGTCCCGCTTCAGGGGCCCGCCCGGTCGCTGAAGGAGCGGCGCCAACGAAACACCATCCAGGTGTTGGCGTGCATCGGGCCTGATTCCCGTTAGCTCGCACAGCGTGGGGTAATGATCCACACTGCATACCGGCTCGTGGCACACCCCCTTGCCGGAGGCGATGCGCGGATCGTAAACGATCAATGGCACACGGAGCCCCCCTTCGTACAGCGTGCTCTTGCCCGCCCGCAGGGGACCGTTGGTCGTCACGCGATCCTCGCCGCCGTTGTCGCCGGTGAACACCAGTATCGTATTCTCCGCCAGCCCACACCGTTCGAGCGTCTCGACGATGCGTCCCACCCCCTGATCGATCGATTCCAACTGGGCGGCCAGGTGCGGATTGTTGACCCGGGCCATAGGCCCCTTTCCCGCGCCGGGCTTGGCCTCGTACTTGGCGACCAGCTTGGGTCTGCCCACCAGCCGCGTATGCACCGCGTAATGGCTCACGTACAAAAAGAAGGGCTCGCCTCGGTGACGCTCGATGAACTCAACCGCTTCGAGATTGACCCGATCCACCAGGTATTCGCGACCGTCCAGCCGTTTCTCAATGGCCGGATTGAAATGGTACGGATGCCAGTAGCTGCCACCCGCGATCCCCCGGCGCTCCGAGACGATCACCTCATCAAACCCGTGCCGGTTTGGGCCCACCTCCTCGGCACCGTGATGGGCATACCCCGTCAGGTGCCACTTGCCGATGATCCCCGTCGTGTAGCCGGCTTGCTGAAACGCCTCGGCCAGCGTCACGTGGCCGGTTGCTAGATGGTTCGACGAATCGGGGCGCAGATAATCGGTGATTCCCACCCGCGCGGGCCACTGACCGGTCATCAGGCTCGCCCGGTACGGCGAACAGACCGGCGCCGCCGCATAGGCCTGGGTGAAGCGGATGCCCCGTTGGGCCAGATGATCCAGGTTCGGCGTCTCGTTGAACGTGTTGCCGTAGCAGCCCAGCTCGGCCCAGCCCAAATCATCGCCCAGTATGAAGATGACGTTGGGCTGGCGAGAGCTTCCTTTACAGGGACGGCCGGCCGCGCCGACAGCCCCCAGCAATCCTGCGGCCAGGCCGGCCCGGATGAACTGCCGTCGATTCCACAGGGCCTCACGATGCATCATATCCCCTCGTAAACTCGATCCACGTCCACCGGGTCCTTCGCCCACGGAATGCCGCCGGCGCGATTGATGTGCCGCCGCAACTCCGTCTCCAGTCGGCCGTACATGGGGTGGCTCGTGGGCAACGGCTTTTCCTCGGTCGGGTCGTCGTCCAGGTTGTACAACTGCATCGGCTCGAAGGGCGTGTTTTGCAGGAGCTTCCACGGCCCGAAGCGAATCGCATAGTAGGCCCGGCCCTGATACCGTCGGTTGCCCTCGCGACGGACCCAGACCAGATATCGATCCGGCCAGGGCTGGGAATGCCCCATCAGCCGGCCCAGGAAGCTGCGTCCATCGATCTGGTGATCCACCGACACGCCCGCCGCCTCACAAACCGTGGGAAACAGGTCCATCGTGCAGGCCACCGTGTCCTGATCCCGCCGCCCGGCCGTAATTCGACCCGGCCACACCGCGCAAAACGGCTCGCGGATTCCGCCTTCCCACATGTCCTGTTTGCCCCCTCGCAACGGCCCGTTGTTGGCCCCCACTCCCGATTGTCCGCCGTTGTCGCTGGTGAAGATCAGCAGCGCGTTCTCCCACTGGCCGGTCTCTTTGAGACAGTCGGCCACCTGTCCGATGCCGTGGTCCAGATGCTCGATCAGCGCCACGAGCCTGGCCCGCCGGTCGCTGATCCCGGGCTGGCGGGCCTTGACCTTCTTGACCCACGCCTCGGGCGGGTGAATCGGCGTGTGCGGCGCGTTATACGCCAAGTACAGGAAGAACGGCTCGGGCCTGTCCTTCCGCGAGCGGATCGTCTCGCACGCCCACTGTGTGAACAGATCCGTCGCGTGCCCTTGCGGATCGATCCGTTGCCGGTCGTGGTACATGTAATTGACGCCGTGGCGGCGATGGTTCCAGTAATCGTCCATCATGTCGCCCAGGAAACCGTGGAAGTGATCGAAACCGCGGCTGTTAGGGACGTTCGGCTCGGTCAATCCCAGGTGCCACTTGCCGACGAGGGTTGTATCATAGCCGACCCGTTTGAGCATCTGCGGCAACAGGAGGGCATCCTCCTTGAGGTATCCCCAACTGTCGGCCTGATGCGTGCGGATCACGCCCGGGACGCCCACCATGTCCGGGTAGCGGCCCGTCAAGAGCGCCGCCCGCGTGGGGCTGCACACCGGGCAGTTCGCGTAGAAACGATCCATGCGCACCCCGGCGGCCATGAGCGCATCGAGGTGGGGCGTTCGCATGTCCTCGGCTCCCTGACAGGACAAATCGCCCCAGCCCAGGTCATCGACGAGGATCACGACAATATTCGGTCGACGCCTGTCCTCCGAAGCCCCCACCGCCGCGGGCGACGCCCCGGTGCCGGCGATGTATCCTGCCGCCGCCCCCATCGCCTTCAGGAAGTCTCGACGTGACGTTCTCATCCGTTCACATCCCACGTGCGGCATTTCACGTCTCATGGGGTCACCTCCGCGAGCCATTTCTCGTGCAGTGCCTTGAGTCGCTGGACCTTGTCGGGGTATTGCGAGGCCAGGTTCTGGGTCTCGGTCACGTCCTCGGCCAGATTGCTCAAGAACTCCTCGGCTGCCGGCAGATCCAGCCCCCGGTCCTTCGTCGCCGGGCCGTTGACCACCAGCTTCCAATCGCCCTCGCGGGCCGCCCAATGCGGGTTGCGGCCCGGTCGGTGCCAGTGCAGCTCCTGATGCGGGCTCGGTGCATCGGCGGAGGCGATGACCTGTGACAAATCCCGCCCGTCGATGGTGTGGCCGATCTCGGCGCCGCACCATCGCGCGATCGTGGGCAACCAATCCATGTTGATCGCCATCTGGTCCCGCGCCTGCCCCTGGGCGATCCGTCCCGGCCAGGACACGATGCACGGCACGCGGATACCACCTTCCCACAGCGTGAATTTGTGCCCACGGTAGGGCCCGCTGTCGCCCCCGCCGAAGTACGTCCGTTCCTCCACCGAGTGGCCGTGGTCGCTGAGGAAGATGATGATCGTATCCTCCCGGAGGCCCAACTCCTCGACGGTCCCGATCACGCGGCCGATCAAATCGTCCACCGTGGAGACAAACGCCGCGTAGTACTTTCGCGGCGCGGGCAGATGCTCGTACATCGCGCGGAATCGCTCGATCCCTTGCAGCGGGTAATGCGGCATGTTGATCGCCCAATACAGGAAGAACGGCTCATCCTGGTGGGCCCGGATGACCTTCTGGCACTCTTCGACCATCAGGTCGCCGAAATACTCCCCTTCGTGCCACACCTCCTGGCCGTCCCGCCACAGGTCGTGCCGATTGGGACCTTGCCAGTAGAAAAAGTGCGAGTAGTTGTCGATGCAGCCGCCCATGTGGCCGAAGCTGCTGTCAAAACCCTGGCCGTTGGGCATCGTCTCCGGGGTATAGCCCAGGTGCCACTTGCCCACGTGGCCGGTCGCGTAGCCGGCCTGCTGGAGCACCTCGGCGATCGTGATCTGCTCAGTCGGCATGCCGGGGTGGCCCTTCTGCGAGGAGGTGTTGCCGGGCAATTGTGCCCGCTGCGGGCAGCGCCCCGTCATCAGCGCCGCGCGGCTCGGCGAACACACCGGCGCGCCCACGTAGAACTGCGTGAACCGCAGGCCCTGCCGGGCGAGCCGATCCAGGTTGGGCGTATGCAGGTCCTTGGCCCCGTAGCAATTCAGGTCGATTGACCCCTGGTCGTCCGTGTAGATCAGGATCACGTTTGGCCGCCGCTGGGTGTGGGCCTCGGTCACCTGCGCCAAAGACCACGCCGTCGGGGCCAACGCCGCGCCGCTCAGAATCCGCAAGAAGCTCCGCCGTGATAGACTTGCCTGGCGCATCAACGGTCTCCCTTCCAATCGGGGTTTGGCCGGGGCATCTTGGCATCGACGCTCCTGCGCCAGGCGTGCAGCATACGACGCAGTTCGGCCGCCTTATCGGGCATCACCCCCGCGAGGTTGTTCCGCTCGCTGAGGTCCTCCTTGAGGTTGTATAACTCGACGTGATCGTCCTCGTAGAACTCGATCAGCTTCCAGTCGCCACAGCGCACGGCCCCGCCGGGACTGCCCCCTTGATTGCCGTAGTGGGGGTAATGCCAGTAGATCGCCACACGGTCCAGCGTCTGGGTGCGCCCGGCCAGCAACGGCGCCAAACTGAGGCCGTCGACATGCTGCCGGGGCCGCGGTGATAGTCCCGCCATCTGAAGAATCGTCGGGTAGAAGTCCGTGCTGACCACGGGCTCATTGCACGCAGTGCCCGCTCGTGCGACACCCGGCCACCGCACGATCATGGGTTCGCGAATGCCCCCCTCGTAAAGCCAACCCTTGCCCGCCCTCAACGGAACGTTCGACGTGGGGTGGCCCTCCGAGGTGCTCAGACCACCATTGTCCGACATGAAGAACACAATCGTCTCCTCGGCAAGGCCCATCCGATCCAGCGCATCGAGTACCTTGCCGACGGCCTGGTCCATCGCCTCGATCATCCCGGCGTATACCGCGTGCTCCTGGACCAGTCGCACCTGACGCTCGCCCTCCTGTCCCCACTCGGCCTCCAGGCCCAGCCGGGCCTTCTTGGCCTTGTACTTCGCCTCCAGGTCTGGCCGGGCCATCAGCGGCGTGTGCACGGAATAGAAGGAGAGATAGGCGAAAAACGGCTCATCCTTGTGCGATGAGATGAACTTCACCGTCTCCGTGGCCAGCCGGTCCGGCAAATGCTCACCCGGCGGGCCATCCGGCAGACGGGGGTTGTCGTAGGGCGAGAAATACCGCTTGCCCCCGTACGGTCCGCCGCGGTCGCAGCCGCCCATGTTCACGTCGAAGCCCTGGTGCTCCGGCCAATAGGGCTCGCCGCCCAGGTGCCACTTGCCGGCGAAGAACGTGGCGTAGCCCGCCTCCTTGAGAGCCTCGGCGATCGTCACCTCCTCCAGCGGCATCTCATCGCGATACTCCGCCGGCAGCAACTTACCCTTGCGTCTTCCCTTCAGGTAGTCCGTCAGATCGAGTCGGGCGGGGTACTTGCCCGTCATGATGCTCGCCCGCGTGGGGCTGCACACCGGGCACGCGGCATAGGCATTCGTGAAGCGCACGCCGCTGGCCGCCAGGCGGTCGATGTTGGGCGTTTCGTAGAAGGTGCTGCCCAGACACCCCGCGTCCGTCCAGCCCATGTCATCCACGAGGAAGAACACAAAGTTCGGCCGTTGACGCTCGGCGAAGAGGTGTTGTCCTCGGCCCATGGCGCTCAGGCCCGCGGCCAGGCCGACCGCCTTCAAGAAATGCCGTCGATTCATCGTCTCCCTTCCGTTTCCAGGCGCCCGCGTCTCAGGCCCGCGCGTATCCACCGGTCGGCCGGATTCGCCCCCGCCGCGTGGATGCGGATGGGGATGTCGCCCGGACCCGGCTCGGGGGTCGGGGCATCCTCGCAACAGACCACCTCAGCAGTGCCGTAATCATGAACGCGAACAGCTTTCATCATCGCTCGCTCCCTACGCAATACAGCCGGGAAGAAGTGCGGATCAGCAGACGGTCGCCCGCCACCGCGGGTGTGGCCAGACATAGCTTTTCGAGCATGTTCGTGGCAAGGAGTTTGAATGCCGGTCCCGACTGCACGACGTAGGTTTCCCCTCGCTCATTAAGGAAGAACAACCTGTCCCCGCACATCCAGGGCGAGGCCGTGAAGTGTCCACGCAGCCTCTCCTCGTAAACCAAAGTACCGTTGACAGCGTCGTAGCAGGAGAGTCTACCGTTGTCGTTGATCACGTACAGGTACTTGCCGGCTACCAGAAACGATGGGACATAGGGAGCGGCGTTCTCTTGCCGCCAGGCAACGTACCGGTTACCGGTCTCGCCCTCTTTCAGCGAGATATCGCCCGCCCCGCCCGGGCGGATCGCGTAGAGCGGTTTCTGCCGATCCGCAACAAACCCCGAGCCGACATAGACCATTCCGTTTCCCGCCACCGGGTTGGGCACCGTGATCCGGGACATACCGCGCAGTACCCAAAGCGGCTCCCCATTCAAACTGTAGGACGTGACGCCGCCGGTCGCGGCGACGACCAGTTCCGTCCGCTGATCGTTCTTCCACACCAAGGGCGTGCTCCAGTTGGTCTCCTGCGGTCGTTCAACTCGCCAGATCTCCTTTCCAGTCGAAGCATCGAACGCCGCGACGTAGGCGTCTTCCTCGTTGTCATGCACCAGATAGATTCGACCGCCGTGCATCACCGGAGACGCGCCGAACCCCCAATCCTCTCTGGATTTGCGTGGCGGTTCCGAGATGGACCACACCTCGTCGCCGTCCGCCGCGTTCAGAGCCACCAGAAGTCCACATACGCCAAACCAGGCGTACACCCGTTCGCCATCCGTCACGGGAGTCGCCGAAGCATAGCTGCTTTTGAGATGGGTGCGCGGCGGCACCGCCTGGTGCACTTGACGTTCCCAGAGTTTCACTCCGGTGTCCAGATCGTAGGCGAGCACCAACCAGCGATGTTCGCCACGGCCGCCGCGATCCTTACCCAGGTAGAAGCCGCCCTCCGGCGGCTCAGTCCCCTGGGTATCCACGGCGGTGGTGAGGAAAACGCGGTTCCCCCAGACAATCGGGCTGGACCACCCCAGGCCCGGCACGTCAATGCGCCATGCCACATTCTTCGTCGCATCCCATTCCGTGGGGACTCCACTGCTTCTCACGTCTTGGGCTATGCCCCTGCCGCCGGGCCCTCGAAACTGCGGCCATTCGTTTCCGTCCCCGGCAAACGCCACCCCCCAACAGCCGGCCGCCCAGAGGAGGGTCATCCATCTTGGGCAAATACTCATGTGCAGAACACGCATGATTCCCTCTTCTGAAAAACCCATTCTATCCGTCACGATGACACACCGCGACGCGGTCGTTCGATTTCGGAACCGCAGCACCACCAACGGTGCAACACCGCTCCTCTCTGTATGGCATCCTGTGCGACATGTCCTCTTCTTTCGGTCGCCCTTCTCGTTGACGTCGCCCCCGCCTCAGGCCCGCATGTTCTCGACCGCTCGTTCGAGGACTTTCTTGACATCGCCACCGGACTTCTGCAGGACCTGGCGCACCTCCGGTTCAGCCGTCTGCACCTTCGGACCCAGCCGCTCAAACGCATGCGCCGCGAACAACCGCGTCTGCTCGACGGCACCGTCCTTCAACGCGTGCAGCAAGACCGGCAGCCCCACGTCGACCCGCCCCCAGTCACACAGGGCCTCAGCCGCGGCGACCGGCACCGATTGCGAATCGTCCTTTAACATGGGCACCAGGGCCTTGGCGGCCCGCTCAATCGAGGCCGCATCCGTGCACATCTGGTGCAGGCCCACGACGGCCCAGTACCGCACCGGCCCCCATTCATTGCCCAGCCAGTCGAAGTACTGGTCTCGGGCCGCGGGCCCCTCCAGGTCCAGTTGCTTGATCTCCAGGAGTGTGTCCAGCAGATTCGTCCGGGCCAGGCGCTGCTTCCAGTGCTCCCGGCTCTGATCGGCTGAGACCGGGATCGGCTCCTGGCCATGGTGCCACTCGATCTCCTTGCTGTCCCGAAAGCCGATCCGCACGCCCTTGGCCCGCAACGTCTGGCCGCGCCGCACCCGGATCGGCTCCCCATACACCGCCCACCGAGTCCCCTTCCACGTGCCCTGCGGACCATCGACTCGATACGCGATCGAGCTGCCTGGCGTGCGGCAGGCCAGCATCACGAGGCATTCGTCGTCCCCACGCTCCCGGACGTCCACGCCAGGCGAGGCGGTGACCTCGTACCGGTCCATCGGCCGTTTCATCATGTCGAAGTCCGGTTCGGGGACCAGCCCCACGTCGCCGATGCGCCGCATCCAGTCCAATGTCTCCTGTCGCATGCGCAGCAGAATCGAGCGATATTCCGGATCACCGGCCAGGTTGTTCACCTCGTGCGGATCGGCCTGCGTGTCGTAGAGCTCCTCCACCGGCCGCGGATGCTCGAAATACTGGCGCTCGGCGCCGCGCAGCTTGCCCTCGGCGTTCAGCCGGCGCATCTCCCGCATCGTCGGCATCAGGTCCATGTACGCCACGTGCATCGCCCGCCGCACGAACGGCATGAAGTTCCGCAGGTAGTGGAAGCGCTCGTCCCGCACGCACCGCATCAGGTCGTAGGATTCGTCGATCCGGTCTCGAGCGCCGTAGATATATTCCCGCGGCGGGGCCTTCTTCGGCCCCAGGAACGCCCGGCCGTGCAGGTGCTCCGGAATCGCGCACCCGGCCAGCGACAGCATGGTCGCCCCGAAATCGACGCTCGACACCAGCGCCTTGTTTACGGTGCCGGGCCCCACTGCGGCCGCGTCCCCTGGTGACGCCCATGCCCGGAACCTGGCCGGAATGCGGATAATCAACGGAATATGCAGGCCCGAATCGTAGAGCCATCGCTTGGCCCGCGGCAACCCTCGGCCGTGGTCCCCCCAGAACCACACGATCGTATCCTCTGCCAGGCCGTCGGCCTCCAGGTCCGCCAGGATCTGCCCGATCCGTTCGTCGGTCTCGGTCAGATTGTCGTGATAGCACGCCCAGTCGTTCCGCACGACTGGCGTGTCGGGGTAGTAGGGCGGCAAGACCGCCTTGGCCGGGTCGTGGACCTTCGCCTTGCGGCCCTTCGGCGTGCGAATCTGGCTTTCGTGCGTCCGCGTCAGGTTGATCACCGCGAAGAACGGCACACCCGGCGGGCGGTTGCGCCAGTGCGCCCGGTTGCTGCATTCATCCCAGGCCGTATCCGGCGGATCGAACTGATAATCGGTTTTAACGTTGTTCGTGCAATAATACCCCGCCCGGCGAAGATACTCCGGGAAACACCGGATCGGCTCCGGCGGCACGCCCTTGCATCGCATGGGATTCGTCCCCGCCGCCGAGGCATAGTAGCTCATGATGAGTCCCGACCGCACGGGGGCGCAGACGCCATGCGTCGTGAAGGCCCGGTCGAAGCGGGTGCCCTGCGAGGCCAGCCGGTCGATATGGGGCGTGATCGCGTACGCGTCGCCGTAACATCCCAGGTCCGGGCTGATATCCTCCAGGCTGATCCACAGGACGTTTGGCCGCGGCGCCCTGCCGGCTTGCTGAGCTCCGCGAACCGCAAGAGGCCCCGCCGCCACGCCGGTTGCCGCCAGGCCCACGCCCTTGAGAAAGTCTCGTCGATTCATCTCAGTCTCCGCGTGTCGATAACTCAGCACCGTTTTCGGCGATGCTGGGGAAGCCGGTCCTGGTCTGCCACATCACGTGTCGGGCAGGCCCGCGCGATACCCCCGGTCAATCAGGGCGCTCAACCGCGCGACGATGGAGGCGTTGGCCGGGTCCTCGGCGATGTTCACATTCTCACCGGGGTCTTCGAGGTGATCGTACAGCATCCGCGCGTAGCGTCGGCTGTCTTTGTCCAGCCACTGGGTGTATCGGTACCGATCCGTCCGGACTGAATCCCCTGCGAAATACCGGCTGAACGCGGCGGTCTTCCATGGCCGATTCGGATCGCGCAGCAACGGCACAAAGCTCAGGCCCTCCGCCTGTTCGGGCACGGGCAGACCGCACAATTCGCACAGCGATGGATAGAGATCCACGTATTCGGTCAGGGCCTTGCTTTCGGCGCCGCCCTTGACGCCGGGTGCACGAATTATCAAAGGCGACCGCAGCGAGGTTTCGAAGTTGCAGTGCTTGCACCACAGCCCATGCTCGCCGAGGTTCCACCCGTGGTCACCCCACACGACGACGATGGTATTGTCCGCCAGCCCCAGTTGCTCCAGCGCACGCAACACACGGCCGATCTGCGCGTCGGTATAGCTCACACAGGCGTAATACCCGTGCACCATCGTCCAAGCCATATCATCGGGGAGCGGCCCCTTCTGCGGGATGCCGTGGTACTGTCGCAGCTCGCCCCAATTGTGCAACGCCGCGGGTGGGGCCCCCTTGGGCGAGAACGGGTTGTCGGCCAGATCGATGTCTTCGCGCCGGTACAGGTCCCAATACCGCTTGGGCGCGTTGAACGGCAGATGCGGCTTGAGAAACCCCACCGCCAGGAAAAACGGCGTATCGCCCTTCTTGAGCTGCTTCAACTCGGCTATCGCATGGTTTGCGATCTGTCCGTCCAGATACGCATCGTCCGGAACATCCGCCGACTCGAACGCCGGCCCCCGCCCTTCCCGTTGCACCGCAATCGCCTGGTTCTCCGAGCTCAGGTAATCCCGCCCTTTCCCCCGCGATTTGGCCCGCCACGCAGGCCGCGACCAACTGCCCGCGCCATCGGTCCGGTGGTGATAGACTTTCCCCAGAGACAGGGTGGTGTACCCGTGGTTACGAAAGTGACGCGGCAGCGACAGGTTGCCGGGCAGGTCCTTGTCCGCCCACGTGTCAAACCCCACGAATCGGTCGCGGCGGGGCCGCCCCCCCGTCAGTAGACTCGCCCGCGACGCCCCGCAGACGGGCACCTGACAATAACATCGACTGAAGATCACCCCCTCCTCGGCCAACCCATCCAGGTTCGGGCTGTGAACCTGGGGCCGCCCGAAGCACCCCAGCTCCGGCCTCAGGTCGTCCACAGCGATGAACAAAACGTTCGGTCGGACCCGGGACGATTGAGTCCCCGCAGCCCAAGAAAAGACCCCCATCGACAGGGACGTCGCCGCCGCTCCGGACGCCCGCAGGAAATCCCGTCGCGACAGCCGACCACCCATAACCGCTCCTCATTCAACCCTGCACCATCCCCCACGTCGACTCCTGCGCATCGACACGCTCCGCAGCGAGTCATCCTCACGCACACGCCCCACGCCGCTGCGCACCATCCCCTTGCGTATCAGACGCCGCAGACCCGTCGGTTTCTTGCCCCGGTTCGTGAAAAGCAGGCGGCCGGGCTCTCCCGGCCACTCGTATCCCGCGACCCGCCGCGATCAGTGATCCACCGGCTCGCCCAGGAAATCCACCAGCTCCTTGAACACGTCCCGCAGCAACCGCGGATCATTCGCCTCGACGTTCAGCCGCAACAACGGCTCGGTGTTGCTGGGCCGCACGTTAAACCACCAATCCTTGAACTGAACGGTGATCCCGTCCAGATCGTCGATCTTGCCCTGGCTGTATTTGCGGGCCAGGTCCCGCATGGCCGCTTCCTTGTCATCCACCTCGAAGTTCACCTCACCCGTGGCGTAATACCGCCGCAGCGGGGCCACCAGCTCGCTGACGGGTACATCGTGCATGCTCACGATATTGAGCATGTGCACCAACGTAATCATGCCGGAATCGGCATAGTAATTGTCGCGATAATAGAAGTGTCCGCTCAGCTCCCCCCCGAACACCGCGTGGCTGTCGCGCAACGTTTTCTTCATAAACGCGTGCCCCACCCTCTCCCGCCGAGGAATCCCGCCATATTTGATGATCTCCTCCTGCACAACACGGCTGCTGCGCAGATCATACACCACCGCCGCGCCCGGATTCTCCTCCAGGAAATACGGCACCATCAGCGCCGTGATGATGTCGCAACCGACAGTTTCTCCCTGCTCGTCGACCATCATCAGCCGGTCGGCGTCGCCGTCAAAGCACAGGCCCAAGTCCGCCTGTTCCTCGACGACCACCTGCTTGAGCTCGGCCAGGTTTGCCTCGACCAGCGGGTTCGGATCGTGTACAAACGTGCCGTCGTGATCGAAGTTCAGTCCGACCAATTCGATCGGCAGATCGCCGAACAGCAGCGGCACCATCCGCCCGGCCATCCCGTTCGAAGCGTCCACCACCACCCGCAGCGGCTTGAGGCCCGGTTTGAGAAACTTGAGCACGTGCCGCTTGTACTCCGCCGTCAAATCCACCTGCTCTACCGAGCCGCTGACCTTGCCGTGCGTGTGGAGCAGTGACGAGGCGATGTGCTTGATCTCTTTGAGCCCGGTATCGCGACCGACGGGCTTGGCCTCCAGCCCGGAGATCTTGAACCCTGCGTACTCGGCCGGGTTGTGGCTGGCCGTCACCTGCACCCCTCCGCAGGTGCCCAAATGGTTGATCGCGAAGTAGATCTGCGGCGTGTCGATCATCCCGATGTCGATCACGTTCGCCCCCGTCGCGTTCATCCCCTCGATCAAGGCCCGCGTCAGCGACGGACTGTGCGTGCGCATGTCGTGACCCACGCAGACGCACTGCGCGTTGGCCTGGCCCCGCTCATAGCCCCGCAGCAGGGCCCGCAGGAATTGCGCCGTCGCGTGTCCGATCTTCCAGGCCGCCGCCTCGTCCACTTGGTCGGGATAAACCCCACGGATGTCGTACGCCTTGAATATCGAGGTGTCCATGCCGCCACTCCGCCAAACCCGATCCTGTTTACACGTCCTTGGCCTGTCGAGTGTACGGCCCCCTCGGGCCCCTGTCAACGCTCCAAAACGTGCCAGCCGCCCCCGGGCCTTGGCCCAGAATCCGCTCCGTAGCTCGAAAACCCGCACAAAACGTCGGATCAACCCCCTTCCGGCGGCTCACGCCCCTGCGGGGCTCTCCATCGAGTGATTCAAACCACGGGGGGATTGACAGTTTGAGGGTGCGACGATACGATGCCCCACTATGGCGACGGCACGATGGGGTTATCGGCCGTGGCCCTGACGGTGGAAGTAGCTCAGTCGGCTAGAGCACCAGATTGTGGTTCTGGGGGTCGCGGGTTCAAGTCCCGTCTTCCACCCTTTCCGGGGGCAGGGATGAATGCGGCAGCAGGGACGGCTGTTTGACATGCCGATGAAGACCAACTCCTTGTTTGACAGGGTCTTGAGTGCGCTCAAGGGGCCGACTGTCTATCGAAACCGGGCTTTCTCCGATTTCTTATCGGACGGCCCTTTTTTGGCGCAAAAATGGGAAAAATGTTCAGACCCCCAAACGGGTCGTCCGACATTAGGAGTATAACCGATTTACCTGTAAGGACTAAGAAAAACCAGACGCGGCCGGTGGATCATTGACCGGGGCGCGGCCGCCCCCGCAGGAGGCATGCAGTATGGCGAAACGGAAGAAAGCGACAAAGAAGACCGCCCGCAAGTCGGCCAAGAAAACCGCCTCAAAGAAGAAGACCACACAAAAGGCCGGCACCAAGAAGGCGACCGCCAAGAAGGCCCGAAAGAGCGCCAAGAAGAAGAGCCCCAAGCGGGCCGCGGTCAAAGCCAAGGTCGCCAAGAAGGCGACCAAAAAGGCGGCGAGGAAGACCGCCAAGAAAGCAGCCAAGAAGAAAGCCGCCAAGAAAACCAAGGCCCCAAAAAAGACGGCCAAGAAGAAAGTGACCCGCAAGAAGGCGGCGAAGAAAGCGACCCCGAAGAAGGCCACCAAGCGTACCGCCAAGAAGGCCGCGAAGAAGGCGACCCCTAAAAAGGCTGCCAAGAAGAAGACCGCGAAGAAGAAAGTCGTTAGGAAGGCCGTCACGCGCACCGCGAAGAAGGCTGCCAAGAAGGCCACAGCGCCCAAGAAGGCCGCTCGCAAGACGACCCCTGCCAAGGCCAAGCAGACCACAAAGACCAAGAAGGCCAAAACCGCCCGGCGTGTGCCGACCCCGAAGGCCGCTCCGCAGGCCAGGCTGGAGACCCCAAAGGCCCCGCCGGAATCGCGCGACGTCCTGCCGGTGCTGGATCTGGAAAGCTTCGAGGCCAAGCCGCTGGTCGAGCCCGGCGTGAAGGATGAGTTCGTCGGCTCGACGCGGTACGCCTGGCTCGGTTCAGGGCAGTGCGGCGGCCGACTGGTCAAGTCGTTCTACGACCTGGGTTACAAGAAGGTCATCGCGGCCAACACAACGCATCATGACCTGGACCTGCTGGACATCCCCGCCGATCAGAAGTTCCTGATGGACATCGGCGAGTTCGGAGCCGGCAAGGACATGGGTCGTGGTCGTGACGCCGTCAGCCGCTGTCGTCAGGAGCTGCTGCACGAAGCCCGCCAGAAGTTCGGCACCGAGGTGGAGCACATCATGGTGTGCTTCGGCGCCGGCGGCGGCACGGGCGGCGGCAGCGCCCTGGAGATGATCGGCGTGGCCAAGGACTACGCCCGGTCCATCGGCAAGAAGGAGCCGGCCCGCAGCGTGGGCGTGATCATGACGCTGCCGACCATCGGCGAGGCGGCCAGCCCGCAGGTGGCTCAGAACGCCTACAACGTGGCCAACGAGGTCGGCCAACTGGCGATGGAAGGGCAGATCTCGCCGCTGATTATCATCGACAATGAGAAGATCAGCCGCATGTATCCCGGCCTGACGGTCAAGGACTTCTGGCCGAGCATCAACAGCACCGTCGCGTCGCTGTTCGATATCTTCAATCGGCTCAGCTCGCTGAGCAGCCCGTACACGTCGCTGGATCCGGTGGACTACCAGAGTATCGTCCGCGCCGGCGGCTGTGCGATCATGGGACTGACCAAGGTCAGCGAGTATCAGGACCGCTTCGCCCTGTCCAGCGCGGTGCGGCGGAACCTGGAAAAGACCCTGCTGTGCGACGGCTTCGATTTGGCCTCGGCCAAGGTTGCCGGGTGCGCCGTGGTGGGCGGCAAGAGCATGATGGCCGAGACGCCCGCCCTGCAAGACAACATCAACTATGCCTTCGACGTGCTGGCCGAGATCACCGGCAACGCGACGATCCATCGCGGCATCTACGAGGATCAGCGTAACAGCCTTCGGGTGTATACGATTATTGGCGGGTTGGACTTCCCGGCCGCGCGGATCGAAAAGATCCTGACGCCGGCCTAGGACGGTCCAGCGGGGCAGCAGCGCCGGGGAGGCAACCGCGTCCCCGGCGTTTTTTTCGCGCCGGAAGCGTCGCCCCCATCGGCTTCGTTGTGACGTCTGGAATGGCGCGAGGCCCGCACGCGACCCACCAACCGCACGACAAGGGCGGGACAGAAGCGCGGCTGCCCGGATGAAACACGATCCGCCGATGTCACTGCGCCGGCGGTCGCCCGCACATCACGTCTTCAGTGCAGGAGCGCGGCGCTCGTATTCGGACAGCGCTTGCAGCAACCGATCGAAACGCTGCTCGAGCAGGTCCTGGCCCCGATCATCCAAATGATCGAAGAGCCGTGTGCCGCTGGATCCGGGATTGGCCGGCACGGAATTGAGGGCCTCACAGTTACGGCACTGGACGTTGCGCCCGGCGTATTCATCGGGCACGCTGAAGCTGTGCCCACATCGATAACAGGTAATCTCCCTCATGGCCCTTTCCTTTCCCCGCGACTATCCCAGGTGTCGTACTGGCGGCCTGCCGACCGTAATCCTCTTGCTCTTCCCAAAAACACCGGGCCCCCTGAAACACCCGGCTTATAAGTCAAGACGTTCCACACCGCGGGGAATTACAAAGAACCGCAAAGATTACAGCTTCTTTACGGACGCACCCCCAGCGGTCTTCTTCAGTTTTGCCGGATCGATCAATCTCCACAGGGTTTGTGCACCCGTGCGATTACCGGTAACCCCATCCGCTAAAAGGCGGTTTGGTGAGGCGCGACATACAAGATGTGGTGGTCCCGACCGATCGAGACCCCTTCCACGGTCGCCGGCGGGCTCAGCACCGAGCCCATCGGGCCGTTCAGACCGGGCAAACATCGCGCAGCCCAAGCCCCGCGGCGAGAATCGCCGGTTTCACGGGAAACTGCCCAGGACTGGATTCGAACCAGCACGTCCTAACGGACACTAGCCCCTCAAGCTAGCGCGTCTGCCAATTCCGCCACCTGGGCAAGCCGGAACGCGATTATACCCCCGCCAGGGCCGCCTGCAAGCGCACCGCATACAAAATCCCGCTCGCACATACCCGCCGACGCTGCCGCCTTCGGCGGTGCGCTTGACGATAAATCGACCGGGCCGTAAGCTGGGGCCATGAATGCTGCAAGCGATCAATCCGGTGGGGTGCAGGTCCCGGCGAGGAGTCATCGGCTCCAGGTCTGCGACCTTGGGCTGATTTCCTATGCCGAGGCGCTGGCCCGGCAGCAGGAATTGGCCCAGCGGCGCCATGAGGACCGGACCGGCGATACGGTGCTGATCGTGGAGCATCCGCCCGTTATCACGCTGGGGGCCCGCGCCAGCGAGAATCGGCTCCTGGCCGAGCCCGGTGAATTGGAGCGTCGCGGCATCGCCCTGGTGCAGGTCCGCCGTGGCGGCGGCACGACCGCCCACAACCCCGGACAGATCGTCTTCTACCCCATCCTCAGGCTCAAGGGCCTGCGCCTGGGCGTCAACGAGTACATCCGCAGCCTGGAATCCGTCGGCATCGCGCTGCTGCAATCCGTCGGCGTATCGGCCGAGCGGCGAAAGGGCTATCCCGGCCTGTGGATCGACGGACGCAAGATCGCCTCCATCGGCGTACAGGTCAAGCGATGGATCACGATGCACGGCATGGCGATCAACGTGAACAACGACCTGTCCATCTTTGAGGCGATGGTCCCGTGCGGGATCGACGGTGTGCGGATGACCAGCGTGCAAAACGAAACCGGCCGGGCCGCCGATCTGCCCGCCCTCAAGCGGCGGCTGGGCGAATTGTGTATGGACGCATGGGCGGGGGGGCGGTCATGAGCGAGCCGGTCCGCCGATTGCCCCCGTGGCTCAAGCGCCGTCTGGGCGCGGGTGCGGACTTTGAAAGGACCGCCGCGGCCCTGTCGGACTTGGGACTGGAAACCATCTGCGTGCACGCCAACTGCCCCAATCGCGGCCAGTGCTGGCAGCGCGGCACGGCGACGGTGCTCATCCTGGGCGGGGTCTGCACGCGGAACTGCCGCTTCTGCGCGGTGGCGCATGGCCGGCCCGAGCCGCCCGATCCGGATGAGCCGCGACGCGTGGGCGAATTGGCCCGGCGGATGGGCCTGCGCTACCTGGTGATCACCAGCGTCGACCGGGACGACCTGCCGGATGGCGGCGCGGGGCACTTCCGCGACGTGGTGCAACACTGCCGCAGCGTATTACCCCGCCTTCAATTCGAGTTGCTGGTGCCGGATTTCCGCGATTGTCAGGACAAGGCGCTGGAGATACTGGGGGCCGCCCGGCCCTTCGTGTTCGGGCACAACGTCGAGACCGTCCCCGCTCTGTACGGCCGGGCCCGGCCGGGCGGCGACTACGCCCGCTCGCTGCGGCTGCTCGAAAAGGCCAAGGACCTCTGGCCCGAAACGCAGACCAAGAGCGCCCTGATGCTCGGCCTGGGCGAGACCGATGAGCAGGTGATGGACGTGCTGCGGGACCTGCGGGCGGTCCGCTGCGACCGCGTCGCCATCGGCCAGTACCTGCGGCCGTCCAGGGAATCGCTGCCCGTCGAGAAGTACGTCACGCCCGAACAGTTTGACGCCTGGGCGGCCCGTGCCCGCGAATTGGGCTTTACCTGGGTCATGAGCTCGCCCTTCACCCGAAGCAGCTACCACGCGGAACAGGAACAGGCCTAAAGTTGGACCATCCACTTCGGCCCGGCGGGCCTCCAGTGGCTGCCACCCGACGCGGGAGGGTGGATGGCAATCCCGTGGGTATTTTCCGTGCTCACGGGAAATTGGAATGTATCCAGTGGGGGTATAGCGACGACCCCCATTTGTTCTCAGGCTGAAGTGAGTGCTTGCTGCGGTGCCCGACCCGCCATTGGTTTGTTACCTTCTGTCTTTGCCAGCTTTATTGCGCCGATAACAACAAGCAACACACCGGCGCCCCCCAGAAGAAAACTAAGGGGTCCACCTACAAAGAAAAGAAAGAGCAGCCGGGGCATCGTCACCGCGGATCTGCCGAGGGAGAAGACAAGCTCTCGCGTTCCGCCACTGACCTCCAGTGTATACTCCCCGCACTCCCGAATGTCGAAGTAACCGATGGTCTTTCTGGAGGTGTTGCCGATCGTCTCCGACATTTCCGCCGCGGACGTCAGTGGGACGACCTCGCCTGTATTGACATTTATGAACTCAATTGACATGCCGCCCGGAAGATTCGATGATTCCGAGTAGGTCTTACCTTCGAAGATCGTCTGGTAGTCATACCAGAGGTAATATCGGCCCTCCTTTTCGCAAGATACTGTGATCTGCCCAGGAACGACGAACGTGTAATCTGGCCGATCACAGAGAATGGCGATTATCAGCCCGAAAAGAACAAAGGGCAGAAGTACCCCTCCGCCGAGAAAGGCCAACAGTCCGGAAATCAGCAGCTTCGTGCCCTGCTTCATGTTGTCCTCCCGGATTTGCCATTTGACGTTAATCGCTGTGCCTCCACGCCACGTTCGTAATAATACCGTAACCAGGACCTCGATTTCAAGGCACCCCAGAACTCAGGCATTCCCAGTTCTAAATGAGCTTCGGCGGGTGGCAGCCACTGAACCCGAAGGGTGAAGTGCATGGTGCGTGGGACCGTCGCGAACCATGGGGGCCCCGGTTTCCCTGCGATTCAATTGGCCTGGTGGCGTGCCAGGGGGCGGCGCGGCGGGCCGAAAATCCTTGATCGGGCCGACGGCGTCTGGGATAAAGGACGCACCCTGGCACTGAGAACGAGGAGATGAGCCGATGAAGCATTACCTTGCGATTGATCTGGGGGCCGAAAGCGGACGAGCCGTGCTGGTGCGGCTGGAGGCGAAAAAGGCCCACATGGAGGAACTCCACCGCTTCGCCAACCGGCCCGTTCGACTGGGCGGGACCCTGTTCTGGGACTTCCCTTTTCTGTTCGCCGAGATTCTCGCGTCGCTGCGGCTCTGCGCCGAGCAGTCGCTGCCCATCGACGCCATCGGCGTGGACACTTGGGGCGTGGATTTCGGCCTGTTGGGGCCCGATGGCCAACTGCTGGGCAACCCCGTGCACTACCGCGATGGCCGGACCGATCGGATTCACGAGTACTCCAACCCGATCATGAGCGCCCAGAAAGTGTTCGAGGCGACGGCCGCCGAGCCTTGGGCGATCAGCTCGCTGTTTCAACTGCTGGCGATGAAGAAAAACAACAGCCCGCTCCTCGGCCTGGCCGCAGACTTTCTCAACGTGCCCGACCTGATCAACTACTTCCTGACGGATGTCAAGGCCTCGGAGAAGACCATCGCCAGCACGGCCAACCTGATGAGCTGCGAGGGCCAGTGGTCGCGGCCGGTCATCGAACGGTTCGGCCTGCCCGACATGTTCGGCCGTCTCGTTGAGCCAGGCACGATCCTGGGGCCGATCACCGAGGATATCCAGCGCCAGACCGGTCTGGGGCCGGTGCCGGTCGTGGCGACCTGCGGTCATGACACCAGCGCCGTCGCCGCGGCGGTGCCCGCCGAGGGCAACCGCTGGGCCTTTCTGAGCTGCGGCACGTGGAGCATCCTGGGCAAGCTGCAGGATCGGCCCGTGACGACGCCCGAGGCCTTCAACGGGGGCTTCTGCAACGAGTACACGCTGGCCAGTTGGTTCATCTGCCGCAACATCCTGGGCCTGTGGCTGGTGCAGGAGCTCAAGCGCAAGTGGGACACGAGCACGGATGCCTGGGATTACGACCGCATCACGGATGAGGCCCGGTCCGCCACGAGCCGGAGCATGTTCTCGGTCAACGACCGGCGGCTGATGGCCCCGGTGGACATGGAGGAAGCGCTCTACGCGGTGCTCGCTGAGGCCGGTCAGCCGCAGCCGGCCACGCGGGGCGAGCTCGTGCGGTGCGTGCTGGAGAGCCTGGCGCTGGAGTACGCCTACCGGCTCGAACGCATCACGGAGGTGACGGGCCAGAAGAGCGAATCGGTCTATATGGTCGGCGGCGGGATCAAGAACACGCTGCTGTGCCAGCTCACGGCCGATGCGTGCGGCGTGCCCGTCCACGCCGGGGCGGATCAGTGCACGGCGATGGGCAACGCCCTGACCGTCGCGGTGGCGATGGGCGACCTGTCGGGACCGGATGATATCCGCCGCGTGATGCGCAACAGCTTTGAGATGATCACCTACGAGCCCAAGGATGCCGCCGCCTGGGTCGAAAAGCGCCGGCAGTATGCGGCCATGCAGAAGGAACAGACGCGATGATGCCTCGGCGGCATGGACGAGGGCGGTGGTGCACAGGGGCGTGCGTGGCGTTGGCCGTCTGTCTCGCGCTCGGCCAGACGCGGGGCTCCGGTGCGAGTGTGACCGCTCCGGGTGGCGCCATAACCGCCGATGTGCAGTTGGACGCGGGCGGCCGACCGACTTGGCGAATTGATTACCATGGCCGCCGGGTCATCGTTCCCTCACCGCTGGGTTTTGTCCGGGCCGGGGACGATGAGCCCCTGCAATGGTTTATCACGGGCGTGCAGTACGCCGGCTACAGGGATACCTGGAGGCCGGTCTATGGTGAGCGGGCCGAGGTACCGGATGTGTACGCCGGCGCGACGATCGATCTGGTCGAGCGGGCTGATCCGCATCGCCGGATGACCATCGAGCTGCGGGTGTACAATCACGCGGCGGCCCTGCGGTATCACGTCGCGGGGCGGACCGAAGCGGACACGCTGCACATCCGCGAGGAGCGCACCACGTTCGGCTTCGCGGCGGACCATGCGGCCTGGGCGGTCTACTCGGCCCAAGGGCGATACGAAAGGGTGCCGCTCAGCCGGATCAAGCCCAACTGCGAGCGGCCGCTGGTGGTCGAGATAGAGGGTGGGCCCGTGGTCGCGGTGGGCGAGGCGGCGCTGGTGGATTTCGCGCGGATGCGGCTGCGGCCGGCGCCGCCGTATGGCGTCCAGGCCATGCTCGGCAGCGACGTCAAGGTCAACACCCCCTACACGACGCCCTGGCGGGTCGTGATGATCGCCGACACGCCTACCGAGTTGATCGAGAACAACTTCGTCTTCGAGAATCTGAACGCCCCCTGCGCGATCGACGATCCCTCATGGATCAAACCCGGCAAGGTCATCCGGGAGGTGACGCTGACCACCGCCGGCGGCAAGGCGTGCGTGGATTTCGCCCGCCGGATGAACCTGCAGTACGTCGAATACGATGCGGGCTGGTACGGCCCGGAGAACGATGAGAACGCGGACGCCAGGACCGTGACCCTCGATCCGAACCGCTCCAAGGGCCCGTTGGACCTGCCGGAGGTGATCCGCTACGCCAAGGCCAACGGCATCGGCATCTGGCTCTACGTAAACCACAGGGCCCTGGAACGGCAACTGGACGAGATACTGCCGCTCTACGAGCGGTGGGGCATTGCGGGGGTCAAGTATGGCTTTGTGCGGGTGGGCGATCAGCGGTGGACGGCCTGGCTGCATGAGGCCGTTCGCAAGGCCGCCGACCACCACCTGATGGTGGATATCCACGATGAGTACCGCCCCACGGGCTACAGCCGGACGTATCCGAATCTGCTGACCCAGGAGGGGATCGGCGGCAACGAAACGATGCCCCCACCCGAGCAGAACCTGGTTTACCCGTTCACGCGATACCTGTGCGGGGCGGCGGATTACACGATCTGCTGGATGGATCGGCGCATCCAGGGCACGCGGGCCCACCAGATGGCCGCGGCGGTGGTCTATTACAGCCCGCTGCAATTCGTCTTCTGGTACGATCGCCCGCAGAACGTGCCGGATGACCCGGAGCTGGAGTTCTTCCGGCAGGTGCCGACCGTCTGGGATGAAACGCACGTCCTGGATGGACAGATCGGGCAGTATATCACGACCGCGCGGCGCAGCGGCGATCGATGGTTCGTGGGCACGATGAACGCCGTCACGCGACGGTCTCTGGAGGTGCCGCTGGCGTTCCTGCCGGTGGGTCGAGCGTACACCGCCCACGTCTACGCCGATGCCCGGCCCGAAGGGGGCGACCGGGCGGTGCGGATTGAAACACGGCGGGTGACCGCCGAGACGGTGCTGACGGCGGATCTGGCGGCCAACGGCGGCCAGGCGATTTGGATCGAGCCGGCGGATTGAAGAATACTTCACGCGTATCGAGAACGCAGGGAGACAAGACATGGCCAAGGCAAAGAAACTCGGAGCATCGGTCTCGAAACGACCGACGCAAGTGACCTTCGGGGTGTGCGCGGCGTGTGATCCGCGGGTGGATGACGCCAGCCGACAGCGCACGACCAACATCGTGGAGCTTATTGCCGAGGAAATCGCCGCCGCGGTGACGATGCCGGACGGCTCAGCGGTCAACGTCGTCTGGTCGCCGGTGCTCATCGATGGGGAGAAGCAGGCCGATGCGGTCGCCCGGCAGTTCAAGGACGCCGGGGTCGAGGCGATCATCTGCACGCCGGATACGTGGGCGTTCCCGCAGTTGACGCTGATGAGCCTGCTGGCCCACATGCCCGAACGGATGCCGGTCAATATCACCGTGGGCAACAGCGCCCCCAAGCCCGGCGTCGTCTACGCCCACGCGGTCAACGGCGCCCTGGCCCAGGCGGGCCGACTGACGCACCTGAACGTGGGTACCTGGCCCGACACGGGCCAAAAGCCCCGACCCACCGTCGGGACGATCCAGACCCTGGTGGACTGGTGCTACGCGGCGTTGACCTACGTTGGGCTCAAGGGCCGACGGGTCGTGGTCTTCGGCCATGATTCGATGGGCATGGAAACCGCCCTGGCGCACGTCAACGCCACGCGACGATCCTTCGGGCTGGAGATCACGCGGCTCGACATGAAGCTCCTGGCCGACATGCTCAACAAGGGCGCCTACAGCAAGAAGGAGTGCCAGGCCCTGCGGGAGTGGATCACGGGCCACTTGGGCAAGCGGCTGGACCTCTCGCAGCCGGACGCCGAGGCGAAACTCGATCAATCCCTGGCGATGTACCTGATCATGCGCGACCTGCTGGCCGAGGTCGACGCCGTCGGCGGCGGGTTCATGAACCAGCTCGAGTGGGGCAGCGATCCGCGAGGCATCCCACTGCCGATCTGCGACCTGGCCGAGTCGCTGATGAACAGCACGTTCGATCACAACGGCGCCAAGGCGGCGCTGCCCTTCGCCACCGAGGCCGACGTCCAGGGGCTGCTGACGATGCTCTTCAAGACCTGGCTCAGCGCCGGGGCGCCGCCCCTGTTCATGGACTTCCGCAAGGTGTGGGAGCCGTGGGAGATTCAGGCCAAGGCCCGCGCGCTGGACGTGAAGTTCAGCAAGAGCACCGTCTGGGCCGAGAAGGGTATCATCGACGGCGACAACAGCGGCTCGGCGAGCCTGAACTGGGCGGGCAAGCCCGGCGAGCCGGTCGAGAAGATTATGAAGCGCATCTCTATGCCCGGGGCCGAGATGTACTACTTCCCCGGCGGTGGCAACAGCGTCACGTTCGTCTCGCCCGGCGGCATCGAGGGCATCGCCAGCCGCTTGGCCTACAGCGAGCTGTCGGGGCTGTTCAGCCTGGTCTGGGACGAGGCGTTCACGGTAGACCTGCCGCCCAAGCTCGCCTCGGCCGTGGCCGACAGCAGCAACGTCACCTGGCCGCATACCTGGGTCGTGCCCAAGTACGCCGCGATGAGCGAATACAAGCAGTACGCCCCGGCCAACCATTTCCACATGACCTGGAACCTGGCCCCGGCCCGGCTGCAGTACTGGATGGACCTGGCCAACGTGCTCAGCGTCGCACCGTGGCAGGCCCGGCCATGCTTCATCGAGGGCGTCGACCGACCCCTGCCGCTGATGTACCTCATTAACGGCGGCGAGAACGAAACCAAACGCCTCCGCGCCCGGGGGATGTAAGGGCGGCTTGTCAGCACGAGGCCGGATCGAAAGGAGGGATGTTGTGAGCGAACACACGCTAAGTCGACGTCGTTTCTTACAGAGTGCCGTGGCGACGGGGGCCTCATTGCGGTTGGCCGGATGCGCGCGGGCCCTGGAACAGAAGGCCTTGAAGCGCCCGCCGAACTTCCTGGTTCTGGTCACGGACGATCAGCGGGCGGATGCCATGAGCTGCATGGGCAACCCCATCCTGCGCACGCCGAACATGGACGCCCTGGCCGCCGACGGCGTGCTGTTCACCAACGCCTTCGTGACGACCAGCATCTGCTGCACGAGCCGAGCATCGATCTTTACCGGCCAGCACGCGGTCCGTCACGGTATCTATGACTTCCGTACGCATCTCACACCGGAGCAATACGCCGAGACGTACATGGAGCAGCTTCGCCGGGCCGGCTACCGGGTGGGCTTCGCGGGCAAGTACGGCGTGGGCCCGGCCCGCGACCTGCCCGCCGATAAGCACGACTTCTGGCAGGGCTTTCCCGGCCAGGGCCGCTATGAGAATAAGGACGCCGACGGCAACTTCGAACACATGACCATGCGGATGGGCCGCTGGGCGAGCGAGTTCCTCGAGGGCTGCACGGCCGATCAACCGTTTTGCCTGTCCATAAGCTTCAAGGCCCCGCACTGTCAGGACGGCGACCCGCGGCAGTTCATCTACGACCCGCAGTATGAAGACCTGTTTAAAGACGTGACGATTCCGCCGCCTCCCGTCGGGTCGGACGAATACTGGAATCGCTTCCCTGATTTCTTCCGCGAGAACAACGAGGGCCGCAAACGCTGGCAGATTCGCTTCAGCACGCCGGAGTTGTACCAGCGAATGGTCAAGGGATACTATCGCCTCGTCTATGGCGTGGACGTCGTCCTCGGCCGCATCCGCCGGCAACTCGAAGAGCGGGGTCTGGCGGACAACACCGTCATTCTGCTCATGGGCGACAACGGCTTCTTCCTCGGCGAGCACGGCCTGGCCGGCAAGTGGTACCCCTACGAGGAGTCCATCCGCGTGCCGCTGATCGTGTGCGATCCGCGTTTGCCGCGGCGAGTGCGGGGACGTCGCTGCGCTGACTGGGCCCTGAACATCGACCTGGCCCCGACGATCCTTTCGATAGCGGGCCTGCCGGTTCCCCAACGCATGCAGGGGGAGGACTTGTCGCCCCTGTTGGCCGGCCGTGATGGGCCCCGGCGCGAGGCGTTCTACTACGACCACCGTTTGGGCATTCCCACGATCCGCAAGTGCGAGGCCCTGGTGACGCCCCGCTACAAGTACATCCGCTACACCGAGCCGGACCCGGCCTACGAGGAGCTGTTCGATCTGCAGACCGATCCGCACGAGGTGAACAACCTGGCCGGCCGGACCGAGCACGCCGACCGGCTGGCCGCGATGCGCCGGCGCTGTGACGCGATGCGACAAGAGGCGACCTGACGCCGTCAGAGCGTCTCCTCAATGGCCAGGGCCAGCGCGTAGTCGGGTGTCTTATGAACGGCCGGCGCCTCGTGATAGGCGTCGATGATCGACCGATCGGGAAACGCGCCGCACCGGCCGATCAGCTCGGCCGCCAGGACCTGCAGGCGCGAGGCGTCCATGTCGGGCTCGGCCAGGGATCGCGCGGCCTGTCGCAGCCGCTCGAACTCCGCCGTCGCGTTGTACCAGTCCAGCTCCAGCTCGAGGCGCGCCGCCAGCGGCGAATGGATGGGCTCAAGCGTGTATTGAAATCCGATGGGATTATACATCTCCAGCCGCTCATGCAGGAAGGCCAGGGCCGCGTCGAGATAGGCCGCATAGCGTTCCGAGTCGAAGTCCGTCCAGCCCGCCGCCGCCAGCGCCTCGTGCAGATGCCTCGCGATACGCTCGCGCAAAACAAGCTCCCGAGCGGTCAGTCGCTCGTACAACATTTCGTAATAGGCTCGCAGCAGCACCCCGGCGTCGGTCATCGCTCGTTCCCTCATCGGATCGTGTCCGCACCATTGCGCGCGGCAACCCGACACGCGTCAACAAACTTCTTGACAGCGCGGGACCGGTGGTGTTGACTCTGCGCGGAGGCCGACGCGGTGTGCATCGGGTCACGCCGGGTCGCGATATCCTGCCGTCGGACACGAACCAGCGCGAGGGAAAGGAGCACGCCATGAAACTGGAGGTCACACGCGTGGATGTCTGGGTTGCCCAGATCAAGGATCAGCCGGGGGCACTGGCTGGGAAGCTGGCGGCGCTTCGCGATGGGGGCGCCAGCCTCGAGTTCATGATCGCCCGCCGAGCCCCGGAAAAGCCCGGCACGGGCGTGGTGTTCGTCACTCCGATCAAGGGCGCCAAGGCGCTCGCCGCCGCGCGCAAGGTGGGGTTTCGAAAAACCAAGAGCCTGCATGCGCTGCGCCTCGCCGCCACGGACAAGCCCGGCTTGGGGGCGGCGGTGACCCTGGCGCTGGCCGAAGCGGGCATCAACCTGCGGGGCGCTTCGGGGGCCGCCCTCGGTCGCAAGGCCATCCTGCACCTGGCCTTCGACAAGAGCGCCGACGCCACCCGGGCCATGAAGGCGCTCAAGACCCTGTAGAGGCGAGAGGCCGGGACCCCTTCGCCCAAGGCGGCAGGGCCGACGCTCGAAGCCGCCGCCGCGGGGATCGGGCGCGCGGCCGACCGTCGTTCGCACGCGTTGGGTTACGCCTGCAGCGGCGCCTTGGCGTTCAGGATAATGATCTTCTGCCAGATCTTGCGGGCCATGCCGGTGGTGAGGACCTCCAGGTCGTTGACGCTTTCGACGGCCACCGGATCGTGGAAGTGCTGTACGTACAGAAAGCCGATCTTGCCCAGAAGCGCCAGCAGCTCCGAGCAGTAATCCAGGTAGCGATTCAACTCGTAATCGGACAAGGACCGCTGGGGCGAATGGGGAGTGTCCCCCCTGCCGCCCGGGGCAATGTTCGGATCCTTGGTGAGCTGGTGCGCGTCAATGATATGCGCCAGGCAACGCAGACGATTGACGCAGCGGACGACCTTGCGGCGCTTCACGCGGACCTCGATGCTGACCAGGAAGACGATGGCCGCGACGATGAGCACGATCTCGTTGAGGGTCGCGTCGATCAGATTGGCCAGGTCCACCAGCGACAGACGGTCGAGCTCAAGTTCCATTGCTCCCACCAGACTGACCAAAACCGCGCCAGCCACTGCGATGAGGCCGATCACGAGCAGGCGAAGCACCCAATTGGGCCGCTCGATCCAGGCGATCTGCTTCTGGGCGTCCTTCGCCACCGCCAGCACCCGGTCGCAGATCTTCAGCAGACCGGATGTGGCGAAACGATCACTGACCCGTAACCGCAGCCGCTCCAGGGTCTGCGCGATCAGTTCCGGCTGCAGGTCCCCGTCCGTTCCCATGGGTCGCCTTTCATACAGTCACAACCGCTGCCCCGTGTTGGCGTCGAAGACCTCCCGCCCGGCGCCGCGGGCCTGCAGCGTCAGTCCGAACACGCGAATACCCAGCGTGCGGTTGTCACGACTGGGCGGCTGGACCTTCTGCGGGACCCAGCCCGTGCAACGGATGTCCACGATGGCCGTCGGCTCATCGCCCGCCCGCAACGTCGCGCGAATCGGCTCATCCCCCGTGCGCAGCGGCACAAGGCGCCGGTCCTGGTAATACAATCCTGCCTCTTCACCGCTCGCGTGGGCGGGCACCTGGACTTCCAGGGTCAGCGTATAATCGTTGTTTGGCCGCACGGGCAGCACCAGGCTCGATGCCGGACCGCTCCATCGGGCCGAGGCGCGGACGTCCTTGCCGCGGTCCGGTTCGGGCCCGTGAAACCCGCGCAAGTAGCGTCCATCGCCCTCCGCGCCGACGTCGATGCGGTAGTGCATGCGGGCCGCCTCGGTCCACGCGATGGGGTCGGCTTCGTTGGCCAGCAGTTGCGTTCGCTGGCCCGCCTGGTTGTCCACGCGGAATCCATCCTCGGCCTGGTTGCCGATCAGGATCGCGCTGCGCACGTCCTTGCCGATGCGGACGTGCAGGTCGCCATGGCCGAAGGTATTGCCCTGGCAGATCGCCTTGCCGGCCTGCAGATCAAGCGCCGGCGAGCCGCGCTGCGCGTTGTCCCAGTGCACGAAGTGACAGGCATTGGCGGTGAACTGCGACCGCGGGGCGCGGGCCAGCACGCACCGGTCGATGGGCCCCCAGAACGAGCAGTTGGTCAGGCTCACCTTGGTCGCCGCGCCCTCGGCGATCTCCACGCACACCGAATCCTCGCTGCTCCATCGGCCCACCAGCTCGGCGTTGGTGATGAGAATCCCCGGCGGCTGGCCCTGCTCGACAAGCACCGCCCGGCGGCAGGAATCGGCGCCGATGCCCAGGAAGTTGCCGTTGCACGCGCCGCGCTCCGACTGCGAGAACTTGTAGCCGACGCCGTAGCCGAAGCAGAACGTATTGAGCGCGTAGTGCCAGTCCGTGCGGGCGAACTCGAACGCCACGCCGTTGACGTTGATCCACTTGCAGTACGGATCGTCGGGCTGGTAGTGCACGCCGAACGGCCAGAAGTGGCAATTCTCAAGCCGCCCGATGTCGTAGCACTCGTCCACGTAGAACCCGCGCCAAATGGGATAGCCGTACACGTTGCGGACCAGTTGTCGCCCGGCCCGCTCGAACCGGATGCCCTCGTAGGGATTGATCAGGCAGCAATCAAGGACGGCCATGTTGTCGTACCCCCGGCCAAGGATGCACGGTGGATACGGAACGGGTGGCACATCGGATTGTTTCCACTCCGGGTAGGTGATAATCAGCCCCTTAACCGTGGCCATGTTGCCGCCCAGGCGGATAAACGGCTTGCCGTCGGGCTCGCCCCGCCCGGCATACGCCAGCAACACCGAGCCGTGCAGATCGGGTCGACCATCATGACGGTTCGTCGGGGGCGCGGTGAACGTGCCCGACAGCGTCACGCCGCCGGGGACGACGAGGTTGCCGCGGATGGCGAACCGCCCCGCGGGGACGTGCACGATCCCGCCGCCGGCGGCCCCGGCCTCGTCCAGGGCCTTTTGAAACGCGGCCGTGCAGTCCGTCTTGCCATCCGCCAACGCCCCGGCATCAACGACATCCCAGGCCGCAAATGCGGTTCCCATCGGCAGGACGAACAGCACAAGAATAGTCCATTTATACATGGGCTCCTCCAGGCTGAAAAACTGATTCATGATCGTGTCAGGTCTGGTCGTCGTGGACGCGGACGGAGACGTTTTTGCGGTACACGACCGGCTCATCGCCACCGGGCGGCTCGGGTGCTTGATCGGCGGCGCGGTCCATCGCCGAGGCGGCCAGGAACAAACGCACGGCGTGCACGATGATGGTCAGCCCGACGAAGAAGAACACCCCGGCGGCCAGATAGGCGAACAGCTCCGGCAGGGCGAAAATCAGCATCCCAAAGCCGATCAGCAGCATCCCCACGATGAAGACCGTCGCCGCCAAGCCTCGCGTGGCCTGCGACAACTGGCGTGTATGAAATCGTAAGACCATGGCTAACCCTCGGTGGATCCAGGTTCACTGTAGCGATCCCGACGCCGACGGGCAAGAAAAAAGCGGGCCCCGGCACACCTGGTGGTCCGGGGTCCGCCTGTGCGATTACACCGCCTCCGCCGGGCGGGCCTACATCGGAGGCATGCCGCCGCCGGGACCGGCGGGCGACTCCTTCTTCTCCGGGATCTCGCAGACCATGGCGTCCGTGGTCAGCAGCAGCGACGCGATCGAGGCGCCGTTCTGCAGGGCGATCCGCTCGACCTTGGTCGGCACGATCACGCCAAACTTGACCATGTCGCCGTATTCCTTGCGCAGGGCGTCGTACCCGAAGTTGGGGTCCTTGTTCTCGATGACCCGCTGGGCAACGATCGAACCGTCCAGCCCGGCGTTGGCCGCGATCTGCTTGATCGGAGCCATCACGGCCCGGCGGACGATGTCCACGCCGATGCCCTCATCGCCCTCGCACTTGACCTTGTCCAGGGCGCCAAGGACCTTGAGCGAGGAGACTCCGCCGCCCGGCAGGATGCCCTCTTCCACGGCCGCCCGACACGCGTGCAGGGCGTCCTCGACGCGGGCCTTCTTCTCCTTAACCTCGGCCTCGGTGGCGGCGCCGACCTTGACCACGGCCACACCGCCGCTGAGCTTGGCCAGCCGCTCCTGGAGCTTCTCGATGTCGTAATCGCTGGTGCTGTTCTCGATCTCGGCCTTGATCTGCTCGATGCGACCCTTGATGTCCGCGCTCTTGCCGGCGCCCTCGATGATTGTGGTGGTGTCCTTGTCGATACGGACCTGCTTGGCCTGACCCAGGTGAGCGGCCTCGACCTTCTCCAGCGGAATGCCCAAGTCCTCAAAGATGGCCGTTCCGCCCGTGAGCAGGGCGATATCCTGCAACAGGGCCTTGCGCCGATCGCCGAAGCCCGGCGCCTTGACCGCGCAGCACTGCAGCACGCCGCGCAGCTTGTTGATGACCAGGGTCGCCAGCGCCTCGCCCTCGATGTCCTCGGCGATAATCAGCAGCGGCCGGCCCTTCTTGGCGGCCAATTCGAGCACCGGCACCAGGCTCTTGACCGAACTGATCTTCTTCTCGTGGATCAGGATGAAGGGCTTCTCCAGCTCGACGGTCATGGTCTCCGGATGCGTGACGAAGTGCGGGCTCAGGTAGCCGCGATCAAACTGCATACCCTCGACCAGTTCGACCACCGTCTCTAAGGACTGGCCCTCCTCGACGGTGATGACCCCGTCCTTGCCGACCTTGTCCATGGCCTGCGCCAGGGTCTTGCCGATCTCGGCGTCCTGGTTGGCCGAGCAGGTGGCCACCTGCTCAATCTGCTTGCCGCTCGTGACGGGCGTGCTGATCTTGGCCAGGGCCTCGACCAGGGCGGCCACGGCCTTGTCGATGCCGCGTTTGACCTGCATCGCGTTGGCCCCGGCGGTGATGTTCTTGAGCCCCTCCTCGAAGATCGACTCGGCCAGAATCGTCGCCGTCGTCGTGCCGTCACCGGCGACGTTGCTGGTCTTCGAGGCGACCTCCTTGACCATCTGGGCGCCCATGTTCTCGTGCGGGTCCTCCAGCTCGATCTCCTTGGCCACGGTCACGCCGTCCTTGGTAACGGTCGGCGAGCCGAACGACTTCTCCAGCACCACGTTCCGTCCGCACGGGCCCAGCGTGATCTTGACCGCCCGGGCCAGCTTGTTGACCCCGGTACGAATCGCGGCGCGTGCGTCGGTATCGAATACAATCTTCTTTGCTGCCATCGTTGTCTCCTATGCTTGGAACTGGTCGCCGTCCTCCGCGGAAGCGACGTATCCGCCTTGACTCGTTCAGTCCTCGATGATCGCCATCACGTCCGATTCGTCCATGATCAGGTATTCCTTGTCGCCGATCTTGACCTCCGTGCCGGCGTAGCTGGAAAACAGCACCTCGTCGCCCTTCTTGAGCTGCATCGTGCTTCGCGTGCCGTCGTCGAGCACGCGCCCGTCGCCGACGCTCACGATCTTACCGCGCCGCGGCTTTTCCTTCGCCGAATCGGGCAGGACGATCCCGCCGGGGGTCTTCTCATCGGCCTCGTGTCGCTGCACAATGACCTTGTCACCCAATGGTCGGATGTTCATCTTACCTTTGCTCCTTTCCAAAACCTTCGCCTACCATATATCCGCCGTCCAGATACGATCTCCAGGGCCGACAACCGACCCCGGCCGGAACACACGTTGACCACTTGCGTTTTTAGCAAACCCTGTGCCACAGGCGCGCCGGCGCCGGCGACAGCAAGCTAACCCTATAATATACAGGCATTTGCAGACTCCGACAGTGCCGCACAGCTCCACTGGCGAAATTGCAGCCGGTCCGCCGGGACCTGCCAGCATGGCAGGCCGGTCCGACGAGGTGGCGATTCCTCCTGGTCCGGCGGCGCCTGGCTGGTACAATACGAAAAGTGCTCAACGAGTCCAAGAGAATAGTGCTTTGGGAAAGGAACCGGGGATGAACGACATGACAAGGCGGTGTGGTGTGTTCGGATTGGCGATTGTCACGGCGGGCTTGCTGGTTATCGGGGCCCAGCCGGGCGAGCCCAGGAAGGTCGATCCCGGTCCGATCGGCGGACCCCCCTCGGATGCGATCGTGCTCTTCGACGGTAAGGACGCCTCGGCGTGGCGACGCGGCGACGGCAGCGCCATCCAATGGAAGGTCGCCGACGGCGCGATGCAGGTCAACGGCACGGGCAACATCTTCACGCGGCAGGAGTTCGGCGACTGCCAGTTGCACGTGGAATGGGCCGCCCCGGCCGAGGTCAAGGGCAGCGGCCAGGGCCGGGGCAACAGCGGCGTTTACCTCCAGGGCCGCTACGAGATCCAGGTGCTCGATTCGTGGGAGAACCCCACCTATTTCAATGGCCAAGCCGGCGCGTTCTACAGTAAGTTCCCGCCGCTGGTCAACCCGTGCCGCAGGCCCGGCGAGTGGCAGGTGTACGACATCATCTTTCACGCGCCCAAGCCCCAGGAGGACGGCACCGTCGAGCCCGGTTCGTTCACGGTGTTGTTCAACGGCGTGCTGGTGCTGGATGATGTGCCGGTCAGCGGCTCGACGACGGCCGCGGCGTTCAGCGGCGCCGTGCCCAAGGGACCGCTGATGCTCCAGGACCATGGCAATCCGGTGCGTTACCGCAATATCTGGATCCGTCCGTTGAACTGACCGGCGCGATGCGTTCCTGGGCCCGTCAACGCCCCACGATGTCGGTGATATCGAGCAGGTAAAGCTGCCGACCGTGGCCGCCGTGCGCCGAATCGATGCACACGAACCGTCCATCCGGACTGAACCGCGGGTGGGTATCGACGCGCCATTCGCCCGTGTACTCGGGCGGGCACGGGAACCGGCCCAGCTCGATGCGGCGATGCGTCGGCACGTGGTACAAATAGACGATCTGCTCGCGTCGGGGCCCCGTGGGATAGGTATCGTTGAGAATCCAATCGTTGCCGGGCAGGTAGGAGCAGTGCCCGTTGCGGTCCATCACATCCGGCCCGACAGGCACGACCGTGTCCGTACCGTCCTCATACAGATAGAACGCGCTGTCGTGCGAGGGGTGCCACGCCCAGGCTAGGATATGGGTCGCATCCCGCCAGATGAAGTGGCTGGTCTTGCCATAGGGGTCCACGATGCGAATGTTCGACCCATCGGGCGCGGCCGTGAGCATCCGCGTGCCGAATCCGCCGACGTTGCGATACGCGCTCGGATCGGTCGGCCGCCATCGATGCAGGAAAATGAAGCGCGTCCCATCCGTGTTGAACAACAAATGGTTGAACCAGTGTTTTGAGTTTTCCAGCTCGCCCTGCTGGCCATGCGGATGAGGAATTCGGGCGATCTGGGCGAGCGAAATGACCAAATCGGCCTTGCCCGTATCCAGGTCGACGCGCCAAAGGCCCGATTCCTCGGGCATGGGGTCGGCCGCGAAGGGGTCGGGCAGGCCCGCGTACCCATAGCCGGGCCGCGTGTCCTGGATCCGGCGAAAGTCGGCCGTCATGGCCGTTCGCCCATCGGGGCTGACCGTGTAAACGGGCCAGGGGATCGTGCGTTTCTTGCCGGTACGCACGTCCATGATGTGACAGACGAAGCGGTCGCCCTGCCGATCGTTCCACAGCACCTCCCGATCCGATCCGGGCCGCCATTGCAGCATGCAGCCCTGCTGCCAACCCCACGCCCGGCTTGTGCCCAGCTCGATCCACCGATCGTCGTCCTGCAGATCGACCATGCCGACGCGGATCACGTCATCGGGTCGCGGGCTGCGATGCTCGAAGTCCACCGCCATGCCCAGCAGGTATCGGCCGGTCGGATCGAACTGGAGCTTGTCGTAATACCCGAACCAGTGGTGTCGCGGTCCCTGAGTGACGGGCCGCACCGGCACCGCGCCGCGCGATAGAGGCGAGGCAACGAACGTTGCGATCATGGCGATGAGAACGCACGGCCTGCAACCCGGCATACCCGGCCCCCCGATCATGACTTATCGATCCCGTCTTTGCCCTCGCCGGCCACTGTAAAGGCAACCGCCGATGAAGCCAAGCCTGCAACCGCGTGGGCCGGGGTCCACCACGTACACCCGCGATGAACGGGGGGCGCGGGATCGAGATACGACGCGGGATCGCCGGTCAATCGCCCACGAGCGGGCGGACCTCATCAATGCGGAAGTAACCCACGATGCGATCCGGGTCGTCGTCGGTATCCGGGCGTTGCCGTCGCCGCATGGACTGCACCACAGCAGGATCGTCGTCGGTGCGAACCAGTGTGAGCCCCAGACGACGGCCCGTGTGACCGGGCCCCTCGGCCCTGAACAGGTAACAGGCGTGCGGGTTCTGTTCGAGGTTGGCGCGGGTACGGCGACGACGCATCACAAACGCGGCCGTGCCGTCCTCCTGGAGGTGCGGCCGGGCGTAGATGGCGCTGTCGACGCGGCCTTGCGCATCGGCCGTCGACAGAACCCCCACGCCGGTGTTGCGATCGAAGTACTCGGCCAGTTCGGCCGTCACGTTATCCATCGTTCAGGTCCTTTCCGCATTCAAAACGCACGCGCCTACGGACACCGGAGCCCCCTTGGCCCGCCGCGGGCCTCGGCGGAGATGTCAGCCCTTCACCTGAAGCGACTGGGGCATGGCCTCCACCAAGGCGACGATGCGATCACGCAGTCGCCGATACGCCTCGAGATCGGGGGGGATCGCCGCCTCCACGGTCGGACCGCCGCCCGGCGAAACCATGTCCCAATGGACCATCGCGGTGCCGTTCGCAAAGGCCGGACAGTGCTGCCTGGCCCGATCGCCGATCGTCACCACGCAATCGAAGCTCCTGTCACCCAGCTCGCTGATCGTCTTGGCGCGGCATCCGCTGATGTCAATGCCCACTTCGGCCATCGCCGCCACCGCGAGCACATCCACGCCGCAGACGTCGACCCCGGCGCTGTAGGGCTCGAGTTGACCCGCCCGATGGGCGCGCGCCAGGGCCTCGGCCATCTGACTGCAACACGAGTTGCCGTAACCGAAAAAGAGCACCTTGAGCGCGGTATTCTCTCCCATTGTCGCTCCTTGAGCCTCCTCATGGTTCCTCTACCGGCGCGTACCGGGTGTATTTCTAACCCGTCGGGCCGGCGTTTACAAGGAAGAACTTGACAAACCCTCAAACCCCCGATAGCAACGGGCCGAAACAGACCTCCGGGCGTTCGAACAGGGTGGATCACGTGACGGAAGAAGGCGACATGCGTTTGGCGGGGCTTGCCACCAACGATCGGCCCGGCTCACTGGGGCGCCTGTGGCGGCTCCAGGCCCTGGTGCTCGGCGTCGTCGTACTGATTGTCTTCGTCGCCGTCTACTTCCGCCAGACCGGAACCTTGGTACTGCGCGAGCAGACTATCGGCGCCGGCGGATACCGCCTGCGATTTCCCGCGAACCCAACGGAGCTGTGTCGGATAAGTACAACCCCCGATGGGCCAATGAGGTTTTTCCTCATCCAGCGACAGGACCGGCGGCTGTACTGCTCGGCCGGCTACGGAGATCGACCCGCAGCCGGCGACACGGAGGCCTTTCTCGAGGCCATGTGCCGCAACCTGGTCGAAGGCACCGGGGGCACGGTGGAGTCCGAAACACGCTTTCGCCTGGCAGGCCATCCGGCCCGGCGCCTGCACATCGCGGCCGATCGGGACATCGTGATCGATGCGCTGTTGGTTCTCGCCGACCGGCGCCTGTACGAGGTTCTGGTCGCCACGCACCGTCACAAACCCCAGCCGGCACTCGCCCAAGCGATTCTCGACTCCTTTCAGGTCCTCGAGCCGGTCTCCGCGGGAACCCTGCCGTAAGGCGGCAGTCCTCCCCGGAAGAATATTTCCCTGACGCGACGTCCACGGATACAATGATAGCGGTTCGCCGCGGACCGGCCGCCGATCATCGTCAGGAAAGGGAACAAGATGCACGCGTCCGATAAAACAGAAACTCGCGAGACTATTTCCCGACGCACGACATTGAAGGGCCTGGGAACCGTCGGCGGCTGTGCCCTGCTCGGATCGGGGATGGGCGGGCCGCTTCAGGCCGCCCCAGCCGCGCCCGCCGACGCCGGCCCCGCGCGTAAGGAATTGTTCGAGAAGGTATTCGCCACGCCGCTGATCGACACGCACGAACACCTGCTCGAAGAGAAGGAGCGTCTTCGCGGCCCGGGACGCCCGCGGGTTCGGGTCGACGACTGGTCGCTGCTGCTGAGCCACTATCTGGATTCCGACCTGCTGACCTGCGGCATGCCCCAGGATGAGTATAACCGCCTGTTCTCGTCGGACGTGGAGCCGCTGGAAAAATGGCAGATTCTGGCCCCCTACTGGCCCTTCGTCCGCAGCACCGGTTATGGCCAAGCCGTCGAGATCGCGATGCGGGAACTGTACGACGTGCCCCATCTGGGCCCGGATACGGTCAAGAAGATCGCCGAGGGTTACCAGCGCGTCCGCGCGCCGGGCTTCTACCGCAGGATCCTCTGCGAAAAGGCCGGCATCGAATCCTGCCAGGTCAACTGCCTCTCGCGACCCTTCATGGAATCCGACATGCCCGAGCTGCTCATGCAGGACATCAGCATCGTCGGCATGTTCGCCGGGCCGAATATCGGCGGTTACGCCCGGCCCGCGGGGATCGACGTCAAGGACCTGGATGACTGGCACCGGGTCATCGACTCCTGGTTCGCCAAATACGGCCCGTACGCCGTCGCCGTCAAATCGCAGAACGCCTACAGCCGTGATATCGACTACGATCCCGTCCTCGCCGAGAAGGCCCAACCCCTGTTCGCCCGGCGTCTGCGGAACGCGCCGCTCGAGCCGGGCGAAACGAAGGCCCTGGAGGACCACCTCTTCTGGTACGCCGTCCAAAAGGCCACCGAGGCGGGCCTGCCCGTCAAGCTGCATACGGGATACTACGCCGGGCAAAACTCCATGCCGCTGTCACGGTTGATCCGCAATCCCGGCTCGGCGGCCGACCTGTGCCGGGCCGCGCCCGATGCGCGGTTCGTATTCATGCACATCTGCTATCCGTACTACGAGGAAATCCTCTCGGTCGCCAAGCAATGGGCCAACGCGTACATCGACATGTGCTGGTCGTGGATCATCAACCCGATCGCGGCCAAGGATTTTTTGAAGAAGTATCTGGTCACCGCTCCGGCCAACAAGATTCTTGTCTTCGGCGGCGATTATATCCCGGTCGAGCCCGTATTGGGTCACGCCATGCTCGCCCGCCGGGGCATCGCCCTGGCCCTGTCAGAGCTGGTGGAGGAAGGCTGGCTGTCGCTATCCCAGGCGATGGGCCTGGTTGACCCCATTATGCACGGGAATGCTCGCAGGCTCTTTGACCTCGAGGCCAAGTCCAAACGCCTGCGTAAGGCCCCCTGGGCAACGGGTCAGGCGTGAAGAACTGACCCTCTAGCAGCCCGTTGAAGAAGTGTCACCCCGGACTTGATCCGGGGTCCACGCTCGATGTGGGGTGTGTTTTCTGCATGCAAAGCGTGGATTCCCGCTGGAGTGAACGCGCCGCAGGCGGGCGGGAATGATAACAAGGGCCGGTTTCTGTGACCGCACGTTTTTCAACGGACTGCTAGGGAACGCGCGGCTTGGCCGCCGAGTCCGGCTGGCTTGAGGATGAACTCGAACCCGATCCGGACGGTGGCGGCGGGGGCGTCTTGGGTTTGGGCGCCTCGATCACGATGCCGAGCTTCCCCAATTCATACGCCACCTCGGGCTGATTGTGATCCATCGCAAAACTCTGCCGCAGGTATTCCTCGGCTCGCCGGGTGTCCTTCTGGCCCAGGTAGTACATGCCGAGCTGCTTGTAGATCAAGGCCGATTGAGGCCAGCGACCGCGACCCGCCTGCAGCGCCTCCAGGGCGGCGTCGTTGAGCCCCTCGGCCCGAAACGCCTTGATCAACTGCTCCAGCTCGGCGGGGTTGGCTGCCTCGCGGACGAACGTGCGGACGGCCTGTGATGCCTCGGCCGGGCGTTTGCGGTCGGTCAACAGCCGCACCAGCGCCGCCCGGGCCGGCCAATGCGTCGGCGCGATGCGCGTCACGACGTTAAAATGGTACTCGGCCTGGTCCCAGAGCCCTTCATCGCGGTAGATCTTTGCCAGCTCGTAATGGGCTTGGGGATTCTCGAACCGCTGGTCAATCGCGGCCCGCAGAGCCACCTTGCGATCACCCGCCGGCATGCTGGGATCGTCAATCGGCCCTCTTTGCGTTCCGCTGCACCCGGTCAAAAGGACCGTCAAGGCCAGCCCTGTGATTATCGGCATCCGTGTCATCTCAGCCTCCCTTCCGCGACTGTGCCGGTATATCCGGCGTCCGGTCCGATCCAGCGCGTATTGTGGCGGGGGCCCCACGGCTTTTCAAGGAAAAAACACGCGACATCCTGCCCTTCCCCTCACGCCGCCCCAACACCCGAAAAGTCTTTCGCGTCCCGCGGGCCGGTCGTATAATCGCCGCGAATCGGAAACGGCGTGGTTAGGAGAGGCACGTGCGAGCACATGGACGAACCGCCGGGTACGCGACGCTGCTGCTGGCCGCGGCGCTGGGGACCGGGCTGCCCGGCTGCGGCAATCCGGCCGAATCGCCGCGGTTCACCAAGGAGCAGATGGAGGCCCTGCCGTTTCCCCCGCGGGCGGATTTGCCGGCGCCCTCCGGCGGCCTGGTCCTGTCCGTCGATGACGAGACCATTACCGTCGGGGAGATCATCGAGCCGTACAGCGAGGCGCTGGGCCAACTCGCCGCCGAGAGCGGCTACGACGCCTTCCGCCTCAGGGCCCGGCCTCGGCTGGCCCAGGTCGTTCGCGATCGCATCATCGACATCCTGCTCTACCGTCGGGCCCGCAAGGCCGCGCCCGAGCGTGTTGAAGAGGCTCTCGAAAAGGCCGTCGAGATGGAGGTCAATCGCTTCGTGGCCGGTTACGGCCACAACTATGCCGAGGCCCAAAAGGCCATCGCCCAGATGGGTCTGGATTGGAAGGGCTACAGGGAGTACCTCAAGCGGCTGCTGCTTGTTCAGTCGTATCTCAGCACGGAGATCAAGGATGATCAGCCCGTCTCACACGGCGAATTGGTGGCGTACTACGACCGCGTCAAGGATGAGCGATTCTCCTGGCCGGGCGAGCTGCAATTCCGCGTGATCGACATCCAGCCCGCCAGGCTTACCCAAGAGCAGCTCGACGCCGCAGGGGGCCAGCCACGTGAACAGGCCGCCCTGGCCCTGGCGGGGGACCTGTACCGCAGGATCCTGGACGGCGAGGACTTCGCCGAGCTCGCCAAGGCCCACAGCCACGGGCACCGCGCGCCTTTGGGCGGTCTGTGGCGGCCGGTCATCCCCGGTTCGGATTCCCTGGCGGCGCCCTACGACGCCCTCCAGGCCCGCGCCGAGACGATGCAGGCCGGGCAGGTCAGCGAGCCCTTCGCCGTCGACGGCCACGTGTTCCTCGTAAAGGTCGAGACGAATCAGCCCGGCGGCGTCAAGCCGTTCGCGGAGGTCCAGGACGTCGTCGAGCAGGAGGTCCGCCGACTCAAGCAGCAGGACAGCTACAACCGCTTCGTCGACAAGATGCTGCGCGAGGCGGAGGTCTCCAATGTGAATCAGTTCGTGGATTTCTGCGTGGACCAGGCCTATCGCAGATACGCCGCCGCACCACGTTCCGAGGTCTCACCGTCACAGGAAGGCTCATGACCGCCGCCGTTCCCGTCCTAGTACACGGCATCGATCTGGTGGACTTCGCACGCATCGAGGCGATGATGACCGAGCACGGGGAGCGTTTCCTCAACCGGGTGTTCACGCAGCGCGAGCAGGACGAGGCGCAGTCCCGACGCCGGCCCGTCGAACGCCTCGCCGGGCGTTTCGCCGCCAAGGAGGCCGTCTTCAAGCTGATCGGCACGGGCTGGCGGTCCGGCATGGCCTGGACGGAGATCGAAGTGACCAACGGCCCGTTGGGCGAGCCGGTCGTGCACCTGACCGGCCGAGTGAAGGAGCAGGCCGCGGCGATGGGCATCGCACACATCGCCTTGAGCATCACGCACACCGCCGATTTCGCCATCGCCTCGGCCATGGCGCTGCGAAGACCCGATGAGCACCCCAACGTTTGACGTGATCGTGGTCGGCGGGGGACACGCCGGCGTCGAGGCCGCTTGGGCCGCGGCCCGTTTGGGGACGCGCGTCGCACTGGTGACATTCCAGCGCGAGGCGATCGCCCGGATGAGCTGTAACCCGGCCATCGGCGGCATCGGCAAGGGCCAGCTCGTCCGCGAGATCGACGCCCTGGGCGGGCTGATGGGCGAGGCCATCGACGCGACCGGCATCCAGTTTCGCCTGCTGAATCGCTCCAAGGGCCCGGCCGTGCAAAGTCCCCGCGCCCAGGCCGACAAGTACGCCTACCAGGACTACGTCCGCGGGCGACTCGAAGAGGTGGGCAACCTTACGATCATCGATACCGAGGCCGAGGAGATTCTCCTCGACGCCGGACAGGTGCGGGCCCTGCGCTGCGCCAACGGCATCACCTACCGGTGCGGCGCGGTCATCCTGGCGACGGGCACGTTCCTGCGGGGCGTGATGCACTGTGGCGATGAACGCTGGCCCGGTGGTCGTCTGGGTGAGCCGGCGAGCAACGCCCTAGCCGATGGCCTGCGGCGGCTGCCCCTGCGCGTGGGGCGGCTCAAAACCGGCACCCCCGTCCGCCTGGCCGGCGACTCGATCCAGTACGACCAGATGGAGCTTCAACCCGGCGACGCGACGCCCGTGCCCTTCTCCTTTCTGCACGACCGGCTGGACGTGGAGCAGGTGCCCTGCTGGATCACCTGGACCACCCCCGCGATCCACCAACTGCTGCGCGACAATCTCGACCGCGCGCCGCTGTACACCGGGCAGATCCAGTCCATCGGCCCGCGATACTGCCCCAGCATCGAAACCAAGATCATGCGCTTCGCCGACAAGGAGCGCCATCAGGTCTTCCTGGAGCCGGAAGACCGCGCGGTGACCACCATCTACTGCAACGGGATCAGCACGAGCGTGCCGCGGGACGTCCAGGAGCAGATGCTGCGGCTCATGCCCGGCACCGAGCGGGCCCGGATCGTGCACTACGCGTACGCCATCGAGTACGACTATTGCCCGGCGACGCAACTGAATATCCGCCTGGAGTCCAAGACGGTGCCGGGCCTGTTCATGGCCGGGCAGATCAGCGGCACGACCGGCTACGAGGAAGCCGCCGCCCTGGGTCTGGTCGCCGGCGTCAACGCCGTCCGCAAGCTCGCCGGCGACGAGCCGTTTATCCTGGGCCGTGACCAAGCCTACATGGGCGTGCTTGTCGACGACCTGCTGACCCGCGAGATCGATGAGCCCTACCGCATGTTCACCTCGCGGGCCGAATATCGCCTGTCCCTGCGGGCCGACAACGCCGACCGCCGCCTGACGCCCATCGGCCGATCACTGGGCCTGGTCGATGATCGGCGGTGGCGCCGGTTCGCGGACAAGCAGGAGCAGATCGACCGGGCCGCGACGTTTCTGCAAACGACGCGACGCGAGGGCAAGAGCCTGTGGGAGCGGCTCAAACAGACCGATGGCCCGGAGGCCCTGAGCGAGGCCGATCTGGCGGCGGTCCGCGGGATGGGCATCGGCGCCGCGGCTCTCGAGGCAGTGCAAATCGACGCCCGCTATGAAGGGTACCTCGCCCGGCAGCAGCGGCAGATCGCCGCCTTTCGCGGACTGGAAAACGTCCACCTGCCCGATGATCTGGACTACCACGCCGTCGAGCACCTGCGCTATGAGGCCCGCGAGAAGCTCAGCGCCGTGCGGCCCTATACCCTCGGCCAGGCCTCGCGACTTGGCGGCATCACCCCGGCCGACATCACCGTCTTGCAGATTCACCTTAAGAAGCGCGCCGGCAGGTAACTGTCGGGACCGATTCACTCGGCCCGCAGCTTGTACAGCCGCAGCATCGACGGATCGGGCAAGGGCCCGGTCCGCGGGCGGTCTCGGTTCGTGCCGAGGGTCTCCCACCGCAGCCAGTACGTCACGCCGGGTTCACCGCTCTGGCCCTGGTCCTGCGCCCAGCGGACCTGCATGCCGGGAAAGTCCGACTCGGGCCTCTGCAGCTCACGCGGCGCGTGGCTCTTACGCGGCAGACGGTCCAGCACGGCGAACGCCTCGGCATCCAGCTTCCACGTGCCCGACCCGTGCCGGACGTGCGAGTAGTCCAGCCGCAACGTGCCATCGTCGGCCGGCTCCACCGTGCCCAGGCGAACCTCGGTGATGATCGAGCCGCGGCCGCTGAAGGCCCACCGGTAGTCCCAATCGCTGACCCGGTAGATCTTCCATTGCCCGTCCTCGGCACGGGCGCAATACGCCTGCGTCTTGCCGTGCTCATCAAACTTGTAATAGCTCAGCACCACCCGGCCCTTGGTGTCGAAGCCGATCGCCCCCGTCCCGTTGAGGATGCCGCCCCCCACCGGCACGGGATCGACGATGACGCCGGCTGTTTCGACGGTGATGGGCAGGGTCAAAGGCTTGCCCCCGATCGTCTCCCAGTGCACCAGGTCGCGGCTCTGCGCATGCGACAGGTCGTGGTTCGTTTCGCAATCGGGCGTGTCCCGCCAGACCCAGGACACGTGAAACCGCCCATCGGGCCCACGGACCGGGCCGCGGATGTAGGCGTTCATCTGTCCCCGGCCGTCGGTCAGCGGCTCATCCAGCAGCCGCCGCCACGATTGCGTGGACTCCTCATACACGTTGAAAATCTCATTGCCGTTGCCGCTGCCGCCATCGCGATAGCGGAAGATCAACTCATTCTGCGGGCCGTGGAAGAACTGCGGGTAGGTGCAGCGATTCTCCCGCGCACCTACCATCCGGTCGATCCGCTGCATCGTCGTGGCCTCATACGCCTCCTGCGAACGGAAGTAGGTCAACGGCACACAGTGCATGTTGCCCGACAGGTGCAGGTGCCCCCGGCGATCGAAGCCCATGCGAATGTAGTTGTGGCTGTCCCAGCCCACCCGCTCAGGTAGCGTGGCGAACGTCCAGCTCGACGCATCGAGCCCGCGCATCGCCAGCCGCATCCGCCGCTGGGCGTCATAGTAGGCCACGTACTGACGGTCTCCCTCGGTGTGCAGGCAAAAGCCCACCGGGTGACCCGCCCAGACCGGCTCGATGTCCAGCACCTGTTCGACCGTGACCCCTGAACCGGCCGGGCAAAGAACCCCCAAAACCGTGATCGCCATCGCAAGCTGTCCAATCCAACGTCCCATGATACGCTCCAACCGTGACATTATTGGGTTTTGAACGGTCAATGAAACCCAGGCCATGTATCCTTGTCACCCCGGACTTGATCCGGGGTCCACGCTCGACGTGGCGTGCATTCTGCATGTTAAGCGTGGATTCCCGCCGGAGTGGAAACACGCCGCAGGCGGGCGGGAATGACATTTGCCGGGTGTCCGCTGCATTATCCCTTCAATCGTCAATTGTTTCGGCACACACGACGGACCTGCGCGGCGAGGATATCGACACCCCGCGCGACCGTCGCCTCGTCGCCCGCATAGTTCAGACGGATACACTGCTGCGTATGCTCCCACGGCTCGCTCAGACCGGGGAAGAAGTAGTGCCCCGGCACCACCAATACGCCGTGGTCCTTGAGTGTCTCGTACAATGTCTGGCTGCTCACGCCCAGCCTGGGGAACCACAGCCACACAAAGAACGCCCCCTGCGGTTTGTGGATGTGGAACTCCACGTCGTGCAGCTTCTCCCGCAGGAGCGCGACGACGGCGTCGGCCTTGCGCTCATAGTATGGCCGAATCACTGCCCGGCTGAGCTCGATGATCCGCCCCGACCGGAACAAGTCGGTCACCATCGCCGCGCCAAGGCCCGCCGGGGCCAGGCTCGTCACCGCGTTAAACTCCGCCAGCAGACCGATCACCTCCGGCCGGGCCACCACGATCCCCGTGCGCACGCCCGGCAGCCCCAGCTTGGACAGACTCATGCACACAATCGTGTGTTCGTTATAGATGGGCCGCGCCTCGGTGAACAGGATGTTCGGAAACGGCGCCCCGTAGGCGTTGTCGATGATCAGCGGCACGCCGTGCGCCGCGGCCAGCTCGGCCAGCCGCGCCAGCTCCCCATCGGTCAGCACGTTGCCCGTCGGATTCGTCGGCCGTGAGATGCAGATCGCGCCGATGCGCTCATCGATCCGCAGCGCGTCGAAGTCGACGCGGTATTTGAACAGCCGGCCCTCAAGCAGCTCGATCTGCGGCCGCTGGGCAATGAACATCTCGCGGGCCAGGCCCACGTCCGCGTAGCCGATATACTCCGGCGCCAGCGGCAGCAGGATCCGCTTGTGTCGGCCATCCTCGCGCGGCCCGGCGAACAGGTTGAACAGCGCGAAGAACGCCATCTGGCTGCCGTTGGTCAGGCAGATATTCTCCGGCCCGATATCCCAACCGAAATGCCCCCGCAGCAGGTCGGCCACCGCCTCGACGAACGGGACGTGGCCGGTCGGCGGGTCATAGTCGCCCACGGCCTGCTCAAACCCGCCCGGGTGATCCAGCAGCCGCTGCATGGAGTCGCGCAGGGCCTCTTCCACCGCCGGGATATGCGCCGGGTTGCCCCCGCCAAGCATGATCGTGTCCGACCCGCGGGCCAGCGCACGACCCAGGTCGTCCATCAGTACGCTGATCCCGCTGCGCCGCGTCAACCGATTGCCGAACGCCGAAAGCTCCATCCCTTTAGTATAGCCACCACCCGACGGGTTCGCCAGCCAGGGCCTCCAGGTGTTCACAGCCCACACTATCCGGTTTTCGGACGGTGGCGGCATGTAATGACGTCGCCATCGGCCGCACGAGAAAAACCCCGTCCGCCCCCTCGTCTTGGGATGATCCTGTTACCGCTCCTCACGATCGGTCACTGTACAGGTGGAAGGCGAGCCGACCCAAGGCTTCGGACAGTGCGGGGGGCGGCGAGACAAGCCTTGATTCGTTGATAACCGTTGGAAAGATCGAAAGGAGCAAGCCATGAAAAAGACACTTTTGGCCCTTTTATGCGTGGGTCTCGTCACGGGGGTGGCACTGGCGCAACCGGGGCAGCGGCGAGGCCCGGGCGGGCCGGATGGACCGCGGCCGCAACAGCCATTGAAGGTCGAGCAGGAGACTCAGAAGCCCGATCAGGACGCGCAGAAGGACGCGCCACAGATCGCTCGGCCACGCCTGCGAGCCAGGCAGGATGCCCCGGCTGAGCCACGCAAGGATGTCGATGCAGCCCCCGGGCCCAGGGCCATCCAGCCCGGTCCGTGGCAGCAGCGCCCCCTGTGGGCCCAGCCCGATGGCCGACGCGGCCAGGCCGGCCCCCAAGGTCTGGCGCCCGGTCAGGACCGGCCCCGGCAGCGGCAAGCCGCGTCGCAGGCCCAGCGGGATGTCCGGCCTCGCGCCCGGCGTGACAACCGGCCCGCGGCACAAGCGAGGCAGAACCGACCAAGCCGGCAAGCCCCCGCGTGGGGACCGCAGGCACGTACACCGGGTCAGGCTCGCGGAGCGATGCGAGGATTCGCCCGCGGTTGGCGGGCCCCGATGAATCGCGCCTGGGCTCCAGGCATTCAGCGCGGCGCGGCCGGGCAGGCACGGCCATGGGCCTTTGGACGCGGATTTGGCCTATTCGGTCAACAGAATCCCCAGGCCCCCGCTTGGCAGTGTCCCAGGGTTCCCCCTCGGCAAGGGTTCGGACAGGGACTGAGGCAGGGCCGCGCAGGCTGGAACCGGCAAGGACGCGGGCAGGACAATTGGCAAGGTCCCGCGGTCCGCAGGGGTCCCCAGGCAAATCGGCCGGGCCGGGGATTTGCTCCCGGTCGCGGACGTGGACAAGGGCGGACCGCCCGACCCCTTCCGGGTTTCGGGCCCTTCTGCCCCTGGCAACCCTGATAATCAGCTCATCTGAATCGTGCGCCTGGCCACGCTCTTGGCATCTGGGTGAACGATTCAACCCTGACAGGAGACCTCGCCGGTCACGGTGAGGTCTCTTCTTTCTTGCGCCGGTCACGCCTTGTCGGGTGGGCGGCGGGCCTCTTGGCGGTCACCCCCCTGTGCGGCGGGTGCAGAGCCAACGGATGACTCGGATCACCACGGGGGGCGCACCGGGGAAGAACCGCTCAAAGGGGCCGATCTCCTCGACCGTCGGGCGGCCGTCACGATCGTGGAGCATCCCGGGGCAGCCCGCATCGTAGTAAAGCACGCCATCAAGGTTGTACCACGGGTATTCGCGGCAACCCTGCGGCCGAACCTCGTACACCGAACACAGTCCGTCCCGCAGCAGACAGCAGCACCCCCGATGGGACTGAATGAAGATCGCCCGGTCCGTACGCCGCAAGACCTCGCCCCTGAGCCGCTGGGCCTCTTCGGGTGTGACAATCGGCGAGCCCAATAGCCGACAGCACTTGGCGCACCGGTCCGCCAGGCAATCCAAACGCACGGGCCCGTCGGCCGGTACCAGCCTCAACAGGCCCCGTCGGCGGGCCTGCAACACGGTTCTAAGCAGCGTCCACGTCATTATCGGGTGCCTTCCACGCTCCACTGACCAGGAAACCGGCAGCAAGCAGAACGCTGCTGACCACCAAGCTGAAGGCCGGCGCGAGGAATACCAGACTGGCCTGCTTCGTGAGCACGCCGAAGGCCGCGCTGGCCCAGCCAATGACAAATCCCGCCGATACCGCCGAGGCCGCCCAGTCGCTCATGCGGTTCAACTGCCGTCGCTTGAGCAGCAAGGCGGAAATAGCCAGGGGGCAAAGCCCCACCTGCGAGCCGTAGATCGCGAAGACCAGATCGGCAATCGAAAAACCCACCATGCTGAGCACCTGCACCAGCAGCGTGCTGATGAGGGCGGCGACTACCAGGATCGTGCGTGAAATCCGCAGCTCGCGCTGGGACTCCATGCGGTCGGCCAGGCTGCTGCGCAGGCGGCCCGAAAAGACATCCTCGTAAACCGAGTGGGACACGGCGATTAACTGCGTCGAGGCCGTTGAGAGCATCGCCCCGTAAAGGCCGAGAACGACCACGAAGAGCACCGCCCCGGAGAAGAACGTCCCCCATGTTCCGATGACTTGCAGCACGGCCGCCAGAGGGTTGAGCGTCGCCACGGACGCCGCGGCGGGCTCGACCACGAAGATGAACGAAAAGCACGCCAACAGGGCGAACACGCCCCACGTGATCGCCGACCCAAACACGCTGGACAGCAGCCCCCCGGTCACCGTCTCGGGCCGCTGAGCCCCGGCGATCCGCTGCCAGATGCTCATGTCCGAGATGAACGTGGGCACATTGATAATAAGGATGCCCACCAGGAAGGCGATCAGGCCCGGCCGATACGTCAAATGGAGCACACCATCGGGGATGCGCTCAAAACTCTCGGTCCAGCCCACGTGCCGAAACGCGAAATAGATGTAGAAGGCCGGCAGGGCAACCAGCAACAGCCGAATGGACACCATCTGAATACGATCCGTGACGATCACCGCCCGGAATCCGCCCACCGCCGTGTAGACAAACGCCACGACCGACAACGCCGCCACCACCACCGGCGCGGGCACATCGGGCACCAGCCAGGCGAAGAAACGGCTTCCCACCGTCAGTTCCACCGCGAACGCCGCCAGGAACCCCAGGCTGGTGCACGCGGCGCTGACGTAACGCAGGGCGTCGGAATGAAACTCGGTGCCCAGAAACTCGTGCAACGTGGGCCGATGATCGTACACGGCCATGCGGTCCCAGATCCGACCCGCCAGGAACCGCACCAGCAACAGCCCCGCGGAGGTCGTCAGCACGGTCCAGAACAACCACAGGCCGAACTGCTCGGCCAGCTCGAAAAAGGCGATCACCACCGTGGCCAGCGAAATCGTGGTCGCCACGGTGCTGGCGGAAAACTCCTGGGCGCTGGCCACGCGGGCGGCCCGCCCCAGTCCCAGCGGCAACAGATCGGCCAGACCCCGGGTCCGTCGGCCGAGCCACACGCCGACGCCGATATACGTGACGAAGGCCAGCAGCAGTGCCGCGACGACGATCCCGCTCATGGGCGGTCAACCTTTCCGGTGTCGCAACTCGACATTGATCCGTTGCTTGAGGCCGACGGGAATGCCGTCGAAGCATCCACGGGCGATGTCCACCAGCACGCCAAGCTCCGGCCCCGGATACAGCTCGACGGTCCAGCCCCGCTGCGAGAGCACGCTGAACACGGCGATCTCCTCGAGCAGGTAGTTGCACGACAAGGCCAAGGCCCGCTCCTCGTCGACGGCGAAGGGACGGCCGTGTCGCTTCTGCCGCTTAATGAAGGCATGGGCGTCGCGCTGCACCCCCGCGCGAAAGGCCGCATCGGCGGCGTACAAGCGGTCCAGCGTCTGCCGCGCCGCGGGGAACTCGGGCAGCTCCAGGCAGGCCCGCCATCGCAGGACGGTCAGCCGGTCCGGCGCGAACCCCTCCAACCAGGCGCCGGCCCCGTCGAGAAACTCGCGACCGAGCTCCTCGGCCGCGGCGGCGGCCTCGCCCTCGGCCAGACCATGCAGCATCGTCTCGTTGAACCGCCGCAGGGTGTCGCCGACGATGATCAGACACTGGTCAAAGTGCGCCAACGCCCACGCAACCAGGTCCTTGAGGGATTCGCCTCGAAAGACCGGGTTGTCCAGGCTGATGCCCATGTAGCAGCGCCGATGCGCAAACAGCCGCTCCGGCGCGACCGAGGGGGTCGTGCGAACGATCTGCACCTGCGCCGCTTCAGAACGTGAACCCGATGTCACCACACACTTCCCTGAGCTGAACCAGTTTCTGGCACGTCTCGTCGTAATCCAGGCTTGTCCCGTACGGCGAGACACTCGTCCGGCCCGGCTGGGCGTCGTCGATGAACGGCACGACGTACCCGCTGGCCATGAAATAGAACCACAGGTTATTCATCGGCATGTCTCGATGCAAGAGCAAGCCGTCGATCCCGTTCCGCACGTCGCGACCGCTGCGCACCGCCAGCTTCTCGCGGACGGTCGAGTCGAATACCTCCAGAACGCGCTCATAGCGCACGCGCTCGGCCTCATACTTCCGCCGCAGGCACCCGACGATCTTGTCGTAGACCGAGCCGTCGAGGGCCTCGGGGTCGTCGCGGTACATGACGAACATGCGCCGGAAGTCGTCCTGCCAGAGGAACGAATAGTCGAAGGTCTCCACGTCGAGGATGATCTCGGGCTTGCGAACGATCCCGATGATGTAGCGGATGCGACTCTTGTGGGCGGCCTCCCAGCGGGCCAGTTCCTCCGGCGTGACCCGCGGGGTGATGTCCCGCAGGTTGTCGATCAGTTGCAGCACGGTGTCCAGGTAGAACGGCGCCAGACCCTGGAGGATGTTGCCGATCTGGCTGTAGAGCTGTTCGCTGAGGGGGTGCTGATAGGTCGGGGCCATGAAGTGGTCCATCTGATCGGCCCCAAGGGTGACCGGCTCGGTCGTCAGGAAGTCACACAGCGCATCGTCGATCCCATCGGTGGTAATGGCCTTGCCCAGTTCCGAGGTCGAGGCGTTGTCCAGGACCCGCCAGACCCCGTCGAACCGGTCAAACACCGGCGCCATGCCGGGGTTGGCCTCCTTGAGCACGTCGGCCAGGATCCGCATATCGGCGGCGCTGCTGCGGGCCCCGTCCATAATCTGGATGCACACCAGCACCTGGCACAACGGTACGAACTCCAGCGTGTCGAAGGTCTGAACGACCTTGATCGCGCGGGCTGGCTGAAGCAGGGCACTGCCGGCTTCGATCATCCGGTAGTGCGAGGCGGCCAGTCCAAGCGACGCGGCGATTTCGGAGGAACTGACCCCGCCCATCTTGTCCCGCATTTGCTGGAGGACCAGCCCCAGTGCCTGTGCCAGAGGATTTCGTGTCTTCTCGGCCATGCCAGGCCCCATAACAATGCTTGTCCCAACGACGAAGACGGGCCGGGAAAACCGGACCGTACTGACCATTGATTATAGGCGCCACGCAAAAACCGGCAAACGAAATTGTCAGAAAATCCAAGCCCCACCGTCCGCGACTTCTGCGCAACACAAGGAATGGCATGTGTTTACAGAAGGTGACATCGAAACGCAAAAAAAGTGAGACAATTTTGAAAAAACGGGTTGACTTTTCAATTCTTCGGCGTACTATATAGGTAGAGCGTATAGGGACTGTGAGGTCTCGCGTATAAGTGACAGGAGTAACAGCCATGAGCCGAGCCACGAAAGTAACGAAAGGGCAAAACAAGGCGGTTACCGGACTCTTTACGTGGTGGGAGATCGTTTTGATGATGGCTGCCTTGCTTCTGATCGCTATGCTTCAGTAATGAAGGGCTCACCTGCCGGATGTGGCGACTGCCGCCGTCCGGCACCCAAGGGAAAGGAGCGAGCCATGAAATGGACAAGAAAAACAAGATATCTGGCCGTGCTGGCCGGTGCGGCGGTCGTGCTCCTGGTGCTGGACCCGGCCCTGCTAGCCGCGAGCCGAAGCAGCCGGTCGGCCCCGGCGAAGTCCAGCTCTCCACCGCCCCAAGCCGCGCCAAAAAGCGCCCCGGCGCGCGAGACTCGGTCCACGCCGCCACCGCAGCCGGCCAGGTCGTCGCCTCCGGCGCGGATATCCTCGCCGCCGGCACGCGTGTCGCCGCCGCCCGCGGTCAGCCGAAGCACGGTTCAGCGTTCCGCCCCTGTGCGAAGCACGCAAAGCGTCACGACGCCGAGCCGCAGCGTGACCACGTCAACCCGTTCCAGCAACTCGGCCAGCACCTACCGGCCACCGGTGACCGTGCAACGACGGACGTACTCGAACCCCACGACGACCAACTGGCAGGTCCAAACGAATACGACAGAAACGTCGAGAACGACACGCTCCACAACGATTCCGCCGGCGCAGTCGAACTACAGTCAGTACTACAGCAGCACGTCGCCGCAGCGCACCACGAGTACACAGACATCGTCGGCGTCCACGGTAACGACGCCAACAACGCACTCCACGGCGCTGACACGCGACCGGATCGCCAGTCCAATCCGCAGCGAGCGAGCATCGACCAGCACGGCAACGGACGCCACCCGCAGCGCGGGGGCCTCTTCGATCGCGCCGACGCCGTCGTCCAGGGTGACGACGAGCAGCCAGTCTCCGCCCGCCGTGATCGTCCGCTCCAGTCGGGACATCGCCACGCCGATCACTCGACAGACCAAGCCGACGAGCGCCACGAGAAGCGCGCCGGCCGACACGAGTGCGAACTGGAGCATCGGCGTCGGCACCAGCGCGGGAACCAGCACAACGACAACGGCACCGGTCCGTAGTACGCGTAGTATCGCCGAGGCCATAGGGACCACGGTGTCGCCTCCGCAGGGGCGGTATGATCTGTCGACGGGTACGACGCAAACCACCGCACAGCAGACCGCCACGAAGCGCGCGGAGAAGGCCGTCTCCACACCGGCTTCCCGCGCGGCGAAGATCACCGGCGCCGAGACGAGCATGGGGGACTCGGCGCCCGCCTCAACCGAGGCCGGTCGGACGATCGCCCGCGACGTGCGCAGCGAACGCACGGATGCGACCGTGGTCGGTCGCGCCGACAGGAGCGAGGCGGCGGAAACCAACGCCGCCGAATCGCCGGATCGGTCCGCCCGGGCGGATCGGTTGGTCAAGCCCGAAGCGCGGGACGCGTCCGAGCGGTCGAGCAAAGCCGTGCCGCAGGCGCAGTCGCAGCGACAGCTCGACGCCGTCGGGGCCGACGCGACGCAAAGCGCCGTGCCGGGACGGAGCCGGGATGATTCCCGCCAGGCCGTGTCGCGTCAGGAGGCCACGACCGCCGACGGACTCGTGAGCGACGCGGAAGCGACCGAAGTGGTCGGGGACGCCGCGGGACAGATCACCATCAACGGCGACAACAACACGATCATCTACGGCGACGTGTATGCGGACGACAGCATCGTCAGTGTCGGCGGCGGGCATTACCCCGCGCCGTATCGCGTGCATCCGCGGTACACCCTGTTCCATCGTCCGCGCTTCCATCGGCACTGGTGGTACTGGTCCTGGGGGTCCTACAGTTACTACGTATTGGACAACCCGTGGAACAGTTGCGGCTGGGTGATTTCGGTGCCCTGGCGCAGTCATTGGGGCGTGACGATGTTCTACCCGTCCTATCACCGTCGCTACGTGTTCTTCAGCGTCGGCGGATACTGGCCCAGCTACTACCGTTACCGCCGGTACTACTGGTACGGCTGCCATCCGTATCGCTGGTACGGCACCTACGTCTACGAGCGTCCCGTGGTCGAGGAGATTCACAACTACTACTACAACACCTACGAGACCCCGGCGCAGACGACCGTCACGACCCATGCCGCCGTGGACGATTTCAGCGACGTCCGCACGAAGCTGCAACTGGAGAAGCTGCAGGCCGAGGTCGACCAGCTCAAGCAGGCCGGTGACCTGCCCAACGAGCAGACCACGGCCGACCGGAACTTCGACCAGGCGGTTCAGGCGTTCCTGCAAAAGGACTATGACCAGGCCGTGCTCAAGTTCCGTGTGGCGATGATCCTCGAGCCGGACGACATGATTCTGCCGTTCGCCTACAGCCAGGCGCTGTTCGCCCAGGGCGAGTACAACGCCGCGGTCGGCGCGTTGCGGGCCGCCCTGAATCAATTGCCCCAGGACGAGGACAAGCAGACCGTCTTTTACCCGCGGGGCCTGTATGAGGACGACAACGTCCTGAACGCCCAGGCGGACGCGCTGCTGGCCGCGCTGGTGAACGATCCGACCAACCCGGACCTGAACCTGCTGTACGCGTACCACATGCTGGGTCTGGGGCAGATTGACAAGGTGGCCAATCCGCTGGCGATCGCCGCCGTGGATCCGGCCAACCAGATTGCGGTGGAGGTCCTCACGAACCTGTTGGAGAAGGTCAAGGCGGATCGGGCCCAGATGGACACCCAGGATGCGGCCGAACCGGTCACGCCGTGATTCGAGCCGGGCCTTCGGGCCCGGCTTTTCTTATATCATCAAGAAACCCGTGCGGGAGGGTAAAGTCATGAGGAACAAGCGAGACGTCAAGACCGTGGGGGCAAAGGCGCAGTCACGAGGTGACGGCATGGCACGATGGACAACGATTCTGTTGGGGCTTGCGGGCGTGATCGGCGTGGCGGGCGGAGCGTGGACGGCCTTCGAGGTCCACCCCTCGGCGAACGACCAGCGGGCCCCCGACGTGCATGGACGCCTGATCGTGTGGCAGGAGCTGATTCAGGGCAACCAGGGACGCGACTGGGACATCTGGGCCGCGGACGTGACCAATCCCGACGCGCCGCAGGTCTTCGTCGTATCGAACTATGAAGCCACCAATGAGCAAAACCCCTCGGTGTACGACACGATCGTCGTCTGGCAGGACGACTATTGGAGCACCCCCGAGGCCAGCGACTGGGACGTGTACTTCCGCGACACGGCCAACCCGGGCGCCCTCGAAGTGAACCTGACCCCGATGCCGTACGACCAGATTAACCCGCGGATCTACGGCAATCGCATCGTCTGGCAGGACAACAGCTTCGGCGATTGGGACGTCTCCGTCGCCGACATCACGGATCCCAACCACCTGCCCATCTATCCGCTGACGCCCTACCCCTACGATCAGAGCCGGCCGACGATCTGGCGCAACACCGTCGCCTGGCAGGACAACTACGTCTGGGACGACAATCCCGACGGCGCCTGGAACGTTTACGGGGCCGATGCGCTGCGGATGAACAAGCCCGTCGAGTATCTGTTTTCCGCCCTGCCCGAGGACCAGGAGAACGTCGCCATGGCCGGTTCCTACGTGGTCTGGCAGCAGAAGAGCGCAGAGGACTGGGACGTGTACGCGGCGGACGTGTCGAACCCGGCGAACCCCAAGATCCTGCCGATCGCCACGGATACGAGCAACGCAATGTATCCGGACGTGGACGGGCACCTGATCGTCTGGCAGGATGACCGCAACGGGGATTGGGACATCTACGGATACAACCTCGTGACGCGGCGGGAGTTCATCATCAGCGATAATCAGCCGGGGCAGAAGGAGTTCACCGACCAGCTCCGGCCACGAATCAGCGGCACCCTGGTCGTCTGGGAAGATGTGCCGTTGACCCCGGATGCGCCGGCCGACATCTTCGCGGCCATTCTGGAGGGGCCTGAGATCGCCGCGTGTCCGAATCCACCGGCCGGCGACGCCAACGGCGACTGCGTGGTGAACCTGCAGGATTTCGTGCTCCTGGCCGAAGGATGGCTTACCTGCAACCTGGATCATCCCGATGCCTGTCCGTAAACACGCTCCGTCGAGGCCATGAGGCATCGGAGCCGAGACGGCCCCGGCGCGGGTTGCAGGCCTCCCAAGATGCGGCAAGGTCACGCACGGCCTTGCCGCTTTTTTGCGCGCGATGCAGACGTGTTACTCAAAACCCCGGGCTTGAGGACAAATCGCAGGACCGATCAGCGGGCCGCTTCGGCGCTCGCGGGTCGGGCCGGCAGACGCGTTTCCAGTTGCGCGAGCCGCTCGTCAAGTTGCGCGAGACGGTGGTCCATCGCCTCAAGGGTGCGGGTCATCTGCCGCATCTGTTCGGACATGCCCAGCAGGTGGTCCTGCACGAGGACCAGGTACTGGTCGGTCAGCCGCTCGTAGGCGGCGACCATGGCCATGGGCGTGGAGCGGGCGTCGAGGGCGATGTCCGGATGGATTTCATACGTCGCCGCGCTCGCCCCCGGCAGCCACGCCAGGGCGGCGACCAGGACCAGCACCAGCCCGGCGAGCAGGCCGATTTTGAAGAGTTGTGTTTGGTCGAGCATCGGTTTATCTCCGTCGGCACACACGCCGAGCAAGCTGTTGAAAAAGTGTCACCCCGGACCCCGGATCGAGTCCGGGGCAGGCTTTGATCAGGGGTCCACGCTCGACGTGTGGTGCGCTCTCTGCACGCAAAGCGTGGATTCCCGCTTTCGCGGGAATGACAAAAAGGGCCCGTTTCTGTGGGCCGTACGTTTTTCAACGGACTGCTGGCGACAAATCAAGGTCTCGGTTCCACGGACAATATCGCCCGATGGGGCGTGATGGGTTAGCCGAATTCCGGCGGGTTCGCGGCGGTCCGGCGCTGGAGCACATCGGCTCGGCGTTGCGGACGGCGGCCGGATGTGGTAGAGGAGATTATCGGGCCGGGCCGACGCGCCCGCCCGGCGTGATGAAAGAGCATGGGGCGACATGGAGGCCTTCGCATGGCGGTGCGATTTGTCCTTGGACGCAGCGGCACGGGCAAGAGCCGCTACTGCCTGGGGCGGATCGTCCGCGCCCTGCGAAGCGGCGGCGATGAGCCGCTGGTGCTGCTCGTGCCCGAACAGGCGACGTACCAGGCCGAGCGGGCGATCCTGACCTCGGGGGCCATTCGCGCCTACAGTCGGTTGCACGTGCTGTCGTTCAACCGCTTGGCGTTCTTCCTGCTCAAGGGCCGTCCGGCGCGGATGGAATTGTCCGCCGCGGCGCGGGCCATGATCGTCGCGCGGCTGCTTCGCGGTTTGACGGGCCGCCTGGAGGTGTTCCGAGATGCCAGTCGGCCCGGTCTGGCCGCACACCTGGCGGCGATTATCGAAGAATTGCAGCATGAGACCCACGAGGCCGGGACGCTGCAACGCACGGCCGAGACCCTAGCCAAAGAGGGCGCCGCGCCGACGACCTGCGGCAAGCTTCGCGACCTGGCGCGGCTGCTCGAGGCGTACGACACGTTTATGAAAGGTTCGCGTCACGGGTGGGTCGATCCGGCGGGGGAGCTCACGGCGGCCGCGGCGAGGGTGAAGCACGCCCCATTCCTGCAAGGCGCGCGGCTCTGGGTCGATGGCTTCTCGGGCTTCACGGGCCAGGAGCTGGCGACGCTGGCCGAGCTGCTGACCGTCAGCACCTCGGCCGAGATCGCCTTGTGCCTCGACCCGGACCAGATCGATCTGGATGAGCCGGCCGAGCCGACCGGCGAGGTGGCCCGACTGTTCGCGGCCGGTGAGCGGACGTACGCGCGGCTCTTGGAGATCGTGCGCAAGCGGCACCTGCCGCTGGCGACGCCGCTCGTGCTGCGTCGGGCACGACGGTTTCGCGAGGCGCCGGGCCTGGCGCGTTTGGAAGCGCAGATCCCCCCCGACCGAGCGAGCGGTCCGCTGCGCGTGAACGGCGCGGTCGAGTTGGTCAAGGCGCACGATGCGCGGGCCGAGGTGCGATTCGTTGCCGAACGGATCATCGCTGTGGTTCGGGAGGGACGGTGCCGCTGGCGGGATGTCGCGGTGATCGTCTCGGACGTGGAGGCGTACCGGCACTATTTGCGGGCGGCGTTCGGCGACGCGGGCATCCCCTACTTCATCGACCGGCCGATGCCGTTGGCCGAGCACGTGCTGGCTCAAGGGATGGCGATGTGCCTTCGCTTGGCGACGGGCGGCTGGTCCACGCCGGAGGTGCTGGCCTATCTCAAGACGCCGCTGTCGCCGCTCAGTGCCGAGCAGGCCGACGCGGTGGAGCAATACGCCCTGGCATTCGGCGTGCGGGGCGAGGAGTGGGTGCAGGAATCGCCGTGGGGCTGGGCGCGGGCCGAGGCCGCGGCGTTCGACGAGGAGCACATCGACCAGTGGCGGCGGATGGCCCTGGCGCCGGTGCGGGGACTGGCCGAGGCGCTGGCGCCGCCCGCAGCCACGGGCGAGGCGTTCATCGCGGCGATCCGGCGGCTGTTCGAGGCGCTGAACGTGCCGCGGCGGATCCAGGAGTGGTGCCGCGCAGAGCCGTCCGAGGCCGAGACGCACCGGCAGGCCTGGGAGAAGTTCACCGGCCTGTGCGAGGAGTACGCGGCGATCCTGGCCGATCAATCGATGCCTGCAGCCGAACACGCGGCGCTGCTGGCCCAGGGCATCGAGGCGCTGCGGCTCAAGCGGATCCCGCCCACGCTGGATGCGGTGCTGGTCGGCTCCATCGAACGCAGTCGGCACCCGGACCTGAAGGTGGCGTTTCTGGTCGGCGCGACGCAGCGGCAGTTCCCCGTGCCGGTCGTGCCCGACCGCGTGCTGACCGATGCGGACCGCGAGGCGGCCGAGGCCGAGGGGCTGACGCTGACCGACCGGATGACGCGTCGGCTGCTGGATCGGGCGTACCTGGCGTATATCGCGTTCACGCGCCCCTCGCATAAGCTGATTATCACCTGGCCCTGCATGGACGAGGCGGGCCGGGCGGTGGCGGTCTCGCCGTTCGTGCGGGAATTGACCGAGCGGTTCGAGGACCTGCACGAGACGACGGCCCGCCAGACACACGACCTGGAGGCGACGACGCACCCCTCGGAACTGGCCGAGCGATTGTGCCTGGCCCTGGGAGCCGATGGGCACGTGGATCCGGCCCGGCGACGGCGGGCGATGGTGCTGCTGGAGACGATGACGACCCACGGCGAGGCCGTCTTCGAGCAGGCCGCGCGGGTCGTGCGGCGGGGCGTGCTCTATCGCAACACGGCCGAGCTGCCACCGGATCTGGCCCAGCGGATCTACGCCGGGCCGCTGGCGTGCTCGGTGAGTCGGTTGGGCCGGTTTGCAGCGTGCCCATATCAGCACTTCGCGCGGCACGTGCTCAGGCTCGAACCACGGCGGGTCCTTACGTTCGAGCCGGTGGACCTGGGGCGGTTCTACCATCAGGTGCTGGACCGGCTCTTTCGGTGGTTGCGGGCGGCCAAGCCCCCCCGCACACTGGCGGACCTCGAGCCCGAAGGCGAGGCGGTCGAGCGAATCGTGGGCGAGGTGATCGAGGGGGTCATGACCGAGGAGGGTTCCTTGGCGTCGCTGGCCGCCCGCTCGCAGCGAGCCGTGTTTATGCTGGATCGCGCCCGGGCTGTGCTCGTGGACCTGGTGCAGCGGTTGATCGTCATGAGTCGGGCGGGGCGGTTTCGACAGGCGGCCTCGGAATGGTGGTTCGGCGAGCCAAGCGACCAGGGGCCGGGGGCCGAACCCTCCGCCGGTCCGCGGGTGCACCTGCGGGGGGGTGACGTCGAGGTCCACCTGCACGGTCGCATCGACCGCGTGGACGTGGCCAAGGCAGCGGAGGGATCGGACGCGGCGGGGGCGATCGTGTTCGACTATAAGCGCCGGGACACGCGGTTCAGTTGGACGCAGTTCGCCGCCGGACTGGACTTGCAGTTGGCCGGCTACCTGGTGGCATTGCGGTCCGGGGCGGGGCCGGTCTCCGACTGCCGGGCCGTCGGGGCGTTCTTCCTGCCCATCGAGCCGTCCGGCACGCAGTCGTTGAAGGATGAGCCGGGCGGCCGGGTGAATCGACCCAAGGCGGCTGGCGTGTTCAACGGTGACTGGGCCGAGCAGATTGACGCCGAGTGCGCCAAGGGCCGCAGCGCATACTACAACTTCTACGTGAAGGACGATGAACCCTACGGGGACTGGTCGCGCAGCGGGGCATTGCGGCCGCGAGAGTTCGCACGGCTGCTCGACCTAGCCGAGGCGAAGATCATCGAGTTGGCCCACGGGATCATCGGCGGCTGCATCGAGCCGCGGCCCTATCGGCTGGGCACGCAGACCGCCTGCTCGCGGTGCGACTACGCCGCGGTGTGCAAGTTCGACTGGCAGATCAACGCCTACCGCGTGCTCTCATCGCAGGACAAGCGGGCGGTGATCGGTCCGGAGGATCGCGATGGCTAGGGCAAGCGGCCGGCGACGTTGGACGGACGATCAGGCGCGCGCGATCAGCACGGCCGGGCGCACCGTGCTGGTCAGCGCCTCGGCGGGCACGGGCAAGACCGCCGTCCTGACCGAGCGGGTCACCCGCTTGCTGGCCGATACAACGAGCCCCGTCGATGCCTCGTCACTTCTGGTGGTGACCTTCACCGAGGCCGCCGCCGAGGAGATGAAGGCACGGATCGCCGCGCGGTTGCGGGAGGCCTATACCCATGCGCAATCCCGAGGGCAGGCGAACACCCTGTACGGCCAGTTGCTTCGACTGGATGCGGCGCAGATCAGCACCATCCACGCCTTCTGCAAGCGGACGATTGAGGAGCATTTCCAGGTGCTGGGGCTGGACCCGGCTTGGCGGATTATCGAGCCGGATGCGGCGCGGATTCTCAAGCAGCACGTACTCGATGAGGTCGTCGAGGCCGCGTGGCAAGACCGCCGACTGGGTCAGGCGCTCGAGGTCCTGCTGGGCGGCGGCAGCGGCGGCGTGGACCGGATCTTGCGACGGGTGATTGATCTGTCGGAGTTTCTCGATGCGAGGCTGGGCCGGGCCGAGTGGTTCGAGCGGGCGGCGTATATCGGCGACCTGGCCGCAGAGGTCGCCCCGACGGACGCCGACCGATGCGCCTACCTGCGAGGCCGGCTCGAACGGGCGCTGGGCTGGTGCCGATACGGACGGCAACTGGATCAGCATCTCGCTGGAGGCCACTGGCAGGCCCATATCGACCAGCGCTACACGGGGCCCATCGAACAATGGATCGGCCTTCTCGATGCGGATGGCCTGGATGATTGCGTAACGCAGATCGTCAACCACGATTTCGGGAGGTTCCCCAACCGCCCGAAGGACCTCGATAAGGCTCGTGCCGAGCAGGTCAAGAAACCTCTCAAGAAGGCGGCCGACTCGATCAAGGCGATCGGTGGCCTGTCGTTGTTCGCTTCGGAGTACCAAGAGAAGGTCGAACCGCGATTGGGCCTGCCCGTGCGGATGCTGATCGAGCTAACCCGGCAGTTCGACGCGGCTTGGGCAAAAGCCAAGCTTCAACGCGGTGCGTTGGACTTCGCCGACCTGGAGCAGCGGATGCTGGAGCTGCTGGACCACAGCGAGGAGGTGGTCGAATCGCTGCGTCGACGATTCCGCTATGTGTTCGTGGATGAGGTGCAGGACATCAACGCGGTGCAGCAGCAATTGCTCGACCGCATCAGCGGGCCGGACAACGTGTTTATGGTCGGCGATGTCAAGCAGAGCATCTATGGCTTTCGCCAGAGCCGCCCGGAGCTGTTCATCGAGCGGCTCGCGCGGGCCCTGCCGGCCGAGCAGCCGCCTGCCCGGGGCGCGAACCCGCCGCCGATGCGGGTGGACCTGCGGGACAGTTTCCGTTCCCGCCCAGCGGTGCTGGATTTCGCCAATCGCCTGTTCGGGCGGATCATGACCCCGGGTATGGCCGGCGTGGACTACGATGAACGGGCGGTCCTGCGGGCCCCGCACGGCGAGTTGGGGGCAGATGGTCCGGCCGTGGAGATGGTCGTTCTCGATGAGCAACCCAACGATGAGCCGACGGCCGACGACGGGACTGGGGGTGTCGAAACCGGCGATGACACCGAAGTGGGCGAAAATGGCGACGCGGCCCGCAAGTCCGGACTCGTGGTCTCGGCCCGGCAGCGGCAGGCGGCCTACATCGCCCGGCGGATTCAGGCGATGGTTGAGGGTGAGGGCGGCCCACCAATGCAGATCCGCGACCCGGACACGGGCGACCCGCGGCCGGTCCGGTATGGCGACATCGCCGTCCTGCTGCGCTCCCCGGCCAAGCGGGCCCGCGACTACGTGGAGGTGCTGCGGCTGGCGGGCATCCCGGTCAGCAGCGACAGCAGCGAGGGCTTTTTCGCGGCGACCGAGGTAGCCGACATGATGGCCCTGCTCAAGACGCTGGACAATCCGCGCGGGGACATCGAGCTGGCGGCGGTGCTCCGCAGCGAGCTGATCGGGCTGGAAGATGCGGACTTGGCCCGTGTTCGCCTGGAGGCCCCGGCCCAGATCGGTCAGCGGCTGTACGACGCGGCGTGCTGGTATGCCCGCGGCGGGCCGGATGCGGCATCGCGGCAACGCGTGAGCGAGGCCCTCGAGCGGCTGGGGCGGTGGCGTCGGGCCGCCCGCACACAGAGCCTGGCCGACCTGATCTGGGACGTCTACCGCGAGACCGGCTACCTGGCGTTTGTCTCGGCCCTGCCGGGCGGGCGGCAGCGGCGGGCCAATCTGCTGATGCTGCACGACCGAGCCGTTCAGTTTGAGCGGTCCGCCGACGCGTTTCAGGGCCGCTCGCTGTCGCATTTCATTGAGTTCATCGAACAACTGCTCGAAGCCGGGCAGGATTGGGCTCCGGCGGCGGCCGACACGGCCGAGAACGCCGTGCGAATCCTCAGCGTGCACCGCAGCAAGGGGCTCGAATTCGGTATCGTGTTCCTGGCCGAGCTGAACCAGCCGTTCAACCGGGAGGACACGATCGGCCCCTGCCTGTTCGACGAGGATCTGCTGGTGGGTCTTCAGGTCTGGACCGACCGCGAACGTTGCGTGCCGTCGCGGGAGTACGAGCTGATCGCCGACCGGCACCGCACGCGGGCCCTGGCTGAGGAGATGCGGATCTTGTACGTGGCCGTCACGCGGGCGCGGGAGCATGTCGTGCTGTGTGCCTCCCGCAAGCGCGACGCCTGCGCCGAGGCGCTGGCCCAGGCGCCCGCCGAGGGGCGCGTGGACGATTGGCTGCTTCATGACGCGGGCTGCGCGCTGGACTGGGTGTTGTGGGGCCTGGCGGATGAGCCGCGGGTGCGGCGGTTGTTCGGCCTCGAGCCGCCGACCGGGGCGGCACTCGATAGCTTCGAAGCCCACCTCGTCGCCCGCGAGGAGCTGGATGACCTGGCGCGGCGGCTGCTGGCCGACCGCGACCGGCCCCGCTCGTTGGATATACCGCCCGACGGGCCCGAAACGGCCGAGGCCCGCGCCTGGGCCGCGGGATTGTGCGACCGGTTGCGGTGGCGCTACCCACACGAGGCCGCGACGCACTTGCAAGCGAAGTACTCCGTGACCGACCTGACCCATCGCGACGATGAGTTCGCGCCCGCCGGGATGCAATTCGCTGTGCCCGGCGCGGACGAGCGACCACAGGTGTTCATGCCGAGCGCTAAACCATCCACTTCACCCGCCACGGGCGGGGTCGGCGGCCGCGGCCTGCCGGGCGAAATGAAATCGGGCTATCCATCGCCGGGAACGTGGATGACCGACACACCGCAACGGCGGGCGGCACAGCGCGTGGGCACGGCGACGCATCGGGTCGTCGAGGAGTTGCCTTTGCCGGGCGAGGTGACGCACAAGCTCGTGCACGCGACGATCGAAGACCTGGTGCGACGGCACGTGATAGACCCTGAGGATGCGGCGGCGATCGACGTGGAGGCGATCGTTCGTTTCTTCGCCGAGGAGCCGGGACGCCTGGCGTGCGACCGGGCGCATCGTATCCTGCGGGAGTGGCCCTTTACGATGGGCCTGAGCGCCGGGCGGCTTGATCCCGCGGCCGCCGGCGAGATCGTCGTCGTCCAGGGCATCGTGGACCTGATCGTCCGCACCCCCGCCGGTCTGGTCGTGATCGACTTCAAGACCGACCGTCTCACGCCCGATGAGCCGGAGTTCGCGACCCGCCTGGCCGCCTATCGCGAGCAGATCGAGCACTACTGCCACGCCGCCGAGGCGTGCCTGGAGGCGCCGGTCACCGGCGCGCATCTGCATTTTCTGCATCCAGGTTTGTCCGTTCGCATCCTGCCTGCATAGACGCCTCCGATCCCTGCCGCCGCGGTGCACCCTCCTACCGGCACTCAGCGATTGACGGTATCCGCACGGAAGAATGGCTGGACGCCCCGACGGTGTCCGCGTATACTGTCCCGTTGATATTTGCGATCGCGTGGAGGTCTTGCGGGAGAGCCATTTCATGAACCGTTGTCGATTTCGTTTAGGGCGGCCTGTGGCCCCGGTGCTGGCGGTCCTGCTCTTCATCGGCGTCCATGGAGGCGCCCAAACCGATGTCGCGCCGCCGGACGTGCCGGCCGCCGCCGCCCCAGCGGTGATGCTGCCACGGATGGAGAAATCCCTCGTGATGATCCGCAGTGTCTCGCAGGCGTTCGACCCAGCCACCCCCTGGAAAGACCGTTCGATGAGCCAGGGCATCGGCACCGGGTTCATCATCGAAGGACACCGCATCCTGACCAATGCCCACAATGTCAGCGACGTCAAGTACGTCGAGGTCAAGAAGCAGGACCAGGCCCAACGCTGGCCGGCGATCGTGATGTACGTCGCCCACGATTGCGATCTGGCGATGCTCACCGTGCTGGACAAGGCGTTCTTCGAAGGCACCCTGCCGCTCGAGCTGGGCGAGTTGCCGGAGAACCACTCGACGGTGCAGACCTACGGTTTTCCCGTGGGTGGCCGGCAGATCTCCGTGACCGAGGGCGTGGTCAGCCGTGTCGAGCACGACGTGTATTCCCACACGCAGGCCGATTCCCACCTGGTCGTCCAGACCGACGCGGCCATCAACCCCGGCAACAGCGGCGGGCCCGTCATGCAGGATGGCAAGGTCGTCGGCGTTGCCTTCCAGGGCCTGAGCATGGCCGATAATATCGGCTATATGATTCCCACAACCGTCATCCGGCACTTTCTAGAGGATATCGCCGACCGCCACTACCACGGATTCGGCTCGCTGGGCTTTTCCTTCTACACCGGCCTGCATAATCCGGCCTATGCCCGATTCCTGAAGCTGCCGGACGGGGTTCAGGGTATTGTCGTCGTCTACGTGATGATGAATAGCTCCGTCGAGGCCGTGCTCCAGCGCAACGATGTTATCAGCCGAGTCGACGAGCATGACATCGACAACGACGGAATGACCCGCATCGACGGCCGGCAGTTGCACATGTCCGAGGTCATCGAGCGCAAGCAGATCGGCCAGACCGTGACGCTGACGTTCTGGCGGGACGGCGAAGAGCACACCGCCGAGGCCGAAATCGCCTGGAATCGACCGGTGCTGGACTATGCACGCCGGTACGACGTCGCCCCGCGTTACGTCGTTTACGCGGGTTTGACCTTCGTGCCGGTCAGCCGGAATTATCTGGAAACCTGGGGGCGCAACTGGTCCAGCGACCTGCCGTCCTTCTTGCGGTACCTGTTTCAGAACAGCCTGGTGATCAACACGGACCCGGAGCGCAAGGAGTTTGTCGTCCTCAGCGAGATCCTGCCCGACGAGATCAATGCCTACGCCGAGCCATTTGAGGATTCCGTCGTCGAGAAAGTTAATGGTCGGCCCGTCCGGGCCCTGGAGGATCTGACCGACGCCTTCAAGTCGGACGACCCGTACTGCGTGATCGAGTTCATGGACGCCGATAAACCCCTGGTGCTGGATCGCGCCAAGGCGGACGAACGACACCCCGTCATCCTGGCGAAGTACCAGGTGCCCGCTGCAACGTCTCTGGAGGCCCAACCATGAGCGGACGGCTCTCTCTATATGCCCTTGGGATCGCGACCCCCCTGCTCCTGGCCACAGCGGGCTGTCTCGAGTCCGGGCGCGGTGATACCGCGGTTCCCGATCAGGCCCGCATCCTCGAGCCCTCGCTGGTCTATCTGGACGTGACGGCCTATTCCTACGAGCCTTTTCAACCCTGGAAACAGCCCGACCTGGCGCAATGGACGGGTTATGGGGCGGCGGTGGGACCCTACCAGGTGATCACGACCGCGTGGAACGTGCGCGATGCGGCGTTCGTCAAGGTCCGCCGGCACGGCCAAAACGCCTTTATCACCGCTCAGATCGACGTGGTCGACTATGAAAGCAACCTGTGCCTGCTGAGTCTCGATCCGAATTCCGCAGGGGCGCCCCTGGTCCCGTTGACGTTCTCCGACAGCTATGAGGAGGGGGCCGACGTCACGGCCTACTGGCTCAGCGGCGCTGGACAAGTCCAGACCGCCAGGGGCCAACTCGACCGCGCCGAGGTGCAGAACTCGACCGTCTCCTATACGCGTTCGCTGCAGCTCATCGCCAAGGAAACGGGCAAGGACTCCGGCCGCGGGCGACTGTTCATGGTAGGTGGCGAGCCCATCGGCTTGGCCTGCTGGGCCGATAATAACACTGGCGAAACGGGTCTTATCCCCGGCGAGACGATTTTAGCCTTTCTGGCCGACGCCGCCGACGGGCAATACGCCGGGTTCGCCGCCGAAGGGTTCGAGGCGCGGGTCCTGCGGGATCCGGCCCTGCGTCGTTACCTGGAGATGCCGGAGGATATGACCGACGGCATCTATGTCAGCAAAGTCTATACCTTGGGAACGGGCGCCGAGGAGCTCAAACCCGGCGACGTGCTCCTGACCATCAACGACCAGGCCATTGACGCCGGTGGCCAGTTCGCCCACCCGGTGTACCGCCAATTGACTTACCATTACCTCCTCACTCGACTGCACGCCGGACAGCCCGTCCGTATGAGCATCTGGCGTGACGGACAGCGCATGGAGATGGAGACCCAGGCCCGGAATTTCTCTGCCGACCAGATGCTCGTGCCTTTCTACGAGCATGGCTACGCGCCGCAATACATCATTACGGCCGGGTACGTCTTCCAGAAACTGACGCGTCCCTACCTGACCATGTGGGGTGACGACTGGACCGGCCAGGTGCCGCCCCACCTGTACCAGTACTATCGCAACAGGATGTTCTCGCCGACCGACGAGCGACAGGACATCGTGCTCCTCAGCCGTATACTCCCGCACCCGGTCAACATCGGTTACCACGGCCTGGGTATGATGGTCGTCAAGACGATCAATGGCCGGCCCATCCGGTCGCTCGCCGACGTCCAGGAGGTGCTTCAGCAATCGAACCCCACGGGCCTGGACGTCGTGGAGTTTGAGGAGCATCGCCCGACCGTCGTCATCCCGCGCGACCGATTGTCGGAAGTCAACGCCCAGATCGCCCAGATTTACGGGGTCGACAGCCTCCAGCGTATTCTCGAATAGCCTTGTCGCCCTGGCATCCGAAGGTCAAGGTCAATCGGTGATCTTTCCGTGTGCCGAATGCTCCCCCTCCTTCAGGATGTGAGCGATGATGTAGCCCGCCAGGCGCGCCACTGCCGAGGCATTCGGGTGGTTGTCGAACGGATGGGCCACGGTGTATTCGACCCAGCCCTTTTCATAGTCAGGAAGAATGTCCCTTATTCGGTGCAGCACAATGCCTTTTTGTTCAACTTGACCCACAAACCAATCGTTGTGCCGGCGATCCGGTCCAGGGCAATCCCAGAATATGATGTGGAACTCACAGTCCGGATACCGCCCCGCGATTTCATCCCGCATCCGCTCGATAAGAGCGACCTGCAGGTGACGACCCTCTGCATCCGCCACGTGGAAACGATCGTATACGTCCTTCTTGATAAAAGACTCCGCGATCGCCGTCCGGGCCCAGCGGCTAAGAACGCAACGCTGTTGCCAGGCTTGGGCGCGGGCCTGTTCAAGTGTCCCGCAATACCTCAGCTCCCCGTGATCATCAATGACGAAGCGAGGCCCGCGGCAGTTCCACGGCAGACGGCCGGAGGCCCGCGAGGCGTGCCCTATGATGGCCTGATAAATGATCGCCCTCGGACGTTCTCCCCCAACGGCCTCATCGACCAGACCATTCTTCAACTGCGCATAGCACTGGTGGGTACCGTAACCGAACACCCCAAGGTTATAGCACTGATATCGCCCCTCTGTGAGTTCTTCAACTTGGCATGAGATGGTCTGCTCGTCTTCCAGACCTGAACCGAAGGTAATGGAACACCCCATGAAGACAACAGGCCGCCCCCTCTCGGCACGCCGCGACGGGCCAGCGCGAAAACCATGTGCGTCCGTTGTATACGTCGCCTCATGGACACGCTGGTCACGCCACATCCACGACACATGTGTTCGGGCGTTACTTCGAAGCACATAACCCAGGATGGGGTCATCCCTTATAAACGTCTCCAGCGGTGGACTGTAGACTTCCGTTGCATGAGTGCGGTTGTAGTGTACATAACATATGAGTTCACATAGTAACAAGACTAGACAACAACATGCCACATTGAACCAGAACCATTTCGGCTTTCCGAGCTTGTTTCTATCGAAGTAGAGCAACACCACTGCTAGAGCAAGCCCACACGCCCCAATCCAGAACCACGGAACCACCGTGAGGTTGAGAGCCGCCCAACCAGTGCCAACGAAGCACATCAAGGCGCCCGCATACAGCGTCAACCTCGTGTGTTTTCGTGTTTGGACCTCGCCAGAATACGACATGTCACACTGCGCCCATACAATCTTCATTTCTGGTATTGATGGTGGTTTGAGCCAATAGGCCATGATAGCGACACAGCAGGAGAGTTTCAAGGGTGTTTGATCGCAATAAACCCGGCATTCGACACCTGGCAGACGAGCCAACTCCCCGAAGAGCCATACTTGGCGCATGTCAACCCGCAATAGCTTAGGGGGTGCCAGACGCCAACGATGATCACCGGGGAGACCCTGTGACATGGCTTCCTCGGCCTTCTCCGAACGGAACGACATTCATCGGGATGCCTAAAAACCGATTCCTGATGTGAGGTATGTTTGTGAGAACCACTTCAATGTCACGTGCCCTGAGAGCCGCGATGTTTCACGTGGAACATGTGAAATGTGCACACAACTCAAGGCGCTCGACGCCCGTCCGTAGACACTGTTTCACGTGAAACACTGGCTTTTGCAAGTTTTTGCTACCCTACAGCCGATCCCTCTGATAAAAATGGTGCCGTGTTCCCTTGCGGGACCAGTGCGACAACGCTCTGTGCATCGTTCCAGGATGGAAAGGAAGGAGCCATATTATGAGCAAGAAGGAAAAGAAGCCGCACCTCGGCAGGGGCCTTGCCTCCCTTCTGGGCCCTGTGACGGACGAGATATCCCTGGCCGAGTCACCCGAGAAGTCCTCCTTTCCCCCCGACGTGGAGTTGGCCACGGGTCGTGGAGAGATACCTATCGACTCCCTGGCCCCGAATCCTTACCAGCCTCGGACCACGTGGGACCCGCGTGAGCTGGAAGACCTGGCTGCATCTATCCGGTCCAACGGCGTGATTCAGCCTATTCTTGTCAGGCGTATTGAGGACCGCTTTGAGATCATCGCCGGAGAGAGGCGGCTTCGAGCGGCCAAGCAGGCCGGCCTCGAGACGGTGCCCGTGATCATCCGGCACGCCACCGATGAGGAGATGCTGGAGCTTGCCCTTGTCGAGAACATTCACCGGACGGACCTCAATCCCATCGAACGGGCCTCGGCCTACCGTCGGTACATCGAAACCTTTAACCTCACACACGCTGAGGCCGCCGAGCGACTCGGCGAGGATCGCACGGTCGTCAGCAACTACCTTCGCCTGCTCGATCTGCCTGGGGAGGTGAAGGAGATGTTGGTCGATGGACGCCTCTCAATGGGTCACGGAAGAGCACTGCTTGGCCTTCCAACAGATGAACTGAGACGCAAGTTAGCTTATCGTGCAATGACGGGGCGTCTTAGCGTCCGCGAAGTGGAAAGGCTGGTACGTCGGGCCATCGAGGGCGAAAAACCCGAGAAGCCTCTGCCCAAGAAGGAACCATTTATCGAGGACCTTGAACGGAGAATGGAGGAGATTCTTGGCACTCGGGTGCAGATCCAGGCACGGAAGCGGGGTCAACGCGGACGGATCATCATAGACTTCTATTCCCTGGACGATTTCGACCGCCTGGCCCGGCGGATGGGCCTTGACGAGGTGGAACGCGTCTGAGAGAGGTGGCTTTTCTAACTGGGACCGGCACTTGCACTTGGTACTTCGGTAAGGGGTGAATCATGCGAGCAGGTACTGTTTTTGGCCTCGTGGCCCTCATGGCGGCGATCGGTTTGGCGGATGTAACCGTACCGGATGGGACCAAGGTCCTTGAAACACTGGAGCCGGGCCATCCACGGTTGTTTCTGAAGGAGGCGGACCTCGCGGCTCTCAAGGCGCGGGCAAAGACCGATCCGGTCTTGCAGAAGTGCATCAATGACGTGATCCGGCAAGCGGACCGCTACGTGGGGCGCGATCCCGTGGAGTACCGCCTCATTGGGCCCAGGCTGTTGCAGGTCAGCCGAGATTGTCTCAACCGCGTACTGGCCTGTTCGCTGGCGTATCGATGGACGGGCCAGGAGAAATACGCCAAGACCGCCTTGACGAACATGGAGGCCGCCTGCGGGTTCAAGGACTGGCATCCCTCGCACTACCTGGACACGGCGGAGATGACCAACGCCGTGGGGATCGGCTACGACTGGCTGTACGCATACATGGACGAACCCACGCGGCAACGGATTCGCGAGGGGATCATCCGGCACGGGCTTGAGGAGGGGCTCAAGTGTTATGGCGGCGCCAGCGGTCGTGACCACTGGTTTGTCGGCAGCGCGTTCAATTGGAACCAGGTGTGCAACGGCGGCATGCTCGTCGGGGCCTTGGCGGTTGCCGACACGGACCCGAAGTATGCCCGCAAGATCATCCCGGGCGCGGTGGAGTCGCTGCCGCGGGCGCTGAAGACATACGCGCCCGACGGAGCCTGGGGCGAGGGGCCGGGGTATTGGCATTACGCCACGCAGTACACCGCCTATGGCATTGAAGCCCTGCGGACAGCACTGGGAACGGACTTTGGGTTGTTGGATGTCGAGGGGCTCTCCGAGGCGGGGCTGGCGCCGATCTACTTGACGGGCCCGACGGGGATGATCCTGTCGTACGCGGACTGCGGCGGTAAGAGCCGGCGTCGGCCGATGCCGTGCATGTTCTGGCTGGCCCGCGTGTACGACGCTCCTGTCCTCGCCGATGCCGAACATGCCGTGCTGGCCAAGGGCTCGGCCAGTCCGGAGCACGCGATGTGGTACGTGCCGCCGGTCAAGAGCCCCCTGCCGGCCCGCCCGTTGGATAAGCTGTTCCGCGGTGACGTGGAAGTGGTGACGTTCCGCAGTGCGTGGGATGACCCGGACGCGCTGTTTGTCGGCGTCAAGGCCGGGTACAACCAGGTGAACCACGGTCACCTGGATCTGGGGAACTTCGAACTGGACGCGCTGGGCGTGCGGTGGGCGCTGGACCTGGGCTCGGATGATTACAACCTGCCGGGCTATTGGTCGGGCGGCAAGGGGGGCAGGCGCTGGTCATACTATCGACTGAACTCGGAAAGCCATAACGTGCCCTTGATCGCCGGGCGGAGTCAGGACCCGCTGGCCAAGGCGGCGTTCACGAAGATACGCACGGGCGGCGACGCGCCGTTTGTGATCGTCGATCTGAGCGAGGCGTACCGGCCCGAGGCGACGAGCACGCATCGCGGCGTGGCGATGGTCGCGAATCGCAGGGCGGTCCTGATACAGGATGAGTTCGAGATCGCCGAGTCCTGTCCACTGGTGTGGGGAATGATGACCGAGGCGGAAATCAGCATTGAAAGCGATGGTTCGGCCCGGCTGCGGCAGCAGGGCAAAGAGCTTGTCGCGCGGCTGCTCGCGCCTGAAGGGGCTCGCTTCGTCGCGGAGTCGGCCGAGCAAGAGCCGCCCCAGAAGACGAACAAAGGCGTGCGGCGACTGGTCGTGCGGACGCGGGCCGCGAAAGGGTCGATGCGAATCGCAGTACTGCTAAGCCCGGTTTGGCCGGAGGGCGCCGCGGGCCCCGTGCGGGTCCGGCCACTTGCGGCGTGGTAGCTTCGTCGCGAGGCGCTAATGGCGCAGCGCCGGTTGTCCGATGACACGGAGCGGGCGGCATCACGCCGCGAACGAGTCGATCACCCAGCGGGACAGAGCCCATGCGAAAGGATGCCGAGGCGTTTCTCAAGGAGTTGCTCGAGGCCCCCAGCCCATCGGGGTTTGAACAGCCCGCGGCGAAGGTCTTTGCCGCGCGGATCGCCGATCACGTGGACGATCTGATCCGCGACGTGCACGGCAACACGATGGGCGTGGTCAACCCCAAGGCCTCGTTCAAGTTCATGCTCGCCGGCCACGTCGATGAGATCGGCCTGATCATCACCCATATCGACGACAATGGTTATCTCTACACCGCGCAGATCGGCGGCATGGACCCGGCGTTGCTCGTGGGGCAGCGCGTCAAGATCATGGGCCACAAGGGTCCGGTCTTCGGCGTCATCGGCCGCAAGGCCATCCACCAGATGAAGCCCGACGAGCGCAAGAAGAACGTCGAAATGGAGAATATCTGGGTGGACATCGGCGCCGACACTCGCAAGGAGGCCGAGAAGCACGTCGCCGTGGGCCGGCCGCTGGTAGTGGACGTGCCGTATCGTCGGCTGGGCGACGACAAGATCGTCTCGCGGGCGATGGACGACAAGGCCGGCGCGTTCGTCGTGGCCGAGGTGCTGCGGGCGCTGTCGCGGCGAAAACTGAACATCTCCGTGATCGGCGTGGCGACCGTGCAGGAGGAGATCGGCCTGCGCGGCGCGATCACGTCGTCGTACCGCGTGCATCCGGACGCGGGGATCGCCGTGGATGTGGGCTTCGCATCGGATCATCCGGAGACCGACCCCAAGCAGCTTGGCGAGGTCAAGCTGGGCAAGGGCCCCAACCTGCACCGCGGGGCGAATATCAATCCCGTGCTGGAGGATCACCTGGAGAAGACCGCGCGGCGGCTGAAGATCCCCGTGCAGATCAGCGCGATCCCACGGGGCACGGGCACGGACGCCAACGCGATGCAGCTTTCGCGCGGCGGGGCGGCCACGGCCCTGGTGAGCATCCCGAACCGCTACATGCACACGCCCGTGGAGGTCCTTTCGCTCAAGGACCTGGACGCGATCATCAAGCTGCTGGTCGAGTTCCTCGCCGAACATCCGGCGAAGCGCGACTATCGGCCCTGAATGGCGCGGAGCTTCCATTCCGACAGGTGACTAGCTGATGGGAATCGGTTTGTTACGTTCGGGCGTGCCGCCGTCGGAGTAGTAGAACACGAACGTCTCGCTGTTTGTGGCGCAGCCCACGCGGCCCTGTTTGTCGATCGCGATGAACGCCTCCTGGGTCGTGCGGGCCTCGGGGATCTTGGCGCACATGCGCTCGAACGCCTCACGGCAGGCCTCGTGGGGCGCGCGTCCATGCCGCATCAGTTCCACAATCGTGAACGAGGTCAGCGTTTGCAGCACCAGCTCGCCGACGCCCGTCGCGCCCGCGGCCCCCACCTCGTTGTCCACGTAGAGCCCGGCGCCGATAATGGGCGAATCGCCGACGCGCCCGTGGATCTTCCATGCCAGGCCGCTCGTGGAGCAGGCCCCCGCCAGATCGCCGCGCTCATCAAGGCACAGCATCGTGACGGTGTCATGCGTGCGGTCGATCCAGTTGTCGTCGGGGTTGAGGTTTTGCCGCCATTCGAGCCAGCGCTGCCGGGCCTGTTCGGTGAGCAGATTTTGTTCCTGGAAGCCCGCCTTACGTGCGAAGTCCAGCGCCCCGTCGCCCACGAGCAGCACGTGGCGCGTGAGCTCCATCACCTGGCGCGCGACGGAGACGGGGTTGCGGATGTTTTGCAGGGCCGCGACCGCGCCGGCCCGGTGGCGGCGGCCATCCATGATGCACGCATCCAGCGTGACGACGCCGCTCTCATCCGGCAGGCCGCCCAGGCCGACGCTCGTCACCGAGGGATCATCTTCGGACACGTTGACGCCCTTTTCGACGACGTCCAGGGCACACGCCCCGTCCCTGAGGTGTCGTGCGGCGGTCTCGGTGGCGGCCCGGCCATGCTCCCATGTGGTGATGATCCCCGGCTTGAAGGGCCTTTGTTCGCCACGAGTCCCAACGGCCTCGCCGGGCAGGGCGCCCGCCGCGCCGACCAGAAGCGTCGTGCTCAGAAACGACCGACGACTCACGTGATGCGCCATGATCCGGTCCTCCTCTGCGTTTCGGTTCGGCTGCCGGGCTTACAGGGTATCCACCCCGGGGCCGGTGTGCAAGGCGATCTGTTCGCTGGCCGATCGCCGCTTCTTGTCCGGGGGTCTCTGCCAAGCCGGTGCCGCCCCCTCGGGGCTGGGGGCTTCAGATGAGTGGCCGGCTTCCGGGGGCTCACGTTCCCGGCTATCGATCTGACGCCCCTGCAGGACTGCCCATCGACGGGTGGGGTGGCAGCCGCTGAGCGCAGCGAAGTGGAGGGAACTTTGCCGTACACGACCGCGTGGGCACAGCCCACCCCACGGTTTTGCAGGCCCCCCTTGGCCGTCATCCCGACCGGAGGGCCGAAAGCTTTCCTTGAATGGGACCGTTTTCGGGCGGCGTGTGGCCGGCCGGTGGGAGAAAATCCTTTACAAACCACCCCCAGCCGACACAATGAGACGGTTGCAGGGCCGGGTGTGCAGTCGGTGCACGCCCTCGGCCCGACGCAGCAGACCCGGACGGATCGGGAAAGGGACAACCATGCACAGACGAACTCTGCTTATCGTGGGCGCCTTGGCGGCTGTCGGCCTGTGCTCCTGCGGCAAGAAACCCACTGGAGCCGACAAGCCCGTCGTCGCCGTCATCCCCAAGGGCACGACGCATATCTTCTGGAAGTCCATCCACGCCGGGGCCGTCAAGGCGGCCCAGGAACTGGACGTGGAGATCATCTGGAAGGGGCCGCTCAAGGAGGACGACCGCGAGTCGCAGATCACCGTCGTGGAGAACCTCATTGCCCGGGGGGTGGACGGCATCGTCCTGGCGCCGCTGGATGACGTGGCGCTGCGGGCCCCGACCAGTGCGGCGATGCGCGCGGGGATCCCCGTGGTCATCATCGACTCGGCCCTGCAGGGCGAGGACTACGTGAGCTTCGTGGCCACCGACAATTACGTCGGCGGGCAGAAGGGCGCCCGTCACCTGGCCCAGGTCCTGGGCGGCAAAGGCCGCGTGGTCATGCTTCGCTATCAGGAAGGCTCGGCCAGCACGACGAATCGCGAGAGGGGTTTTCTCGACGCGATCAAGGAGTTCCCGGATATCGAGGTCGTCAGCGCCAATCAATATGGCGGTGCGACGACGGAAAGCGCGATGATCGCCGCGGAGAACCTGCTGGCCCCGCTAAAGAACGCCGACGGCTCTCTCCAGATCGACGGCATCTTCTGCCCCAACGAATCCACGGCCTTTGCCATGCTGCGGGTGTTGCAGGATCAGAACCTGGCGGGCAAGGTGACCTACGTGGGCTTCGACAGCAGCCCCATGCTCGTCAAGGCCATGCGCGAAGGGCAGATTCAGGGCCTCGTTCTGCAAGACCCGATCAACATGGGCTACCTGGGGGTCAAGACGCTTGTCCAGCACCTCAACGGCGAAGCGGTCGAGCGGCGTATTGACACCGGTTCGACCGTCGCCACGCCCGAGAACATGGACAACCCCGAAATCGAGCGGCTGCTCAATCCGGATTATAAAACGTATCTCGGCGAGGGGTGAGGACCTGCCGCGTGACCGCACGCCTGGAGATGAAGGGAGTCTGCAAGCGTTTCGGCGCGACGACAGCGCTGGCGGACGTGGATTTGACGGTTCAGCCGGGGCAGGTTCATGCCCTCGTAGGCGAGAACGGCGCCGGCAAGAGCACCCTTATGAAGGTGCTCTCCGGGGCGGTCCGTCCCGATGCCGGACACATGATGCTCGACGGGGCGTCGTATCGTCCGACCGGACCGCTGGATGCCCGGCGCCGTGGCGTGGCCATGATCTACCAGGAGTTGAGCCTCGCGCCGCACCTGAGCGTTGAAGACAATATCATGTTGGGCATGGAACCCCACACGGCCGGATGGATTCATCGCAGCGAGGTCCGCCGGCGTGTGACCGAGGCGATCGGGCGGTTCGGACACGCCGAAATACGACCCGATGTGCCGGTCGGCAAGCTGTCCGTCGCGGCTCAGCAGCTCGTCGAGATCGCTCGCGCCCTGGCCGTCGGTTGCCGCGTGCTCGTGCTCGACGAGCCGACCAGCAGCCTGACGCAGCGGGACGTGCAGCAGCTCTTCGAGTTGATCCACCGGCTCAAGGGCCAGGGCATCGCCGTGGTGTATATCTCGCACTTCCTCGAGGAGGTCCGCCAGGTGGCCGACGTGGTCACCGTCCTGCGGGACGGACGCGTCGCCGGCTCGCGGCCCCTGGAGCAGATGAGCACCGACGATATGGTCACCCTCATGGTGGGCCGCACGGTGGAGGACCTCTATCCGCGATCGCCCCGGACGCGGGGCGAGTGTGTGCTGGAACTCCAAGACCTGTCCGGCACCCCCCTGCCGTACGAAGCGAACCTGCAACTGTATCGCGGCGAGGTCCTGGGCATCGCCGGGCTCATGGGGGCCGGTCGCACGGAGCTGCTGCGGACCGTGTTCGGGCTCGATGCGGTCCGATCCGGCAAGATCCGCATCGGCGCCTACGTGGGCCCGGCCTCGCCGACGCGCCGGTGGGCTCAGGGCGTCGGCATGCTCAGCGAGGACCGAAAGGAAGAGGGTCTGGCGATTAACCTGAGCCTGGCCGACAACATCACCCTGTCGCGATTGACGGGCTTCGGGCCCGGGCCGCTGGTGCTGCCCGGACGCCAGCATCGTGCGACCCAACGGTGGATCGACCGCATCGGCATCCGTTGCCGCGGCCCTCAGCAGCGGGTCCTGGACCTGTCGGGCGGCAACCAGCAGAAGGTCGCCCTGGCGCGGCTGCTGCAACACGATGCGGACGTGCTGCTGCTGGATGAGCCGACCCGCGGCATCGACGTGGCCGCCAAGGCCACGATCTATCAGATCATCGACGACCTGGCCTGCGGCCAGGCCGGCCGACCGCCCAAAGCGATTCTCATGGTCAGCAGCTACCTGCCGGAGTTGATGGGCGTCTGCGACCGCATCGCGGTGATGTGCCGCGGGCGGTTGGGGCCGGCCCGGCCGGTCGAGCAGACCGATGAGCACGCCCTGATGCTCGAGGCCACCGGTCAAGACGTTCATCGATAGGATCACGGACAGAGAGCAAGGCAAGAACGAGGCGTCAAGATGGGTACGGAATTGGATTCGCTGCCGATGAATCAGCCCGGCTTCTCCTGGCGGCGCTGCCTCAACACCGTCGGGCCAGTGCTGGCGTTGATCGCGATCTATTTGCTCTTCGCCTGGATCGAGCCGAGCTTCCGTTCCACCGCCCCCATGCGCAACATCGCGCGGCAGACCACGCCCGTAGCGGTCGCCGCCCTGGGCATGACGCTGGTGATCATCTCCGGGGGGATTGACCTGTCGGTGGGCTCGGCCGTGGCGCTCGGGGCCATCGCCATCGCGTGGCTGCTCGAATTCTTCCGCCATGCCCTGGGGGGCGATGCCGGTCAACTGTCCGCCTCCGCTCAGATATGGGTCCCCATCGTCGCCGCCTTGGGAGGCGTATTGCTGTGTGCGGCGTTCGGGGCGGCCGCCGGAACCATCATCACCGGCCTGCGGGTCGTGCCGTTCATCGTCACCCTGGGCATGATGCTTGTCATCCGCGGCGCGGCCAAGTGGATCTCGCACGAGCAGAAGATCGACACGCCGTACACCTGGCTGACCGACCTGATGGCCATGTTGCCGCCCGAACGCCGGTGGATGCTCGTGCCGCCGGGCGTGTGGATCCTGTTGCTACTGGCCGTGCTGGTGGCGCTGATGCTGCGCTACACGCGGCTCGGCCGGCATATCTTCGCGGTCGGGTCGAACGAGATGACCGCCCGGCTGTGCGGCGTGGCGGTCCAACGCGTCAAGGTCATCGTCTACACGCTCAGCGGGGCCTTCGCCGGCATGGGCAGCCTGATGTTCTTCTCGCGCATCAGCGTGGGTGACCCGACCGCCGCCCAAGGCATGGAGCTGGACGTCATCGCCGCGGTCGTCATCGGCGGGGGCAGCCTGTCCGGCGGGGAGGGGTCCATTCTCGGAACGCTGGTCGGGGCCCTGATCATGGGCACCATCCGCGCCGGCTGTCAACAAAAAGGCTGGCCCACCTACGTCCAGGAGATCATTACTGGGCTGATCATCATCGCCGCCGTGGCGCTTGATCGTTTGCGCCATCGCCGTTCGGTCTGAGCGCGTCGATCAGAGCCGGCATCAGGAAAGGAGCCCTATGGAACTGGGCAGGTACTCCATCGGCATTGGCGACCGGTTCGGCCATCAGGGCCGGGCCCAGTTGGCGGCACTGGTCCGCGCCGCGCAAGAGGGCGTAGCCGTCACCCCTGTGTGGAACAAGTCCCATCGGGAGCACACGATCATCGGCTCGTCGCCGGTCTCGGTGCGCGCCGAAGCGGATGCGGCCGTCCGCGAGACAGGCTGGCCGGGTCCCTACTTCGTGGATGCCGACCACATCCACCTGGGCAACGTGGACGGTTTTATCGCGTCGAGCGACTTTTTCACACTGGACGTCGCCGAGGCCATCGGCGAGGCCGCCGAGCCGGATCGTATCGAGACCTTTGTCGCGGCCATGAAGGCCTTTGTGGGCACATTGCACATTGAGGGGCTCGCCGAGCCGCTGTCCGTAACGGAAGACAGCATTCGAGCTGTCGCAAGGCGATTCCTGGCGGCGGTGGAACAGGCCGGCCGTATCTACCGCCATATCGTGGAACGCAAGGGCTCCGAGGACTTCATCACGGAAGTCAGCATGGACGAGACGGACACCCCGCAAAGCCCGGGCGAGCTGCTGTTCATCCTCGCCGCCCTGGCCCGTGAGGGTGTCCCCGCACGCACCATCGCACCGAAGTTCACCGGGCGATTCAACAAGGGCGTGGATTACGACGGCGACGTGAAGCGCTTCAGCCGGGAGTTCAACGATGACCTGGCCATCATCCGCTTCGCCGTCGTCCAATTCAACCTGCCGGCGGACCTCAAGCTCAGCGTTCATTCCGGCAGCGACAAGTTCAGCCTCTACGGGCCGATTCGCCGCGCCCTGACGCGGCACCAGGCGGGCGTGCACCTCAAGACGGCCGGCACCACCTGGCTGGAGGAGCTGATCGGCCTGGCCCTGGCCGGCGGCGACGGCGTGCAGATCGCCCGCGAGATCTATCGCCGGGCCCTGGACCGCTATGAGGAACTCTGCGCCCCCTATGCCACGGTGATCGACATCGACACGGATCGCCTGCCCCCCGCCGACCAGGTCGACCGGTGGGATGGACCCACGTTCGCGGCGGCCCTGCGGCACGATCCGGCGTGTCCATCGTTCAATCCCCACCTGCGGCAGTTGCTGCACCTGAGCTATAGGATCGCCGCCGAGATGGGCGCGCCGTTCCTCGCCGCGCTGGACAAGCACGCCGACGCCATCGCCCCCTACGTCACGGAGAACCTCTACGACCGCCACATCCGCCCACTGTTCCTCGACGGGTAGCATGTATCAGCGCGCAGAAAAAGAGGGCCCTGCATCCCCTCGTACAGGGCCCCCCAAGGGAAAGAAACTTACCAGGCCCCCCCGCGTAAGTTCCTTTATGACCGGGCGACCTGTCGCCTCGGCCGAGGCCTCCGCGCCGGGGCCATACCCGGCTCGCAAGGCCGCGGGTCGCGGCCTCGGCCGACGGACAGCGGGAGGAGGCGAAGAGCACTGCCCGTAACGGCCGAAAACCGGCGACCCACCAACAAAACCTACGAAACCCTGCTCCCAAAGGCAAACCGCTTCATTGCTGCATGCTGCGATGAACTACCCCTGCCGACAAAACGATCCAGTCGCTGTAGCAGGCCTGATACCGGGGTCCTTGCCTCGTCGACCACGATGCCGGGCCTGGTACAGCGGAGAACGATTCCCTTTGGGGCCCCGGCGGAGGCCTCGCGGCAAGACAACGCTCGCCAAAACAATGATCTATGCTTAGCCCGCAGCTCATCTCATTTCCCCCATGAACCCGATTGGGTCTTCCATTGTGAATGTCATTCTACCAGTTCGAAGGGCATATGTCAAGCAATTTTAGAGATGATACTAAGATTTGATAAACACCGCGGCGGTTCAATTGCGTTTACACTCATACCCGATTGGAGATTATCGGACAGCAAGAAATCTCCGCCAGATCTTTGATTTCAGAGTCGGAACCCTGCCGTCACGCAAGCCCCCCAGCCGACAACAGGCCGCAGGACAGCGTTGACTGCTACGGCCACTCTCGGTTATACTGTACCACGTTTTCGGGTGAAGCGAGGGTGGACCATGAAGGAGGACCCCATGTCTAGAACCGCATTTCTCGCGAGTGGCGCGTTCCTTGTCTTCTTGGCGGCCGTGACGGGCGCGGACGTGGCCGACCATGTCTTTTTCATCGATCTGGAGATGACGTATTCTCTCGAGCATGGCCACCCGGGCGAGGGGGTGGAGTACGAATTCCTTTTCGAGATCCAAACCGATAACACGGTCCAGCGCGTGGAAGTCCTTACGCCGACCGGCCGGACGTTCGAGATTCTCCCCGTCGAGGACTACTATGATTCGGAAACGGGCATTTGGACCAGTTACGACTACGACGAAGACGAACAGGCCTGGGTCTGGGAATACGAGCATGCGGTGGAGACGGCGGAAGCCCTGGCTGCACTCTACGGGGACGGGGACTACCGAATCACCGTGATCTATGAAGTGGGGGCGCCGGAATGGACTGTGGTCTGGTTTGGCGTGCCGGGCACACAGCTTCCATTGGCTCAACCGACGCAGCCGCCCATGTTTGTCCATCCCCAGCATCGGACATCGGTCGACAGCCCTGTGATGTTCCAGTGGGAGCCCTGCGTCGATCCGGCCGTTCGTGCTCTTTGGGTCTGGACGGAGAGTATGAACAGAGAGGACGAATTCGAATGCGACAGTCCCTTGGCACCAAGCACCACAAGTTGGGGCCCGATCGATTTGGCCGACGGCTATTGGAACGCCGGCCTGGTACTCATTAACGGCTATCATCCCATTCTTGATCCCGTCATGGTAAACCCGGACGGCATCCCCTATGCTGTCGTCAAGATTTCCGAAACCGAAATACGATTCCTGGTCGGTCGGCCTTGGAGCGTCTACGAGGTCTGGGGCGGGGACGAGGATTTCCTTCAAGAACCCGAGTGGTGGCGTTACTACCAGGCCCCCGGGGCCCACGGCTATACCTTGCTGGGTGTCAGCGAAGACGGACGATCGGGCCGATTCGATGGAAACTATGCGTATTACGTCATACTCGCCCATGAACCGGTCCGCATCAATTGTCTCCGTGGTTCGGACGGCAGCTACTACCAGGGCCACCTGGCCACGACCTGCGTGGACAATTGGGGCGGCCTGTTAGGCAGTTGCGATCAGCAGTATGCGATCCTGGGGGCGAACTGTAGTCCGGGCATGGTACGAATCACGAATCCCGGCGGGGCGTGGGCGTGGTTCCGCGTTATCACCGACCAGTGCCCCTGGGCCGATCTGAGCGGGGATTGTTTCGTCGATCTGGCAGACCTGGCCATCGTTGCAGAACAATGGCTGACCGGCGTGCGCTGAGCGGTCGGCTCACGCAGGTGAATTCGATCCCGCTGCCCGTCGCCTACAGGTCGGTGTATTTCTTGTGGCTGCCACGGGCCTTGTCGACGGGGTACTTGCGGGCGTTGTCTTCGAGTTTGCGCAACGTCGCGTCGAACAGGTCGATGCCCAGCTCCTCGGACAGGTAGATCAGGAACACGAACACGTCGGCCAGCTCCGTGCCGGCGGCCTGCTTTTGCTCATCCGTCAACCGCCGGGATGACTCGGCGTCGATCCAGAGGAAGTGCTCCAGCAATTCCGCCGCCTCGACGCAGAGCCCCTCGGCCAGGTTTTTCGGGCTGTGGTAGGGGGCCCAGTCCCGCGCATCGCGGAAGGCCAGCACCTTCTTCTTGAGCTGTTCGTACCGGTCACTCATTCCAGGTAGACCTGCGCCCCGCGTTCGATCCGTGGGATCTGATCGCGCTTGGCCCGAACGTCCCGGGCATCGAGGGCGAAACTCGGCGCGATCTCGATCACGCAGTCGGGCGTCCCATCCTCCCGCCGCGGCACGTCCACCCCGGCGGCCTCCAGCCACGCCGCCGCCCGCTCGATCATCATCCGCTCGGTCACCTCCGGGCTGTCGACGCCGGTGGCGTTCTTGACCGGGGCGAACTCCTCGCGGCGGATCGTCTCCAGGATGATCGACGGCTGCGACAGCGGCAGGGCGTCGAAGATGAACATCTCCAGCTTGATCCCGTTCGGCGTATCCGGCTCGATCCGCCGACCCTGCTCGTCGAGATGCGCGACCTTCTTCTCGGCCCGGTGGATCGGCAGCTCCAATTCGCCGCGGCCCAGCCGCTCGACGAAGGCGCGGCTGAGCACGTGGATGCCGATCGAGCCCAGCTCAAACACCAGCGACCCGTCCTCGTTGCGGCGGTGCGCCTGCTCATCGGTCAGGTCGCTGTATTCGATCACCGTGACGCGCCCGTCCACGAGGCAGAAGTTGCCGACCTTCTCCAGCGGGTCGCGCTTCTTGAGGGCCTTGGAGCTCATACCCGCCCCGGCGTCGGCGTGCAGGCCGATGAACAACGGGTCCAGCACCCGCACCAGCGGGTTGTCCACCTGCCAGTAGCTCAGGACCTCGATGCCGCGCTGCCGCATATGCTCCAGGGCGCCGCTGCGGTGCAGGGCCCGCAGGCTGCCGCCGTGGCCGTCCGGGTTGGTGCAGAGCTGGTGCTTGTCGGCCAGCAGAATGCGGCCGCGGCGGTCGAAGCTCGGCAGGGTGCCCTGCGGGAAGAGAAACACGTTGTCCTTGCCCAGGCCGAAGTAGTCGTTCTGCTCGAAGATCGCGACGGTGGGCCCGTGGTTCAGCGGGCTGGTCATCACGTACCAGCAGACGGCGTGGCCATACCGCCGGGCGCCGGCCAGGAGCCCTTCGGCGAAGATCGCAAACAGCGTCTTCCGGCGAATCGGGCTGATGGGGAAGTTGCCCTTGGGGCCGTCGAAGCCGAGGCGCGTGCCCTGTCCGCCCGCGACGACGAACGCTCCCACGCGGCCCGCCCGCAGCAACTGCCGGCCGCGCTCGACGGCGCGATCATACGCGGCCCGCTGTTCGGACCCCGGGACGGCCGGATAGTACGGGGCCGGCTGCGGATTGGGCGGAATCACCGTCGTCCCCGGCCCGCGGACGTGCGTCTCGATCCACCGGTCCAGTTGCTCCCAGTCCAGCTCCTCGATCTGGTCCAGCAGGGCCACCCGCCGGGCCTCGTCCAACTCGTCCCAGAACCGCAACAGATGCGCCTGGCCATGCCGCTCGAGCACGTCCCGCGCGCGTTGATAGCGTTCATCGATCGTCATAGGTTCCCGCTCACACGGATGTCGCTCACGTCCATCAGGTCATGAATCCAGGGCGGGCATCCTATCGAAAACCAAGCGTGCATGCAAGCCGCGAGTCCATCCGGCACAGATGAACACACACGACTCCCAGGGGCTTTATGTGGCTCACGACAGGGGTCCCAATTCTTGGCATCTGCCGTTGGGTCAGGCCTGCTCTTTTCCTCATTTCCCGCAGGAAAACGGGGATTCTGACAGATTTCTAGCCCTGTGGGGGTTGGGTTCTCCTGCCTAAAATTCAGCGGAATTGTCGCTTGACACGACTGGTGTGTGAGCATAACATTGTCTATTAGTTGGGTCTGGAGAAGGCAAGGAGAGGGGTAAGGAGCGGGAGTCTGTTGACGGGCACACAGACCAATTCGCCTGATATTTCATGCCCAGTGAACGTGGGGGTGGTTCCTGCGCAGAGGGGCTTTAACAGTTCGTCAATGAGGAGATGACACAATGAAAAAGTCAAGCAGCACACAACTCGTGCTCCTTTCCGCGTCTTTAGTCGCCATGATCTCTTGTAACGCTTTAGCTGCGACATGCTTTCTTACTGTAACGCCCGGTGCGGATATAAACCATAGAGAATTGCTGGCCTTTAGTTCGGATCCGTCGAATGTATCGCTGCTCCCCGTGGTAGACTTTACAGATACAGGCTCCTTTTCTCAAATTGCGATAGCCTGTTCGAAAAGGGGTACTCTATACACAAATAACCACACTTCTTGTATAAACGAGATAAATATAAGGACAGGGGAACATCTGTCTTCCCTGGATGCTACTGTTGGTAACTCAATAGAGGGGTTTACAACAGACTCACAGGGTTACCTATATGTTTACGTGGAGCACGACGTTGATGTGTGGAAAATTGATTATCCGCGCAATGGAATTACCCGAATCTATGATCAACCGTACGACTCCTACGATCTCGGAAGAATCGTAGCCGATTCCGAAGGCAATATTCTCGCCGTGGAAGATGGGGCTATTTATCTGTTGCCTTCAAACAACATGCAGCCAGAATGCATCGCTTACTACCCTGGCCTATTGGATGGTGCAGTTGCATTTAGCCATGAGGATGCGGTTCTCTACTGTCTGAGCACAGAGGGAGAACTGTGGGGTTTGCGTTGGGCAAATTGTCAACCTGTAGGCGAACCTTATTTTGTGAAGGACATAGGTGATGGCTCCTACGCAGGCCTAACAACAATATCGCCATTTCTGCATATCGTCACCCCCAATGGGGGTGAAGTTTTCCCATCTGGCTCCTCTACGGAGATCCGGTGGTTGTCTGCCGATGGCATCGAGTGGGTGCGTCTCGACTTCTCCTGCGACAGCGGCGAAACTTGGGAGACTCTGGACGTGGTTGAGAACACGGGCTCCTACGAATGGGTGGTCCCCCGTTCGAAGTCTGATCACTGCCTCATTCAGGTCACAGATGCCGCCCACTCCGAAATAGCAGATTCCAGCAATGGCGTTTTCAGTATTTGGAGCCATGAATGGTACTATTTCGGAGGACATGCATATGCACTGACTTTTAGGCAAAGTAACTGGGGCGATGCTCAGGCAGAAGCAGAGGCCGTCGGAGGTTATCTAGTAGTCGTGAATAATGAGGAGGAAAGAGATTGGCTAATAAATACGGAGGCGAATCCATTTGGGACGGTCTACATGCCAGGGTGCCCAGACACGCTCCACTGTAACGCCATTTGGATTGGAATGCGGTATACTAGCGGAGATATTCATTCTCAAGACGCATGGGAATGGGTGAATGGCGATCCGCTGACCTTCTGGGAGGTGCAGCCCTCTTTTTACACATACGACGGGGTACACATGGCTATGACAGGGGCTTATCACGACATTGGGCCTGGGCAGTTTACAAATGGTCCCCACTGCGACAACAATCCAGCCAATTACTTGTACGGCGTTATTGAAAGGCCTTGGGGATTTGGCATCGTCAGGCCCGAAGCAGGAGAATACATTCTGGCTGGTGAGATTCACACGATTGTCTGGAACATGATGGATCCTGTAATTCAGTTTGTTCGTCTCGAATTCTCCTCCGACAGTGGAGGAACATGGGAAACCCTTGACCTACTTGAAAACACCGGTTCATACGACTGGCTCGTCCCTGATTTGGAGTCTGACCAGTGCCTTATCCGCGTGAGTGATTTGAACAATCCTGAGATCAGTGCGACATCGGGCTTGTTCACGATTTCTCCCTATGAACGAGTTCACTTTAATGATGCCAATCTCAAGGCCAAGGTGGAAGAAGCCCTGGGCATCGAGAACCCCAACACGAATGACATGCTGGCCCTGACGACTCTGGATGCTCGGAGGTCGGGGATCACGGATCTGACGGGCTTGGAGTATGCGGAGAACCTGTCCGTGCTGTATCTTTACAGCAACAGGATCACGGACCTTGGGCCTATTTCCCTGCTGCCCAATTTGGTCTATGTAAGCCTTTCGGACAATCAGATTGATGCCTTGCCCGACCTGTCACAGTGGACCCACATCAGCAAGCTCTATCTTCATGGCAACCGTATCAGTGACATCTCTGCACTGGCAATCCCGGAGATCACCACCTTGGGCAATCTGTACATCTACGACAACGAACGGCTCCCCCTGGAAGCCTACAGGGATCACATCCCTGCGATACTGGCGAATAATCCCCACCTGAGTGAATACCAGTTCCGGTATGATCCGAACTGCCGCCAGACCCTTTTGGCTGACGTGAACGGAGACTGCCTGGTGAATATCCGTGATCTGGCCGTGATGGCTGAGGAGTGGATGGTCTGTGACTACATTTACTCGGAGTTGTGCCCGTAGCCTACTGACCTGAGTAATGTGGCTTAGAGCTCGACGTACATCGAGCTACAGTCATTCGGCTTGACGTGCAGATACCGGGACGTTGTCTGGATCGAACTGTGACCAAGGAAAAACAAAGGGAAACGCAGGGTGTCGGGAAGTGAATGGCGGTTCCTGGGGCGCGGGGGGAGCGGCTGGACGTTCAGGGCGTCCGGCGTGGGCGGTCGTCGGCCCAGGCGGCCTCGATGATCGCCGTGCACAGGGCCGGGGCGTTCAATCCCGCCTGTCGGCCTGCCCCAACTCATCACCGCGTCATCAGCGCGAACACACCCCAGCCCAGATATTCACGCGTGTAGGCGGCGTAGCGCACGGGTTCCGAGGTCAGTTGGGCTCGAACCTCTTTGGCCATCTCGTCGTCGGGATTGGCTTCCAGCCATCGGCGCATGGTGAGCCATTTGGCCGCCTCATATCTGTCCCAACCGTCTTGGTCAGCCAGAACCATTTCAACGACGTCGTAGCCAAGCTGGCCGAACGACGCGAGACGTTCTGGAAGCACGAGGAAGTCGGAGATGGCGCTGGCAAGACACCCCTTGGCCACATCTTCGGTCGGCGGCAGCCGCCGCCAGTAGGGCTCGCCGATGAGGATGATTCCTCCGGTGCGCAGGCTCCGCGCCAGAAGCGCGATCGTGCCGGCGACTCCCCCGCCGATCCAGGTGGCACCGACACAGGCGGCCACATCGACCTTCTCGTCAGAGACGTAGCCGGCGGCATCGCCATGGATGAACTGGACTTGATCGGTGACGCCGAGTTCTTCAGCGCGGCGTTTCGCTTGCTCGGTGAACAACCGGCTCATATCGATGCCGGTGCCGATGACGCCGTGGTCCCGCGCCCACGTGCACAGCATCTCCCCCGAACCGCTGCCGAGGTCGAGCACCCGGGCCCCCGATTCCAGACGCAGCGCCGCGCCGAGAGTGGCGAGCTTCTCGGGTGTGATCGGGTTGTGGATGCGGTGAGCGCTTTCGGTGATGTTGCATATCCGTGGGATGTCCACTGTAAAAATCTCCTTACGGAGGAATAAAGGTCCCAGGAATCCTCGTTTCACCTTGATTGCTGCATCAGAAGCGTAAACACGAAATACCATACAACATTGGCGGCCATCACCCCTCGCCATAACGACCGCCACCATTGTGGGATTACGTCTAAATCCCAGTCCCCATACGACAACATGTAGTGCTGCCATATCGCGTGGGCGCCCAATACGAAAATGCCACCCCACACGATGTCGCCAAAGTATGGCGTCCGTGCAGCAAATCCTAAGGAGGCCACAGACATATATATGCCCCAAGGTGCTTCCGATAAGAGCAAGTAAGGGACTATGACTCTACTCAGTGGCTTTTTATGAATCTTGGCCATGGCCTCTTTCCCTCCAGAGGACCGCGTGGGCACAGCCCACCCTTGTATCTTGGGGGTTGCATCGTTTGGCCGTCGAAATACGATGCGGCTGAACTCTCGATCACGGGGGTTTGGGTGGCCGCCTCCCGGCCGGGAGGCGGCCACCGGCGGCGTCGAGATCGTCCCACCCTGGGGCATCAAGCCCGAGTGTAGCGTGATCCGACG